>JAEEGI010002129.1_pt1 | contig 48894 bp, 53 predicted proteins | sample 8958751 | NCBI WGS metagenome assembly JAEEGI01 (sample SAMN16246545, study PRJNA631951) | gut metagenome | biome: gut microbiome; feature: rumen; material: KS-attached | host: Bos | place: Iran: Karaj | collected 2018-10
ATTTCCGATACGGAAATCGAGCGCACTTCCGACAAGATTAAGGTAATCGTTCACACGGCTAAGCCCGGTGTTGTAATCGGTAAGGGTGGCCAGGAGATTGAGAAGCTGAAGGCAGAAGTGCAGAAGCTTACCACTAAGAAAGTAAACCTCGAGATCAAAGAGATCAAGAGACCCGATAACTGTGCTCAGCTTGTTGCCGAGAACATCGCGCAGCAGCTTGAGAACCGTGTTTCCTTCCGTCGTGCCATGAAGTCCTGCATGGGCAGAACCATGAAGTCCGGCGCAAAGGGAATCAAGACTACCTGTTCCGGCCGTCTCGGCGGTGCCGATATCGCCCGTTCCGAGAGCTACAGCGACGGTACCATTCCGTTGCAGACACTGCGTGCCGATATCGACTACGGCTTTGCCGAGGCTGATACGACATACGGTAAGGTCGGCGTTAAGGTTTGGATTTATCACGGTGAAATTCTTCCCCGCAAGGGAAATTCCAAGAAGGAAGGAGCGGATAAATAATGTTAATGCCTAAGAGAGTGAAACGGCGTAAGCAGTTTCGTGGAAGCATGAGAGGCAAGGCCCTCAGAGGTAATTTCATCTCGAACGGTGAATACGGCATTGTTGCAACCGAGCCTTGCTGGATTAAGTCAAATCAGATTGAAGCGGCACGTATTGCCGTAACCCGTTACATTAAGCGTGGCGGTCAGGTTTGGATCAAGATCTTCCCTGACAAGCCCGTAACCGCGAAGCCGGCTGAAACCCGAATGGGTTCCGGTAAAGGCTCCACTGAGTACTGGGTAGCAGTTGTAAAGCCCGGACGTGTTCTTTTCGAGATTGCCGGCGTTTCCGAAGAGACGGCAAGAGAGGCACTCCGCCTTGCAACCTACAAGCTGCCTTGCAAGTGTAAGGTTGTAAGTAAGGCAGACCTTGAAGGAGGTGCGAACTAATGGCAACGAAGACTAAGAGCTTTTTGGAGGATTTGAACTCCAAGACCGTAGCAGAGCTTAACAGCGAGCTGGTTGCCGCCAAGAAGGAACTCTTCAACCTGAGATTCCAGAACGCTACGAACCAGCTTGAGAATACAAGCAGAATTAAGGAAGTTCGCAGAAACATCGCAAGAATTCAGACGGTTATCACCGCGAAGAATTCTGCGAACTAATCGGCCTCGAAAGGAGAATTCTCATGGAAAGAAATTTGAGAAAAGTACGTACCGGTAAGGTCGTAAGTGATAAGATGGACAAGACCATCGTCGTTGCTGTTGTCGACAACGTAAAGCATCCCCTTTACAACAAGATCGTTAAGAGAACATACAAGCTGAAGGCTCATGACGAGAACAACGAATGCAAGATCGGTGATCGCGTAAAGGTTATGGAGACAAGACCTCTCTCGAAGGATAAGAGATGGAGACTTGTTGAAATCGTAGAAAAGGCAAAATAATCATTTTCGGGGGATCCCGAAGAGATTACGAAAGGAGATTTTCGCTATGATTCAAACAGAAACCAGACTTAAGGTTGCTGATAATACCGGCGCGAAAGAATTGCTTTGCATTCGTGTAATGGGCGGTTCCACCAGACGCTATGCCGGTATTGGTGATATCATTGTTGCCGCAGTTAAGGATGCTGCCCCCGGCGGTGTTGTTAAGAAGGGCGACGTAGTAAAGGCAGTTGTTGTTCGTACCGTGAAGTCCGTTCGCCGGAAGGATGGTTCCTACATCCGCTTTGACGAGAACGCGGCTGTTATCATCAAAGACGATTTGACCCCCAAGGGTACCCGTATCTTTGGACCCGTAGCAAGAGAGCTTCGTGACAAGAAGTTCATGAAGATCGTTTCCCTTGCTCCGGAAGTATTATAGGAGGTGTCAGCATGAATAAGATTAAAAAAGGTGACATCGTTAAGATCATTACCGGCAAGGATAAGGGTAGTGAGGGCAAGGTGCTTGATGTTGCTGACGGCAAGGTACTTGTTGAAGGCTGCAACATGGTAAGCAAGCATCAGAAAGCTAATCAGTCGAACCCGAAGGGCGGCATTGTTAAGGTTGAGGCTCCGATCGATGCCTCTAACGTAATGCTCGTTTACAAGGGTAAGACCACGAGAGTCGGATTCCAGCTCGACGGCAAGAAGAAGGTCCGCGTTGCCAAGGCAACCGGCGATGTAATCGATTAATAGGAGAGGAGGTCTCAAACATGACAAGATTAAAAGAAACTTATATGAATGAGATTTCGGCTGCTATGCAGAGCAAGTTCGGTTACAAGAATGTAATGGAAATTCCGAAACTCGACAAGATTGTTATTAACATGGGCGTGGGCGAAGCCAAGGAAAATGCCAAGGCTCTCGAGTCTGCGGTCAAGGATCTGGAGATCATTACCGGCCAGAAACCCGTTATTACGAAAGCAAAGAAGTCCATCGCAAACTTCAAGATTCGTGAAGGTCTTGCGATCGGCTGCAAGGTTACTCTTCGCGGTGACAAGATGTATGAGTTCGCCGATCGTCTTATCAACCTTGCACTCCCCCGTGTACGTGACTTCCGCGGTGTAAACCCGAACGCGTTCGACGGCAGAGGCAACTACGCACTCGGCATCAAGGAGCAGTTGATCTTCCCTGAAATCGAGTACGATAAGGTAGACAAGGTTCGCGGTATGGATGTTATTTTCGTTACCACGGCCAAGACGGACGAAGAGGCACGCGAGCTGTTAAGACTGTTCGGCATGCCGTTTGCGAAGTAAACAGGAGGAAAATTTCATGGCTAAGACATCAATGAAGGTTAAGCAGCAGCGTACTCCGAAGTTCTCCACCAGAGCTTATACCCGTTGCAGACTCTGCGGTCGTCCGCACGCTGTATTGAGAAAGTACGGAATCTGCAGAATTTGCTTCCGTGAGTTGGCATACAAGGGACAGATCCCTGGAGTGAAGAAGGCAAGCTGGTAAGCGAGCCCTACAGAGATTATAGGAGGTACATATCAATGATGAGTGATCCGATTGCAGATATGCTTACAAGAATCCGTAATGCAAATACTGCAAAGCATGATACCGTAGATGTTCCCGCTTCCAAGATGAAGGTTGCGATTGCCGACATCCTTGCCAAAGAAGGATATATCAAGGGTTGGGCGATGGAAGATGCAGGTGCGTTCCAGAACATTCATATCACCCTGAAGTACGGTAAAGACAAGAGCGAGAAGACCATTTCCGGCCTGAAGAGAATCAGCAAGCCCGGTCTTCGCGTATATGCAAGCAAGGACGAGCTTCCCCGTGTACTCGGCGGTCTCGGCATTGCAATCATTTCCACGAACAAAGGTGTTATCACAGATAAGGAAGCAAGAAACGCAGGCGTTGGCGGCGAAGTACTTGCTTATATCTGGTAATCATTTATAAGGAGGTACGGGCATGTCACGTATAGGAAAAATGCCAATCGCCATTCCCGCAGGCGTTACTGTGGATGTGGCAGAAAATAATAAAGTGACTGTAAAGGGACCCAAGGGTACCCTGGAGCGCGTTCTCGCTCCCGAGCTTACCATCAAGGTAGAGGGCGCTGAGATCGTCGTTGAAAGACCGAACGACCTGAAGAGAATCAAGTCTCTCCACGGTCTTACAAGAACCCTGATCAACAACATGGTTGTAGGCGTTACCAACGGTTACGAGAAGGTTCTCGAAATCAACGGTGTCGGCTACCGTGCTGCTAAGCAGGGCAAGGAACTGACTCTTACGCTTGGTTATTCTCATCCGGTTATCATGGTTGATCCGGAGGGAATCGAGACGGTTCTCGACGGCCAGAACAAGATCACCGTTAAGGGAATCGACAAGGAAAAGGTCGGACAGTACGCAGCCGAGATTCGCGGTAAGAGAGGACCGGAGCCTTATAAGGGCAAGGGTATTAAGTACGCTGACGAAGTAATCAGACGCAAGGTCGGCAAGACCGGTAAGAAGTAGAAAGGAGAAAAGTAATCATGGTTAGTAAAGAATGCAGATCAGATATCCGTGTTAAAAAGCACATGAAGATTCGTAATCGTTTCTCCGGAACTGCGGAAAGACCGAGACTCGCCGTATTTCGTTCCAATAAGAACATGTACGCGCAGATTATTGACGACGTTGCAGGCACCACTCTGGTAGCCGCTTCCACTCTCGACAAGGACGTTAAGTCCGAGTTGGATTTCACGGACAACGTTGCAGCCGCAGCTTATCTCGGAACTGTAATTGCGAAGAAGGCTCTGGAGAAAGGTATCAATGAGGTTGTCTTCGACAGAGGCGGTTTCATATATGCAGGCAAAATTCAGGCATTAGCAGATGCAGCTCGCGAAGCTGGTCTGAACTTTTAGTCGAGGAGGGACAATATGAAACGTAACATTATTGATACAAGCAATATGGAGATGGAAGACAAGGTTGTCGCCATCAAGCGTGTAACCAAGGTTGTTAAGGGCGGCCGTAACATGCGTTTCGCCGCACTTGTAGTTGTCGGTGACAAGAAGGGCCATGTAGGCGCAGGCCTCGGAAAGGCTGCCGAAGTTCCGGAAGCTATCCGTAAGGCTAAGGAAGACGCCATGAAGAAGGTTATCTCCCTTCCGATTGACGATAACGGTTCCATCCCGCATGACTTCATCGGTAACTTCGGAAGCGCAAGCGTTCTTCTGAAGAAGGCAGGTGCCGGTACCGGTATCATCGCAGGCGGTCCCGCACGTATCGTTCTGGAGCTTGCAGGATACAAGAACATCCGTACCAAGTCCCTTGGTTCCAATAACAAGCAGAACGTTGTACTTGCTACACTTGCCGGTCTTTCCGAGTTGAAGACTCCCGAGGAAGTTGCCCAAAGCCGTGGCATCTCCGTAAGCGATTTATAGGAGGGACGAGAAATGGCAGAGTTGAAAGTAACATTAGTAAAGTCTACTATCGGTGCAATTCCGAAACATAAGAAGGTTGTTGAATCTTTGGGCCTTCGCAAGCTCAACAGTTCCAACACGTTGCCGGACAATGCAGCTACCCGCGGCATGATTGCCCAGGTAAAGCATCTTGTCAAGGTTGAAGAAATCTAATTACTGATAGGAGGTGCACACGATGAATTTGACAGATATCAAGCCGGCAGACGGCTCCAAGCACAGCGATGCATTCCGCAGAGGCCGTGGCCACGGTTCAGGAAACGGAAAGACCGCCGGCAAAGGTCATAAAGGTCAGAAAGCACGTTCCGGAGCTCCCAGAACCGGTTTTGAAGGCGGTCAGATGCCTTTGTACCGTCGTCTTCCCAAGAGAGGTTTCAAGAACAGAAATACTCTTGAAATCGTTTCCGTAAACGTTTCCATGCTGAATCGTTTTGAGGACGGCGCCGATGTTACCATCGAGTCGATGGTTGAGATCGGTTTGTTCAGCAATCCGAAGGACGGTGTTAAGGTTCTTGGCAACGGAGAACTTACCAAGAAGCTGAATGTTAAGGCTAACGCTTTCAGCGCGACTGCAATCGAAAAGATTCAGGCTCTTGGTGGAAGTGCTGAGGTGATCTGATATGTTTAAGATGTTTATCAACGCATTCAAGGTTAAGGAAATCAGAAAGAAACTTCTGTATACTTTCCTGTGCCTTGTGCTGGTACGTCTCGGATCACTGATCCCTGCTCCGGGCATTAACAATGCTGCCGCGCAGGAATGGCTGAAGGTAACCTTCAAGGGAAGCAACAGTTTCATTAACATGCTGACCGGCGGTTCCCTCACGAAAATGTCTATTTTTGCGCTGAGTATTTCGCCGTACATCACATCATCCATTATCATGCAGCTTCTCACCATTGCGATTCCGCCTCTTGCGGAAATGCAGAAGGACGGTGAGAGCGGACGTAAGAAGATTGAGAAGTATTCCCGTTATCTTACCGTATTCCTTGCAGTTGTAGAGTCTGCTGCTATGGCAATCGGCTTCAAGAACACGAACCCGACTCCGATTCAGGACGGCTGGCTCGGTGTTATCCTTGTAGTCGTAGCATTTACCGCAGGTGCTACCTTCCTGATGTGGCTCGGTGAGCGCATCACGGAGAACGGAATCGGAAACGGTATCTCCATTATCCTGTTGATTAACATCGTAGCGGAGATGCCTCAGGAGTTTTCCATTCTCTTCGTCAACAAGGTATTCTCGCAGAACAAGCTCGCAGGCAAGCTTTTCGCCGGAGCACTGGTCATCCTTATCATACTGATCACCCTCGTTCTTATCGTTCTCCTTCAGGATGCGGAAAGAAAGATTGCCGTTCAGTACAGTAAGAAGATGGTCGGAAGAAAGATGATGGGAGGCAACTCCACATTCATCCCGCTGAAGGTTAACACCGCCGGCGTTATTCCGGTAATCTTCGCAGTATCGATTTTCCAGTTCCCGCTGATTATCGCTTCCTTCTTCGGAAAGAGCGCATCGCGTGAGGGCGGTTTGCTCGAGAAATTCCTTTACGGATGTAATACGAATAACTGGTTCGATTTCAACGGTTCGAACTTCGCTTTCAAGTATACGATCGGCGCTGTCTTCTATGTAGCGATGATTATTTTCTTCGCTTACTTTTACACCAGCATTACCTTCAACCCGGTTGAGGTTGCGGGCAATCTGAAGAAGAGCGGCGGATTTGTTCCCGGCATTCGTCCCGGTAAGCCTACGATTGACTACCTTACCGGCGTACTGAATAAGATTGTCTTCATCGGAGCAATCGGCCTGACAATTATCGCATTGATTCCGATTGTGTGCTGCGGCGCATTTGATATTCAGAGCCTTGGATTCGGCGGAACTTCCCTGATCATCGTTGTAGGTGTTATCCTAGAAACGTTGAAACAGGTTGAGTCGATGATGCTTACGCGTCACTACAAGGGATTCCTCAGTGAGTGATGCAATTCATTTCGGATATCAGGGTGAGGCTTGGCTTCACCCTTTTTCCATTCATCAGGAGTAGAGAAAATGAAAATTGTTATGCTTGGGGCACCCGGTGCCGGTAAAGGTACGCAGGCCAAGATGATTGCCGCTGAGTTCGGGATTCCCCATATCTCCACCGGTGATATCTTCCGCGCGAACATCAAGGAAGGCACTGAGCTCGGAAAGAAGGCGTCGGAGTACATGGAGCGCGGACTTTTGGTTCCGGACGAACTGACCCTTCAGCTGATTATGGACCGTTTCACGAAGGATGACTGTGCAAACGGTTATGTTTTGGACGGTTTTCCGAGAACCATCGCGCAGGCGGAGGCTCTTACGGAAAGCTTAAAGAAAGCCGGTGAGGCTTTGGATTATGCCATCGACGTGGATGTGCCGGACAGTGCCATCGTAAAGCGTATGGGCGGACGCCGTGCATGCCTTTCCTGCGGCGGAACTTATCATGTCACATTTAACCCTCCGAAGAAGGAAGGCATCTGTGATCTGTGCGGCGGCAAGCTCAGTATCCGTAAGGATGACGAGCCGGAAACCGTACAGAAGCGTCTCGATGTATACCATGCGCAGACGCAGCCGTTGATTGATTACTATTCGGAGCAGGGCATTCTGCGGACCGTCGACGGAACGCAGGAAGTCGGGGAAGTCTTTCAGAGCATTCAGGAAATCCTGAACGCTTAAGAGGAAAATGCTATGGTTACAATCAAATCCAAACAGGAAATTGAGAAAATGAGAGAAGCCGGCCGTCTTCTTGCTTTGGTGCATGAGGAGATGGCGAAGCACATCCGGCCCGGTATCAGCACGATGGAGCTGAACAACATCGGTGACAAGATGATTCGAAGCTTCGGCTGTATTCCGTCGTTTTTAAACTACGACGGATATCCGGCATCCATCTGTATCTCGGTCAACGACCGTGTGGTACACGGGATTCCGAGCAAGAAGGAAATCCTTAAGGAAGGCGACATCGTAAGCCTTGACGCCGGACTGATCTACAAGGGCTATCATTCGGATGCTGCACGTACCTACGGGGTCGGAAACATCTCGAAAGAGGCCGAGGATCTGATCCGTGTGACGGAAGAAAGCTTTTTTGAAGGAATAAAACTTGCAAAAGCGGGCAATCACCTGTATGATATATCTGCAGCCATCGAAGATTACGTAGTGGCACACGGGTATACATGCGTCAGGGACCTGGTCGGTCACGGCATCGGAACCCAGATGCATGAGGATCCGCAGATTCCGAACTTTCGCCAGAAACGCCGCGGAATCAAACTGGAACCCGGCATGACACTGGCAATCGAGCCGATGGTGAACATGGGCGACTGGCCGGTCTGCATCTTAGATGACGACTGGACGATCGTTACCGAAGACGGGTCCCTCTCGTCACACTATGAGAACACCATCCTTATTACCGAGGATGAACCGGAAATCTTATCATTGATCAAGCATTAAAAACGGAGGATTTGCATGTCGAAAGCAGACGTAGTTGAAATTGAAGGAACTGTAGTGGAAAAGTTGCCGAACGCCATGTTTCGGGTACAGCTTGAGAACGGTCATATTGTTCTTGCCCATATCAGCGGCAAGCTCCGTATGAACTACATCAAAATCGTTCCCGGTGACAAGGTTACCATGGAACTTTCCCCGTATGATCTGTCCAAGGGACGCATCATCTGGCGTGATAAATAAGACAGTACAAAAAGGGCCCCGCGCGAAGGCGCAGGGTCCTTTTTTTGTGTGGGAAAATGTGACTTTTCATTTATGCATTTTCACATTTTACATTTGTGTTAAGTTTTCGGGGAACGCTTGCATTCTTCCCCGGAAACAAGTATAAATGAAAAGAGAAGAAAGGATGGCAGGATGAAGAAGAAACTGGCTCATAACAATCAGCTTTTCATCGGGATAGCGCTGGCGCTTTTCGTGCTTACGGCGGTGTTTGCATACATCTATGTAATCAGCGAACGGAACGGTCATGTGCTTGTGACCGAGCAGTTTTTAGGCTTCGGCGTTTTGATCGGCGGAACCGCGGCAATCGGCATGTTCTTTCTCCTTGCCGGAACGAACCGGAAGAAACGCCCGAGGGCGGCGAAGCTCGCCATGGGAATTTTGTTCGGCGTATATCTTGTTATCTTAGCCGGCCTTCTGTTCGGCGGACTTCGAAACGCCCAGTCCCTGAACGGCACCAGACTTTATAACCTGAAGCCCCTCGGCACAATTAAGATGTATTACGAAGCCTACAAGGATCATTCCCTCCGTTACCGGATCATCGGACCGAACCTGGTCGGAAACATTCTTCTGTTCGTGCCGATGGCATGGTTTGTGCCCTTTCTGTTTCCGGCCATGCGGAACTGGAAGCTGTTCTTCCCGTCAATGCTTCTTCTGATATGTCTTGTGGAAATTACGCAGTATTTGACCGGGCGCGGAAGCATGGACATTGATGATGTAATCTTGAATTATCCGGGCGTTGTCATCGGATTTTTGATACTTTGGAACCAGAGAATGCTGAAGTTTTGGAAGAAACTCGGACTGATCGAGAAGAAAGGGTAGAACATGCGTCGCAGGAAGCGCTCACAAGTGATTTCTTACGTTCTTACCGGGCTGATTGTCGCAATGGCGGTAACCGGCACGATTCTGATGCTTTGTTTCCGCGGGAATGATCAGACGCTTTCGTCTTCCGGTGCGGAGAACCTGAAGTACTTCACGGTACTCTCCAACGAATTCTGCGGAATCGTCGCTGCAATCTGCCTCGTATGTAAGCTCCTTAAGAGGCCTCAGCCGATGCTTCCGAAATTCCTCGCGGCAGCAGCGGTCGGGCTAACGTTTCTGACGGTCGCCGGATTCCTCGGCCCGCTTTACGGCTATCGTTTCATGTACATTCGGGCCAATCTGTTCTTTCATCTCTTGTTGCCGCTTACGGCTATGGCGGAGTTTCTTCTGTGTCCCCCGGACGACGGTATATACACGCCCATGCTTACCGGGCATAAGGCGGCAAATGACACGGTTTCCGTCCCGTTTCGCTGGACACTGTACGCGATGATTCCGGTGGCGGTTTACGGAATCGGATATCTTACGAATATTCTGCTAAACGGTACCGGCGTGTGGCCGCATACGAATGATTTCTATGGCTTTCTGAACTGGGGACTCCCGGCGGGACTTATGATATTCGCGGGAATACTCGCCACGGTATGGGGAATCGCCTGCGGGCTAAGGGTCGTCCGGAGCCGTATGCAGGGCTATACGTCCTCTAAGTTTAAGAAGGAAGATTTCCTCGGCTGCACGATCTCGACAGGAGGCGGCATGCTCGGCGGGTATCACGAGATTTCGCTTAAGCGGAAGGAGGATGCGGCGGGGACGATCACATTTGTCGAAAGAGAAATGCATAACACGCCTGAGGAAACAACGGCATATCCGGCTTCGAAAGAAGTCTTTATAAAAACGGCGGAGCTTGTTGAAAAGTATCATCTGTACGCCGCGAGCAGGCGGAAGATGAGCGGCATCGAGATTCTGGACGGTGACACGACTACCGTGCGGTTCTACTACCGAAACGGCAGCTTCCGGATTGAAGAGTATCAGGACATCAATCAGACTATGTCGGACGGACTGCAGAAGGTCAAAAAATACCTTTCGGGATGTGCTGTTGCTGAGTCGAAAACGATTCCGTAAGGAATAAATATATTTCAAGGGGGAATAAGAAGAAATGTGTAAGAAGTATGTTGTGATGTTGGCGGTTTTATTCGTGATGCTTCTTTCGGCATGCGGGAAGAAGGAAGAGAAGAAGTCCGGTTCCGCGGATGCAACACCGACTGCCATGGAGAGCCGGCCGAGTGAGACGCTGAGCCCCACCGCTACACCGGCTCCGACCGAAGAGCCGACTCCGGGAGTGGCTCTGCCGGATGGATTTCCGGAGGCTGCGAGTCTTAAGGTGACACCGAAGTATACGGCGGAAGAGATTACGAAGCTCATGAAGGAAGACGCTGAGAAGACCGATGCGTACGTCTATCGTGAGATAACCGACTACAAAGAAGCACATATATTAGGTAGTCAATACGACGGGGTGAACTTTAAGGACTATTCCTATGACCGGAGGGAGTTTCTGTATAAAACGCCGCAGAACCCGGATAATGTGAACTACTCTTTTCCGGATGCGGAAATCTATTATCTTAACGGGGAAATTGCATACGCAAAGTATCGCTCCGTTTACGGGACCTATTGTTCATCCGGATATTCGGATATACAATATAACGAAAAGGATGCGGATGGAAAGATTGTCCTTCGCTTCTATGAGAACTTTTTCGAGCAATATGCTTATGATGAAAACGGAAAACAGTGTCTTTATGAACGGTTTACGCCGGATGGAGAGCTTTCTATCGTTGAGGCAACGAGTTATGATGAAAACGGCAGAATAACAGAAAGCATACAGTTTACACAGTCTGAAGGTGCGATGCTCTGGGAGGAGAATGAACACTATACTTATACCTATGACGAAAACGGAAACTTTATCCACCAGACAATCAGAAAACCCTATAACGAGACATCGACCGGTTACGAAGAGGATTATACCTATAAAACATATGATGACGGCAGGCTCAGTAGTGTCCTTGTGAAAAGAAGCGGCCAGTTTGGCATATGGTCTCTGAATAGAGAAGAGGAAGAGCAGTATTTCTATATGGAAGACGGTTCCGTTCTGATGGTCAGAAGGATGGTCGGAGAGCAGGTATCCTATTATGCGAATCAGTTCTATCCGACGAAGAAACAGACGGAATACCTTCTTGCCGGCCATAATCCGTACACAGTGGAGGACGATGAGGAATCGGCGGTCACTGTCCGATACGGTATTGTGGAGAAAGTAGCCGATAACGGGGATGCCTCGGATTACGAGTTCCCGGAAGAAGATATGATCTGGGAGGATAATATCTATCAGAACGGTCTCCTGGTTTATTACAGAAACCGCGGATACTCCGGAATGGAAGTCTTCTATGAATATGATTCTTCGGGTCACTGCATCCATAAATACGGATGGGAAGGCTATTACGGGGATTTTGATTCCCGGTATACCTATGATTCTGCCGGAAATCTGATCCGAGAGGAAAACAAAGGAACGAGCCGGTCCGCCACAAGCTATCCTTTCTCTCTTTACGAAAGTGAGGAATTCAGTATTGACGCGAAGGTGGTTTCGGTGTATCAGTATCAGTATGATTCCGACGGAAACAGAATTTCCTTGGATGAAAAAGTTACCGTAAACGGAACACAGATCGGAACAGTGAAAAAGACATTTGACACGGAAGGCTGTCTGGTTACCCTGGAGGTGAAAAGTCTTCGGGAATCCGACGCATGGGAGAGCGTCGGAGAGCGCATTCAGTAACGGAAAATGTGAGGGAATAATGAAATGAAAACGAGGGGATTGTTGTTAACCATACTTGCAGCAGTCTTTATACTTGCGCTGTCCGCATGCGGGAAGGAAGAAGAAAAGTCCCGGACCGCGGACGCTTCACCGGGCGTTACGAAGGATGCGCCGAGCGAGACGCCGAGTCCTACGGCAACATTAAGCCCGACGCCGAGCCCGACACCGACTATGGAACTTCCGGAAGGCTTTCCGGAGGAAGTTCCGCTTTCCATAGAGATTAAGTACACTACGGAGGGACTGGCGAAGGAAGCGGAAGAGCAGGTGAAAGTACCGGAGGATTATCAGTACCGGGTGACAACCCGGTATTCGGAGCAGCAAAAGGAGGTTTACTGTCCGGGCGTCGGGTCATTTGACTTCAATTTTGATAAAGAAGAAAAGTATTATGAAGACACATACGATTCGGAGAAACCGTGTCTTAGAGTTTGCAGCTTGAACGGTGAGGTCATTTTTTCGTGTTTCCAATCGGAAACTCTGACATTTGCCGAATTTAAAGGAAAGAAGTATTTCAAGTTACGTTTTTCGGAAACGGGTCCGGATGGTCAGGAGTATACTTACTCCTTCGCAAACCCGGACATTTCGATGAACAATCGTTTTGAACTGAGCGTTTTCTGTGAATGGACAGACGGGCAGGGAAAAGCTTTTCAGACAACCTATGATGAAAAGGGTAACCTGAGAGACCTTAAGACAACGGAATGTGATACCCTGGGCAGAGTTACAGAGCAGGTTTGGTATCAGAATAAGATTGTCCAGAACCGGCGTTTTTTCATTCAGGAGCGAACCGCATTTGTATACGGCGAGGACGGGAATATCGTTCATAAAGAGTCATACCGGATAGGGGAGTCCGAAACCACGACGGATTATGTCTATGAAAAAGATGACAGGGGACGTGTGTGTGCTTATGTTGAAACCTCTTGTAAGAAGGGCGGAAGTCCGGAGAAACGCTATACGGAAATTCGTTATCCGACGGAGGATACGATTCTTTATCTATATTACAATGGTGAGACAAAAGAGGCAGCCAACGGCTCTTTGATATATGTCGGCGAACAAGAACGTGAGAGAATTAAGAACGGTATCTGCTTTGTCGATTCATTTGACCTCTTTAACCGTGAGGGGTGCTATCGTCTAAGTGATGGAAGGGTTGATCTTTCGGTTACGGATAAGCTTGTTTATTCATTTCCCTGGTTTGAATACGAGTATAAGAACGGACATTTGGTTAAGGCCAGGGCATATGTTTCCGGTCCCGGAAGCGAAAACGCCGATTATGAATATGATTCCGTCGGAAGGCTTATCCGGAAACACGAATACACGGATGTAATCGGGGATCGGATTCTTTCATACTCCTATGACGGGAGCGGAAGACTTGCGCAGGAGGAGATACAGGAGACACTCTGCTATGTTACCTATGAGTATGGGGATTCGGAAGCCTCGAAGAGTATGGATGTAACGGACCTTACAATCTATTCATATTATGACGACGGAACCCTGGCCCGGAAAGAAAGAACCGTTACCTACAAGAAAGATTTTCCTTTCACGGAATACAGAAAAGAAGTGGAAACCTATGATGAGGACGGCTTCCTTGTGCAATCCGTGAAGTGGTATCTGGAGAACGACGTAGTTAAGACGGCGGAGTCCGTCGGGGAACGGATTCGATAAAAAGAATAGAGAAAGCCGCTTCGGGAGAGCCCCGGAGCGGCTTTTTTCACGGAAATCCGCCCGTTCCGTCAAAAAGACTGAAAAAAGCGCGGAAAAACCTTATTTTTCGGGAAAAATGTGCTTGCAATTTGCCAAGCGCTCTGTTATTATAGTAAACGGACTTTTTTCGAGAAAGGAGTGAATAACACTTATGAAAGTAAGATCTTCGGTAAAGCCCATTTGCGAAAAATGCAAAATCATCAAAAGAAAAGGGGCAATCATGATTATTTGTGAGAACCCGAAGCACAAACAGAGACAAGGCTGATAACGACCTCCGGACGGATGTCGCGCTCGATAGAGCAGCACTTGCTTTTTGTGTTACAATCGTCGTTCTATAAACCCGTAGGACGGCACACATTGTGATAGTGTGGGCAAAGCGTGCGCTTTGCTTTAGTCGTGAGTATCTACACGGCTTTCGGTTCGGGAAACCGTACTGTCACACTTTAAAGCGGCTGAGCCGGTTCAGACCGGCAGGGAGAGTACTCCCGGGAACTTCGGTTCCGGGTATTTACCCACATCATTTTTATATCATTTTACGGAGGTTTTAGTACATGGCTCGTATCAGTGGTGTTGACTTACCAAGAGAGAAACGTGTCGAGATCGGACTTACCTACATCTACGGTATCGGAAGAGTAAGCTCCAATCGTATCCTCGCTCAGGCGGAAGTAAATCCGGACACTCGTGTTCGTGATCTTACCGACGACGAGGTTAAGAGAATTGCCACGATCATCGATGAGACGATGATGGTGGAAGGTGATCTTAAGAGAGAAACTGCTCTTAATATCAAGAGACTTCAGGAAATCGGTTGCTACCGAGGCGTTCGTCACAGAAAGGGACTTCCTGTTCGCGGACAGAAGACCAAGACAAATGCGAGAACCCGCAAAGGTCCGAAGCGTACTGTTGCCAACAAGAAGAAATAATTTTAGTATGTGAAACGAATAGGAGGTTTCGTGATGGCTAAGAAAGTAGTAGCTGCGAAAAAGGGAACGAAGAAGCGTGTCAAGAAGAACGTTGATCACGGTCAGGCACACATTCAGTCTTCCTTTAATAATACCATTGTTACCCTGACCGATGCAGAGGGTAACGCAATCTCTTGGGCTAGCGCAGGCGGCCTCGGTTTCCGTGGCTCCAGAAAGTCTACCCCTTATGCTGCTCAGATGGCAGCAGAAACCGCTGCAAAGGCAGCAGTACCCCACGGACTTCGGTCTGTTGACGTTATGGTCAAGGGACCCGGTTCGGGCCGTGAAGCGGCAATTCGTGCCCTTCAGGCTTGTGGCATTGATGTAACCAGCATTAAAGACGTTACGCCGGTTCCGCACAACGGATGCAGACCGCCTAAGCGTCGTAGAGTCTGATTAAGGAGGGAATTATACTATGGCTAGAGAAATGGGTCCTGTTTTAAAGAGATGCCGTTCGCTGGGAATTGAGCCCTCCGTAATCGGTATTGATAAGAAAAGCAACCGCGCGAATTTGAGAGCGGGTAAGAAAGTAAGCGAATACGGCATGCAGCTTCGCGAGAAGCAGAAGGCTAAGTTCATCTACGGTGTACTTGAGAAGCCTTTCCGCAACAACTTCGATAAGGCGAAGAAGATGAAGCTCGGCACGACCGGTGAGAACCTGATGATTCTCCTTGAGACCAGACTGGACAATGTTATCTTCCGTCTCGGCTTTGCAAGAACCCGTCAGGAAGCGCGTCAGATTGTTGACCACAAGCACATCCTTGTAAACGGCAAGTGCGTTAACATTCCTTCTTATACCGTAAAGCCCGGCGATGCAATCGCAGTTTCCGAGAAGGCCAAGAGCAAGGCCGCTCAGAGATTTAAGGATGTTCTGGAGTCCACAAGCGGACGTGCCGTTCCGGCATGGCTTACCGCTGATTCCGAGAACCTTACCGGCACGGTTAATGAGTATCCGACAAGAGACCAGATTGATGTTCCGGTAAACGAGGTGCTTATTGTCGAGTTGTATTCCAAGTAATCAGGAATATAACTTCTATACCCATAAGGAGGGGCGCAAATGTTTGATTTTGAGAAGCCTAGGATTGAAATTGCAGAGATTTCCGAAGATAAGAAGTATGGCCGTTTCGTCGTAGAACCCCTTGAGAGAGGGTACGGCACGACACTCGGCAACTCCCTCAGAAGAATTATGCTTTCTTCCCTGCCCGGCGCAGCCGTGAGCCAGGTGAAGATTGACGGTGTCGTACATGAACTCAGCTGCATCCCCGGTGTTATGGAGGATGTTACCGAGATCATCATGAACATCAAGAGCCTTGCAATCAAGAACAACAGTGACAGTAACGAGCCCAAGACGGCTTATATCGAATTTTCCGGTGAAGGCGTTGTTACCGCGCGTGACATTCATGCCGATTCCGAAATTGAGATTATGAACCCCGATCAGGTAATTGCTACCCTGAACGGCGGTGCTGACAGCCGGCTGTATGCCGAGCTGACCATCACCAAGGGCAGAGGCTATATCAGCGCAGATAAGAACAAGAAGGAAGATACTCCCATCGGCGTTATCGCGATTGATTCCATCTACACCCCTGTAGAGAGAGTGAATCTTACGGTTGAGAATACCCGTGTCGGCCAGATGACCGATTACGACAAGCTTACGCTTGATGTATTCACCAACGGAACGCTTGCTCCCGACGAGGCATTGAGCCTTGCCGCGAAGGTTTTGAGCGAGCATCTGAATCTGTTCATTGACCTGTCTGAGAGCGCTAAGACCGCAGAGGTTATGGTTGAGAGCGTAAGCAACGAGAAGGAGAAGGTTCTCGAGATGAATATCGACGAGCTGGAGCTTTCCGTACGTTCTTACAACTGCCTCAAGAGAGCAGGCATCAATACTGTTGAGGAATTGTGCAACAAGACTTCCGAAGATATGATGAAGGTTCGTAACCTCGGCCGCAAGTCTTTGGAGGAAGTTCTGTCCAAGCTGAAAGAACTTGGATTGTCTTTGAATTTGGGCGATGAGTAATCGTCGCAATTACGAAATAGAAGCCGCGGCCACGCGGCAGATGGAGGAATAACATGGCAGGCTACAGAAAACTTGGAAGAACTTCAAGCCAGAGAAAGGCATTGCTGAGAAACCAGGTTACGGCTCTCTTGTCCAACGGCAAGATTGTTACCACCGAAGCCAGAGCAAAGGAAATTCGCCGGATTGCGGAGAAGTACATCACCCTTGCAGCTAAGGAAAAGGACAATTTCGAGAACGTAACCGTTACGTATAAGGTTGCCCAGAAGGATAAGGACGGCCGCAGAGTAAAGGAAGTCGTAAACGGCAAGAAGACCGACGTTATGATCGAAGCTACGAAGACGATCAAGAAGGACAAGCCCTCAAGACTTCATGCTAGAAGAGAGATGCTCTCTTTCTTCTACCCGGTTTCCAAGAACGACCCTGAGTTGAAGGGCAGAAAAGCAGTTAAGGAAGTTGACCTGATTGCGAAGATGTTCGACGAGATCGGACCTAAGTATGCTTCCCGCAAGGGCGGTTATACCAGAATCGTAAAGATTGGCCCTCGTAAGGGCGACGCAGCTATGGAAGTATTGATTGAGCTCGTATAAATCTTTGAACTTTTTACAGCGTAGCCGTTTGCGGCTACGCTGTTTTACTATCTGTTGCTTCACGCGGCAAGCGGATATAGCGCCGTTACGGCAAATGTCACCGCTACAGTGTAAGGAGAACCATGGGAATTGTCACAACCGACAATCTAGTTTACGAGTACGTCCGGCATGACGAAAACGGAGACCGGATCGGGGTGAAGCGCGCCATTGACGGCGTGAGCATCGATGTGGAGAAGGGGCAGTTTATCGCCGTTCTCGGCCACAACGGCTCCGGCAAATCCACCTTTGCCAAGCAGCTGAACGCGCTTCTTGCGCCCACCGAGGGAACCGTTATCGTATGCGGTATGGATACCCGCGACGATGAGCAGATCTGGGAAATCCGGAAATCCGCCGGTATGGTGTTTCAGAATCCCGATAACCAGATCATTGCGACGATTGTCGAGGACGACGTCGCATTCGGCCCGGAAAACCTCGGCGTGGAAACCGGTGAGATGAAGCGCCGGGTGGAGGAGTCACTGAAGGCGGTTGGCATGTACGAGCACCGGAAGGAATCGCCGAACCATCTGTCGGGCGGACAGAAGCAGCGCGTGGCGGTTGCAGGCATTCTTGCGATGAAGCCGGAGTGCATCATTCTTGACGAACCGACGGCCATGCTTGACCCGAACGGCCGGAAAGAGGTCCTTCGGACCATCCGGCGGCTGAACCGCGAGGAGGGCATCACCGTCATCCATATCACCCATTACATGAGTGAGGTGACCGAGGCCGACGTGATCTTCGTTATGAACCACGGCAAGGTAGCAATGCAGGGAACCCCGAAGCAGATATTCTCGCAGGTGGAGAAACTGCAGGAGCTTGGTCTTGACGCGCCTCAGGCGACGATTCTTGCGCATAAGCTCCGTCAGGGCGGAATTCCCCTTTCGGAGGGAATTCTTTCCGTAGAGGGCTTCACAGAGGCTTACAGGGCACTTCCCGAGGCGTACCGCGTCCGTAATCCGTACGAAAGCGTCCCCGAGCACGTCGAGGAGTCGGTTACGGAGCTCAATAACGAGGCGCCGCTTATAGAACTGAAGGACGTAACTTACACCTATTCGCCGAATACGGCTTATGAAAGAAAAGCGGTGAATGCGGTTTCGCTGCAGATCCGCCAGGGCGAATTTGTCTGCCTGATCGGCCATACCGGCTCCGGCAAATCGACGCTGATCCAGCTTCTGAACGGCCTCGAGAAACCGACCTCCGGACTGGTGTTGTACCGCGGTCAGAATATTAACGAAAAAGGCTACGACCGGCGCGCGCTTCGCAGTAAGGTCGGGCTTGTATTCCAGTATCCCGAGCACCAGCTGTTCGAATCAACGGTGCTTCGTGACGTCTGCTTCGGACCGAAGAATCAGGGACTTTCCGAAGAAGAGCAGAAGGAACGGGCTAAAGGAGCCTTGAAACTTGTCGGCGTAGGAGAGGAACTGTGGAATGACTCCCCGCTTGCGCTTTCGGGCGGACAGAAGCGAAGGGTCGCGATTGCAGGCGTACTTGCGATGCATCCGGAGGTTCTGATCCTTGATGAACCGACAGCCGGTCTTGACCCGCAGGGCCGTGACGAGATTCTTTCCGAGATTGCGAGAATCCGCCGCGAAGCGGGAATCACGGTCGTTCTCGTATCCCACAGCATGGAGGATGTTGCAGGTTACGCCAACTGGGTACACGTGATGGACGGCGGCAAGCTTCTGTACGCCGGCAAACCCGCCGTTGTCTTCTCCAATATGGAAGAACTGCGAAGAGTCGGACTCGACGTTCCGCAGGTGACCGCAATCATGCGCGGTATTTTCGAGCCTAAGAAGCGTCCTGCTATGGATTTTATCACGATTGACGATGCCGTTAAGGCACTGAGCATAGAGCAATAGACATATCATTTTCCGAAAGAGATAAGGAGCACACATGTTAAGGGACATTACCATCGGACAATATTATCCGACGCCTTCCCTGATTCACAGGCTGGACCCCCGCGTGAAGATTATCGGCACGCTGGTCTACATTGTGAGTCTGTTTCTCTTTGACTCTTTCTACGGCTTCGGGATCACGATCCTTTTCCTTACGGGCGTGATCATATTGTCCCGCGTGCCGTTTCGGTACATTCTTCGGGGCCTGAAGCCGATCCTGTTTCTTTTGTTTTTAACAATGGTATTCAACTTCTTCCTGATTCCGGGGCACGTGATTGTTCACTTCTGGATATTCCGGATCACCGAAGAAGGACTGTACCGCGGACTGTTCGTCGGCTTTAGACTGATCCTTCTGATCCTCGGCTCGTCGATGATGACGTTCACGACGACGCCCGTACGGCTTACGGACGGCCTTGAACAGCTGATGAAGCCCCTTTCCTGGATCAAGGTTCCGGTGCACGATGTGGCGATGATGATGTCGATCGCGCTCCGGTTCATCCCGATCCTTCTAGAGGAGACGGACAAGATCATGAAGGCGCAGCAGGCCCGCGGAGCGGATTTCGAGAGCGGAAACGTGTTTAAACGCGTTAAGGCCATGGTCCCGATCTTCATTCCTTTGCTGATCTCCGCGTTCCGAAGAGCCTTCGACCTCGCGATGGCCATGGAGGCGCGCTGTTATCAGGGCGGCAAAGGAAGAACGAAATTTCATCCCCTTAAGTACCGCCTTCGCGACTGGCTTGCATACGGTTACCTGGCAGTTTATCTTGCCGCAATCATTCTTTTGAGAAAGTGGATATGAGAAGAATTAAACTGACAATCGCATATGACGGCACCGGCTATTGCGGGTGGCAGAAGCAGGACGGCGCGGTTACGGTTGAGGAAACGGTTGAGAACGCGATCCGTAAGCTTACCGGCGAATCCGTTGAGCTTCTCGGCGCGAGCCGCACCGACTCGGGTGTGCACGCCATGGGTAACGTTGCGGTATTCGATACGGAGTCCCCGGTTCCGGCGGACCGTTTCGTCCCGGCTCTCAATTCCTTCCTGCCGGACGACATCCGCATCGCAGCATCCGAAGAAGTGCCGGAGTCCTTTCATCCGCGCTTTGACGCGCACAAAAAGCGCTACGAGTACCGTATCTTCGTCGGAAACGTCTGTCCGCCGATGCGGTTTCGGTATGTGCACCATCTGCGGGAGACATTGAATGTTGATGCGATGCGCGAAGCAGCCTCGCATATCGTCGGCACCCATGATTTTACGAGTTTCTGCGCGGCAGGGGCTCAGGTGAAGACGAAGGTGCGGACCGTCACGGACATTCAGGTTACAAAGGACGGAGACGAGATCGTCCTTACCGTAGAGGGCGACGGCTTCCTTTATAACATGATCCGGATTATCGCAGGAACCCTTGTAAATGTAGGGCTCGGGCGCACCAAACCGTCAGAAATCACAGGTATCATCGAAGGCATGGACCGCTCCCTGGCGGGACCGACACTCCCGGCGAAGGGGCTGTGCCTCTGTAAAATCTGGTATTCATAGCTTGATATGCGTAAAATGTCACATTCGATATGACATTTTACGCATTTTTACTTCGAAAAATCGAAAAGAAGTGTTGACATTGCCCATGGGGTACAGTATAATGCGGAAAGTGACTGCTTTCGACCGATGAAAGCAGATTAAGGACTGGAGGTTAAACCTATGAAGAGTTATATGGCAGCTACCGCTGATGTAGAGAGAAAATGGTATGTTGTTGACGCAGCAGGTCAGACGCTCGGTCGTCTTTCTTCCGAAATCGCCAAGGTTTTGAGAGGAAAGAATAAGCCGATCTTCACCCCTCATATTGACACCGGTGATTATGTTATCGTTGTGAATGCGGAGAAGATCAAGGCAACCGGTAAGAAGCTTGACCAGAAGATTTATTATTCCCACTCCGATTATCCGGGCGGAATGCGTGAGACCACGCTCCGTGAGATGATCGAGAAGAAGCCCGCAGATGTTATCACCCTTGCCGTAAAGGGTATGCTTCCGAAGGGACCCCTCGGAAGAAGCATGTTGACGAAGCTTCATGTTTATGCAGGTGCAGAGCATCCGCATGCAGCTCAGAAACCCGAAGAGCTGAAATTCTAATACACAGAAAGGAGATTTACGAATATGGCAAAGAATAATTCCAAATTCTACGGAACAGGCAGACGTAAGAGCAGCGTTGCCAGAGTATATTTACTTTCTGGTAAGGGCAATGTAACCATTAACAAGAAGGACATTGACAATTATTTCGGTCTTGAGACCCTTAAGGTTATCGTTCGTCAGCCTCTTGAACTTCTCGGTGTTTCCGACAAATACGACGTTATCGTTACCGTTCGCGGCGGCGGTTTCTCCGGTCAGGCCGGCGCTATCCGTCACGGCATCGCGCGTGCCCTTTGCAAGGCAGACGCTGAGAACCGTCCTTCTCTTAAGAAGGCAGGCTTCCTCACCAGAGATGCCCGCATGAAGGAAAGAAAGAAGTACGGCTTGAAGGCGGCCCGTCGTGCTCCGCAGTTCTCCAAGAGATAATCGTTTTACAACGTATTACGTCTTTGGAGAATCCAATACGATTTCTTACACCTCAGGACAAATGTCCTGGGGTGTTTTATTTTTCCTCTTTTCTATAACGCGCCTTTTTGGTATAATATTTTCGTATTTGAGTTTTTTCGAAAGGAAAGCGTGTTACCGGATATGGGAAGAGAAAAGCAGAAAAAGACGGGCGGACGCATCACGCCGGTACAATTTATTCCGTTAAGTTTTCTGTTCGCGATTGCCGTCGGCACGCTTCTTCTGCTACTTCCGTTTGCGACGGCGAAGGGGGAGACAACCGGCTTTTTAACAGCGCTTTTCACTGCTACGACGTCCACCTGCGTGACCGGGCTTGTCGTCGTAGACACCTACGCGCATTGGAGCACGTTCGGGCAGGCGGTGATTCTTCTTCTGATTCAGATCGGCGGCCTCGGCGTTGTGGCGGTCGGTTCGATGCTGATGGTTCTCGGAAAGAGAAAGTTCTCTTTCAGCGAACGGAAACTGCTCGGGAATTCCCTGAATTTCGAAAAGAACCGCGGGCTGTTGGACTTCTTAAAAAGAATCTTTAAAGGAACCTTCCTCGTGGAGGGATGCGGAGCGGTATTGTATGCAATCCGGTTCATTCCTGCTTACGGCGTAGTTAAGGGAATCTGGTATTCGCTGTTTCAGGCAGTTTCTGCTTTCTGCAATGCCGGTATGGATATCATCGGCCCGAACAGCATGATGGATTTTAACGGTGACGGGCTTTTAATGGGTGTTACGATGCTTTTAATCGTGCTCGGAGGTCTCGGATTTATCGTCTGGTTTGATATTCTCGACAGAATCCGGGAGGGTATTGAGAACCATCTGAATCCGTACCGGATCATGTGCCATTTGTCGGAGCACAGCAAGCTTGTTCTGGTGATGACTGCGGTGCTTCTTTTGGCCGGAACGGCGGGGATTCTCGCTGCCGAATATACGAATCCCGCGACAATCGGGGATATGAGCCTTCCGAAGAAGGTGCTGAACAGTCTTTTCCAGTCGGTTACGTTCCGTACGGCAGGTTTTGCGTCCGTACCGCAGGAGTCTCTGCGGGAGACCTCGTGCGTGATGGGATGTGTGCTGATGTTCATCGGCGGTTCCCCAATCGGTACGGCGGGCGGCGTCAAGACCGTAACGGCCTTTCTGGTGCTTACGAACGCGTTTCATTACGTCCGCGGGGACAAGGAATCGGTTGTGTTCCGGCGCAGCGTATCGCGTGAGATGATGCGTAAAGCGGCAGCCGTTGTGTTGGTAAGCTTCGGGGCAATGCTTTTCCTGCTGCTTCTTCTGATGGGAACCGGCAGCATTCCGATGACGGATGCGATGTACGAAGTCGTCAGCGCCATCGGTACGGTAGGACTTTCAAGAGCACTGACACCGTCATTGAACGCGGCCGGAAGGATAATCATTATCATTGCCATGTACCTTGGGCGAATCGGCCCGATTTCGCTTGCCTGCTTCTTTACGAAGGAAGAGGTGACGAAGAACCGGATTCGTCATACGGAAGGAACATTTTACGTAGGTTAGTCATATCGGACAATACGATTGAAAACGGAGGATTACCATGAAAAAATCCATCGCCGTGCTCGGACTCGGCAAATACGGAAAGAGCCTCGTGGAGAAGCTTTACAAGATGGGCGCCGATGTTATGGCGGTTGACTCGGATGAGGAAGCGGTTCACGAAATTGCCGGCAAATGCACCTCGGGCATCTGCGCAAACCTCGAGAACGAACGCGAGGTTGCCGCGCTCGGGCTTAAGAATATGGACATCGTCGTTTCGGCAATCGGCCATAACCTTGCCGCATCGATTACTTCGGTATCGGTTGCGAAGGAGCAGGGTGTTCCGCTTGTTATCGCGAAATCTTCTTCGGACCATATGTCATCGATTCTTATGAAGGTCGGCGCGGACCGAATAATCGATCCGGAAGGGGAAGGCGGAATGCGGCTTGCGCGGATTTTGATATCCTCCTCCTTCAAGGATTTTTATGAGATTGACGAGAACCTGTATGTGATTGAGACGCAGGTGAAGAAGGAATGGGTCGGAAAGAACCTGATTGAACTGGAACTCAGAAAATCCATGAATGTCAACGTTATCGCAGTCAAGGAGCCGGATCATCATTGGCATTTTGTCAATCCGAAGGCGCCGCTTACGCAGGATTCCATATTGCTGATTGCAATGGAACGAAAAGACATGGATAAGTGGAAGTAGAATCTGCCGTAGAAAAATGTGAGTTTGAAAACGGCAGCGGATTGTATAAACAGGGGGGATGGATGTGGAGAAGAAGTATTGGATTGGAAGAGCGGCACTCGTCATTCTGACCGTTGCGGCATGTTTGATTGCAACCGTAAATGAGGACGGAACGACGCGGCTTTTCGTGACTGTCTGTTTTGCCGCCGCGCAGCTTTTGTTAAGTTTTCCCGCGGAGCGGATCAGCAAGCGGATGATCGATGTAGGTGACAGCATACGGACCGGATGGAAGCGTGTGCTTTATTATGCAGTGCTTCCGGTCGCTCTCGGGGTGCTTTCCCTGGTTGCCTATTATGTCATATCCGGGGAATGGTTCGGGAACAATGCCGGGACTCTCGGGGAAGGGCTTATGCGAGTGTTTTTCTACATCCTTGCATGGATTGCCATCTTCCTGCCGTACGTGCTTACTTTATGTGTGCTTCTGATCCGGAAAGTTTGTGCGAGCGGTAATAAGAAGCAAAAAGAGCAAACGAAGTAAGGCAGCACAGAATGTCCGCTACCGGCGTTGCATAGACGCTCCCGGTAAGAGGAGCGAAGAGACGGAATAGAAACATCATGGGAAGGTCGAGGATACCCTTTCGAAGGATCGCAAGGAGAAAGGATGTCTTCGGCTTTTTTACTGCCTGGAAGAACGAGATGAATGTGTAGGCGCAGGCAGAGAAGGGGCCTCCGACGGTAAGAATACGGAGGAACTTCGCACCGATGGTAAGAGACTCACCGGGACGCACGAAGATGCCGACCAGCGGGCGGCTGAATATAAGACAGAGAATCATGCAAAAGGTTCCGATGGAGACGGCAATGAGAACCGTGTCCCGGATGACCTGCTTCATGCGCTGTTTGTCTTTCGCGGCGTAGTTGTAAGCGATGAGCGGAAGCACGCCCTGCGTAAGCCCGCGGACTGTGGCGTGGGCGAGCATGTTGATCTTCTTGGCGACGCCGAGACCTGCCTGGGCAGCCGTGCCATTTGCCATCATTAACCAGTCGAGGCAGGCATAGGAGATGTTCTCGAAAAGCGTCATAATGCATGCCGGAAGGCCGGTCGAGAGGATGTTTTTGACCAGCTTTTTATCGGCGGCAAATGGGAAGGAAAACCGGAGTACGGAGTTCTGCCTTCTTGCCTGCAGAATGCCCATGACGAGAAATGCCGCCCAGTTCGAGACCGCGGTGGCAAGAGCCGCGCCGAGGACTTCCTTTCCCTTTGGCAGCAGGACGAACATGAAAAGCGGGTCGAGAAGAATATTCAGAACGCTTCCGATGACGATGCCGATGCTTGCGTCAAGGCTTCGCCCTTCCGAACGGAACAGGTGCGCCATGACCATGCTCATGGACGTTCCGAGGCCGCCGAGACCGACGGTGACGAGCAGATAGGTGTTTGCAAAGCGGTGTACGTCCTCGGCTCCGGCGCCGATCAGGTAAAGAAACGGGTGGCGGAAGAGGACCGCAAGAAGGATGTAACTAAGCGTCAATAAGGCGCAACCGTAGAACGAAAACGCGCAGGATACCCCTGCGCGATCTCTTTTTTCACTTCCGAGGCTTCTGGCCGCTTCGCTCGCGCCGCCGACTCCGAAGAGGTTGGCGATTGCGGAGAGAAACATAAAGGCAGGCAGACAAATCGTCACAGCGGTAAGCTTTACGTCGCTTCCGGTCAGTCCGATGAAGAAGGTGTCAGCCATATTGTAAATGACCAGAATAATCTGCCCCGCAATCGTCGGAAGCGCGAGCTTTCCGATGGCGGACATAACCGGAGCCTCTTTAAAGATTGTCTGTTCCCGGTTGTTCGGATTCATTTCGGTCTCATTTCCGAAGGCTTTCAATCAAATCCGGCAGGGCTTTTTCAAATTCCGAGCCGTACCAGTGGTCGTTTTCGTCCTTCTTGGTTTCTTCGATGCAGCGCAGCGTGTAGTTCGCCGCGAGAACGGCCGCGTCGTAGAGGTTCTTGCCGCTTACGAGCGCGCCGGTAAATGCTGACGCATAAACGTCGCCGGTGCCGTGGCACCCTTTTTCGAATTTCTTATGTTCGTAGTAACGGTATTCGCCTTCTTCGGAGATGGCGACACCGGTTGTTTCGGGGTTATAGCTGACGCCTGTCAGAACAACATTCTTAACGCCGAGGGCGTGCAGCTTTTTAAAGAGCGAACGGATGAAGGCCTCGTCGTAGGTCTCGCGGTATTCCGTACCGGTGAGAAGGCAGGCTTCGGTAATATTCGGAAGCGTAATGTCCGCGCGGGACACAAGCTTCTTCATCGCTTCGACGAAATCAGCGTCAAATCCCGCATACAGCTTTCCGCCGTCCGCCATCGCGGGATCCACGATGAAGGGCGCGCCGGGCTCGAGCACCGAATTCGCGATATCCGTTACATAGTCAATCTGGTGGCTGCTTCCGAGATAGCCGGTGTACATGGCGGCAAATCGAATGCCTTCCTTCTTCCAGTGGGCGAGAATCTTCGGCATTTCCTCCGTGAGATCACAGAAGGTGTAGCCGGTAAATCCGCCGGTATGGGTGGAAAGAACAGCCGAGGGCAGGATTGCTGTTTCCAAACCGCAGGCGGAAAGAATCGGGAGCGCGACAGTGAGCGAGCACTGGCCGACACACGAAATGTCCTGTACTGTCAAGATACGTTTATAACTCATAAATAACACTTCCTTCCCGGTCGTCCCCTACGGGGACGGCTCTTCCGCAGTTTTTCCTATTATCTAACACCAAAAAGGCGGATATGTCAAGAGGAGACCGTTTCGGGGCCTTCGGCGGAGCAGAAAAACTCTTATAATTTCTTCACATTGCTTTGACATTTTTCGCCATCTGCGGTACAATAATCAGAAGCAGTCACGACGAATCGGAAGGAGGAAAATGTATGTTTTCATTCATTTCAGAGAACGCGGGAACAATCGTTGTAAGCCTGCTTCTGCTGATTCTTGTCGTGCTGGCTGTTCGTAAGATCGCCTCGGACCGGAAGGCGGGAAAACACTCCTGCGGCGGGAACTGCGGCGGCTGTCCGATGAGCGGGCAGTGTGAGCGAAAACAAGGCTGAGTTCTTTATGAGACTTGCCCGGTTTTCGAGGAAAATGAGAGGAGAACACCCGGATGAATGAACGATTTGACCACAGGTGCTCGGACGCGCGCGTAACCGTCACCGACCGAAACGGAACTCCGCTTGCCGGAGCTTCCGTAAGATTCCGCCTGACCAATCACGAGTTTTTGTTCGGAACGGGGGCATTTGACTCCCTGAACATTGTTGAGCACGGACCTTTTGCCAACCGCTCGTTCAAAGTGCAGGATAAGACAATCGACAAGGCTTTCTTCCAGGAGAGAGTGGACCTTTTCACGGCTGCTTTCAACTACGGCACGCTGCCTTTTTACTGGGGCGGATATGAGCCGGAGGAGGGACACCCGCTGTTTGAGAGCCGCATGGAAGCAGCGCAGTATCTGAAGGCGCACGGCGTAACCCCGAAGGGACATCCGCTTTGCTGGCACACATCCTGCGCGGACTGGCTCTTAAAATACGACAACAAGACGATCATGGACAAGCAGCTCGCGCGGATTCAGCGCGACGTGACGGCTTTTAAGGGCGTCATCGATATCTGGGACGTTATCAATGAGACCGTTATCATGCCCGTGTTTGACCGTTATGACAATGCCATTACCCGAATCTGCAACGCTTACGGGCGTCTGACGCTTATTAAAGAGGTGTTCGCGGCAGCCAGGGATGCCAATCCGGACGCGCTTCTTCTGATCAACGACTTCAACCTGTCGCCGAACTATCAGAAGGTTATCGAGCAGTGCCTCGACGCCGGTGTTCCCATCGGAGCCATCGGCATTCAGACGCACCAGCATCAGGGATACCGTGGACTTGCCTGGCTGAACGACGTGCTTACCCGGTTCTCGCAGTACGGGATACCGTTACATTTTACGGAGAATACGCTTGTGTCCGGCGAGCTGATGCCGCCGCATATCGTGGATCTGAACGATTTCCAGGTCGACGAATGGCCGACGACGCCCGAGGGCGAGGAGCGGCAGGAGCGCGAGTGGCGTGAGATGTACGAGACGCTCTTCGGACATCCCGCGGTAACCGCCATCACCGGCTGGGATCTCGCGGACGGAGCATGGCTCCATGCGCCCAGCGGACTAATCCGTCTTGACAACTCGCCGAAGCCATCCTATCGGACGCTTAAGAAGCTTATCAAGGAAGACTGGGCGACGGATGTGACGCTTACCACCGACGCGAACGGACAGGTTATCCTGCACGGCGTGCGCGGTGCTTACGAGGCCGTTACGGACAGCGGCAGGGCGGACTTCGTCCTTTCTAAGAATACCCCTGCGATTACGATTACCCTGTAAGAATTTTCGATGACGGCGCGGTTTTCCGCCGCGCCGTTTTCAAAGCATAAAAGAACAACCGATTACCGGGAGACAGAAGAACATGAAAAAGCCGATTATCAGAAAAGAACGGGTGGAGACACTTTGCGACAAGAAGTTTTTGCGCCTTTACGACCTGAATTACGCGGAGGGACGCCATTACTTCGACGCCACGAGAAGACCGGTTGAGAAGCTCGTCGCCGTCAAATCCGATGCGGAATTTCAGGCGATGCTGCCGGATGCGGTAACCATCGCGGTGGTGTTGCATTTGCCGGGGGAGGAGCCGAAGCTTCTGATGAATTACGAGTACCGGTACCCGATCGGACAGTTTCTTTTAAGCCCGGTAGCGGGACTTTTAGACCCTGCCGACGAGGAAAGCGAGGACCCGATCAGGACGGGAGCAGCACGGGAGATTTTCGAGGAGACCGGCATCCGTGTCGGGGAGGGTGACACGATTACGGTGTTAAACCCTTGTGCCTTTTCGTCCCCGGGAATGACCGACGAAAGTAACGCCTTTCTGTGCGCGGACATTACGCTTCCCGACCTTTCTTCCCTGACGCACGGTGAGGCGGAGAGCACCGAACTGTTCAATGGTTTCGAACTGCTTACAAAAGAGCAGGCGGCGGAGATATACCGCACGGGACGGGATAAGTACAGTAACACGTTTTCGCTTGCGACGTGGGCGCTTCTCGGCTATTTCGCTTTCGGAAAGTAAGGAGCGGACGTGATTTACGATAAGGACATACGCGAGCCTTTGTTTGACTGGCTTGAGCTGACCTTCGGCAAGGTTCGCGTAATCGAAGAAAAGACAATCGGAAAGTCAAGAGCGGATGTTTTCATGGTGCTTCCCGACTGCATCTGCGGAATCGAGATTAAAAGCGATGCCGATACCTATACGCGGCTGGCGCGCCAGGTAAAGGATTACGACCGGTATTTCGACCGGAATCTCGTCGTTGTCGGAACAAGCCATGCGATGCATATTGAGGAGCATGTACCCGCGCATTGGGGCATCGTTACCGTGGAGGATACGCCGGAAGGACTCGATTTTTATCTGCTTAGAAAGCCCGGAGAGAATGAAAAGGCCGGCTGGGACCGGAAACTGACACTCCTGTGGCGTCCGGAGCTTGCTGCCGTTCTCGAAGCGTTTGAGATGCCGAAGTATAAGGCAATGAGTAAGCCCTTCGTTACCGGGAAGATTCTTGCCGCTATCGGAACGAAGATTCCGGAAGAAAAGCTTAAAACGGTATTCAGCAACCTTTTATTTGAGCGGGATTACGACATTCTTCTTAAGAATATCGAGCAATACCGCGAGGAACATAAAAGGCCCGAACGGCCGAGACGGAGACGGCGCCGCCGAAGAAAGAGCGCAGCAAAGTAAGGTGATTCCCGGCATCCGTCGTGATCATATAGTAATGTATTCAGGAGGTTTTTCATGAAAGAAATCAATGCAAGAAGCCCTTGGCCGAATGACACTACGGTCTGCTTTGACAGAGTGCTTGGTGAAGTCAATCGGGAAGGGATGCAGGGCTACGAGATTCTGCCCGACGGCAAGGTGCACGTACGCGTCGTGGCACCCAATGCGAAGGAAGTGGTAATAGACCGCTTCGGTACGGTTTTCCCGCTTGAGAAGGTGGATGACAAGGGCGGTTTTGAAGGCACCCTTGATATGGGAAGAGGTTTTCTTTATTTCTTCCTCAAATACGACGGCAATGACGTTATGAATCCCTGCCTGCCGATCGGCTACGGCTGCTGCCGTCCGATGCATTTCTTCGACGTTCCGGTCCCGGGCGAAGAGTGGGACAAGCTTGAGGGCGTTGAGCACGGCGCCGTTTCGAGACAGTATGTTTACTCAAGTGTAACGGGAAAGCATGAAATCATGCTTGTATATACGCCGCCGAAGTACGATCCCGCGAAGAAGTATCCTGTGCTTTATCTGCAGCACGGCTACGGCGAGAACGAGACCGGCTGGGTTTACCAGGGACATGTGGGCCGCATCGCCGATAACCTTCTTGCAAAAGGCGAGATGAAAGAGATGATTATCGTAATGGGCAACGGCATGACACAGACCGACGAGCAGCCCGGCGGCTTCCCGCGTTTCACATTTATCGATGTGCTTCTGAAGGACTTCATCCCTTATGTGGAATCCCATTACAACGTTTATACCGACAAATGGAACCGCGCCATGGCAGGTCTTTCGATGGGCAGCATGCAGACGAGCATCACGACGCTGACAAACCCCGACAAATTCGGTTACGCAGGTCTGTTCAGCGGATTCCTTCGTATGCCGTTCCGCGGACCTGACGGACAGGAGCCTCCGCAGCCGCATCTTGACATTCTGAAGGATCCCGACAAGTTCAACAAGGAATTCAAGGTGTTCTATCGTGCGATGGGTACCGAAGACCAGTACTTCAACGCGTTCGAAAGTGACGACAAGTTCCTTGAGGGCAAGGGCCTCAACATGATTCGCGAGACCTATCCGGGCGAGCATGACTGGACGGTTTGGAGACGCTGCATCCACAGCTTCCTGCCGAAGATCTTTCAGGGCTAGAAACTACTGATGATTGAAAGACTACTAAGTGCTGTAACTGCTATAATTGTTGTGATTGCTGCAATGGCTGCAATGGCTGTTTGACTTGGGCTCCCGAATTTGAGTTGTTTTCTTACGGACCGACAGGCTGTTAGAGGCCTGCCGGTCCGTTTTTTTATGCTTTTCCGGGCTTTTCGGGAAAACGCTACGGACCGGGCAAGAGGTTTCTACAGGGCGGTCCGTAGCATTTTCCCTGATTTCAAGTTGGTCAGGTTTGGCAAACGATTGAGATTACGGACCAAATTGCCGTTAACAGTCAATAAGTCCGTAAATATGCAGGGAAAAGAGAAGTGCCCTCAAAAAATACTTGAATCCGTTACGGACCGATACTTCGAAACCATGGAACAAAGTCCGTAATCTTTTCGTAAACGGGCATTTTTCTTCAGAGAAATCTTTTTAGTAAAAAGCAACAAGAATCCGTTTCTTCTTTGTGCAAGAAAGCAAGGGATTCCGATGCTGAATGGATAAAGGCTTGTATAGTTTCGATAAATGAACATCCCCTTTTTCTACTTGCCCAAAACACAACATAGCAAGTATACTCATTTTACAAATAAACGGGGGGGATATATGGATTTTTTTGAACTTGAGAGCAAGCGGGAGCAATTGATGGTCATGTTGAAAGAACGTCATCAGATGCTCATGATATTTAATCAGGAGCTCGGAGAAATGCGGAAAAGGCATCCGAGGGGAATCATCCGGGTCAGCCGCTGCAACGGGGCGTTTCAGTATTACTGGAAGCAAAAAGGAAGCGACAAGTGGAAGTATCTTCGAAAAAGCCGCAGGGCAGTTGCTGAAAAGATCATTGCCGCAGAGTATCACGGCAGTCTGCAGAAAAAAACGCTGAAAGAATTGAAGAAGATCGAGGATTTTCTTTCGGCAGATTCCTTTGTAAGCGTTAATGAAGAGTACGAGAAACTGCCGGATGGCCGAAAGGCGCTTTTGCACCCATTGGTTCCCTCACAGGAGGAGGTCGTTACGGAGTTTCTCGATACATCCTATGAACGATGGGATTCTTTTGAGGAAAACCTGCAATACGAAACGTCGAAAGGGGAATTTGTCCGTTCCAAAGCCGAATGGATGATTGCCGAGCAGTTATACAAAAACGACATTCCTTACCAATATGAATTTCCTCTTTACCTGGATGGACTCGGTACGATTCATCCGGATTTCCGATGCCTGAATGTGCGGACGAGGAAGGTTGTATATTGGGAACATCAGGGAATGATGGGCGACGCAACTTATGCAAACTACGCGCTTCGAAAAGTGAACGCCTATGAGGAGAACGGATACTTCATCGGAGACAATCTCATTATAACTGAGGAAGCCGCTGAATATCCGCTCATCCCGAAAACGATAGACAGATGGATTCAGAGAATGCTGCTGTAATTGGATACGGACGAAACGTCAGCTAGTTGGAAGTCCATTCAGATACGGACGAACCGTCTGTTGGGGCGTTGGAAGTCCGTAATTAATAGAAAAAACAGTAAGGAAACGATTTTGATACGGACTGGCCCTCGAAAACAGATAGGGCAGTCCGTATTTTAATTTTGGAAATCGCCGCAATTCTATTTTTTTACGGAAGATGTTACGGACCCAGAATAAGCAACGAAAGCATTAGTCCGTAAAGTATTGAAGTTGCCTGGTTTTACAGAGAATATCCCGGGTGATTGTTACGGACCGATGGAAGAGAAAAGGAAGAAAAGTCCGTATAGACGGGGAACAAGAGAGAAAAAGATGTGGTCTTACGGACTTACAGGGAAGAAAAGAAAGATAAGTCCGTACGTGTGGGAGAGAGCGCAGCCGGCAAACCGGGTAACACTAACCAAGGTTTCACATTAGGGCGCCCCCAACCTACGTTTTACCTCCTATCATCGTAGAAATTCAAAATAAAGTAGAAAAATCAGCAAAAATCCATGATAAATTTAACTTATATTTGAATTTAACGTTGTACTCGACTGAAAATAATGGTATGATACGGTTGAATCAACGAACAGACGAGTCCGGAGACGGATTACAACCGGTCCGGTCATCATAACGGAGGTTAAAGCCATGTCATTTGCCACTACGATACAGACATTAAGAAAAGAAGCGGGGCTTACCCAGGAGCAGCTTGCATCGAAGTTCGGCGTAAGTGCCCAGGCAGTTTCCAAATGGGAGAACGGAAGCTTTCCGGAAGGCGACCTGATTCCGAGGATTGCGGATCTGTTCGATGTCTCCATTGATTACCTGTACGGAAGGGAAGAGCGGAATGCGGGTGTGGAGGAGCAGCTCGTTCGGGAGCTGACCGCCATTTGGAATAAAGAAGGAAGCCATGAAGAACATCAAAAGGATTATATGGAAAAACTTTTCCGTTTGATGTGGGCGTTTCAAATCTCGGCGTGGTCGGATAATATACATTACTATGACCGCCCGCAGGTCGATAAGGATTCGGATCTTGCAAGCGCGCTCGTATTTCACGGCGGGTTCAGCTATATGCGCTTAAACAAGAATAAGCAATTCTATGTGGCGCTGAAAGAACCCGATGAAAAGGAAGGATTCCTGAAATGGTTTGATACAATCGGCACGCTGCAGCCGATGCTTCAGCTTCTTGCCGATCCGGGAAGCGCAAAGGCTCTTCTGTACCTCTACACATTGGATTCCTCGGCGATGATCGGGGCGGAAGCAATTTCCAAAGCCACAGGCGTTCCGAAAGAAAAAGTAGAGGCCATGCTCGATACAATGTGTAACAAGCTCGGAAAGCATGAGCCGGCGGTTTACTGCGTCCGTGTTATGAAAGAAAACGGAAAGAGCGAGCTGGTTTACGGAATTGAGAAAACAAGAAGCGGCCTTTTGCTCGGAGTGCTGGCCCTTCTCGATTCGTACGTCAATTCCCAGGGCTCGTACTCGATTCAGATTAGCAACCGCCAGAAAGCATGGATTGAGAAAATGCCGTAGTTTGTGTGAGGGATAGAAGGCGCCGCGGAAAATGTGACCGCTGCGCAACATACGAAGGAACATAAAGGGTGCGGAGAATGAAAAACATCGAAGAAAAAGAAACACAAAAGAAGAAAAGCAAAGCGGAGAAAAAGGAACTCAAAGACCGCAGAAAGAAAAAAGGCGAGGAAAAGGAACCCGAAAACCGCTACCACCGGGAGCACGGACTTTGGTCCAATGTGAAGTACATATTTGTCAACATGGCGCGCATGGAGAGGAGACTGCCGTGGCTGATTCTTCTCGCTGCGGTTTCCACGGTGGCCATGCGGTATCTGTGGAACTTCATCGCAAAGTTTGTGCTGGATATGGTGACGAGGGAAGCGCCGGTCGAGGATTTGATCCGGATGATGGTATTTGTCTTCGTGACGCAGTGCGCCTCGACGATTCTCAAATCCTACACCGACAGCCAGATCTGGTGGCGCTACATCGCGGCCCGCCTTAAGATGATGGTCGAGAAGAACTACAAGGTTATGACGATGAAGTTCGAATACCTTGAGGACACCGACGTCATGGACTGCTACCAGAAGGCCGGAAACGCCGTCGGAAACAACAGCGAAGGCGTCGAGGGCATGATGCATCAGATTGAGTATTCCGTGACGACACTGTTCGTCGTTATATTCGGTCTCGCCATCATGGGCACGATGAACGTATGGATCATGCTCGGCATGATTGTGCTCGCATTTGCCAATTTCTTCATCAAAAACCGGACGAACCGCTACACGAAGAAGACCATCTGGGACCCGCTCGCGACCTGGTGGCGCAAGCAGAGCTACATGGAACATGTGACAACCGACTTCAGAAGCGCGAAGGACATCCGCGCCTTCGGTCTTAAGGACCGGCTTGTAAAGAAGATGCGGGAGCTCAATCAGACGCGAATCGAAGCCGAACGTAAGAACCAGCTCCTTTGGTGGTACACCGGTCAGGCCGGCAACGTGCTTTGGTTTTTAAGCCAGTGCGCACTTTACGCATGGCTTGTGTACGCGGTCATCAAAAAGGGCATGACCATCGGTAATTTCACGCTGTATCTCGGTTCGGCAGCAACCTTCTTCTCACAGATCATCTCGCTGTTCGACGGGCTGGTCGCGATGCTTGCAAGAAGCCGCGAGGTGGACGACTGGAGAAGCTTCCTTGAGATTGACGACGGAGCGGAAGAGGGGCTTAAGGAAGTCCCGAAATACGACCGTTACGAATTTACTTTTGAAAATGTCAGCTTCCGTTATCCAAAGGCCGAGAAGTACGCGCTCAAGAACATGAATGTCACCCTAAAGGCAGGGGAGCGGCTCGCCGTGGTCGGGTTGAACGGCGCCGGGAAGTCAACGTTTATTAAACTGCTTCTGAGGCTTTACGAACCGACCGAGGGCCGCATCCTCTTAAACGGCACGGACATCCGCACATACAAGCGGAGCGAGTACTATAAGGTTTTCTCGCCGGTATTCCAGGACGTGAACATCTTCGCGTATCCGTTTGCGGAAAATGTGTCGATGGACACGAAGGAAGCAACGGACCGCGCAAGAGCGGAGAAGAGTCTTCGCGACGCCGGGCTTTCGGAGAAGCTTGACAGCCTTCCGAAGGGGATTGATACCGAACTGTTAAAGATTATCTTCGACGACGGTATCGACCTCTCGGGCGGCGAAAAGCAGAAGCTCGCGCTTGCAAGAGCGCTTTATAAGGACGCGCCGGTTGTCGTGCTCGACGAGCCGACCGCAGCGCTCGACGCGCTTGCCGAAGCTAAGCTTTATCAGGATTTCGACAAACTGATCGGCGGAAAGACCGCCGTCTATATCAGCCACCGGTTAAGCTCGACCGGCTTCTGCGACGCAGTCGCGATGTTTAAGGACGGCGAGATGGTCGAATACGGAACGCACGAAAGCCTGCTTGCGGCAGACGGCGCTTATGCCGAAATGTTCCGTGTTCAGGCACAGTACTATGTGGAAGGAGGAGAAGAAGATGGCGAAGAAAGTAAAGAAGCGTAAGAAAAGCGAACTCGAGCAGGCACTTGGCAGCGAACAGAGCGCAACCGCCAGGGGCGTCACGAAGAAAACTTTAAAATACATGATCGCATTTGCCTTTCGGGAGAAGCCCTCACTGTTCCTGTTCTATGGGATCCGTTTCCTCGGAGATGTTCTCGGACAGTTAAAGGTATTGCTTCTTCCGAAGCTTCTCGTGGACGAGCTGATGGCCGTCATCGGCGGCGCAGATGCGGACGCACATATCCGTAACATCGTGCTTTATGCAGGCATTACGGTTACCGCTGAGCTGTTGTCATCCGTTCTCATCAATATCGCAGACTCCACGCGGAATGTTTATTCCCAGGTGTTCGACGCGCGGCTGTCGGAAATGCTTTCCGCAAAGTCGATGGGCATGGATTTTTCGTATACCGAGGACCCAAAGGTGCTTGATAAACAGAATCAGGCCAAGGAAGGAATCAGCTGGTACAGCGGCGGCGTGGTATCGATTCTCGACCGGTTATACTATGTGGTTTATAACCTGTTACTCATGGCCGCATCGGTTACGGTAATCGCCCTGTATTGCCCGTTACTTCTGCCGATCCAGATTGTTTTGATGGGCGCGGTATGCTACTTCAATTACCGAAACCAGCTTATCAACACCGAGTTCTTCCTGAAACTCGCGAAATCAAACCGAATCTTCAGTTATGTTCTTTACGAGCTCGCCGAATTCTGCTACGGCAAGGATATCCGCCTTTACGACAGCTCCGAGATGATGTGCGAAAAGGGCCGCTTTCTTGGCATGGAGCAAGTGAATCTGTGGGGAGAACAGGCAAGAAGACAGCTTAAGAACACCGTCGGAAGCAACATCGCGAACGCACTCCGTGACGGCGTCAGCTACTTCTATATGGGCCTTCGGGTGCTCCGTAAGAAGATCACGGTCGGCGAATTCACGCTCTCTGTTTCGGCCGCGTCAAGCCTTTACCAGAGTCTTATGGGAATCGGCAGCAACCTTCAGCAGGTTTCCGAAAAATGTAACTACGCTTACAAGTTCCTCGAATTCCTCGACTATCCGGATACGGCCGTTAAGGGCGACAGACAGGTCGGAATTGGTGAGCATACGATCGAATTCCGCGACGTGAGCTTCAAGTATCCGCGTGCGGAGGAGTTTACGCTTAAGCATGTGAACATCACCATCCGTCCGAACGAGCATCTTTCGGTGGTCGGGCTGAACGGAGCCGGTAAGACAACATTCATCAAGCTTTTGTGCAGGTTATATGACGTGACCGAGGGAGCCATCTATGTGGACGGCGTTGACATCCGCGAATACTCCGAAGAAGAGTACCGAAAGCTGTTTTCGGTGGTGTTCCAGGACTTCAGCATCTTCGCATTTTCCTTAAGGGAGAATATTGAGATGGGCGATGTGGATTATGCCCCGGAGGATTCTGATAAGCGTGACGAAAAGGTTAAGGAAACGCTTGAACTGTCCGGCCTAGCTGAGGACGTAACGAAGCTTCCGAACGGGCTTGATACGACGCTTTATAAGAGTTTCGACGAGAAAGGCACCGAACTGTCGGGCGGACAGCGGCAGAAGACGGCTATCAGCCGTGCACTGTACCGGAACGCGCCGGTTGTCATCCTCGACGAGCCGACGGCGGCGCTTGACCCGATGGCGGAGTATGACATCTACCGCAAATTCGACACCCTCGTCGGAAACAAATCTGCGATTTATATCTCGCACCGTTTAAGCAGCTGTAAATTCTGTGACCGGATTGCCGTCTTCTCGGACGGTACGATTAAGGAATACGGCACGCACGACGAACTGATGGCCATTCCCGACGGCATCTACGCGGAGATGTTCCACGCGCAGGCGCAGTATTATGTGGCGTAGGTTTTCCCTTCCGGCGGAAAATGATACGGTTAAGCCGGTTTTTTAATGAAACTTTAATCTTTCCGAAAAGACTCTTTCATCCGCGCATGGTATTCTATGATTGTCCAAAGGGACAATAAAACATCCAAAAGGAGTACAGAATACCATGCGTAAACTTTATAAATCCAGATATGACAGAAAAATCTGCGGCGTTTGCGGAGGCATCGCCGAGTACCTCGGAGTCGATTCTACTCTGGTTCGGATTATTACCGTGCTGCTCGTGGCATTTGCCGGAATGAGCATTTGGATTTATGTGATTGCGGCCCTTCTGATGACCGCAGAGCCGGTATATTTCGAGTAAACAGATATCCATCCCGGGAACCATGATAGAGTAAGGGGCTGTCGCATTTGTGCGGCGGCCCCGTTTTCGTTTGGGCGCGCCTGCGGATATGCGCCGAACGAATTGCGCCGCAAGGCCTTTTTGCCCTTGTGCTCTTTTTGCTGAAGTGGTATAATTTCTTCGATTAGGAGGCGCGTTATGAATCTTAAGGAACTGCCAATCGGAAAGACCGCAACGGTCGTAAGCGTAGGAGGCGAGGGAGCCCTCAGACAGCATCTTCTTGATATGGGACTGATCCCGACCGTGGAGGTCACGATGGTGCAGCATGCGCCCATGGGAGACCCGGTTGAGATCCGTATCTACGGGTATGAGCTGACCATCCGCCTTGCGGACGCGGAGCGGATTGAGATCAAGGATGTGAGAGACGCTTCAAAGAAGGTTGCGGTGAACGAACGGAAACGTCCGGTCGAGCACCCCGGTCTCGGTGAAGGCGGAAAGTATCACCGGGAGGGCGAGACAACGGCACTTCCCGAATCGACTTTACTGACCTTTGCGCTTGCCGGTAACCAGAACTGCGGAAAGACAACGCTTTTTAACCAGTTGACCGGCGCCAACCAGCATGTCGGGAATTTTCCGGGCGTGACGGTGGATCGAAAGGACGGACACATCCGCGGCAACGACAAGACGCTTGTGACGGACCTGCCGGGCATTTATTCGATGTCCCCGTATTCGAGCGAGGAGCTCGTGACGAGACAGTTTATTCTTGACGAAAAGCCGAAAGGCATTATCAATATTGTGGATACCACCAATCTTGAGCGGAACCTGTATCTGACGATGCAGCTGATGGAGCTCGAGGTGCCGATGGTACTTGCCCTCAACATGATGGACGAGGTCCGGGAGAACGGCGGCTCAGTTTTGGTGAATGAGATGGAGCGCCGGCTCGGCATTCCGGTCGTTCCGATTTCCGCCGCGAAGAACGAAGGTATCGACGAGCTTGTGGACCATGCGCTTCACGTGGCCCGTTATCAGGAAAAGCCTGCCGGCTTTGAGGAGATTGACTTCTGCGATGCCGAGGAGGCGGGCGGCGCGGTGCACAGGTGTCTGCACAGCATCAGCCACCTGATCGAAGACCATGCGAAGGAAGCGGGGATTCCCGTGCGGTTCGCCGCATCTAAGCTTGCCGAAGGCGACGAGATCATTTTGAAGGCTTTGAAGCTCGACGCCAACGAGCAGGAGACGCTCGAACATATCATTACGCAGATGGAGACGGAGCGCGGGCTGGACCGCTCGGCGGCGATCGCGGACATGCGGTTCCGTTTCATCAACAAGGTCTGCGCGGAAACGTTGATCCGTCCCACGGAGAGCAAGGGGCATCTTCGGAGCCGTAAGATTGACCGGGTACTTACCGGACGTTTCACCGCGATTCCGCTGTTCGTCCTTATAATGGGGCTTGTGTTCTGGCTTTCCTTTAACGTCATCGGCGCGTTTTTCCAGAATCTTTTAGAGATGGGAATCGAAGCGCTCGGAAAGCTGACGGAGCGGGGACTTGACGCATGGCAGGTGAACCCCGCCGTACGGAATCTGATCATCAACGGTATCTTCGCCGGTGTCGGCAGCGTTCTTTCATTTCTGCCGATCATCGTTACGCTGTTCTTCTTCCTTTCGATGCTTGAAGACAGCGGATATATGGCGCGTGTCGCTTTCTTCATGGATAAGCTGCTCCGTAAGATCGGACTCTCGGGTCGAAGCATCGTGCCGATGCTGATCGGCTTCGGCTGTACGGTTCCGGCGGTTATGTCGTCAAGGACGCTTCCTTCGGAACGCGACCGTAAGATGACGATTCTTCTGACACCGTTTATGAGCTGTTCCGCGAAGGCGCCGATTTATGCGTTCTTCGCGCTCGCGTTCTTCCCGAAGCACGCGGCACTTGTGACCATCGGACTTTACGTGCTCGGTATATTCGTCGGAATTCTCGCAGCCGCCGTGTTACGGCTTACCGCATTCCGCGGCGAGGCGGTTCCGTTCGTCATGGAGCTTCCGAATTACCGCATGCCGAGCGCGAAGAACGTGGCGCAGCTCCTTTGGGAGAAGGCTAAGGATTTCCTCACGAGAGCGTTTACGGTAATCTTCGTTGCAACGATTGTCATCTGGGTTCTGCAAAATTTCGATTACCGGCTGAATTATATCGGCGAAGCGGATTCAAAGAAAGGCCTCCTTGCGCTGCTTGCAGGCCTGATTGCGCCGGTCTTTAAGCCTCTCGGCTTCGGAAACTGGCAGTGCTCGACGGCCTTGATCTCCGGTTTCCTCGCGAAGGAGAGCGTTGTTTCGACGTTACAGATTCTGTTCGGTGACACCGTAACGGCGGTAATCTCGCCGGTTGCCGCAGCATCGCTTCTCGTGTTCTGCCTGCTGTATACGCCCTGCGTTGCGGCGGTCGCATCCGTACGTAGAGAACTCGGAAGACGCTGGGCCGCGGTGATGATCGTGTCGCAGTGCGCGATCGCGTGGATTGTGGCATTTGTCGTACATTCGATCGGATTATTGCTGTAAAAAATCGCCGGCTGCGGGGAGACCCGGCCGGCGTTTTCATAAGCGGACTGTATATTTGAGATGCTTTCGAAGAGAACCGTTTCAGGAGAAAACTATGGAGATGAAAGTAATTGCCAGAATCGAGAACCGCTTCACCGGCAAATTCGGAATCCCCAGACAGAGCGGGCTTGCGGATACGGAGGAGGCGCGCATCGTGTTTCTTCCCGAGTACCGGAATCCGGACGCGCTCCGGGGAATCGAGGGATACTCGCACCTTTGGATCTTGTGGGATTTTTCGGAGGCGGAGCGGAAGGAGGCGTGGAGCCCTACGGTGCGGCCGCCGCGGCTCGGGGGCAATACGAGAATGGGCGTGTTCGCAACGAGAAGCCCGTACCGTCCGAATCCCATCGGACTTTCGTCGGTACGGCTCGTGCGGGTCGAAACAGACACCCCGGAGGGACCTGTTTTAGTGGTTTCCGGGGCGGATTTAATGAACGGAACGCCGATTTATGATATCAAACCATACCTGCCGTATACGGACTGTCACACGGACGCGACATCCGGCTTTGCGGGAGAGTACGTAGACTACAGACTGGCTGTGGATTTGCCGGCCAATGTAGAAGCCGAAGCCCTCGCGCTCGGAATGGACGAAGGGATGCTTCAGGATCTTCAAAACGTGCTGTCCCTTGATCCGAGACCTGCGTATCAGAATGATCCGGACAGGCGCTACGGCATGTCCTACGGGGATTATGAGGTTTCCTTCTTCGTTTCGGATAACCGCATCCAGGTTTCGAACATCCGGCTTCGCTCGTCCTGAACGTGCGTCTGCTCTTCGCGGATGGCGCGGGCTTCGTTCCGGTAGGCGGTGGGCGTGCAGCCGTTCAGCTCCCGGAACTGCCGGTTGAAGTTGCTGAGGTTTTCGAAACCGCAGGAAAATGCGATCTCCGCGACGGTCATATCGGTTGCCTGCAAAAGAATGCAGCTCTGGTGCAGCCGATGTGCGAGCAGGTACGCGACGGGAGAGGTGTGGAACTCCTTTTTAAACAGCGCGCTGAAGCGGCTCACACTCAGGTTGACCTTCGAGGCGAGTTCGTCAATCGTGATCGGGCGCTGATAGTTCTGATAAAGATAATCAAGGGCCGGTTCGAGCCGACTGTAGCTGCGCTGGGGCTTTGATCCGTGTCCTGCGTGCAGATAAAGCTCCGACCAGATGCCGAACAGGATGCTTCTTAGCATCAGATCCGACTGGTCGTAGGGTATGTATTCGTAAAGCCGGGATTCCCGAACAAGGGAGATGACGTGCTCCTGCCAGTCATTATCGTGCGTCATGTGCTCGGGAAGCCGGATATCGCCGCGCTCCACCGGAGCAAGGTACGTATCGTATAGGGCACCGGTGCGTTCCGGGGCAATAACCTCCGGACGGAATACGAGCGCAAGGAAACGGCAGGAATTGGATTCCGCCTTGTAGCAGGCGTGAAGCGCATAGGGCGCAATGTAGGCAACCTCACCTTCCTTAAGGTGATAGGTGCGGTCGTCGATTCTTATGTTTACGTCACCGTTCTCCACGAGAAGCAGTTCCGCCTCTTCGTGCCAGTGCAGATAGAGCATCAGCATGGAATCGTCCGATTCCGCGTCGGTCTCATGAACGGCGAAAGGATAGCGCCGGTTTCCGTGTACAACGGTATCTTTGAGTTTCAGGGGGAGTTCCATGAAATTCTCCTTCTTTTTTTGATGATTATAGTAAGATAGTATCACATTTGAGGAAGAATGCAATAGATTTTTACCATATTTTAGGAATATAATACGCTCATAGATAAAGCAAGTGATTTCATTATTCCCTTCGCGTAATATATTGAGACAGATAGACCGGAAACCTTCGGACCATCCCACCGAAGGTTTTAGTCTGTCTAAGAGAAAAAGCAGAAAGCACGGTGTGGCATCAGCCATCCTCCGTGCTTTCTTTATATTTGAAGGTTGAAGTATAGGGAACTTCCGATCTCACAGGTTTGCGCGCCGGCCCTTACCGGCTTCGCAGCGGTCTGCCGCTTCTAGCTCACGCGGCGGTCCATACCGGGATTCTCTTTGGTAAGGTCCTCAACCGACTCGATGCGGCCGTCCAGTACGCGTACGAGCTTCGTGCCGTAGCGGGCAGCCTCCTCGGAATGGGTAACCTGAACGATCGTCATACCGAGGCGTTTGTTAATCTCGCGGAAGAGCTCCATGATGCGCATGCCGGTCTTCGAATCCAGGTTTCCGATGGGCTCATCAAGGAACAGAATCTCCGGATCGAAGACGAGTGCTCTTGCGATTGCCACACGCTGCTGCTGGCCGCCGGAGAGCTCACGGGGCGTCAGCTTTCTCTTATCCGTCATGCCGATGATCTCGAGTACTTCGTCAATCTTCTTCTTGTAAGAGGAGCGCTTCTTGCCGGCGATCATCAGAGGAAGCGCGATGTTGTCCTCAACGTTCAGGTTCGGTACGAGATTATAGAACTGGAACACAAAACCGATCTTGTCGCTCCGCATGTCGCAGAGGTCCTTTTCCTTCATTGTGCTGAGGTCCGTCCCGTAAAGGGAAACGCTTCCGCTTGTGGGCTTGTCAAGGCCGCCGAGGAGATAGAGGAGTGTCGATTTGCCGCAGCCGGACGGCCCCATGATGGAGACGAATTCGCCCTTCTCCACATTCAGATTGATGTTCTTTAAGATGTTGGCAGTCTCTCTGCCGTTAACAAACGATTTATTCAGGTCCTTAATGGTAATTGCATTCATGATAGATTCCTCCGTGGATTCTTGATTTATTCGTATTTGAGTTCGTTTACAACACTTAAGTTCTTGGAACGGCGCATGGTCGAAAGCGACGCGATGAAGACGATTCCGACAAATGCGACGAGAAATGCGGGGGTTCCCTTCCAGTCATACAGGATATCGAAGGGGGTACCGATGTAGTAGAGCATTCCGGTTACCAGACGGTTCGTCAGTAGGGTGAAGGGAACGGCGATTATCACGGCACTCACTACGCAAAGGATGCTTTCCGAAAGAACCAGTCTCTTTCTCTTTGAACCGTTCATGCCGACCGAGGCCATCATGGCAAATTCCTTACGCCGCTGGTTAAAGCTGATGACGATGTTGTTGAAGATTCCGATGGCCGAGATCGCAATTGCCAGGTAGGAGAAGATCGAAATCAGGTTAACGATCATCGCGTTCTGATCCACATTGTCCTGCATTCTCGTGTCACGGTCACTGTAGGTTGCGCCGTAGCTTGTGAATAAGGATTTGAAGGAAGCTTCGGCAGCGTTTTTGTCACCATTGATCTTAAAGGAGAAGCCCTCAACCTCGCTGTCATGGTAGACATCGACGTAATCGGATCTTCTAAACAGAATGAATTTACCGGAGTTTAAAAGCTTGCCGTCCGCTATGCAGGCAACGCGCCACTCGTGGGTGATTCCGTTTACGGAAAGCTTCAGCGTGTCACCTTCCTTAAGCTTCATGTCTCTTGCAAGGGCCGTCGTTACGAGAATCGTGTCGTCCTCTGCGTTCGAGAAATCCAGGTAGGATTCGCGGTACTTATCCTCCATGAGGTGCATGTACTGATTGTATTTTGCGTAAGGCTCCGGCTCGACTGCCGTCGCGAGAATCTGGGTTCCTTCATGCTCGGCGATGCGGAAGGCCTGCGGGCTTACGGTACTCTGATCCACATAGGGATTCGTCTGCAGTTCCTTGAGGATTCTGTCATAAGAACTCTCGTCGGAACCGGAGGGAAGGATGTTGTCGACTTCAAAGTCGTATTCGAGTTCCTCATAGGCTTCGATGACAACCTTGGTCATCGTACGGCCGGTGGAGGAGCAGCTCAGGATTCCGTTCAGCGCGATGATCAGAAGTACGATGTTACTGATCAGAAGTCTTGAGGTACGGATATTGTTGCAGGCAAGCCACATGGTCGTGTTGCCGCGGAATACTTTGCAGAAGAATGTCATCAGGACCTTGATAAGGGCCGGTGCCGCCATGATGATGCCGATGTAGCAGGCCGACGCGGCAACGATGGATAACGGAGAAATCTCGCCGTCAAGAATCAGGGTGATGACAATGGAGGAAGCAAACAGGAGAAGACCGATTACGGTACGAACCGTATGCTTCTTATGGGTGCTCTCCACGCGGTTCAGGATAACGTCCTTCGTCTCAAAACCGGCAATCCGGCGGACCGGAAGCCATGCCGCGATAACCGAGATCACGACGGCAAATGCTATGCCGAACAGAACATGCAGCCAGTTGATGCGGAAGGGAAGATAGATGCCGTATTCCCGAAGCGGGGAAACGAGGCGGTTTACAAGAAACAGGATTCCTTCGCCGAGGGCGCTTCCGACGATGCCGGCAAGAAGCGCGTAGCAGGCGCTCTCAAGAAGTACGATGAAACGTAACTGGCGTTTCGTGGAGCCCTGGCTTAAGAACGTTCCGAAGACCGGAATCCGTTCGCTGATGATCATTTTGAATACGCCGCTTATGATCAGAATGCTTACGATAATGATGATACCGAGCACAAGCCCGACGGAGAGGATAAGGGAGGAGATGTCTCCGAAGAACAGGCTGTTGGTACGATCGGCTGCCTTAACCGAGGTGTTGATCTCGTTGAAGCGGTCAACCGCTTCCTTGATCTGGTCTGCGGTAGCCGTCTTACCGGACTTTCCGGTGGCGACCTTCGCGTACATAACGTTGTAGGCGTCGGGGGAGCCCGCCTTTTCGTTCATAAAGCGGTAGGAGACGATGACACCGAAGGTTTCCTTGCTGTCGGCGTAGAGAACACCGTCTGTGACGGCGATGGCTTTCACGGTAAATGTGACCGGCTCACCGTAGAGGCTTAGTGTAAGTTCGCTTCCGACCGAGAGGTTTCTTTCCTTCGCCGTACGTTCGGAAACGATACATGCGGCAGTTCCGTCGTCGGCCCACTGTCCGCTCTTAAGTACCCCGCTGAAGGACTTCTGTCCGTGCAGCGTTACGTAATATAATTTGTCGTCTTTACTGATAACCCCGGTTCCGGTGATTTCGCCCTGCAGATCCGTAAGGCCCTCTGCATCGAAATCGTTTTCCGTGAACCAGGCGCCCTCAACCGAGCTGAGGGCCACTTCGCGTCCTTCCGTCGCCCGTCTCGTGGGCTCCGAGAAGCTGTCCTTGATGGTATCCATCATTCCGACGCAGGCAACCAGCAGTCCCGCGCTGATCGCGACGGAGAGAATGACGAGAAGGAGTCTGCCCTTCTTCTCCATCATGTTTTTTCGGATGTACCGAAACAAAATCTTCACTTCTTCAACCTTCTTTCTTCTCGTATCATTTTCCGGATACTTTGTTTTCGTTTTTGTTTACAGTCGCAAGTATAACGGAGAGTTCTTAAATGATATTTGAGGAAAGATTAAAGTTAGATTAAAAAAATCCGTTTTCGTTACGGTTTAACCATTGCAAGAGGCAAATGAAACCGTTACAATATAGAAAAAGAGTTTGAAAGGAGCGCAAAATGGAATCGATTTTTTCGCGTTTTCAGATAAATGACGGGTTTTTCTCCCCCCTCGAGGAGAAGGTGCGCACGGTGGTGCTTCCTTATCAGGAAAAGGTATTGAAGGATGAAGTTCCGGGAGTGGAGAAGAGCCACGCCGTCGCGAATTTTAAGGCGGCTGCCGAGATGCTCCGTACGGGAAAGTGCACGGAAGAGTTTTACGGAATGGTCTTTCAGGACAGTGACGTCGCCAAATGGCTTGAGGCCGCGGCATATTCCCTGCAGAATACCCCCGATCAGGAGCTGGAGGCACATTGCGACGAGATGATCGACATTGTCAGTGCAGCGCAGCAGGAGGACGGCTATCTCAATACCTACTTTACGGTGAAGGAGCCCGGACGGCGCTGGACGGACCTAAGTGAGTGCCACGAGCTTTACTGCGCCGGTCATATGATCGAGGCGGCGGTTGCCTACGCAGACGCCACCGGGAAGACGAAGCTTCTCAATGTGATGTGTAAATTTGCCGATCATATCTATCGTCATTTTATAGAAGAAGGCAATCCGGGGTTCCCGGGGCACGAGGAGATTGAGCTGGCGCTTCTTCGTCTGTACCGGAAGACGGGAGAGGAGAAGTATAAGGAACTCGCGGCACATTTCATTAACGCGCGCGGGGACGGGGGCGCGTTCTTTAAGAAGGAAAGCGAGGAGCGCGGATGGTTCCTGTGGGGCAAGCATCCGGCGGCGCCCGAATACAACCAGACGCACCTGCCCGTAAGAGAGCAGAAGGATGCGGTGGGGCACGCGGTCCGCGCCGTCTACCTGTATACCGGAATGGCCGACCTCGCGGCGGAAACCGGCGACGAGGAGCTGAAGCATGCCTGCCGGAATCTTTATGAAAGCATCACAAAGCGCCGCATGTACCTGACCGGCGGAATCGGTTCCGCCTATGAGGGAGAGGCGTTCACGACCGATTACCATCTGCCGAACGACACCGCCTATGCGGAGACCTGCGCGGCCGTCGGCTTATGCTTTTTCTTACGGCAGATGTTACGTATCGAGAAGAAGGGCGAATATGCCGACATTATGGAACGCGCGCTGTATAACGGCGTGCTCGGCGGCATGCAGCTTGACGGAAAGCGTTTCTTCTATGTAAATCCTCTGGAGGCGGTTCCCGGAACAAGCGGGGTTGCCGCATCAATGAGGCATGCGCTTCCGGAGCGTCCCGGCTGGTTTGCCTGCGCCTGCTGCCCGCCCAATGTGGCAAGACTTCTCGGCTCCGTAGCCGAGTATGCCTACAGCATCGAGGACGGCGCGCTTTATGCGCACCTGTATCTCGGCGGAACAATAGACATGCAGAAGGAGTTCGGCGGAAAGATCGTCGTGGAGAGTGAGTATCCGAAGAACGGGCATGTAATGTTCACATTTGTCCCTTCGGGCGCGGAGCCGATGGATGTGAAGCTTGCCGTAAGGATTCCCTACTACGCGAAGAAGGTGCAGATCCTTCGGAATGGTACGGTATTCGTGCCGGACATCGACGACGGATACGCCTACATTCAGGGAGTGTTCCGTGCGGGCGACAGCCTGATCGTAAACATCGACATGAGCGCGCGGAGGGTATACCCGAACCGTCACATCGCGGCCGATACCGCGAAGATCGCGTTTCTCAGAGGACCGCTCGTATACTGCGCGGAAGGAACGGACAATGACGGCGACATACTCGGACTGCGCGTTTCGAGAACCGCACCGATCCGTGAACTTCCCGGCGAGGCGCCCGACGGCATGCCGATGCTGACGGTAGCCGGAAGCCGCATCGAGACGAGCGACGAGCTGTACTCATTTGCCCCGCCCGAAAAGGAGCCGGTAGTCATCAGGCTGATCCCTTATTACACATGGGGTAACCGCGGGCTTAACGAGATGCGGGTATGGATCCCGAAAGAATAGAACGAAACAGACGAAAGGAAGGCAGGCACGATTTGTCCGTGTCTGCCTTTTTTGTCATATCTTTAACAGTTTTTGATTCTCGAAATAAACCTCTTGACATTTGATGATAATATCACCTATATTATAGCATTTGTAGCGCGTAATGTGACGCATGGGTCACGTAAAAGCAAGAGGAATATTGAAAAAATCATGTGGAAAATCGTAGAGGAGTTTGTCTTCTGGTACCCGGCAGTCATGGCCATGATGTGGGTACTGGGAGCGCTGGTGTTTTACTGGTCGAACGAGCGGAACAAGGATGGAATCATTCCGGAAAATCTGCCGTTTGTTTCGATTCTTATGCCGGCCCACAACGAAAGCTCGATTCTTAAGCAGGTTGTGGAGCAGATGGTCAATCTGGATTATCCGGATTATGAGGTAATCCTGATCAATGACGGCAGTACGGACAATTCATCGGAGCTAATGAAAGAACTGTCCGAGAAATACGACCGTGTCCGTGTCGTCGATCTCGATAAAAACTGCGGCAAGGCCAATGCGCTGTATCTCGGTCTGATTGCTTCCAAAGGAGAGATCCTGGTCGGCGTTGACGCGGATTCTTATCTTGATAAGAAAGCCCTTCGGTA
>JAEEGI010002130.1_pt1 | contig 48872 bp, 32 predicted proteins | sample 8958751 | NCBI WGS metagenome assembly JAEEGI01 (sample SAMN16246545, study PRJNA631951) | gut metagenome | biome: gut microbiome; feature: rumen; material: KS-attached | host: Bos | place: Iran: Karaj | collected 2018-10
ATAAAGGGGGCAATAGCAAAACAAACAATTAAAATCCTCTGGGTGATCTGTCTTGTGACATGGAAAATATTCACATTCTTTATTCTGGAAAAACTTGTAATGTTCCATATCTTCTCCTTGCTATTAGTCACTGTCTCCATTATACACTTTTCCTAAATTTTTTGTATAAGGTAAATAAGAGGGCCACATAAGTGACCCCCTTAGTAAATAATCTAGGTTTATTCTGCTTCAAAATTAGCTCTATATGCAATTACACCTGGGAGAAGATCATACTCAACTGCTGTAGCGAAATTTTTCTCCTGATTGTAAGCACCAATTGTAAGCTTTACTGAACCGTCTTCATTTCTCTGAATGTCGTAACCCACATTACACTCTACGTCACCGCCATTATCGTACTTAGAGTAGAAAACATATCCACCACCGTAGAAACCTTCCCCATCTGAGTAGTCCATTCTAGTACCAGGTGTTAAACTTTCAATCTCTCCTCTTACTGCCAACTCCTGAGGGTTTAACAGCAAGGTTTTAAAATAGCTTCCATCTGGGTCGAGATATTCTCCGTCAACAGCATCAGTGCATTCATATCCCTTGAATACTTCGTACTGCATTTCAGGTCCATTCATGTTAAAGGCACCAACCTCACCAATCAGATGGACCTCACTAATATCTTCATTTCCATCTGTTGAATATACTAAGTCTAGAACCTCAGGATTTTCTATCTGGCAGTTATAGTAGTATTCATCTGTTGGTTCGATGTTATATTTAACAAATTCATTTTCTCTATATATGTTAATTCCCGTTTTTGTTTCCACTAATACAAGATAAGCATCCTTATTATCCCCATTTAATTCTGTAAATGGAGTGAGATTCTTGCATTTTTCCATAAGAGCAGCATCTTCATCTGATAAGCCTTCTACAGGCTGTTCTGCTTCATCTGCCGTAGACTCTACATTTTCATCCTCAGCTTCTTCCACAGCAGTTTCTTCTGGTGCTGCTTCTGTGGCCTCATCTACTGCCACTACTTCAGACGCATTATTTTCCTCTGCATTTACAATGTCAGGATTAAACGCGGCAGTTCCAATAGCCGTTGCCATAGCAAGTGCAAAAGATACATACTTTTTGTTTTTCATAACTTTGCCCTCCATTTCTATTAGGTTTGTGAAATAGTAATTCTCGAAATGAGCAATTTAATGCTCATTTCTGTTGCAACGGGTATATTGTTGCATGTCTACAATATCTGTTCAATATCTTTATAGCTTTTTTAAGACACATAAATTAAATATAAAGTTTGCCTAAATTTTTATCCACATTTCAATTAACCTGTGGTTATATTCTTTAATTTTCAAACACATTTCCTACCAAACAAAAAAAGGGCTGCCTCTCGGCAACCCATAATCTCTAAAAACTATGAAACTTTAAGCTTGAACTTCTGAAGCTCGTGCTCTGAATCAACCTCAGCAAATGTAGCACCAAGCTTTGTAAATTTACCAACGATATCCTCATATCCACGCTGGATATACTTGATATCGTCAATGACTGTAAATCCATCAGCTGCAAGACCTGCGATGATAAGAGCAGCACCTGCTCTAAGGTCTGGAGCGCTAACCTGTGCGCCTGTATATCTCTCAACACCTGTGACAATTGCTACAGTGCTCTCTACCTTAATATTGGCACCCATGCGAGCAAGCTCGTCAACATATTTGAAACGATTCTCAAAAATCGACTCTGTAACTGTACTAGTACCACTAGCGATTCCAAGAACTGCAGTAATCTCTGGCTGCATATCTGTAGGGAATCCTGGATATGGAAGTGTTGTGACATGAGTATGAGTAAGCTTGCGGTCCTTAGCAATTACACGAACTGCATCATCATACTCTTCAACGATACAACCTGCCTCCATAAGCTTGGCTGAAGTGGCCTCCAAATGCTTAGGGATAACATTTTTGATTAAAACATCGCCATGTGTAGCTGCTGCCGCACACATATATGTACCAGCCTCAATCTGATCTGGAATAACTGCGTAAGTAGTACCATGAAGTGCGCTTACACCAACAATGCGGATAACATCTGTACCTGCACCTCTGATATTAGCACCCATACTGTTAAGGAACGAAGCAACATCTACTACGTGTGGCTCCTTAGCAGCATTCTCAATAGTAGTCTTGCCCTCTGCAAGAACTGCAGCAAGCATAATATTGATAGTAGCACCAACAGATACCTTATCAAGGAAAATGTGGTTACCTACAAGCTTGTCAGCGCGAGCAGACCAGAGGCCATAAGATACATCTACATTAGCTCCTAGTGCCTTAAGGCCCTTCACATGAAGGTCGATAGGACGTGAACCAATGAGGCATCCTCCTGGGAGAGCAACCTCTGCATTCTTGTACTTACCAAGAAGAGCTCCCATTAAGTAATAAGAAGCACGAATCTTTTTAATGTACTCATAGTCTACAGAAAGTCTGTTGATACTAGCTCCGTTGATTTCAACTGTGTGGTCATCAACGCGGTTAATAGTTGCTCCAATATCCTCAATCGCACCGATAAGAACATTTATATCTTTAACATTTGGTAAATTTTCAATTGTAACGGTTTCGTCTGTCATAATGGCGCCAGCCAAAATTCCCAAGGCTGCATTTTTAGCACCACTGATCTCAACCTCTCCTGAGAGAGCAGTGCCGCCCTTAATTACATACTGTTCCATTTTATCTCCTAATTAATTTCAAAATCACTCCGATATAATTTAGCATAAAAGCCGTTTTTCTGCAACAATTGAGAATGATTACCCTGCTCCACAATGGCTCCATCTTTGATGAATAAAATCAGGTCAGCGCCCTTAATTGTTGACAATCTGTGAGCAACCACAAATGTGGTACGACCATTCATCATTTTATTAAATGCCGATTGTATTTTCTGCTCGGTCCTTGTATCTATCGAGCTTGTTGCCTCATCTAATATTAACATCGGAGGAATATTTAACATTACCCTTGTAATACATAAAAGCTGTAACTGACCGAGGGATAGGGTTCCCTCTCCTGCATTAATCACAGTGTCATAACCATATGGCATCTTCTTAATAAAGCTATGGGCATGACTAGCCTTGGCTGCCTCGATTATTTCTTCATCAGAAGCCTCTGGATTTGCCATCTTAAGATTTTCTTTTATTGAAGCATTCTTAAGCCATGTCTCCTGCAATACCATTCCAAAATTACTGCGCAAATCATCCAGAGGAATTTCTCTTATATCCCTGCCATCTATAAGAATCTGCCCTGAATCAATATCGTAAAACCTCATAAGCAGATTAATGATAGTACTCTTGCCCGCACCAGTCGGTCCTACGATAGCAACTTTCTGGCCTGGCTCTACTTTTATATTAAGATTCTCAATAAGCTTTTTACTTTTATCATAAGAAAAGCATACGTTTTTAAATTCTATGCTGCCTCGAGGTTCAATAAGCTTATCCTCTCCCTCATCAAGCTCCACATCAGCGTCAATCACCTCAAACAAACGGGACGCACAAGCCAAAGCGTTTTGAAACTCTGTTATAACTCCAGAAATCTCATTAAATGGCTTGGCATAGGTGCTTGCATAGGACAAGAAGCTGGCAAGACCACCCACAGTTATGCCTCCTGTGGTGACCATAACAGCCCCAAATACGCCTACAGCCGCGTATATAAGATTATTAACCAGGCGTGTGCTTGGATTGACAATTGAAGAATAAAATGTGGCCTTCATTGATGCATCTGCCAAATCATTATTCATACTTCCAAAATTCTCAAGTGCATCATCCTCATAATCCATATTGCGAACTATATTTTTATTTACGATAATCTCCTCTATATAGGATGTCTCCTGCCCTCTGAGTTTTGCCTGCCTTCCAAAAAACTTGTAAGTCTTTTCTGAAATAAACTTCGCTATAAGAAGAGATACTGGTGTTGCAATAATAACAATCAAAGCAATTTTTAAAGAGATTGTTATCATAAAATAGATAGTGCCTATTATGGTCAGTACTCCAGTAAATACCTGTGTAAATCCCATTAAAAGTCCATCTGCAAAAGTATCTGCATCAGAGACTATTCTACTAACAAAATCACCGTGAGGGTGAGAATCAATATCAGAAAGCTTGGCATGCTGCAACTTCGCAAAAGCTCTATCTCTCAAATTCTTAGTAACACTATAGGTAATACGATTGTTCACTCTATTCATAATCCATTGAGTGAAAAATGTAGCTACCACTGTTGCAACCATAAGCTGAAGAATATAGATAAGCTTGTCAAAATCTACATTTCCCTTAGCTACTATACAGTCCACTGCCCTACCAGTGAGAATTGGAATCAAAAGGGTCAGATACACGGTAAATAGTGCGCAAACAACTGATATTAATATACTAAATCTGTATTCTCTTAACTCTGATAAAATCCGCTTAAATATCTTAGATTGAGGCTGTTTATTCATTGGCGGCCTCCTCTCTAGGATACTGACAGTAATATATCTCCTCGTATTCATCACATTTTGAAAGAAGCTGGGCGTGTGTACCTAATCCAACTGGCTTTCCATCCTCTAGTACCAAAATCTGATCTGCATCCTTAACTGAAGATGCTCTCTGGGAAACAATTATAATTGTAGGATTCCAGCTAAGCTCTGATAAAGCTTTCCTCAGGTGTGCCTCTGTACTCAAGTCAAGAGCGCTGGCAGAGTCGTCAAGGACTAAAATAGAAGGCTTTCCCATAAGTGCCCTTGCTATCGTAAGTCGTTGCTTCTGACCACCAGAAAAATTATTTCCTCTAGCTGAAACTATAGTATCGAGCCCCTCTTTTTTTGCGATAAAATCAGACGCCTGAGCGATATTTAATGCTGAATTAATTTCGTCATCAGATGCATCTTGTTTATACATTGTCATATTTGAACGTATTGTTCCACTAAATAGAGATGCCTTTTGAGGCACTATACCAAATATTTTAGCTATAGAACTATCACTAAGGGTCTTAACATCCCTTCCATCAATTTCAATGCTACCTTCACTAACGTCATATGTGTGAGTCAGCAACTTGAGTAATGTACTCTTACCAGAACCAGTTCCACCAATTATTCCAAGGGTAGAGCCAGGCTCTATTTCAAGTGAGATGCCTTCCAAGTCCATTTCATTTGAATTGTTGTAGCTAAAGGATACATTCTTAATTGAAATAGCACCCTTTGCAATAAAAGTCTCATCCGCTGTAGCAGTTATTTCATGACATCTCTCATCTGATTTCATCTCCATGATTTCACATACTCTATCTGCAGATGGAAATGCCTTCATAAGAAGAACAATAAGATTTGCCAGCTTTATAAGCTCAACTAAAATCTGGCCCATATAATTTACGAGAGCCACTACATCTCCTCTAAGGATAAATCCGCTGTCAACTCTCTGTGCGGATACGTATATAAGTCCTACTATTCCAATGTTTACTATTACATAAGTAACTGGATTCAATAAGGCTGAAATCTTGCCTGTATGAATCTGCATTTCTGCTAGATTTGATGTCTTATTTTGAAATGCCTCTGCTTCCTCATCAACCTGACAAAAGGCTCTAAGCACTCTTGCCCCTGATAGATTTTCAGAAACTGCATGGAGTACTTTTTCTAGTTTAGCTGCTATAGATTTATATCTAGGAAGAGTGTACTTCATAATAAAATACACAAAAATAGATAAGGCAACTACCACAGTTATAAAAGTAAGTGCTGATTTAACATCCACAATAAAAGCCATAATTGTGGCGCCAGCCACTATAAATGGTGAACGAAGAAAAAGTCTTAGCACCATATTGATACCATTTTGAATCTGGTTAATATCAGCAGTAATTCTAGTAATTAATACTTCCTCACCTATTTTTTCTTTGGTCCCCTGAGAAAGCCCTAGAATCTTTTGGAATAAATCCTTTCGGATTTCAGCTGCTGAATACACAGCTACATAGGCACTAAAATACTGAGCAGTAATAGAAAACATAAGACCTACAACTGCCAATAAAATTAAAACCCCACTCATCATAACAATGTAGTGGGTATCTGAGCTTGAGATACCCTTGTTGATGATGGATGCCATAACAAGTGGTACCAAAAGCTCAAATATCGCCTCTAGCATTTTGAAAAGTGGGGCAAGTATTGCTCTTATTTTATATTTTTTAACGTAGTTAAGAATAAATCTCATATTTACTCTACATCAGATTATTCAGCTGTTTCTTCAGTTGATTCCTCTGGTGTCTCCTCAGAATCTGCTGCTGTATCTTCTGTTGTTTCAGTCTCTTCTGCTGAATCTGTATCCTCTGTTACTTCTGTAGATTCAGTTGACTCATCTGTTGCTTCTGCATCATCTGCTGGAGCCTCTGTCTCTTCAGCTGGCTCTGCAGGCTGTTCTACTGGCTTAGATTTGAAGTGATCAGTAAATGTAACCTTAGCCCACTGATCATCATCTACAGTAAACTCATAAGCAGACATCCATGTATCTACAAGTGAATTGAATGCGTCTGTCTTAAGAGATGATTTCTTATCTGCTGATGCATCCTCATCATGGTCTGAAGTAAGGTGGATTACATAATATCCAACGCCCTCAACCTCGATTACATCAGAAGTGTCACCCTCTTCAAGCTCCTCTGCTGCTGAGATAATAGCCATATCCATCTTCTCATCTGACTCCTCGCCCTTGAGGTATGAATATGTGCTGCTTGTAAGCTCCTGAGCCTCTACCTCAGCATCAAAATCTGATGCTGCAGCAATACTATCAGCCTGATCCTTAAATGCTGCTAGCTCCTCATCTGTGTACTCCTTTACAGTACCTGTCGTTGGGTCAGTTCCAGAAGTATCTATCTGTACATAAGAGAATGTACGCATCCAGCAATCATCCTCTGTAATATTAGCATCCTCTGCATCCTCTACTGCTGTCTCCACAAGCTTGTAGATTGTCTTCTCCTCAAGGTATCTCTTAACGTACTCCTCTGTAGCTCCAAGTTCCTCAAGTGTGTCCTTAGAGTTATCTGACATGAACTTTGCAGTAGCATCTGCAATTGCTTTATTCTGCTCATCAGAAAGAGCAATTCCGTAATCAGCTGCATGCTGCTTTACAACATACATCTGCTCTATATCTGTAATGATTCCGCTTTTGGTCTGGTCCTCCATTGAATATCCAAGACCGCCCATCATATCCTGAGACCACATAGTTGAAACATCATAGCCCATCATTGGATAAAACTGCTCATATAACGACTGCTGATAACGAGCAACGAAATTACCATATCCAAGAGTGATAGTCTCTTTTGTGTTCTCCCCTTTTATAGTAATTAATGTAGCGCTGTCCTTGATTTTGTTACCACAGCCTGTAAGAAGAACTGTACCTGCTAAAGCTGCCACACATGTTGTTTTTAATACTGCCTTTTTCATTATACTAACTTCCTCCTGAGTGTCTTCCACCCAATATTTTTTCAAGCCTTTTCATTATAGTTAATATTGTTTTAATTATCAACTTTAATGCTCTTTAAATCCATTAGGAAATCCTGCAGATAATCAAATATTTCACTAGGCTTAATTCTTGTATTTGCCTTTGTGTTAAATATAAACGCAGGAGCCTTTGGATCAGCTGCAAAAGTGATATGTGGATTGTTCCTCTCAAGAAGGGAAGGAATCTGTGTTACATCAATTTTAGCCTTCTCATACATAACAATTCTGATGATATCCTGCTTCTGCTCGATAGCAGTAACATATGCGTCGTGGGCCTTTACCCTGAGCATTGCTACCCAAAGGAGATTCTGAACACATCTCTTTGGCTCACCAAATCTATCCACAAGCTCATCAAGCATCTCATCCCTTGCTTCCTCAGAATCAATAGCTGCGATTCGTTTATAAATGTCTATTCGCTGCTCCTCGTTTGAAACATAAGTATCAGGAAGATATGCCTCAATATTAACATCCACAGTAGTGTTAAACTGGTCCTCTGTAACCTCACCCTTTTCGATTTTAACAGCCTCATTAAGCATCTTACAGTATAGGTCGTAACCAACAGCAGTCATGTTACCATGCTGCTCTACTCCGAGAAGATTACCTGCTCCTCTAATTTCAAGATCTCGCATAGCAATTTTAAATCCAGAACCAAGGTCGGTAAATTCCTTGATTGCTGCCAGTCTCTTCTCTGCAACTTCCTTTAGAAGCTTATCCCTTTTGTACATTAAAAATGCGTATGCTGTTCTGTTACTTCGTCCCACACGGCCTCTAAGCTGGTATAGCTGAGAAAGACCCATGTTGTCAGAGTCATGAATAATTATCGTATTTACGTTAGAAATATCCAGACCAATTTCAATGATAGTTGTGGCCACAAGCACATCTATCTCATGGTTGATAAACTGCATCATAACGTCCTCAACCTTGGCCTCTGTCATCTGTCCATGAATATAGCCAACAGTTGCCTCTGGAACCAGGCGCTCTATTTCTGCTGCCATATCCTGGATGCCTCTTACCCTGTTAAAGACATAGTAGACCTGGCCGTCTCTAGCCATCTCTCTTACTATAGCCTCTCGAACCATCTCTTCATTGTATTCAAAAACAAAGGTCTGAATTGGAGTACGTTCCATAGGTGGCTCGTCCAAAACACTCATATCCCTGATTCCAACAAGAGACATGTGAAGGGTACGGGGAATAGGAGTAGCAGATAGGGAAAGTACGTCTACAGTCTTTTTCATCTGCTTAATGCGTTCCTTATGATTAACACCAAAACGCTGCTCCTCATCTATTATAAGGAGTCCCAAATCCTTGAATTCTATATCCTTTGAAAGCAATCTGTGAGTTCCAATGACAATATCTACCATGCCATTTTTCAAGCCTTCAATTGTCTTTTTTTGCTCGGCTGGAGTTCTAAATCTGCAAAGCAGTCCCATATTAACAGGATAGCCACCCATTCTCTGGATGAAATTGTTGTAGTGCTGCTGAGCAAGAATTGTGGTAGGCACTAGGTACGCAACCTGCTTGCCCTCTTGTACAGCCTTGAAAGCAGCACGCATTGCCACCTCAGTCTTGCCGAAACCTACATCACCACAGATAAGTCTATCCATGATTTTTTTAGACTGCATATCCTTTTTTATAGCTGCTACTGCCTCCAGCTGGCCATCAGTTTCCTCATAAGGGAAACTTTCCTCAAACTCACGCTGCCATACTGTATCAGGACCATATACGAATCCGTCTGTATTTTGGCGAAGTGCATAAAGGTCAACAAGCTCCTTTGCAACCACACCTACAGCAGACTGAACTTTTTGCTTTGTTCTATTCCACTCTTGAGTACCTGCTCCAAGAGAATTAAGCTTTGGTTTTTTGCCGTCTGGACCAGAGTATTTTTGAATCTGATCAAGCTGGGATGTAAGCACGTAGAGATTGCTTCCCTTGGCATACTCTATCTTGATATAGTCCCTGATAACCTTATCAAGTTCCATCTGTTCAGTACCCTTGTAGATACCAAGACCATAGTTTTCATGGACTACAAAATCTCCAACATGCAAGTCAGAGAATGAAGATATGGACTCACCCTCATACTTCTTAACACGGCGCTTTTTCTTTCTAACATGTCCAAAGATATCTCCATCAGACAGCATTACAAAAGCAGAACCAGGGTAATCAAATCCTCTTTTAATATTACCAACGCATAGCATAGTCTCACCAGGATTAATCTCATGGTCTAAATCCATAGTAAAATATGCGTTCAATCCCTCTTCTAAAAGGTCTTCTGCTAGACGCTGTCCCTTAGTGGCTGAGCTAGTCACAAGAAGGACTCTATACTTTCGTTTTTTATATTGAAGCAGCTCTTTTGTCAAAAGCTCAAAGCTGCCGTTGTATGCATTTACACCTTGAACTGCGATACTGAAATGATCTGCAGACTTGATGTATTTATTCTTGGCATCTAAAACAGACATCAAGGTAGTAGGGAATTTTTCTATTTTGCCGATTATCTCCGAAACTCCATAGAGCATGTCCATCTGGCCCTTGAGCATATATCCAGACTCGACACGTCTAGTCATTGCATCGGAAAATTCAGTCTCTGTTACCTCGCCTTTACTTATCACCTTTTGAATCTCATCTACAAATACATAGGTGCCCTTTGGCATAAAATCAATAAAGGAACCTAGCTTGTCGCAGAAATAAGTGAGGTTGGTCTCAAGCTCCTGGCTTAAGCCCCATTCTCTAGTCTCTTCCACAACTCTATCTGCATAAGTCTTAAGGTGATATGCCTCTTCTGTCTTCATTTCCTTGCGGTATGCTTCATAGCGCTCATCGCGCTCAGCCTCAATCTTTTTAAGACCGGCCTCAACCTCTTCAGCGCTTAATATTAGCTCTACCGCAGGGAATATTAAAACAGAATTTATATTTTCAATGGACTTCTGATTTGATGGGTCATAGGAGCGAATACTATCCACCTCATCACCCCACAGCTCTATACGAACTGGCAAATCATTGGTAAGAGGAAAAACATCGATAATACCACCACGGACAGCAAACTCGCCCGGATGCTCACAGGTGCCTACATTTTCATAGCCCATAGCTACAAGCTTGCGACGAAGTGCCTCAAGCTCCACTGTGTCTGTATCAGAAATAGCAACAACTCCATCTTCAAAATAAGAAAGGGCTGGTAGTTTGTTCATCAAAGCATCGATAGTAGTCACTACTGTACAGCTATTTTCCGAAATAACCGCCTCAATAGCCTGCATACGCTCTCTAGTCAAAGCATTTCCTCTTATATCAGACTGATAGAACAGGAAATCCTTTGCTGGAAAATACACTACATTTGAATCATAGAAACGGTACTCATCATATAATTCTCTAGCCTTAAGTTCATCTGATGTGATGATAAGCTTGTATTTTGCATCTACGCCTATACCAAAAATAAGGTGTGCCTTATCAGCACACCCAGTTAAATCGTAAACTTTCCCATATTTATGTAGAGCCTCTCTAAGAGACTCTACAGCTGTAAGTGATTTAAATGGTTCAAGAAATGTTTTCATAATTTAACCATGATTTAAAAAACTAATTATTTACTAATTTTTCAGCTCTATCTAAAGCTGCATCGATATTTGGCTGGAAGTTATCCGCACCAACTCGATTAATAAAGTCAGCCTTTTCCATCATATGACGAGGCTGCTCGTTAACATGTGAGAATACTACTGTGACACCCTTCTTCTCAGCTCCATCCACAAGATCTCTAAGAGCACGAAGTGCTGTTACATCAATGGCTGGAACTGAACGCATTCTGATAACTAAAACTTTTGTGAAGTCCTTTACATTGATGCTCTCTGAAAGCATATCTGATACGCCAAAGAAAAGTGGTCCTGTAATCTCAAATACACGGATTTCCTTAGCAACTGGACGAAGATCATCTACAAACTCCTCGTCGTCCTTCTGGTATGTCCAACCGCTGACATGAGTCTCCTCACTCATTCTCTTAATGAAGAGGATGCAGGCAACAATCATACCCCACTCAATAGCAACAACAAGATCAAATACTACAGTAAGTACAAATGTTAAAACAAGTACGATGATATCTGACTTTGGAGCATATTTTACAAGTCTTGCAAATGGTCTCCACTGACACATATTGTAAGCTACCTGGAAAAGAATAGCTGCGATACATGGCATTGGAATGAACTTTGCATATGGCATAAGCACTACAAGAATAACTAAAAGTGTAATTGAATGTACGATACCAGCAATTGGTGTACGACCACCATTTTTGATATTGGCAGCTGTACGAGCAATAGCTCCTGTAGCAGGAATACCGCCAAACAATACTGAACCGATATTACCAATTCCCTGTCCAATAAGCTCCTGGTTGCTTCTATGCTTACTATTTACCATACCATCAGCAACTACAGCTGAAAGAAGGGACTCAATAGCAGCAAGGATAGCAATTGTGAATGCATTTGGCATCTCATTTTTAATAAGTGCAAATGAAAAATGTGGAACTGAAACAGATGGAAGGCCTGCCTTCAAGTCTGGATAAAGAACACCAATAGTGTTTACTTTAAGATTGAGACCCTTTACCATAGCAATTCCAACAAATACAGCGATGATTGATGCAGGTATTTTCTGGAAAAACTTCGGCCATATAATAAGCACTGCAAGACATACAATACCAACAAGCATTGCCTGATAGTTGATTGTATCGATATTGCTGAAAAATACTTTTAACTTGTCAATTGTCTCGATTGGCTTTTCACCCTTGAAATCTACTCCAAAGAAATCCTTGAACTGGCCAATCAAAATAGTAACTGCGATACCGGCAGTAAAACCGGTTGTGATTGTATAAGGAATAAATTTGATTAATGCGCCAGCCTTGATAAGTCCAAGCACAATCAAAATAATACCAGCCATGATGGTAGCAATGATAAGTCCATCCATTCCATCTGTAGCTATTATTCCAGCAACAATTGTAGCAAAGGCAGCTGTAGGTCCAGCAATCTGAACTGTACTACCACCAAAAAATGAAATCAAAAAGCCAGCCACTATTGCAGTATAAAGACCTGGCTCAGGACCTACGCCTGAAGCAAGTGCAAGTGCAATAGAAAGTGGCAATGCGATGATTGCCACAATGATTCCAGATACTACGTCTTTTGCAAACTGTTCCTTGCTATACTTTTTCATGCAAGAAAACAGCATCGGTTTAAAACATTCCATTTTCTCTCTAAACTCCTAATCTTCTTCCTAACATTTCTGCGTTTACGGCATATTCCATGGCCGTATCCTTAGTGATTTTACCCTCTCGAACCAATTTATACAAGCTCGAATCCATAGAAACCATCTCATCTGTGTCACTAGAATAGATTACACCCTCAATCTGAGGCACTTTATTCTCACGAATCATGTTACGAATGGCAGGAGTAACTGTCATTACTTCAAAGGCAGGCACAAGGGTGCCATCCACAGCTGGAACAAGCTGCTGAGACACAACTGCCTTGATAACCATAGAAAGCTGCAAAGCAATCTGGTGCTGCTGTTCTGATGGGAACACATCGATAATTCGGTCGATAGTATTAGCTGCACCAATAGTATGTAATGTAGATAAAATCAAATGACCTGTCTCTGCTGCAGTCATTGCAACAGAAATAGTCTCCGCATCACGCATCTCACCTAACAAGATAACATCAGGGCTCTGACGAAGTGAGGCACGAAGAGCTGTCACGTAATTTTCTGTATCAAGATGAATCTCTCTTTGAGAAACGATGGATTTGCTATGTCTGTGCAAATACTCAACCGGATCCTCAAGAGTGATAATATGCTTGTTGTAATTATTGTTAATTCTATCGACAATGCAAGAAAGTGTTGTAGACTTACCGCTTCCGGCAGGACCTGTTACAAGCACGAGGCCCTTAGACTCGTTTGCAAGATTAATTACAGACTCAGGAATCATAAGCTCCTTATAATCTGGCAAGGTAAATGTAATCACACGCACTACTGCTGCATAAGTACCTCTTTGTTTGAAAGCATTTACTCTAAAACGTGATACATTTTTTATTGCAAATGAGAAATCATCATCCCCATGCTCTTTGTATTTTTCAATATCTCGGCCAGCTAATTTGTATATCTGCTCAACTAGCTCCTCAGCCTTTGCAGGCATAACTGGGCCTTCATCTGGCTCTGATTTTTCAGAATACTGATTTTCCAATTCAGAACGTGTCATAACCAGATCATTAACTCTAAAAGAAACCTCACGACCTGTGATAATAAACACATCTGATGCCTTATATTTTTTTACTGCGTCTGTTAAATAGCTTACGATGTCTATTGCCATAGTCCCTCCCGATTAATCTTCTATTGTCATAACAGGCTGAGTGCTATCGGCATCCCAGCTACCAGTGTTCTCTACCTGCCACTTTGTAATCTCTCCTCCAGAAACCTGAACCGAGAGAATCTGATTGTCATTAATATCTACCTGAAATTCCTGGTCTGCCCAGTCACTTTCAGCAATTTTCTCATAGGCCTGATTGCTTGCTTCATAGTATTCATCAGTGTGGTCAGCGAGCTTTTTACTGAGATTGTAGTTGTTGTGGCTTGATGAAATAGTAAGAGCCGCAATAACTGCAAATGCAAGACCAATGAGAATAACAACCATCAGGCTTGTTCCTATATTAATAATTGATCTCTGTTCTTTCTTTGCGTGCTCCATATTTACTCCTTAAGGGCCTTTTCAACCACTATCGAATAAATCTCTTCATCCTCTATTGTAGAAACCACCAAATGTATGGACTGGCATTTGCCCTTTGTCTCAGGATCAGTCACTATCCCAGTTGCCTTGTAGGTGGCATTGCTTCCATCGTCGATTTTCTGCCAATTGTCGTCATAGTACTGAGTAAAACAACTAAAATCATCATTAGTAAGATATTCTTCTGCTGCATTTGTTGCCACATTGACTGCCTGCGTAAGTGTACCTGCTTCCTTGCTCTTAGCAAAACTTCCAGCAAATGCCTGGACACATATAGCAGCTACTATGATAAAGAAAAAGATTGAAAACATAAGCTCCGTAAGAAAAATTCGGGAGCCATTATTTCTATTCTTCATGGTCACCCTCCTTTTCCTGAGGCTCTTCGTTAACAGGAATTTTATTAACGCTAGATTTAATTCCTATGCTAACCTGCTCTTTTTCGCCGTTTTCATCCTCAATATTTACATATATAGTGTTGGAATCTGATGCCTTCTCAAAATCCATACTATTTATTTTTAAAATCTTGTCGCCAAAATCAGCTGTAACCCCCGAACCATCCTTTGCCTCAAGAGCCATAAGATAACCATCATACTCATAAACATACAAGTAGAAGCCCTCTCCCTCGGCCATTCTAATGCAGTCTGTTCCGTCAATCTGTGAGATATCAACTGCCCCTTCATTATCGTGCTGTCTTACTGCCTCTCTAATATATGCAATAGCAGTTCTTGCACTAGCATTGCTTTCGTTGGCAGATACAACACTTCTATAGGAATTAACAGCCATCAAAAGAACACTCACTGCAGAAAAAGTGAATATCAAAAATAAAATCATGAGGAACATGATATCAATATTATGTTTTCGACTCTTCGCTTTACTCAAAGCTGTTCCTCCAAATTACTGTAGATTGATTATTGTCACATCTGGTTTCATGTTAGAGCCGTAAATTACATAGTCCACTCTAAACATCTCATCATCGTAGATAATTCCGTAATTTTCCTTAAGATAATCAAAGCTCTCAGGATATCTGCCTTCTGTTACATAGCACTGGATAATAGCTCTATCAATAGCATCCGATAGACTCTGTCTCTGCTCTGAGACTGAACCCTCTGTAGCTTTTGATACAGCAAACAGAAAGCCTATAAAAATAAGCACAAAAAGCAAAGCTGATACCATGGCGGTACTAGCAAAGTTTTTCTTTTTAATTTGATGAATGCCATCTAGGCTTCCAAATCTGGTCTTGCTCATACTAAATCATCCCTGACATGATGTTCAAAAGTGGCAACATAACTGATAAAAGAATAATTCCAACAATAACAGATAAAACTATTACAAGAGTAGGCTCTACAACAGCGATTAAGTCATTAATCTCCTCATCTGCCTCCTCCTGATATGTAGTGGCTACCTTTTCAAGAACAGTTTCCATATTACCTGTCTTCGCGCCAAGAATAGCCATACGACCATATAATCCGCCAAAAATGCCAGATGCAGAAAACGCTCTTCCTATGTCCATGCTCTCTGCAAAGGCGTCCTTGCACTTTTCAACCTTTTTCTCAAATTCAGGAGCCTCTACAATACGGCTGCTGACGTCAAGTGCTGTCATTACATCCATACCACTTGAAAGAGTCATTGCCATAGCGGAAGCGAATCGGCTAGTTGCTATCTTAGAGTGAATTGACTTAAAATGACGGCTCTTATATAGAAGGCCATTTCTATGATTTTTACCCCATTTTGATTTGTTCAAAACAATGAGGTACACAATAACTGCCAAAAGAATTATCAAAAAGATAATACCATGCTCTTTAAGGAAACTACCAAAGGCAAGGAAGCCTCCAGAAAGACCATCCATTGTACCACCCAGCTGCTTAAATACTCGGTCAAATACAGGCATAATCTCAGTAACAAGCACGATTATGATAATCAGCATCATTGCAACCATCATAAGTGGATATGTAACCGCACTTCGGATTGCATTGCTGATAGCCATCTCTCGTGAATAATGGGCAGCCAAATTAGTGAGCACCGAATCCATTTTACCGGTAGTCTCACCCATCTTTGCCATTTCTACAAAATAATCTGGAAATACATTTGAATCATCAATTGCTTTAGAAAGGGAACCTGTCTCACCTACAACCTGCTCCATTTCTGTGAGAAGCTCTTTTTCCTCGCCTCCCGCAGACTCATCTAGCATCATTGTAAGTCCTTGAATTGCAGAAACTCCGCTGGAAATCATCATTCCCATTTCATCGGAGAAAGCATACAGTTCCTCAGAAGTTAATTTTTTTCTATTTTTATCGCTCATAGCCCCACCTTAATTAGTATTTATACTTTAACTGGTAATACGTATCATCTGCTAAGTGATCCTTAATGGTACTTGAATTTGCATATGAACCAAGTGTTGGGTCCATAAGGGTCCATTTGTTACCGTCAAACTGAATCACCTTGTCTATCCATCCTGTTTCTTTTGTATATACAGAAATCCATGCGTGATATTCCGTACCGGCGTATCCAATCTCAAGTCTTGTAGGTATTCCCTGTGACCTGAGCATTGCCCCCATTAAAGATGCGTAATCAAAGCAAATTCCCTTGCCTGTTGCAAGTGTCTCATCCACATCTGGCACATATCCAGATTCAACTGTCTCTGCCTTGTCATAATCGTATTTGATGTTCTTGGTAATGTAATGATAAACATTCTCCACCACATCTAAATCCGTGTCTGCTCCAGCAGCAAGTTCTTGTCCTTTTTTTACTGCTGTAGAACTTGCAGTAAAATGAACGTAAGCATTTGGATACAGATACATACTATATTCATCTTTAAGGGTTATATTCACCGATTGCGAAAATGCCACTGCATATTGATTATCATGCAGATTCTCGTAAACACCGATTTTGTATGTACCACTTCCCTCTGAAAGTGGAAAGACATCATAGGTACCGTCCAAATCCATTAGGTAATTGTACGTATTACCTGCTGGTGTTTCTATTAGCATTCTTACTTTAGCCGCCGAGCCTTTATATGCAACCATCACATAGCCATCGCTGGCATTGCTCACATCAATAGAGGCATCATCATTTTCGTAGACTTCCGTTCCACTGGCCTCAGGAGTAAGGACTCGGATAGTATTATCCCTAGTTCCTTGTTTCGACTCCTTTGCCTGTGCTCCACCTGATGATGTGCCTGATGAGTCTTCAGTGGCTGGACCTCCCATGGTTCCACAAGCCGCTAAGCTAACGCATAGAACAATCAGTGAAAGCAAATTGCTGACTTTTCTCATTTGCTTCCTCCAGTGTCCCCTAGTATTTAATTTTTGTAGAGTATTCGATAAAGCTCAACATCCCCGTTGAATTTGAAATCTTTATCAAGTGCAGAATCATATACTATGCCCTGCATCGTGCTGTTGTCACGACCAACTACCATAACTACAAAACCTTCTTCGCCACCTAAAAGGTCTTTTACTGGAATCGAAGGTTTCATTCCCTGCTTAAGCTTGATTTTTTTAGCTGGCACCTTGCAGCCCTTAAACTGTCTTTTGTTGATTTTACGGGCAGGATAGTTCAATCCATCCAGCACTTCTATTATTCTACAAAAAAGCTCTGGTAAATCTGTGAACAACACCGGATCTTTTTGAAATCTATGAGTAATTCTTCCAGAAAAGCCATCAACTCGCTTATCGACAATAATGCCAATGCAATTGGCAGCTCTTCCCATTCTCGCTGATATTGCCATTACTTTTCTCCTTGAATCATGTCATTAAGCTCTCTTGTATCCTCTTCTGTACCTGCACTCTGAAGATTAACTGGAGCAACATTGTACTTAATATATCTCTTTCTGGATTCCTTGCTCAAATTCTCGTTAATTCGAGCCTGAACTAGTACACAGTCCTCCTGTGTAATGTCAAGTAATAGCACTACAAACTGATTATTAGAATATCTCGCGTACATATCACCACCGCGGGCAGCTAATCTAATTGCCTCTGAAAGCTCTTCAGCGAGTGTTGTCAATCTATCTGAACTATCAAGAGCAAATCCCTTGCCATCTGTAATAGTGCAGAGCATAAGCCATGCAGCCTGACCAGAACGCTTAATTACTCTCTTAATGTATCTATAGCTCTCAACAAAGTTAGGATAAGTGCAATAGAAGGCACCCTCTATGTCTTCCTTAGAGGTGTCGAGATTCTTCTTAACTTCACTAATCATGTCAGTGCTGTTTTTAATCTGACCACCAAGAAGATCTAACTGTCTTGTCATCTGTGGAGAAATAGAAACGCCCAATTCCTCAAACATGAGATTCTCTGTATCTTCATAAAGCTTAAGAGCTTCCTTTGACTTACCAAGCTCAATCAAAGCCTGCATCTCATATGTCTGCCATCCGTCATAAGGATAAAAACTATTTGCTCTATGTGCTGCCTCGTAAACAGTCTTGAAATCCTTAGATACAATGGAAAGCTCACAAATCTGCTTTACGCATCGATCATATAGCTTTTTAAGGCGTACCTGAACAGTGATTACCCAATCAGAACCGCTAAGTCCTGGCAGAAAATCTCCTGTGTACATATCACATGCTGCCTGTAAAAGAAGAAGCTGGTCTTTGGCATCTTCACATGCCAATGCCTTTTTGGCTGCCTCCTCAAATTCGATAGCATCACAATCTACAACAATTGATGGATTGATTTTGTAGACACCTCTTTTTACATATACGTAGTCTTCCTCTGGAAGGCCTACCTTAGGAAGGGCTCTTCTAAGACGAAAAACTAGCGCTCTAAGGCTGTTAGATGGATCAGCAATCTCCTCGTTATGGAAAAGATTGTACATAATCTGATCCCTTGTTAATCCATTAGGAAAATATAATAACATCTGAAACAGCTGATTTACTTTTGTTGTGTTATTACGCTCAATTGTAAATGGCTTTCCTTGATATGATATTTCAACATTGCCTAGCATCTTTGCTTTGATTTTAATACTTTTTTCCAACTTCTGATCTCCCTCTTATTCAAGATAATAATGTTATTTTTTGCATTACATTTTAAAGTATAAATTTTTTATATCATATTGTAAATAATAAAACACACACAAAAAGGGCAGTATCCATAAAAGATACGCCCTTTACCATTTAATCAAGCTTTTCTTTAACGTTGTACTTATTCATAGCAGCATCTAATTCACCTGCTAAAAACAGTTCCACGGCGCCTAAAACCTTCTCCATTGACGCGTCAACGCGCTCTCTATCCTCAGCATCGTAGCGACCAAGCACATGGCTAACCATGTCCCCATCTGTACACTCTCCAACGCCAACTCTAATACGTGGGAATACATTAGAGCCTAAAAGAGCAATGATATTTTTAAGACCATTATGGCCTCCAGCGCTTCCCTTTTTTCTGACTCTAATATTGCCGGTAGAAAGTGAAACGTCGTCTGATATCACAACTAGCTCTGTCTCTGGATCCACATCGTAATAATCAGCTAGAGGTGCTACACACTCTCCGCTAAGGTTCATATAAGTCTGAGGCTTTACCAGAATAACTTTGTAGCCATTTATCATGCCTTTGCCAACCAAGCCTTTTTGCTCTTTTTGGTTGACTTCTATTCCATATTTTTTAGAAATGACATCTATAGCTTCAAAGCCCACATTATGTCTGGTTCCTTCGTACTTTCTCTCTGGGTTGCCTAGACCAACAATTAAAAACATAAATCCTACTCTGGGAACTCTTCCTTATATTTATTAAGAATCATTGTCTGCATCTGCTCTCTTGTGGTAGAACGAATAGGATGTGCAATGTCTTTATAGCCGCCCTCAGAACCACGTCTTGATGGCATAGCGATAAAGAGTCCCTTATCTCCTTCAATAATCTTGATGTCGTGAATTACAAATTCCTCGTCGATTGTTACTGAAACAACCGCTTTCATTTTGCCTTCCTTCTCAATTTTGCGAATTCTAATGTCTGTAATTTGCATTGTGTTATACCTCCCCAACTGGCATGTCGTATCGATTCTTGTTTCCGGTTACTATGCGGATTCCATTTTCCCCAATATATGTGGATCCGCTGAGCAATGTCTCATGGCTTTCAACAATGCAATTTTCTACGTGCACGTTGTCCCCTATGTATGCTCCGTTCAAGATGACACAATTCTTAACAACTGAATTGTTGCCAACGAACGCTTTCTTAAACAGTACAGAATTCTCTACTGTGCTATTGATAATACATCCTCCTGCTATCAGAGAATTTGAAACCCGCGAGCCTGAATTGTATTTTGCAGGTGGCAGGTCGTGAGTCTTTGAAAAAACTCCTGGCTCTGTATGGAAGAAACTATCTCTAACATCCTTGCGTAAGAAATCCATGTTTGCCTTGAAGTAGCTATCTACGTCAGCTATGTTAGCCCAATAGCCTTCCATGCGATATCCGTAGATTCTCTTCATGCTCTTGTATCTTATGAGAATGTCTGTAACAAAATTGTATCTGCCCTCTTTGTTGCATTCTTCAAGCAAATCAATGAGAGCTCTTCGCCTGATTACATATACGCCTGCTGAAACAATGTCTGATTTGGCAACCATTGGCTTCTCCTCGAATTCCAATATTCTGCCATCTCTGTCCATTTCCACTACTCCGTAGCGATTAATATCGTCACCCTCTGGCAACTTAGCGCAGACCACTGTAATGTCGGCTTGCTTAGCAATGTGATAATCAAGAACCTTGTTGAAATCTAATTTATAAACACAATCACCACTTGCTATAATAACATAAGGCTCATGTCTTTTCTTTAAGAAATCAATATTTTGCCAAATGGCATCTGCGGTTCCTCTATACCACCAACTATTATTAGTAGTAACTGTTGGAGTAAATAGGAAGAGACCTCCCTGTTTTCTACCAAAGTTCCACCATTTTGACGAATTAAGATGCTCGTTAAGAGATCTTGCATTGTACTGTGAAAGTACGGCAACTGTCTGTATGTGCGAGTTTGTCATATTTGAAAGGACAAAATCGATACATCTGTAGCTGCCTCCTATTGGCATAGCAGCAATGGCTCTCTTATCGGTGAGCTGCTGCATTCTGCTTGAGTTTCCACCCGCTAGTATAATTCCTAATGCTTTCATAATCGATCACCTGCCTTGATAATGTAGCCGCCACTAGCCAGCTGTCCGTCAGGATAATCTGCATCGCTAGTCTCGCCTTTGATAGCTGTATTTTTTCCAATAGTTACATGGGCTGGAATAGTTGAATTCTCACCGATAACCGCAAGGCCAAATCCATATATGCTGGAATTCAACTTGCTAGGTGCCTCTTCTCCTTGACCTATTCCTGTGCCTTCGCCTACTACCGTATTCTCGGCGATAATCGATTTGTCTATCACGCAATTCTTTCCGATGGTAACACCTTCCATAATAATTGAATCGCGGATAACTGTTCCTTCTTCTATTACAACACCAGCACCAAGTACTGAGTTATAAACCTCTCCATATATCTGAGCACCAGCTCCTATAATTGCCTTTTCAACCACTGCTGAACTAGCAACAAACTGTGGCTCGATAATATTTTGATTGGTGTATATCTTCCAGAACTCTTCATATAAGTTAAACTCTGGAATCAAATCAATAAGCTCCATATTGGCTTCCCAATATGAGCCAAGGGTTCCAACATCCTTCCAATAGCTGTTGAACTCGTAAGCATACATCGGTGAGCCCTTCTCGTGAAGATAAGGAAGCACGTGCTTACCAAAATCACAATTGCTCTGATCCTTAAGTGCTAAAAGTGATTCTTTAAGAGCCTTCCAGCTGAAAATGTAGATACCCATGGAAGCAAGATTGCTTCGTGGCTGAGGAGGTTTCTCCTCAAATTCACTGATGCGCTTTTCATCATCAGTAATAACTACACCAAATCTTGAAGCTTCTTCAATTGGCACAGGAATAACAGCAATAGTTACATCTGCACCCTTTGCTTTATGAAAATCAAGCATGGCCTCATAATCCATCTTATATATGTGGTCACCTGAAAGGATAAGCACATACTCTGGATTATAATTCTCCATGTATTTAATGTTCTGGAAAATAGCATTGGCTGTTCCGGAATACCACTCACTTGTATCGCTCTTTTCATATGGTGGAAGCACTGTTACACCACCATTATTTCTGTCCAAATCCCATGGAATACCAATTCCAATATGAGAATTTAGGACCAGTGGCTGATACTGAGTTAGAACGCCAACGGTATCAATCCCCGAATTGATACAGTTTGAAAGAGGAAAATCGATAATCCTATACTTTCCTCCGAAAGAGACTGCTGGCTTTGCTACGTCTGACGTCAACACGCCCAGGCGGCTCCCCTGCCCGCCAGCAAGAAGCATTGCGATCATTTCTTTTCTAATCATCCCTATCATCTGCCTTTCTCATGCTGTCAATGAGGGATGTCCCCATATAAAAACCCCTAAGAACTCCCCCTAATCACGCAAATCCCTAAAGAAATTCACAATCTTATGCATTTAGTATAACAAAGTGTTCAATTGCACGCAATAATATTCATAATTTTTACGAAAGGATTGTTAATTGTTAGACAATTTGAAGTAAACTTCACTAAATGTTTTGCTAAAATAGCACAATAAAACTCTTGAAACTAAATCCAATTGGGGGTAATGTTGATATGTTGGATTTTTTTACTACTTATTAAAATATAAGGAAGAAGAATTGAAATGTACAAAATAAACTTTAACGACAAGATTCACGTTCATTTTATAGGAATTGGTGGCATCAGCATGAGTGGTTTAGCTGAGATATTACTTGGTGCCGGATTTACTATTTCAGGATCTGACCGTGCATCATCAGAGCTCACAGAGCATTTAAGTGCCCTTGGAGCAAATATTAATTATCCACAGGCTGCAGCTAATATTACAGATGATATCGACCTCATCGTATACACTGCTGCAATCCACGAGGATAATCCAGAGTTCAAGGCTGCTAAGGCCTCTGGCAAGCCAATGCTTACTAGAGCCGAGCTACTTGGCGAAATTATGGAGAACTACAGTCGCTCTATCACAGTTGCTGGAACACACGGCAAGACTACTACCACTTCCATGGTCAGCCAGATTCTCCTTGAGACAGCAAGCGACCCAACTATTTCTGTTGGCGGTATTTTGGATGCCATCCACAGCAACGTTCATGTTGGCGACAGTGATATCTTTATTACGGAAGCATGTGAGTATACTAACAGCTATCACTCATTTTTCCCTAAATACAACATTATCTTAAATGTAGAAGCAGATCATCTTGATTTCTTCAAGAACCTTGAAAATGTTCGCGCTTCATTTAAGAAATTTGCGGAAAACACATCTGCTGACGGTGTACTTATCATTAATAATGAAATAGATGATGTTAACTACTTCACTCAGGACGTTAAATGCAAAGTAATCACTTACGCACTTAAGGGCGATGCTAATATGGTCCCTTCTGATATTTCATATAATGAAAAGGGCTATGCTAGCTTCACTCCTGTATTTAATGGCACACCTCTTGAGAGAGTATCTCTTAACGTACCTGGTGATCACAACATTAGCAACGCCCTTTCTGCTATAGCACTTTGCCTTGAGATGGGTATTGATTACAAGCACATTATCGCAGGCCTTGCTAAGTTCGGTGGCGCTCATCGCCGCTTCGAATACAAGGGTACTTTTAATGGGGCTACAGTTATTGATGACTATGCTCATCACCCAACAGAGATTAAGGCTAGCCTTGCAGCTGCCAAGAACTATCCTCACGGTAGATTAATTGTTTGCTTCCAGTCTCACACATACACACGTACACTTAGCTTCCTTGATGATTTTGCTCAGGCACTTTCAGCAGCAGACATGGTTGTTCTTGCAGATATCTATCCAGCCAGAGAGCCAGATATTTATGGTGTCAGTGCAAAAGACATTGCAGATAGAATAGAAAAGTTAGGCACAGAGGTACATTATTTAGGTTCATTCGATGCCTGTGAAAAATTTTTAGAAAAAAATCTTATTAACAATGACCTGTTGATAACTATGGGCGCCGGAGACGTGTATTTAGTAGGCGAAAACCTACTTAACAAATAGTTATCCACATTATCCACATTTTTCAAGGGGTTTTTCCCTTGACCTAAATGTGGATTTTTTTTGCCTTTTTTATGGTAAGTATACGGGTTATCCACATTGTCCACAATTCTCACAAACCCTTTATTTACAAGGCTTTGCGGGGGTCATGCCCTTTTCTTTTTGCTCATCCTTTGATATAATTTGCCTCAAGTTACGAGGAGAGGATAATTTTATGGCTGACATCATGTTGCACACTAGTAATAACTCGGGTTTTACTTGTGTTTCTAATACTTTTATTGATGATTTCATGAAAGATGCCAATGGGGAATACGTCAAGACTTACCTTTATCTACTTCGTTGTCTAAATAAAGATGGGTACGAATTTTCCATCGAGCAGTTGGCGGACTGCTTAGACCACACAGAAAAAGACGTAATGCGAGCTTTCACTTATTGGGAGAAAGTGGGCCTGCTTCATCTTGAATATTCTTCAGATAATGAGCTTTCAGGAATCTGTTTAGTGGATGCGAACACCTTCGATTCTGCACCACAAGCTGATTATGCTGCGTGTGCTAGCCCATTTGTTGCTAGCGCACCAGATCATAATCCATCACCTATCACTAATAAAACAAACAAGCTAGAGGTTGTACGACCAAATTACAGCCCTGACGAATTAAAGGCTTTCAAGGAAGAGGCCGACGTTAGCGATTTGCTTTTCGTTACTCAGACTTATCTTGGTCGTCCACTTTCTACTAGCGATACAACTACTTTACTTTTCTGGTACGACAGCTTACACATGACTCCAGATTTGATTCAGTATCTTATCGAGACATGCATCGACGGCGGTCACACTAGCTTCCACTACATGGATACTGTTGCCAGAAACTGGGCAGAGGACGGTATCACCACAGTCGAGGCTGCCAGAAAGACTAGCGCCGACAGAAACAACACAGTCTATGGCATCAAAAAGGCCATGGGCATCTCAGGAAGAGATTTGGTTGAGTCGGAGCTCAACTATATTGATAAATGGGCTAACACATATAGCCTTAGTTTAGATATTATTTACGAGGCTTGCTCTAGAACAATCTCACAGACTAATAGACCATCATTTAAGTATGCGGACTCTATTCTTACTAAATGGTACAAAGCATCTGTTAAGAGCTTAGATGACATTGCTAAGCTTGATGAGGACTTCCAGGCAAAGAACTCAGCAAAGGATTCTTTTGCAAAGGCTCGTCAGACTTCTGCTACTACAGCTAAGTCAAAGCCTACTAACAACAAATTCAAGAATTTTACAGAGCGCGATTACAACTATGAGGCTCTGGAGAAGAAGTTATTGGGGTACTAGATTTCATAAAGGGGGAGAAGAAAAATGGCATTATCAAACGAACAATATGATGCGCTTATGCGCCAATATAATCATAAGCAGTCACGTAACAACCAAATTGTTTCATATCGTACAGATGAAGTGTACGAGGCCATCCCAGCCCTTGCAGAACTTGACGCAGAGGCTTCTTCCGTTTCAGTTACTTCTATCACAGCAATACTAGATGGAAAAGATGTATCAGAGGCAGCAGCTGAGTCAAAGCGCCGCCTTAACGAGCTCAAAGAGCGCAGAGAATCCCTTCTTTTGTCACATGGATTTCCTGTTGACTATTTAGAGCCTCCTTACGATTGTCCTGATTGTAAGGATACTGGTTTCATCAATGGCAAGCGCTGCCATTGCTTCAAGCAGGCAGCCATTAATATCATTTACAAACAGTCTAATATCAGCAATATCCTTTCAAAGGAAAACTTTGATTTTTATGACTTAGATGTATACGACGAAAATTATTTTGAGGGTAATTCTGAGGTTAGCGCCCGTGCCACTGCACAAATAGCCCTAGAAAGAGCTAAAAACTTTGTGCAGAATTTTAAAGAAAAAGGTGGTAATCTCTTGTTGCTTGGGCAGACGGGTTGCGGAAAGACTTTCCTTTCTAACTGTATTGCTAAGGCACTTTTGGACGAGGGCGTATCTGTAATCTACTTTACAGCCTTCGAGCTTTTCCGCGTTTTCGAGGAGCAGACTTTCAAGAAAAACGCTGATGTAGCAGACATTCACGACCAGATTTTTGATTGTGATTTATTGATAATTGATGATTTAGGAACTGAGTTCCAGAATTCTTTTACTACAGCGAGATTGTTCCAGTGTCTCAATGAGAGACTCCTTAGGAACAAATCCACTATCATTTCTACTAATCTCTCATTTGAAGAGATGAGGGACACTTACAGTGAACGCATTACTTCTAGAGTATTCTCTAACTATGACGTTCTCAAACTAATAGGCGAGGATATTCGTATAAAGAAAGTAATTAACAATTAAATATTATTCAAGGAGCAAAACATGCCAAACAATGAAATCGTGTTGGAAAACACACCCCCAATGGCTGAGTTAGGATTAATTCCTCACAAGAGCTGTTCAAAGATTGCTGAGAAGGTTAACGACTATCTCCTTCAGTGGAGACAGGAGCGCAAGAGCGACCAGTCTATTATTACACTTGCTGGTTATCGCAGCGATTCTTACATCGTAGACGCAGAGTGTCCTCGTTTCGGTTCAGGCGAGGGTAAGGGTGTTATAAATCAATCTGTCCGTGGACTTGATTTATACATTCTTGTTGATGTTACTAATTATAGCCTTACTTACACTGTATGTGGTCATGAGAACCACATGAGTCCAGACGATATCTACTGTGACTTAAAGCGTATCATTGCAGCTGCAATGGGCAAGGCTAAGCGTATCACTGTTATTATTCCTTTCCTCTATGAGGGAAGACAGCATCGTCGTAGCGGCCGCGAGTCTCTTGACTGTGCTATGGCTCTTCAGGAGCTTATCCACATGGGTGTTGATAACATCATCACATTTGATGCTCACGACCCACGTGTTCAGAATGCTATTCCTTTATACAGCTTTGAGACTGTATCTCCTACATATCAGTTCCTTAAGGGCATCCTTAAGAACTGCAAGGATTTAACTCTTGATAATGACCACCTTATGATCATCTCACCAGATGAAGGCGGTACAAAGAGAGCTGTATACATGGCATCAGTACTTGGTGTTAATGTTGGTATGTTTTACAAGCGTCGCGATTACAGCCGCATTGTTGACGGACGTAATCCAATCGTTGCTCATGAGTTCTTAGGAAACGATGTAGCAGGTAAGGACGTTATCATCGTAGATGATATGATTTCTTCAGGCGAGTCTATGATTGATGTAGCTACAGAGCTTAAAAAGCGTAATGCTAACCGCATCTTCGTAGTTGCAACATTTGGTCTTTTCACAAACGGAATGGACAAGTTCGATCAGGCAGTTGCTGACGGCATCATCTACAAGGTGGTTACTACAAACCTTACATATCTCCCACAGGAGATTCAGGACAGAGACTACTTTATCAAGTGTGACATGTCTAAATACATCGCATATATCATCGATACTCTTAATCATGATTGCTCTATCTCAGAGCTTCTCAATCCTTATGGACGTATCGAAAAGCTTATCAACAGGTACAAAGCTGGCGAATATTAAAATCAAGGCCTGGTTCTTTCGAACCAGGCCTTTTATATTTATCTTATTAATTTATGTAACTTACGAATACATTTCCGTATGTTTCAAAATATTCTTGTGCATCACTTAATCCCATCTTTGAGTTTGTATTAGTCATAGGATCAAAGTAAATAATGTTAGCTGCATCATATCCAACAATTAGGACTGCTGTATCATCACCGGTGTAAGCATATACCGGATTTCCTAGGTTTACATAGTAGAGAACCTGGGTCAATGATGCTCCTGTAAGGTCTAGTATGTCATATCCCTTTAGTGTCCTTGAGAGTATTGAAATAGGAGTCTCTCCTGATTCTATGAGGTTGTGAACCTGAACATTTTCACCTTCATGAACTAGCATCGCTGAAAGTGCTCTTGCCATGCCACTGGCCTCGGAATCACTAGAACCAACTGCTATACCTGTAATTGTATTCTGGTATGACTTGCGGCCACGTTTCCATACATATTTTGGCTCGTTATCAAGTACGATACCCATATTAGCATCTGCCTCTGCTATAGCAGATATCAAATCATCTGTGGCCAGTGATACCTTACTTCCTACATATACAAAGTACTGTGTTGAGCTAGTTGCTGATGCTACAGAAACAGTTCTGCTTTCATCAGCAAGCACAAGACCAGTCATTTCGTAATCTACTTTTCCAAGTTTTTCATCTTCCTCCAATGGAGTCATACTAAATATCACAACCTGCTGTTTTACATCATCCATGGCTGTGTTAATTGGAACTGCCTTGTTTTGCTCACCTACACTATTTTTAATAGTATCTTCCTCTACAGGAAGAATTGTTCCATCAGCATCTATCTTGATTCGGTCCAAATAAATTGTATATGACTGTAAATCTATATTATTAATATAGTAACCACTCTTTTGATAAGTCTTTTGCTCATATGCTTTGCCTGTAGAGATACCGGAGATAGTTAGCTTGTACATTGGATAGATAGTAGATCCTGCACCATCCACCATAATGTCATTCTTTTTAACTGCTCCATAAATAAAGTCATCTTCTATAAATGCAAGAGGCTTAAGAACCTCACCTTCATTAGCTTTTATATCAAAACTTGAGCCAGTCTCCAAATCCATAATGTGGATTACTTCAGCCACTGTGGCTTCATCCATCCATGCTAAATATCTTCTTGAGCCAGATACGGCATACTGAGCATCGTCAAGACCTGTCATAAGCTCTTTGGTTGTAAGCTCATTAAGGGACATGTAAAGCAATGTACCATTTACCATGATGTAAAAATCATTATCTGCAGTCTCGTACAATAGCTCTGAGAAATTAGCGTTCAGTATCTGATATGAGCTTGAAGTAGTGATAAACACCTGCTCCGTAGAGACATCATTTATAGCATCATAATGGAATAGATTGATTCCACACTGACCCTCGTGGTTTCCTGAATTCATGTATCCATAGACCACATAATCCATTGTGCCTGATTCATCTATATTTAAAAGAAGTACCTGATGCTGGTCATATGTAAGTCTAGGATCTGTTGGGTCATCTACAAAAGTAAATATCTCCTTCATCTTACGGTCAGTCTGATTGTACTCATACAAGCTACCATTTTGTACAAATGATACGATTGTACCAGTCTCATTAGAGAGATATTGTACATTTGGATCTGTAATACCTATATTCAAAAGATTATTCTTGATAACAACAGAATCCTCATCTAACAACTGCTCCATAGTTCTGTCATAGGCAAGTAAATATATTCTGTCCGCTGTATATCTAATTCTGAAATCTTCTGAACAGGTATAATACTCGCTTTTATCATCATTTTTTCTAGTGAGCAAGTAGTTAAATGTCAACGTTATGTAATTAGTACTGATATCCGTAAGTGATACTCTTACATCTCCCACCTGTTTGCCATCAAAGGTACCATATGCAACCTGCGACAAAGATGAATTAATGGTTACATGACTTAAATCCTCACTAGTTGTATATGGATCAGGCTCTATATATGTAGCCAGGTCGCCAGCATCATCGGAAAGTGCTGTTTTGTGGAAATACTGGGCAAAATCCAATATATCTTCTTCATTACATCCCTCAGGCTGCATAATTCTGGTGTAATAGTATACTTCACGTTCGTCATTTTTAATGGTTAAAACAAGAAGGTACTCTTCATTTTTCTCAATAAGGTTCTCAGCCTGAAAGCTAGCTGTAATTATGTCACCTTTTTTATTGAAATTTAGCTTGTTTTTTGAAATATTTCTCTGAGTGTCAAGAGATAAAATAGCGTACTCTAACGAATCCACATCAAAATCCTTGCACTGGATGGATATGTTAACATTTCTCTCACTATCGAGAGGAATAATGGCATCTCTCATATAAGCAGGATCCATCTCATTAACATAGCCATGTAGCTCTGTTGATGCATCGCCTAAAAAGTTGATAGATACTATAGGAAGCGTTGCATCTGATTGCTTACTAACTTTAACGCTTTCTGATATATTTGTTATTATTTCAAAAAAAACTACAGAAATGATAAATACCACAAATAGCACTGCCATTCTCTTGAGAATATTTGTAGGTATACCCTTCTTGTGAAATTGAAGCTTCATTTAAAACGAATCTCGCTTTCTTGCCTAATATATAATAAAGTGTTATAATCCGTTGGATTATGTTTCAAAGATAAGTTTAACATAATCGGAGGGCTCATGAAAAAGATTTTTGGCAAAATTGGCGCCTTTTTTAAACAAGGACGTCAGATAATAAAAAAGCCGTTTGTTGCCCTTGCTAATTCAAAGGCAGTCAAATGGTACTTCGATTCAAAATTTCATAAAGGTTGGATAAAACTGTGGACTGACTACGCATTTTGGATGCACATTCCACTTTCTATGTTACTTGTATTTATTATGGAGTGGCTATCAAGGCACTCATTGGTTCAGGCATGTGGTTTCGTAGTAGATCACACCGGTCCTTTCCTATTTAATTCCTACTGTATATTTGTTGCGCTTAGCATTGTATTCCTCAGTAGACGCAGGGGCTGGTGGCGACTATTTATCAGTATGATATTTATAATACTCGGTATTATTAACTGTATTATCCTACTAAACCGTGTATCGCCTTTTGGTTACACCGACCTCTATATGATAAGCGATTTGCTGACTATGCAAGATAGCAATTACTTTTCAGCAACACAAGCAATCATTTCCATTATTGCGCTTATCATCTACATTATTATATTAGTTATTTACGCAAAGTTTGGTCCAAAGAAAAAAGATGTGAAGCCTTTCTGGCAGAGACTTGTGCTTGTAATTGCACTTTTCATATCTCTTTATCCTACTACCATCTTCCTTAGAAGCTCTGGTGTTATGACTTCATACTTTGGCAACCTTTCACAGGGTTATCTTGATTACGGTTATTTGTATGGTTTTTCTACCTCGGTACTTGATAGAGGTATGAATAGACCATTTGGTTATTCAGACTCAAAGATTAAATCCATCATCGAAGCTGACCAAGCTTACGTGGATTCAATCCAGACTACAACCTACGATATTGCTGGCGAGGATGGTCAGTCAGATGGCAATCTTAAAGTCACAGAAATCGACACTGGTGACAATAAGCCTAATATCGTTGTTATGCTTCTCGAGTCATTCTATGATGTCTCTGAGTGTGAATTCCTTGAGACAAGCGAAGATCCAATTCCTTTCGTTCATTATCTTGAGGACAACTACTCGACAGGTCACTGTATTGTTCCTGTTGTTGGTGCTGGTACATGTAACTCTGAGTTTGAGATTCTCACAGGCCTTAGCTGCAATTTCTTTGGCCCAGGTGAGTACCCACAGAAGACTATCCTTAAGGAAACTGACGTAGAAAGCTATGCCGACGTACTTCACGATGATGGCTATGCCACACACATTGTCCACAATAATGGCGGTAACTTCTACTCTAGAGCTAACGCATTTTCTATGATGGGATTTGATACATTCTCTTCTAAGGAAATGCTTGATATTACAGAATACACTCCACTTGGCAACTGGCCAACTGATGACATTCTCATCGGTGGCACAATGGATGCCATGGATTCAACTGCTGGTAGCGATTTTGTTTACACAATCACTGTAGAAGGTCACGGTTCTTACCCTACTTACCCAGTAGAGACTGACCCAGCTATCAAAGTTAAGGCCAACGGCAAAACAGAGGGCGAGAATTACGCTTGGGAATACTACGTAAACCGTATTTACAACGTAGATGATTTCCTTAAGCAGTACATTGAGGCTCTTGACGCCAGAGGCGAGGACACACTTGTTATCATGTTCGGAGATCACCTTCCTACTATGGGACTTACAGAGGATGAAATCGCTACAGGAGACCTATATCAGACAAAATACTTCACATGGAACAACTTCGGTATGCCAAAAGAGGACAAGGACCTCACTACATACCAGCTTGTTTCTGAGTACCTTAACAGACTTGGTATTCACAACGGTAACATCAACGCATATCACCAGCGTGTTATGGCCGAGGGCAAGAAATACGGCACAGGCGACTACATGAATGATTTGCGTTTACTCCAATACGACATCATGTATGGTAACCGCTACACCTACAAATACGGTACCTCATATAAGCCGACCGAAATCGAAATGGGTGTACTTGATGTCACAATTGATAAGGCCTACTTCTTCAATGGCAGATACCACATTTACGGTGAGCAATTTACTAAATGGTCCAAGGTATTTGTCAACGGCGAACAGGTACCTACCAAATACGAATCAGGCCAGGTTCTTTCAATCAAGGCCTCAGACGTTAAAAACGGCGACATAATCACCGTATGCCAGATGGGTAGCTCCGACACCGTATTTAGAGAATCCAACAAATACGTGGTTGTAGACCCAAGCTACGTAGAGGAAGACATCGTCACCGAAGAAGACGAAGAGGAAGAAAGCGCCGACAACTAAGCCACATACTCCCAGGCATTTCCTGGGAGTTTTTTATTTGCCAACAACTCTTCTTTCACAGCGCCCTTATGCTTTTAATTACTCTGCCCCGCCCTGCCTGAGCCCGCCACCGGGGTGTGGAAACAATTTTGCGAATATTATAGTTTTTCAATATGCAAAGAGTGAACATCTAGCATGTGTCTTTTTAAGAATACATTGTTTTCAAAAATGTAGCCAAGCTGTGTGGACACCAATTATTATCAATGGCAGTTAACAAAATGATTCTTAAGAGGGTGTTATGGGCTCATGATACATTCACTAAGAAAAATTAAAAAGCAGGTTTTGTATATATATGCACCGTGGCACATTCGACATCGTGTCTCAGCGTGACCACTGCTGCCGCCATCCTAGCGGCAGCTGCAAATATATTACAAAACCTGCTTTATATTTTTCTAAGTTCATTCCAAAATCGCCCATAACACCCTCAGAACCATTTTTAAACTGCCATCTACGCGTACGGTGTGTCCGCACAGTAGCTACTTTTTTGAAAACTGTGGAGGCTTGAAAAAGACACATGCCTATAAGAGATGTGAACTTTGCATATATGAAAAACATAATATTCTTGCAAGGTTTCCACACCCCGGTGGCGGCCCAGGCAGGGCGGGGCAGGGATTTTAGCCTACTTGGCGCTGTGAATAAAAGGGTTATAAGCTGAATATAAATAGTAAGATGGCTGCATAGTATGTGGCTAGATTTATAAAGTGGACTATGCGCTTGATTGATTTGCTTCTGTAGTGATAGAAATATAGGAATATGATTGTGAAGTCGCTAATCCAAAAGAGGATTCCCGCAATGGCAAGCCATAGCATACCCTGTAAGCCGCATTCTAGGGCCTTTAGCGTCATTGTAGTGATGAAGTAGCAGTAGATTAAGCATGGCACGAACAAACTGCCCATATGGAGCCTAAAGTGGCTTCTCAGCCATGCCAGTAAGACACATGATATACAAGGCAGAATGTAGATTAGGGCACTCGTTCTGTCTGTAATTCGGCACATATAGTTTAATAGACCAACGTGACCTATCATAAAGGATATAATGCCAAGTATCATAAACTCCTTCCGAGTGTAGGTGTTGTATAGACCCATTAGAATATCACCTACAAAGCATGCAAAAAGAGCCCACATCATCATTGTCAGCTTCTCTGAAAAGTAATGGTTAATGAATAGAATAGCCAAAAAGGAGGCACTACATACCACCTTAAATGGGACATAGTACCTCCTTGATAAGCTATTATCACATACCATAAATAATCCAATTATTAATGCCACATAAATAATAGTTTCAATAATCATTTTTCCACCTGTTTAATACTCATCTCTCTGGCTTTCAAGTATTGCTTCTAACTTCTTCTGGCGACTGAAAAGAATTGCGCCTGCTCCAAGTAAGAAGATTGCAAGGCAAAGAAGATATCTGTTATCAAATCCGTCGGCTGTCTTAGGAGTGCTGTCCTGTGTGTGTCCTGAAGAAATTGAGCCGTCTGAACTTACCTTGTATGTAACGGTGGTTGTTGTCTTGCCAGCAGTTGTTGTAGCTACTGTACCGCCTGTAATTTTAAGTGTTGTAAATGCATAACCATCTGTGTACTGGAACTGCACAGCATGATCACCATTTGCAAGGTTAGCTACGTACTCTTTTGTAAGAGTAATGATTGTAGAACCAGACTCCATTGTGTAGTTTGCTTTGTCTACTTCATTGCCATCTATTAATAGATATGCAAATTTGTCAACTGGACCATCACATACGATACGTACTGGGCCTGAGCCAGCTACTACTGTCTGGTTAGCACCCTCTGTGATGTGATACTTGTTTGTTGTCTGTGCCTCAGCTGATACAGTACCTGGTTTCACAACAGGAGCAGGGGTGCTGCTCTCGCTAGATGAGCCACCGCCGGAACCACCTCCACCGGTGCCACCACCGCTACCATTTTTAGTGTAGGTAAATGTAACTGACTGATTGTCAGCTGCCACTACTGTATAAGTTGTAGGAGCCTGTGCTGTATAGCCATCATGAGGTGTTGCGCTGATTGTAGCACCTGCCTCATATTGATTTGTCTCGTTCTTAAATACTGTGCCATCTGCCGCCTGCTCTACAACAGTTACATTGTACTTGGTTGTAGGAGTAGGTCCTGGTGGCTCTGGACCTGGTGGTGTAGGTCCTGGAGAATCCTTGGTGTAAGTAAAGCTAATTGTGTCGTCAGCATCTGCTGTTATTACCTTAGAAGAATCTCCGCTAATTGTGTAGCCATCATAAGATTTTGCATTAACAGTGAGCTCAATGCCCTCTGTCTTAAATGTTGTATATGTATCAAATGTAGTGCCATCGCATACAGCGTTTACTGTGATTGTGTATGTTGTTGAAGCACCGTCTAAGATTACGTTTGGATAATTGTGTGAAAAATACTCAACTATAGGACTTGTAGGTCCTGCGCCTGTTATATTAATGTGTGTTCCATCTGTAGGCCATTTTTCATGTGTTCCAATAGTCTGGATGCTTGAAGCACTGTTATTCTGGAATGAAAGATTAGTAATTGATGTATCATCAAGTGCATAATCACCGATAACTGTTGTGCCTTCTTTTATGATGTATTTGTTGTCTGAAACAGCCTTACTTGGAACATATATAAGCTTTGTGCCTGTATAAAGCCCCTTGTTGTGGATGTAATAATCACCGCCAGAAATACTAAATGCAATATTAGTACAGCCAAGGAATGTAGTTGCATCTGCACCTGACATGCTCTCGCATGAAACGCTGCTTAATGCTTCGTCGCCCTTTAATGAACTATGACCTAGATTAAGATTTCCATTTACTTTTATAGTTGAAAGTGAATTGAATCCTGAAAGAGCACTGTCATCGATAGTAAGATTGCCATCGCAGGTAACTCCTGTGAGGGTGTCTTCATATCCCATCAGCTCTCCTAGCTCGATATGTCCATCTGTAACTACATAGGTACTGCCTTCCCAAGTACCTTCTGCTTCTGAAGTTGTCGAGCCAAAGAAAGTAAAGCCCGTCAGAATAATAGATGCGCTAATAAGAATACATCCTAGTTTTTTCAAAAATCCCTTTTTCATCTTAGCCATAGCATTCCCATCCCTAAATCCAAATGTTTAAAGATTATAGTTTATTGTATTTATTTTATTCTCTTAGCCACAACAAACATTCTGCCGTTTTCGGTGTATGTATTGCATGTGCTTAGAGTTAATAATTTGTCATCGCTAGTAATATCAATAGTCTCGTCAAATACCGATAAACTTTGGATATTATCTATAAACTCCTGAAGCTCCTCACCTGTCAGGGCGTCTATAAAATCATAGTACTTGTAGGTGTCATCGTCCTCGTAACCTACTTCGGAAAGTCCCACGCCTACTACCTGATAAGTCTGCTCCTCATATAGAGTTTTAAATATTATAGTCTTATGCGCCTGATAATAATCATAATCAAGATATCTCTTGAGGCCACCAAACATGGTACCTGAGCGCATGTTATGTCCGTAGATAATTGTATTAGTGGTAGGATTAACTATGTCACACCTATAATCCACAAATAGAGTCCCTGCTGTGCTGCTCTCACCATAAAAATCACGTCTCAAATAGTACTCTGGATCGCTAGGTGTCTGCATAACCGGATAGTTGATATCTGTATCTACTACTGTAAGAACTCCTACAAAATCATTATTTTGAGAGTATAATTCATTCATTTCAGGAAGGATTGGTCTCTCTCCTGCTGCATAATTTGCATCCCACTGACTATGGATATAATCATCATCAATTTCATTTGCAGGTGCAGTATTTCCTGATTCACCCCCATTTTGGTTCTCTACAGAATGTATATCGTCAATTACATTACTATTATTAACATTATTTTGTGAATTATTAGTGTTTCCTGTGGCATTTGCGGCACTCTGTACCTGGTCGTCAAGCTTTGCCAACTTCCTAGTGTGAATTATTTCCTTGATCTCCACACTTGCAAACACTCCAATAAGCACTACCGCAAGTCCCACAAAAACATACCCCAATGCCTTTGTGCTCTTGGCTCTACCAGCTGCTTCCTCGATAATCTCCCTATCATCAAGAAGTCCTGCTGATTTCTTGGCAACTATATCTGCTACATGCTCTGCGTACTGCTGTCCAATTGGACTGTTAAAAGTAATAATACCGTCTCTTATATCATTATAAAGGCGCAATGCCACCTCCGGGTCTTGAATATCAAGTTCCTGGTTGATGCACTCTATTTTTCTAACGTCCTCCTGGGCTCCTCGGTACTCATAGTAGGTCTCAAATTCGAAGCCGCCTATGATGAACTTTTTTCTTTCAGACATACCTTCCCTATCCTAATATCAATAGATACTTAAATTGTATAGAAAAACGCTTGTTCTTACAATACTTTTCTTGTTTTTATTAAGGCAAAAAACAGCCTCATCCGAAGATGAGGCTGCCTAAATTTAGTTTATTTTGCCTTTGCGCTTACATAATCAGATTCTGATACAAGCTCTAGGTCTTTGTTGCTGTCAAGGTAGTAGCCTTGTACGTAGTAATAGTAGGTCTTTCCACTTGTTAAGCCAGAATTGGTGTAGCTTGTTTCGGCACCAGATGACTTAGGAATTACTGCTATAAGTGTATCGTCTGCCTTAGATGTTGTGTTGTCATCTCGGTAGATGTAGTACATGGTTACGCTTGCAGAATTTGTACATGTAATTGTCATTGAACCAGCTGAGTTACTTGCAACTCTAAATGCTGCTGTTGAAATCTCAGTTGCCTGTTCGATGCTTACATCCTTAGAGCTAAATATTCCAGTTCCCACATAAGCACGTGCTGAAATTCTGTACTTTGTGCTACCTGTAAGGTTCTTGAATGTGTAGCTTGTTGCCTTGCCTTCTACTCTGACTGTCTGAGTTGCGCCTGTTCCAAGGTTCTCAATATCAAGCTCTGTTCCCTCTGAATACATATCTCTTGCCCATGCTACTGAAATGCTATCCTGAGTATATGCTGTAACATGTAAGTTAACTATTGGCCAAAGAGCTATTTCAAAGTTATCAAGTCTTGTTCCTGAGAAGTTGCCAGTACCCTTAATTGTAATTGTACCTGTGCCGCTTATCTCTCCACCGTATGTAACAGTGTAGTCAGAATCCTTGAGAGTATATACTCTAGCCTTGCCATCAATATCCTCAACCTTAAGGAATATTGTAAAGCTTGGAGTCTGGGCCTTACCTGTGTATCTCTGAGTCTTAGCAAGTACTACCTTACAATCGTCGATTGGACGCTCTATAATCTTGTACTCTACTGTCTGCTCACCTGTCTGAGTAGGATCACTTTCTACGAACCAGTGAACTGTAGCTGCTATAGTTCCTACATTCTTAAGGTCATCATCTGAAGTAACTGGTACGTCAGTGTATGAACCATTTGGATTGTAAGTTCTTCTGAAGTATTCTGTGAGACTATCATCTACTAAAATATTAGGATAATTTGTCTCAAAGTCAGGCTTAATAGCTCGGCCTGTGTACATGTACTCCTCATTGAAGTTGATAATCTTTATAAGGCTCTTATCAAGAGCGATATTGAAGTTACCTACCTTTTCTCCTCTGAAGTAAGGATTCTTAGCTGTAATTGTGACCTTACCTGTTGTTGTATAGTTGTCATCAGAAGATACAACTACTGTATAATCAGTATTCTTTGTAAGAGTCATGTATGTTCCATCTGATCTGTAGAGAATTACCGCAAATATTGGGTCAATCTCCTGACCTGTAAGGAACTGATCTGGAATGCCTTCAACAGATGTATCAATTGTTACACCGTCAGGCTTGTAGCCTACAAATGTACACTGATCCATGTTAGCCATAATCTTGTACTCTCTGTAAAGGACTCCCTTGTAGCTTCCTATACCTTCTACATATACATATCCCTTGCCAGGATCTCTTGGCTGCTTCTTGTTAGCCTCAATCAGGCTTTCAGTTGAAGTGTCTTCCAACAACTCAGTTGTATAGTAAACTCTGTAATCTGTGCCTTCCTTAAGCTTAGCATCAGATGTGTTAGATACTACAACTGCTGGAGTTATATATGTACCTGTGTAGTCAAATGCATAATCTAATAGCTGAAGCTCATCTTCACGCTCAAACTGTACCTTGAACTTACCATCTCCGATAGAGCTCTGGCCTATTATGAAGTAAGCCTTAATAGTAGTTGTTGAACCTGCATAGTTACCTGAATCTGTTGGGAATGTAACTGTTACGCATGCCATCTTAGCATCAGGAACTGTTGGGTCATAGTACTTATTGTTGTCGTCGTATCTTACTGTGTAATCAACATTTTCTCTAAGTACCTGTGCTGTAGAGCCGCTTGCAAGACCTCCATCAGTAATTGTGATAGTAGGTGTAATTGGCTTTCCATCATATTCCTGATAATAATAACCTGCGAATGAAGCATCGCCAAATATCTCAGATGACTTAGCTGCTGTAAGTGTAGTAAGGTCAGGTCCCTCTAATTTAAGAGTAACCTTATCAATATTTACTCCACTTGTATCGCGAGTATAACTATTCTTCCATGTAACCTCACCTTCAAGGATTCTTGTATTAATCTTGTAAGAATCAGTTACTGTGCCGTAATATCTTCCCTTACCGATGATGTTTACAGTCTTAACACCTGCGTTTACTGTATCAACATCTCCAGATTCATTTACTACCTGAATTTCAAAGTCAGTACCTTCTGTAAGAGTTGTGTGTGTTCCATCATCCTCTACAACATATACTTCTGTAAGCTTAGGTAAATGACTTACTCCATCGTATGTAAACTCCTGAATATATGTGCCGTCCTTGTGGTATGAGAACTTGCCTTCTGCTGCAAGATCAGGGAGTGACTTACCAACACTAAATGGTACCTTAAATTGCTCGCCACTATAGTTGCCTGTACCTGTGATAACCACGTAAGGTGAACCTTCTTTTACATCATAGTTTCCGTAAGAATCCTGAGTCTTTGAAGTATCCCATCCACCTTCGCCGGATTTATCATTTCCAACTACAGTAATTGTATAGTCTGTTGGCTTTGTAGGATCTGAACCATCGTTCAATGTAACTGGATTCTCTGCTGATGCTCCAGCCACACCTGCATCCTTAATAACTACTGTTGGTGTGCCGCCAATTGTAGATACATCACCTATTGCAATAGAGATTTTTCCTGTTCCATTTAAATAGTTTGCAGGAATTGATCTGTCTGTAACAGTAAATCTCTTTGTTATTGACTGGTCACAACTTCTGATACCAGTAATTGTGATTGTATAATCTCCCTTATCTACTATCTCAGATACAGGAACATTATTTGAATTAAGGATAGTCAATTCATAGTCGCTATTGTATTCAAGTATTGTACCGTTTACCTCAAGACTTAACATGCTGCTGTCAAGTGGCACAGGATCTCCTGTGTATTCGGCACTTGTCTTTCCAATAGTTACTGTTGTGCTACGTAAATCTAATTTATTAATTCTAAAGTCTTTATTTAAAGCTCCACCGGCAATTGAATAATTACCATTTGTACCAGGTGTAATTGTTACTGATGGATAAGCAGTAAATGGCTGACCTATCCTGGTGGCCTCAGCCTCAAGATAATCAGTCGCACCGATGTCATTGTTCTTGTATGCCGTCTCATCATTAATCTGATAGTCTGTACCGCGCTTAAGTGTAAGAGTACCATAAGTAATTCTTACAGCTGGCTTTACTGGAACACCAGGGCCTGCATATACTGCCTGCTCTACGCTTATACTACACTTAGATAAATCAACAGGTGTAATTCTATAGGACATATTAAATGTACCAGAGTATGCACCCATACCTGTAACTGTTACGTATGTGCTATTGTCTTCCTTAGTAGCATTTATACAGTTGTGGTACTCAAGTGTGTAATCCACATTTCTAACAAGTGTTGTAGCACTATCTGCTTCAGGCTTAATTAAGACATTAGGCTTAATATCACTGCCTGTAAATTCTGCAGTATATGATTCAGCATATGAGCCATCGCTCTGCTTAAAGGCCTTATAGTAATCTGTGATATCAATACCACTTACCTCAAGCTCTATTGTCTGAGGATCTCCCATTACATCTGTTGCTGTTTCGCCCTTAGAAATTGTAATAGTATGAGTTCCAACATTCTTTACTGTCTTTGAGCTAGGGTCGATTGCAAGTGAAGCAGAAGGAACTGTCTTTCCTCCACATACAACAGTCACACTAAATGAAATATCAGAGCCTGTGTATGCTGCACGATATACTCCATCTGCACCGTAAGTAATTCCTGTTCCAGAAAGAGAAATTTCTGCATCATTCAAATCGTATTTAATATTGTATGTAAGCTGAACTGAACCAGTGTAATAAGCAGAATCAGGCTTTGCTGTAAGTGTAATCTTCTTAGCACCTACTGACTTGATATCTGTTGGATATGTAACTGTGTAGTCCACATCCTTCTCACCGTATGCAAGTGCAATGTATGCATCAACATTTACATCGCCACCTGTGTATGCAAAGTCACTCTGGAGCAGTCTTGCATTTGCAACGTCGCTCCTTATAGGTGTCTTAAATGGAACATTGTCAAATGTAATGTTTCCACTGACGAAATTCTTAGCGCCGCTGCTCTGACCTGTAACTGTTACCGAGCCCTTACCTGGTCGCTGGCTTCCTGTAACAGTGTAGTTGTACTCTGTAGCAGAGCCTACTGTGTATGAAGCCTCAATAGCTGATGACCATGTATCAGTTCCAGTAGAATAGTAAACATAAGCTGTAGGTGTCTCGCCTGCTGTAAATGTTGTGTTATCAAGCTCTACCTTTACAAGGCCATTCTTGGCAACAAGCTTGCTGCCCTCCTGGGAAATGCTCATATTTCTAAGCATCAGGTAAATATTAATATTTGCCTTTTTAGTTCCTTGGTATTTGCCCTTACCTGTTACCTGAACATAATTCTCGCTAAGGTTCTTACCAGGAACTGTATTTGTACCATAGCTTAATGTATAGTCTGTATCTTCTCTAAGAAGAGTTGTTCCGTAGTATACAGTAATATCTGCTGGCTTAATCTGACTTCCTGTAAATTCATAGTAAGGAGAACCTACTATTATCTTGAAGTCATCGCCGCCTACATCAATTGCACGGACCTCGAATGTAGCTGTCGCAGTAGATGTAGTTGCATAATTACCAGCGCCAGTTGCTGTGATTGTAATTGTTCCAATTCCATTTACAAGGCCTGATGTATCATAGCTTAATGTATAATCTCTACCCTGTGTAAGTGGCTTATCGCCAGAATTGTATACGGTTAAATTTGTATCAATATTAATTGCAGAGCCAGTGTAGTATACCCAGTATACGCCACTGTCGTCTTTGTAAACCTGACCACCTTCAGCAATATCAATTTTCTTTAATTCACCATCACCAATTGTATAGGTGTAATTGAATCCATTCTTGTAATTGCTTTCTGCTGTTGCGGCAACAGAGACAGATGTAACTCCCTTTGCTGGTCCGATGGTTTCTGGAGTCATTGTATAGTCGTTATCCGCACCATACTTAAGCTCCTCTGAGAAAGAACCCACCTTGTATGTAATAGTCAGCTCACCATCTCCAGCAGTAGTATGTGCCACATTCATCTCTTCGCCTGTGAACTTTCTAGTAGCAGGATTATTTTCACATGTAATTGAAACATGAGAATTGCTTGGAGTGCTTCCGTTTACTGATAAATCAATTCTCTTGATTCTATACTTGTATGTGTATGTACCGTAGTAACCCTTATCCTCATTACCCTTAAGTACTACAGTGATAATGTTCTGATCACCATGTGAATTATAAAGGTCATATCCAGCATCAGAAGTCCTGCTTTCTACCAGATACTGATAATTAGAAGGACTAGTCTCGGAAGAGTTCAAAGTAGCACCATCTACTGTAAGCACTTCGTAAGGAGTCTTATCAGAGCCTATATAATCAACCTGATAGTATCCCTCTGAAAGTGAATAATTCTCTGTTGCATCATAAGGATTCTTAAGTACAACTGTTGTAGGATTTGAAATATCATGACCAACACCGTAGGTCTCTTCTACTGTTCCAGTATAGTTGCCCTTACCTGTAATAGTAGCTGTATAGCCTGAGCCAGCCTTTATAGCTGTGCTGTCAGCTGTTACTGAATAATCATTGACAGGATCAAGGGCTAGACCGCGTTTGCTTGATATCAAATCTGAGCCATTATCAACAATTGTAATTACTGGACTATATGTTCCAGTGTGGCTTGCTGACCAATCAGGTGCAGCAACTGTTATATCTATTGTACTTGCACTTATGTCTCTAGGCTGGATTTCAAAGAAGACATAGATATCTCCTGTTCCATAATAGTTGCCCTTACCACTAATCTTTACATAGCTGGCCTTTAATGTAGACACATTTGATGAATTATATTCAACCACATTTATATTGTTAACATATGTGTATGTAAAGTCTGTACTGCTAAGCTGTGCTGCTCCATCAAATACTTCTACACTAGGCTTAAGCTTCTTTCCACTATATTTTGGCTTATAGCTTGAGCAATACTTATATAAATCACTTGAACCACTTGCTGGGCTAAACTCGCTATCAGTGACCTGATATCCGTTGAGCTTTATTGTTAAATTAGCTGCACTTCTAGATGTGATTGTAAATGACTTAGGCACTGCACCAGTAAGGTTGTTAACACCAGTTACTGTAACTGTAGCTGTTCCTGCTGCAATATTATTAGCGTATGAAAGTGTATAATTGCTAGCACTTACAAAGTTGCCATTATCAAGTGTCAGTGTAACACCCGGCTTATTTTCTGCGCCAGTGTATGCAATGCTAGTGTATTCAAGGGTAATATTGCTGTCCTTAATTGTTGCTGGTGTAATTGCAAAAGTACCACTTAATGAACCTGTGTAATTGTTCTCAGATGCCTTGATTGTGAAGCTTGCTGAATTTGTTACATCAGTGTGATTGTTATTGTAAACAATTGTAAAGTCCTTATCAGCGCCTTCTACAAGGTCTGTTCCATTAAATGATAATGTATAGTCTGTTCTCTTAAGCTCTACAGGTTCTGCTGTATAAGTAAAGGATGTAGTATTTAAATTAAAGCTTATATCTGTATTTGTTCCAATATTTACCTTTGAAACTGTATACTCTGCTGCAGCGCAGAATCCTTTATACTTACCAGTACCAACACAGACAAGATACTTTGTTCCTGCATTAGCTGTAAGCTCAGATGCCTTGTGTTTATCAGAAGTAACGCTATCTGCCCACTCTACATAGTAACCATCTGCTGTACTATTTACCTGAGTCTGAGTCAAACGAGTACCACCCAAGTATAAGTGTGCAGTTGGTTGAATCACGCTTCCAGTATATACTCTCGAATATCCTGACTTCCATCCTGTACTGCTAGAAGCCTTATAATTACCGTTCTGATTTACCCAGATTACAGCATCATCTGTAAAGTTAGGTGTAATTGTAAATGATTTTGTCTGCTGACCTGTAAAGTTTCCAATACCCTTTATTGTAATGGTAGCTATGCCTGCTGCTGTGTTATTAGCATAGGTAAGCTCATAGTCTGTATCCTTTACAAGTGTCTTTGTCGTAGACTCATCTACCTTAAATGTAACAGTAAGATCGCTTTCAGGTCTTATTTCTTCGCCTGTGCGTGTGTACTCTGACTTAGCAAGTGTTGCTACTACACTACTATTATTGCTGATTGATAGTTCATAAATATTAAAGTGAAGTGTAAGTGTACCCTTGTAACCCTCTACAGCAAAGCTAATTGTAGCATCACCTACATTTTCATTATCAGTGTATGTAGCAGTTGTATTGCCACCAGTTGATGTCTTTGGTGCAACCCAGCTTGCTACTTTCTTTGTGCCTGCCTCATAGAATATAAAGTAATTTGTCCAATCGTCTGTTGGAGTTGTGATTGCCTTTCCTGTATATTCAAATGAAGGCTCCTCATCATTTACCCAATGTACTTCAAGGTACTTTGAGATATCATCTGCACTTGTGTCTACAACATAAGTTCCGTAATTAGAGCCATCTTCTGTCTTGTAGTTACCCTTACCTGTAATAGTAACTTTATAGCTTATTCCTGCTGTACCAGTAGTCTTATCAGAAAGTGCTACTGTGTAATCAGTACCCAGTGTAAGTGGAACATCTGTAAGACCACTTGTTGCTCCAGTAACTGAAGATACAGTGTTCTTTGATGTATCAATTACAAAATTAGCGCTTGCAAAGTTAGCATCCCATGTCAAAAGCTTAGGAGTAATAGTAAAGTCTTTTGCAAATGTGTAAGTCACTCCACCAGAGCTTGTATATGGAATATTTACTGTTGCTGTGCCAGCATCCTTGTTGCTTGAGTAGCTAATGTTTCCAAGCTGGTCCTCACCATAGTTTGTTGTTCCATCAGAAAGCTTTACATGAGGCTTCTGTGGCTGAGCATTATACTCAACTGAATAATTTGTTGTGTATGAACCTGATGTTGTATCAGAAAGTGAAATAGCAAATACAATAATTGTTACCTTTGCAAATATAGTATCACTGTATTTTGCCTGAACTACTGCTGTACCTGCAGAATTTGCTGTGATGCTTCCGTCTGAGCCTAAGCTGATACAACTTCCTGAATCTATTGTCCACTTAATTGATCTTGCATAATTAGGTGTCAGTGTGGCAATTAACTTATCTGTCTCACCAACTGAATAGTAAATCTTGTCTCCATCTAATGTTTTGTTCTGAGATGTTATAGTAATTCCTGTCACATCATCTGGAGCATCTATTTCTTCAGGATCAATAAAGATAGCTCCTGCCTCTCCTTGCTGTAGCGAAGCTGAATCCCCATCTACGAAATAAGTATTATGAGAGCTAAGCCCAACCTTTACATCATAAGCATCTCCTTCAAAACCAGAAATTACTATTGAATAATAATCTCCTGGATTTACATAAGAATCAGTTCCTGCTGCGTATGAGAAAACAAATTCTGCCTTATACCAACCAGCGCTAGATGCAGTAATTCCAGCACATGTTGCTGTTGCTATTGCAGTACCGGCTCCTGGTCTATCATTTGTTGAGCTATTGCTATCATAGAATGTAGCTGTAAGTGTAGGCGCATCCTCTTCTGCATCAAGCTCAATATATATATGTGCCGTTTTTATTCTTGTATATTTTGTAGCCTGTACACTTGTTCCAAGACTTGTTCCAGGTGGGATGGTAATTGATTCTTCTGGCAAAGTCTCCTCAGCAGAAATAATAATGTATGAGAAGTGCTCTGACTCAAATGTTACGTCGGAACCACTTACGCTGGAGTCAAGCTTTGTAACTCCATTGCCTTCCTCTACACGGTGTACCTCTACTGCACTATCCTCTACATCATTTAACTCACCAATACCACTTACTGTGATTTCAACAGCGCCACCATCGGTCTGTGGTTGATACTTGTTTCCATCAGCATCGTAAATTGTAATATCGTAAGCTCTAAATACTTCGTTGTTTTCTTTTCCAGCATTGTCCAGAATCTGCTCAGCGTAATCAAGGCTGATTGGCTGAATCTCTACAGTTGCATTCTCTGGCATTTCACCCTTTACAGTAATTACTACGCCATCGATTGTCTTTGAGATTCTTGTATATACAAGCTTGTAGCCCATGTCTTCCATCTTGAATCCACAATGGATACATACGCCGTCAGCGTCAAACTCGCATTCCTCTGTCTCGTCAGAGATTTCTTCTTCGCCTGTTTTATTATTGCGCTTTATAGTTCTCTTAATATGAGTTCCATCACCATTTGGTGTGTATTCATACTCATACTCGTATTCGTCTTCTTTTTCTTCAGTGTATCCACAGTGAATACATGCTCCATCTTCCATAGAGCAGTCTTCAGTCACTGATTCACCACAGAGAGCACAAATCTTCTCATGTGTGCCATCGCCATTGCTAATGTAGCTCCACTCGTGTTTGCACTCTTTTTCCTTCTCTTCCTTTTCTTCTAACTCTTCTTTTTCCTCAAGCTCTTCATCAGATTCTTCCTCTTCCTCAACCTTAGGAGTTTCGACTCCTTCTTCTGTTACTTCCTCATTTGTAGAGCTTGGTTTTTCTGTAGTTTCGTTATTTGTATTTGTCTCATCATTTGGTGTATCTATAGGATTAGGGTTGTTGGCATCATTATTAGCCCCATCTTGATTTGAGGCTTCATTTCCATCTTCTGGAGTAATAATATTTCCGTTTTCGTCTACTATTACAGGATTATCAATACCTGTATTATCCTGGCCTGTGATATTGCCATCTACTCCAGGTTCTCCCGTAATTTCTCCTGTTCCAGTCTCATCCACTGGTGCAGCTTCATTTACAGAAGCTTCTCCCTCTGGTGCAGTATACTCGCCTCCAGCACTCTCCTCAGGTGCCGCTGCGCTTTCCTCGCCTCCGGATTCTTCTGTGCTTTCTACGACTTCACCTTCAGCCCTAGTGTAAAAGTCGTCTCCAACCATTGTTGTTACAAGCAACAATGCTAGCAAGAAAGCCATTAATCTTCTCAAAATATTCATGCTATTATTCATGTGCCAACCCTCTTTTTCTGTTATTTTTTATACAAAAAATAGACGTAGATATACCACTACGATTTCCATATCGGCATAATCTATTATTAATTTTATATATTAACGCAGTTTTTCTTATGAAATTTATGTGAAATTAATATGTTAAAAGCCCCTAGAACAGAGGCTTTAGAATATGTTGGCACATTTACCGAAACATGTGTATTATTTCGCTATTCCATTTCCACAAGACATCCATACAAAAGTTCCTCAAAAGGCTGATAATTTAGCACTGAACTTTCCTTGCTTGCCAATATCATATCGTTCTTTGTAGTCTTAGAAAAATCGATATCAAAATGGTTACTATTCTTGCAGATATACTCTATAAATACTCGCTGAGCGCGGCCATTACCTTCCCTAAATGGATGAATCATATTAATCTCACCAATCAGGTAGGCAAGCTTCTCAGCCATTTCTGTCTTATTATCCACATCCTTTAGATAATTATTATGAATTATCCACTCATGGACCCTTTTAAATTCTATCTCTATAAACTGAGTCAGGCAGAAAATAGTGCCCTTTGAAATATCTACGGTGCGAATCTGACCCGCCCACTCGTATATATCCTGAAACAAGTACCTATGAATGGCACAAAGATGTTCTAAAGAAAAATCTCCTAGAATCGGACGCTGGCTAATCTCAAAATATCTCGCCGAGCTAAGCTCCTGCTCCACCTTGAACAGCTCGTCCTTATCCCTAATATCAAGTTTGTTCTTGAGGACATGAGTGTGTGGATAGCAGTACTGGCCGTTATCCTCATACTCATAGCGATAATATTCATCCATCATGGGCTTATCCTACCGAAACATACCTAGATGTAATCTGTCGAACTACATCCTCCACATCAACCTCTTTTTCGATAATCATTCTCCCACGCTCTATCTCCTCAGGAGTGAGTATCATGTCTTCCATAGCAAAGGAAGCTCTTACGCTTGCAATTTTTTCATCTGTAGACATTAGTCTCTCCTTAGATATCGACTTAAATTCCATTCTTCAACACCTTATACGTCGAAATGCTAAACAACGGTCCAAAAAACTTAGTTACATTATATCACAATTGTCTGACATTTCATACCCACCCCGCCTAGGTTGAAATACATACCAACTATCCAGCTAAATCCCGCCTCATCCCCTGCCCTTCATAGCATTTCAAGTTTGCCATCCGGCGCCCCTTGCCCCACATCCCGCTTGTATGAACTTTTATGGCTCTAGATATGCATAAGGGCACCTGTGGTATCGATTCAGCGAATATTTGTAGTTTTTCTTCACGTCAAAAATTGACAACAGCCATGTGTCTTTCTAAGAATGAACTGTTTTCAAAAATGTAGCTTTGCTGTGTGGACACCCAGTTAAGATCTATGGCAGTTTTCAAAATGATTCTATGAGGGTGTTTGGGGCTCATGATACATTCACTAAGAAAAATTAAAAAGCAGGTTTTGTATATATTTGCACCATGGCACATTCGACATCGTGTCTCAGCGTGACCACTGCTGCCGCCATCCTAGCGGCAGCTGCAAATATAT
>JAEEGI010002133.1_pt1 | contig 48864 bp, 42 predicted proteins | sample 8958751 | NCBI WGS metagenome assembly JAEEGI01 (sample SAMN16246545, study PRJNA631951) | gut metagenome | biome: gut microbiome; feature: rumen; material: KS-attached | host: Bos | place: Iran: Karaj | collected 2018-10
GAGAAGAGATGCGTATATCCCCGGAGGCCGTGACGGATATGAAGGTGGTGATGAATACAGAGAAATAGAGCGATATGAAGACGAATTCAATGAATACGACGATGAATATGGCGACAGATACAGGGATGACTATCGTGATGATTACAGGGATGATTATTGTGACGATTACCGCGATGATTACAGAGATGACTATAGGGACGATTATCGTGATGACTATAGGGATGATTACAGAGACGACTACAGAGATGATTATGACGATGACGGCAGGGATCGTTACAGGGATGAGCGTGATGACAGAGATCGCTATGATGAGGATCCCGACATGTACAGAAATCGCGGAAGTTACAGTAAAGAGGTCGGCGATATTGACAGATACAGAGATATAAAAAAAGAAAGAAACGAAGATATGGGAAGAAGCAGAAAGAACACGTACATTCCGAGAGACAGAAACAGATTTGCTTTCGGAAGATTTATTTTTTCACTTATGGTTGTCTGCCTTGTTCTTATGATGTTTATAAAGGTTGCGCTTCCAAAGATTGTTAAGAAGGCCAAGAAAGCGGCAGCGGATAAGGCAGTAGAGATCATGTATGACAATGTAGAGAAGATTGCGGGAAAGAATCCGAAGGTGAAAGAAGCACTGGAATCAATGTCGGAAGAGGACAAAGAGAAGGTGAGCGAGATAGTTGCGGAGCACATGGATGCTGAGACTATGACGGATGTCATGGAGTACGTTAATAAGAACGATCAGGCAGGACTTGTAGAATATGCCGCAAAGAATTTTTCACCCGAAGAGATGAATGAGTTTAAAGATCTTTATGAGAAATATGGAGATAAGTAAATAAAGAGCTTACGGCGTTTTGATAAAGAGAAAGAGCTTGCGACGGTTTTATATGACCGGTTGCAGGCTCTTTTTAGGTTCTTTTTATTCAAGAAAATTTCTCAAATAAGAAAAATATTCCTAACACGCAAAAACACCCACGGGGGGACGTGAGTGCCTGCGATTTTCTTATGAGGGGGAGATAGTGATTAGCTCTACAGATTAGAGCAAACTTACATCACTAACTTAATAATAACTATATACTAAAATTGTGTTCAAAAAGTGAAAAAATCCGACTTTTTTTGAAAAAATTTATAATGCAGTAACCATCAAGGTTTTCGCCGATTCTGAAATCATTATTTCATTTTTGATTGGAAATTTCGGTAATTCTGTTTCAATTTTACGAATTTATCATCGAATTTGTATAGATTTTTTTTACGATAATGCTACTATATGTTCAAGAAATTGTTTTTTTGCACTTATAAAAGGAGGTTTATATGAGTAGCGTATCATCTGTCAGCGGATCGGGTTATTCGCCATACTCTGTTATTGCTAATGGCGGAACCTATTCCAGGGCTGCTCAAGGGGCGTCAGAGCTTGCAATCCAGGAGAGAACCAAACAGCAGGTTGGTGGACTTAAGGCAGGTTCTGAGAATCTCAGATCGGCCGATTCGGCACTTAAGGTCGAAGACGGCGCTATGGGAGAAGTTACCGGATACTTACAATCAATCAGAGAACTGTCTGTAAAGGCAATGAACGGGACCATGTCAGACAGTGACAGGAAATCTGTTCAGGATCAGATCGATCAGTACAAAAAAGGCATTGAAGATATCGCAAACAATACTACATATAACGAGAAAAATCTTTTGAACAAGGATGCCAAGGAGATGACTGTTGCAACTGATGCAAACGGCTCATCCGAAAAAATATCGGGCTACAATATGACACTTGAATCGCTTGGTATCAAGGACTACGACGTTACGAAGGATTTTGACATAAAAGATATAGACAAGGCTTTGGAAAAGACTTCAAATTCAAGAGCATCTGCGGGAGCAAAGACAAACGGAGTTGAGTATTCACTTTCATACAATTCTCATGCGGCTCTGGAACTTGACGGATTTCAAATGGATAAAGAGGAGAGAAACAGCGTAGATGCTTATCAGAAGCTTAAGACCAAGCAGGCGCTTGATGTATATCAGACAACTCTCCAGAAAAAGAAGCAGGATGACGAAGAGCGCAGATCTATGATGCTTTTCGCGTGATTTCGAGTTTACATAAATACAAAATTGTTACATCTGTCCGTGACACGTGGACAGATGTTTTTTTGTGAGAGATTCTTGATATATATTAATCATTTTTATTGTGGGTTGAGCGAATTTAATCAATCTACTTGACATAAGTTTTGTATTTAATTATCATAATTTTTGCTTGCACGTATTAGCGAGCTATGTAAATTCATTTTTTCATGTTAGTATGCTTCACAATTAACTGAAATATTATTACACTATGAAGATAGTGAGCAAGGCTTTTTTGAAAAATCGTGAGTTTTATCTACACCAATACGCGCATATCAAGATGGTAGGACGATACAATGACGTACGGGCAAGTATGTCGTTGTATTTTTTTATTGCGATTTAACGTAGTGCAGTGCTAATGTTATGAACAAAACATCTTGAAAAACAAAATTTAGCTAAAATTTTATACATTTTAGCGTTAGTTTTATTTATACTATATGTAGAGAGACAGGTTGGAGATACTATGAACACAAAAACACTGATGTACATTCTGAAGAGGATTTTGCTTGCAGCTGTTACTGTTTGGGTGGTTATAACAGTCACATTTTTTGTAATGCATGCAATTCCGGGTGGCCCATTCGTGGGTGAGAAAGCCGTAACCCCTGCGGTTCAGGCGGCAATGGAAGCTAAGTATGGTTTGGACAAACCTCTTGGCGAACAATATTTAACTTATCTTGGGGACATTGCGAGATTAGATTTTGGTCCTTCACTTAAGAGCAGAGGTCGTGAAGTAGGCGACATGATTTTTGATGGAATGAGAACTTCCTTCAAGCTTGGTATTATAGCTGCTTTCATAGCACTTATTTTTGGTGTTGTATTCGGCGCTATAGCTGCTCTTAGGAGAAATAAGATTATCGACAGAATAATCATGATAATCACAACGGCATTTGTATCAATGCCATCATTCATTATGGGATCTTTATTGCTTGTTGTTTTTTCAATTAAGCTCGGATGGCTTCCTGCAAACGGAGCACAGAAGAATGGACTTATTCTTCCCATCATTACATTGTCACTTTATCCGATGGCTTATATAACAAGACTTACAAGATCGTCTATGCTCGAAGTTCTTGGTCAGGACTATATCAGAACAGCTAAGGCCAAGGGTGTTTCGGGTGTCAAGATAATATTCGGACACGCATTGAAAAATTCGCTTATTCCGGTCATCACATATTTTGGACCTATGCTTGCATATATCGTAACAGGTTCACTTGTAGTAGAGCAGATCTTTGCTGTTCCCGGTATCGGTAGAGCTTTTGTAAACAGCATTACCGGTCGTGATTACCCGCTTGTTATGGGAACTACTATCGTACTGGCTACGCTTATCGTAATAATGAACCTTATCGGCGATATCATGTATAAGATTGTCGATCCACGTATTACATTAGAATGATTGGAGATATTTCAGACATGGATAATAAGATATTAAGCGCGCAGGTTAATATGGATGATTTTATTCCTGCAACCGAAGAAGAAAAAGAATATATGGTGCAGATGCGCCCTTCATCAACATTTTTTAAGGATAGCGTAAAGAGACTTCTTAAGAATAAGGTCGCAACTGTTTGTTTCTTTATAATTGTACTTATAACACTGGCAGCAATTTTTATTCCTATGTTTTGGCCATATGCATACGATCAGGCTCTCGGAGTTATTCCCGGTAAGCCGGTTGATAACACTTTCAACGATCTTGCTCCTTTCGAATATGGAAAAGCAGAGCTTAAGAGAATTGAAAAAGGTGAGAGTGTTGTTCCTCATATCTTTGGAACAGATGCTCAGGGTCGTGACTATTTCATAAGAGTTGTATATGGAACACGTATTTCACTTGCTGTTGGATTTTTTGCAAGTATTATCGTTCTTATAATCGGTATGACTATCGGAGCTATTGCAGGTTATGCAGGCGGTAAGGTTGACCTTATCATAATGAGAATAGTCGATGTTATATATTCGCTTCCGGATATGCTTATGGTCATACTTCTTTCATCGGTACTTAAGGTTGTTCTTGAGGGTACACTTGAAGGAACCGTACTTTCCAAGATCGGTTCAAACATCATAAGTTTGTTCATTGTATTTGGTGTGCTCTATTGGGTATCTATGGCAAGACTTATCAGAGGACAGATCTTGTCACTCAGAGAGCAGGAGTATGTACTTGCTTCACAGGCAGCCGGAGCAAAGGGAAAGTGGATTATCTTAAAGCACCTTATCCCTAACTGCTTCTCAGTAATAGTTATATCAACTGCACTCCAGATTCCCAGTGCAATTTTTACGGAGAGTTATCTTTCATTCCTGGGACTTGGTGTAAATGCTCCCATGCCTTCATTGGGTTCGCTTGCTTCAGATGCGCTTAACGGAATCAATTCATATCCTTACAGATTGGTATTCCCTGCGCTTGTTATTTCACTCATCGTTTTGTCTCTCAATCTTTTCGGTGACGGACTTCGCGATGCGTTTGATCCTAAGCTTGATACTTGATGTGACATAGTTTTTTAGTAGAACAATATAATGTGGAGATTTTAAAAAGATGAGTTTATTAGAAGTTAAAGATCTGCATACCTCATTTTTTACCGATGCCGGAGAGGTTAAGGCAGTTAATGGCGTATCATTTTATTTAGATAGAGGCAAAGTCCTCGGAATAGTAGGAGAGTCGGGTTCAGGTAAATCTGTAACAGCATATTCCATCATGCAGATTCTTGCCGGAGCAGGTAAGATCGTATCCGGCTCAATAAAGCTTGATGGACAGGAACTTGTCGGAGCAGGTGAAAAGGTTATGAAGACCGTTCGTGGAAATAAAGTTTCAATTATTTTCCAGGATCCCATGACATCACTTAATCCTACATATACAATCGGACATCAGCTTATGGAGGCAATTTTGCTCCATACAAACAGAAACAGAGAACAGGCTAAAGAGCGTGCTATCGAAATGCTTAAGCTTGTTAACGTAAATGAACCTGAAAAGAGAATGAATCAGTATCCGTATGAGTTTTCAGGCGGAATGAGACAGCGTGTTATGATCGCGATGGCTCTTGCATGTGAACCTGACATTCTTATTGCCGACGAGCCTACAACAGCTCTTGACGTTACAATTCAGGCTCAGATCCTTGATCTTATGAAGTCTCTTCAGAAAGAGCTCGGAATGGCAATTATTATGATCACACACGATCTTGGTGTTGTTGCACAGATGTGTGATGAAGTTATTGTAATGTATGCAGGATCAATATGTGAGCAGGGTACAGCGGATGAGATATTCTACAATCCCTGCCATGAATATACAAAAGGGTTACTTCGCTCAATCCCTACAGAGGGAAAGGAAGGCAAAAAGCTTGAGCCTATCACCGGTACACCTATTGACCTTCTGAATATGCCCAAAGGATGTCCTTTTGCACCTAGATGTGAAGCTGCTATGAAAGTCTGTCTTCGTGAAAGAGCAGAACGTATGCAGATCAATGATGATCATGCGGCATGTTGCTGGATGAATGTTAAGAAGCAGATGGAAGGCGGTGAGTCCAAGTGAGCGAAAATATAAATAATGAAAAGAATCTTATTGAAATAAAGCATTTAAAAGAGTACTTTAATGTTAACGTAGGCTTTTTTAAATCAAAGTATTTAAAGGCTGTCGATGATGTATCTTTTTCTATTAAAAAGGGTGAAACACTCGGACTTGTAGGTGAGTCAGGCTGCGGTAAGACTACAGTCGGAAGAACAATATTAAATTTATACAAGCCTACATCCGGAGAAATCTGGTACGACGGTAAACTTATAAAGTCAAAGAGCGATATTAAGGAATTTAGAAAAAAGGCAACAATGGTATTCCAGGATCCATATTCATCATTGAATCCCAGAATGACTGTTTCCGATATTATCGGAGAGCCTCTTGATATACACAAACTTTATAAGACGAAGGAAGAGAGAAGAGAGCGTATTCTTGAGCTTATGAGCTATGTAGGACTTAACAGTGAGCATGCTTCAAGATATGCGCATGAGTTCTCGGGCGGACAGAGACAGAGAATCGGTATTGCAAGATCTCTTGCCGTAAATCCGGAATTTATTGTGTGCGATGAGCCTGTATCTGCATTGGATGTTTCAATCCAGGCACAGGTTATAAATATGTTTGATGAACTTCAGGATAAACTTGGACTTACATATCTGTTTATTGCTCATGACCTTTTGGTCGTAAGACATATCAGTGACAGAATAGCAGTTATGTACCTCGGAAAGATGGTTGAGCTTGCAGATGCCGATGAAATTTATCTCCATCCGCTTCATCCTTACAGTAAATCACTTCTTTCTGCGGTTCCGATTCCTGATCCTAAGATCGCAAGAGCAAATCAGCGAATTGTACTTTCGGGTGATATCCCAAGTCCGCTTAATGCTCCTTCAGGATGTCCTTTCCGTACCAGATGCCCTTATGCAAAAGCAGATTGTGCAGAGAGTATGCCTGAATTTAAGGAAGTTAGCAAAGGTCACTTTGTTGCGTGTCATCATGTAGAAGACGCCAACTAAATGATATATTAACATTCATAATTCAGAAGGAGGAAAATTATGAAAAAGAAATTACTCTCAGTACTTCTTGCTTCCAGCATGTTACTGAGCCTAGCTGCTTGCGGAAATACATCTGACACCGCAGATCAGGCAGGAACACAGAATGCTTCACAGGCTGCAGCGGAGGAGCGTTCAGCTTCAAAACCTGCTGAAGAAGGAAAAAACTCAGGCGTTATCAATGTTTGTCTTGGTTCAGAGCCTCAGTCACTTGATCCTGCTGTTAACTCTACAGTTGATGGAGCATCTGTCATCTGTCATCTTTTCTCAGGCCTTGCTAAGTGGGGCGCTGATGCAAACGGAAAGGCTGAGCTTCAGCCCGACTGTATGGAAGGATTCACAGAAGGTGTCAAGAATGATGACGGAACAGTAACATATACTTATAAGCTCAGAGATGGTCTTAAGTGGTCTGACGGTAAGGATCTTACAGCCGGTGATTTCGTTTATGCATGGAATCGTGCTGCAGGAACTGCACTTGCTGCTGACTATTCATATATGTTTGATGTAATCTCAGGTTATGATGAGATGTGGGCTGACGATGCAAAGGGTGATGAAAAGCTCAATGTTGAAGCACCCGATGACAAGACTATCGTAGTTACACTTAAGAACGATGTTCCTTACTGGAACGAGCTTCTTGCTTTCCCTGCATACATGCCTGTTCGTGAGGACGTTGTATCAAACGAGAGCTGGGCTACAGATCCTAAGTCATATATCTGTAACGGACCTTACACAATAGCTGATTGGCAGCACCAGTCAGTTATCAAGCTCCAGAAGAGAGATGATTTTATTGATGCAGCTGATGTAACAATAAATGAGATTAATTGCTATCTTTCTGATGATAATAACAACATGCTTGCTAACTTTGAGAACGGATCATGGGAGTTCATCGATGAAGTTCCTACAAACGAGATTCCTAACCTCAAAGAGAACTATCCTACAGAGCTTAAGATTGAAGGACAGCTTGGAACATATTATATCTGCTGGAATATCAACAAGGATATTCTTCCTAAGACAAGCAAACTCACTGGCGTTGAGAAGGTAAGAGCTGAGGAAGAAATCCGTAATGCATTTGCTCTTCTTATCGACAGAAACTACATTGTAAACGATGTTTCTAAGAAGGGTGAGCTTCCTGCTTCTTCATTCGTTGCTATGGGTCTTACAGACGCTGACGGATCACAGTTCTATGAGAATGCAGGTCCCGATCCCAGCTATGTAGGTTACTATGATGTAAAAGAAGATGCTTATGAAGCAAACTGGGAGAAGGCTCTCACAACACTTAAGAAGTATTACACATTTGATGAATCTACACAGAAGTTCACAGATGTTCCTAAGCTTATGTACCTCTACAACACAAACGATAACCACAAGGCTATCGCAGAAGCTGTACAGTCAACACTTTCAGGAATCGGTATTTCAATGGATCTTCAGAACCAGGAGTTCGCAACATTCGTTGAAACTCGTAAGAAGGGTGACTACTTCGTAGCACGTAACGGATGGCTCGGAGATTACAACGATCCTATTTCATTCCTTGATATGTGGATCACAGGTTCAGGTAACAACGACGTTCAGTACGGTAAGGGCGCACATGCTGATGTTAAGGCATACAGCATTGACCTTACAGACCTTGGATATGATACAAAGGTTGAGAACGGAACATGGGCTGAGACTTATGATGTTGTTATTAAGGACATCAAAGAGTGTACAGATACTAAGACTCGTTATGAGCTTATGCACAGAGCAGAGGATCTTCTTATGTCTACAGGATGTATCTGCCCTATCTACTTCTACACAGATATCTACATGGTAGATGACAGTGTAAGTGGAGCATACACAAGTCCTCTTGGATTTAAGTTCTTTATGCACGCAAAAGTTAACAAGTAATTGAATACGTGTTATAATATGAAACGCCGCCTCGGTATTCCGGGGCGACGTTTTTTTGAGCAGAGCACTTAGCGAGGTTTTATCGAGCTTAGTGCGAGCCATGGGTGAACACTTAATGAGCGATAGCGAATTTAGTGAGAATCCCTTGAGCAGAGCACTTGCTGAACTCAAAAGTATTATATTCAAGGGAGATTATTATGGAAAACGAAAGATTAAAGCCAATGCTGTTTACTGTTATAAAAGGCTATAACGGCAAGCAGTTCTCACAGGACCTGATTTCAGGAATCATTGTTGCGATTATTGCATTACCGCTCTCAATCGCACTTGCACTTGCATCGGGAGTAGGACCTGAAGAGGGACTATATACCGCGATTGTAGCCGGATTTATCATTTCATTTCTTGGCGGAAGCAGAGTGCAGATTGCAGGACCTACAGCGGCTTTTGCAACTATAGTTGCAGGAATTGTTGCAAGTAAGGGAATGGAAGGCCTTGCACTTGCTACGATATTTGCAGGTGTTATCCTTGTTTTGATGGGAGTTTTCAAGCTCGGATCACTTATTAAATTTATTCCTTATACAATAACTACGGGATTTACAGCAGGTATCGCTGTGACTATCTTTGTCGGTCAGATAAAGGATTTTTTGGGACTTACATATCCTGCGGGAACTACAACAGTTGAGACTGTAGAGAAGCTTGAGGCGATTGGAAAAAATATTTCTACGATCAATTTCGGCGCTCTCATCGTTGGCGTAATCTGTCTTGTTATCCAGATTGTCTGGCCTAAGATTAATAAGAAGATACCCGGATCGCTCATTGCGGTTATCGTTGGTATTCTTATGGTTAAACTTCTTAATATGAATGTTAATACTATCGGAGATCTTTATGAAATAAAGGGACAGCTCCCCGCGCTTAGATTGCCGGCATTCAGCTATAAAACACTCAGAGAAGTCGCAGGAGACGGATTTACCATCGCGATTTTGGCTGCAATCGAATCTCTTTTGTCATGTGTTGTCGCAGACAGCATGATAGATTCAAAGCATAGATCAAATATGGAACTTGTTGCACAGGGTGTCGGAAATATCGGTTCTGCATTATTTGGCGGAATCCCCGCAACAGGCGCTATTGCGCGTACTGCGGCTAATATTAAGAACGGTGGAAGAACTCCCATCGCCGGAATGATCCATTCTGTATGTCTTGTTCTTGTACTTGTTGTTTTGATGCCTTTTGCAGCACTTATTCCCATGCCCACCATTGCGGCAATTCTGTTCATGGTCGCATATAATATGTGCCAGTGGAGAACTTTTGTACATCTTTGCAAGACTGCTCCCAAGAGCGATATTCTTGTACTTGTTATGACTTTTGTACTTACCATCGTATTCGACCTTGTGGTTGCTATTGAAATCGGAATGGTAGCAGCGTGTGTTCTTTTCATGAAGAGAATGAGCGAAGAGTCACGAGTAAAAGGATGGAAATACTACGATCCCGAGGATGATCCGGACGGAACAGGTCTTAGGGAGATTCCGAAGCACGTTCGTGTATATGAGATAAGCGGACCTATGTTCTTTGGCGATGCCGAGCAGATAGCGGCAATAGGATTCAAGGAATTTACAAGAGTTCTCGTTATCCGTATGAGAGGCGTTCCGGCTATTGATGCGACAGCTATGCACTCTTTTGAAGAACTTTATAACAGATGCAAGAAGAATAATGTAACTCTGGTATTCTCACATGTAAACGAGCAGCCTATGAGCACTATGGAAAAAGACGGATTCGTAGATCTTGTAGGACGTGAGAATTTTAGACCACATATAGATGATGCCCTTGCCAGAGCGGCAGAGCTGTAAAAAATATTATAATCTGTATTGCTAAAGAAGATGTTTGGTTTTTGCTTAGGTATTGATTACGAAAAGCAAGTGCCGAACATCTTTTTTTATTGAAAATTTCGGATAGGAGTTATAAGTTTTTTGTCTTATTGATTGATATAAAATTGACAATATATAGTGTACTTTATAATAAAAAAGATAACGCAAACACAAGATGTGGTATAATTATATTGTGATATGTATGCCAAGAGTAATAAAAGAGGCTTTTGGTATGGAAAGATGTATCATAAAAATAAAATAATGGGGAGGGCTCCGTATGAAGAAGATCTACGTACTGGACACCAATGTTTTGATTCAGGCACCACACGCCTTGAAGTGCTTTGAGGATAACGAGGTCGTTCTTCCACTGGTAGTCTTAGAAGAACTTGACGCCCATAAGCGTGATGAGGGCGAGAGAGGAGCTAATGTACGAGAAGCAATCAAGATCCTCGAGCAGATTCGGGGTACAGGCGATCTTGTTGCAGGGGTTAAGCTCGATAACGGTGGAGTTCTAAGAGTTGAAAAGAACTTTAAAGACGTGGAGCTTCCCAAAGATCTGTCGGAGCATAAATCCGACAATCGAATCCTGAAGGTTTGCAAAGGACTTTCAGAGAGTAGGAAAGAGCAGGTTATTCTTGTAACTAAGGACATTCTGATGAGGATAAAAGCTCAGATACTCGATATGAGATCTGAGGATTTTACCACAGAACAGGTTGCGGGAGGAGGTGAGCAGTACAGCGGACGTATAGATGTATATGCTCCAGAGGATGCCTTTAAAGAGCTTAAGAAAAAAGGTATTCCTATTGAAAAGGTGTATTGCTGTGATGCGGAAGGCAAGCGCTTTGCACCGGATCTTTATGAAAACGAGTTTGTTGTTGTAAGAGCAGATCAGTCCAATAATAAAACTCAGATGGGCAGAGTTTCGAATGGCTTTATCAAGAAGCTTGATTATGAAAAGAGTCAGCCCTATGGCGTTAAGCCGAGAAATGCAGGTCAGTATTTCCTTCAGGAAGCACTTATGCAGCCTGCTGATGTTGCACCACTTGTTATTGTTAAAGGAATGGCGGGAACTGCCAAGACTTTTTATTCGCTCGCGGTCGGCCTTGAGAAGATGCTCAACAGACCAACGGGTGAATACAGAAGGATTCTTGTGTGCAGACCGAATTCTCAGTTTGATGATGATATAGGTTTTTTGCCCGGAGATGAGCAGGAAAAGATTTCACCGCTTATGCGTCCAATAATCGACAACCTTGAGCAGCTCATAGATTCTAACGAAGAAGAACGTTATAAGGATGAAAAAGAGCTGACGGACAAGACGGACGAAGTCTTTGATCGCGGAATTATCCAGTGTGAGGCTTTGAATTTCATAAGAGGACGTTCCATCTTAAAGACGTTCCTTATAATTGACGAGGCTCAGAACATGACACCTACGCAGGCAAAAGGAATTATCACAAGAGCGGGTAAGGACACCAAGATAATTCTTCTCGGCGATCCGAACCAGATAGACAGACCTTTCCTTGATGAACGGACAAATGGACTGTCCTACGCAAGTGAGCACATGAAAGGAAGTCCGTTCTGCTGGCAGATATCTTTATCGGCATCGGAGTGTGAGCGTAGTCGTCTTGCGATGGATGCCATTGAGCGCATGCGTGACAAAAAAGATATCTGATGTGACGATTTATGAAAAAAGAAAATAGGTGAAGAGTATCAGAGCAGGCGTCTGTGTTGGACGCCTGTTTTTTGTGGTGGTAAAATGTATAAGGAACTGTATGAAATTACAAAATGATTTTATGTAAAATAACAAAGAAAGTATTTTTTATAAAAAAAGAACCTCCTGAGAGATTCTTTTTAAATACCGCACCATGCGGGTAAACGAGTTCGGCATTGCCTTATTTGCACTCGCGTTGTTAATTCAATTCAAAGATAGCATTTTGTTACTTGAAAGTCAATCAATATACGAAAAATAAAAAATAATGAGGGGTATTGGCATGGCAAATGTAAAATATTATCTTGGTCTTGACATGGGTACTAATTCTGTAGGTTGGGCTGTTACAGATGAAAACTACAAAATCCTTCGTGCCAAAGGAAAGGATATGTGGGGAATGCGCGAATTTGATGAAGCTAAACCCGCTGCTGAACGAAGAACAAATAGAATCAGCAGAAGGCGCACCATGCGCTCAAAGGCACGAATTGGATTGCTGAATAATTATTTTGAAGATGAAATTGCTAAGGTTGATCCCGGCTTTTTGCAAAGGCTTGCTAACAGCAAATACCATCTTGAAGATAAGGATGAAGCTGTCAGGTATAAATATGCTATTTTTAATGACAAAAACTATACAGATAAGGATTATTTTAAAGAATATCCTACAATCTTTCATTTAAGATCTGAGCTCATTCATAATGAGAGTCCACACGATGTAAGGCTTATATACCTTGCAGTTCTTAATATGTTCAAACACAGAGGACATTTCCTTGCCAACGGTATTGACACAACAAATGATGTACGAGGTATTGAAGATGCTTATTATGAATTTGTGTCTAATGCAAATGAGATTTGCGAGCTCATTTTTCCGGAAGAAAATGTTGATCTTAACAAGTTTAAAACTATACTTGCCGACAGGAAATTATCTAGAAGTCAGAAAGTGGATGAACTTTCGGAATTACTTGCAATCGGCAAGAAAGAAAAAGATTTTGTTAAGGCAATATGCGGACTGAAATTCGATATAAATAAAATTTTTGAACTTGGCATTGAAGATAAGAGTGTTAAGACAAGTTTTGCGTTTTCTGATTCAAATTATGATGAGAACGAATCGGAGATACTTGAACTTGCAGGAGATGACTACAGCGATATTATCCTGTCTTTAAAAGAACTTTATAACATTGGAACGCTTGAAGTTATCATGCGTGGAAGCAGTTATTTGTCAGATGCCAGAATTAAAGATTATGAGCAGCATCACGAAGATCTTAAAATATTGAAAAGAGTTGTAAAGACTTATTGTCCCAAGGAATACCATAAGATGTTCAGGTCGGAAGACTCCGGGACATACGCGGCGTATGTAAATTCTACAAATTCGGGTAAAAAGACAAGAAGAAATTACAAAAGCAGGACAACTGAAGAATTATATAAGTCGATTAAGGCAATCCTTAAATCTGCGCCTGCAGATGATAAAGATGTCATATATATTACGGAGCATATAGAAAGAGAGAATTTTCTTCCCAAGCAGCTTACACCTTCAAATGGCGTAATTCCTAATCAGGTTCATGAACGCGAGATGCGCAAGATACTTGATAATGCAGGAAAATATCTTCCTTTTTTGACTCAAAAAGGTGAATCGGGAAATACGATTGCAGATGAGATTTTAGCTATTTTTACATTTACGATTCCCTATTTTGTCGGGCCGACATCGGAGGGCAGTAAGAAATATGGCGGAAACGGCTGGGTGATTCGTAAAGAAGAGGGAAAAATTTTACCGTGGAATATCAATGACAAAATTGATATGGATAAAACCAATGAAGCTTTTATAGAGAAAATGGTAAGGCGATGCACTTATATTTCCGGTGAGATAGTCCTTCCGAAGAGTTCTTTGTTATATGAAAAGTATTGCGTTCTTAATGAAATCAACAATATGCGAATTGACGGAGAACGCATAAATTCAGAACTTAAACAGGATATATATACGGAATTGTATGAGAAGGGTAGCAAAGTAACCCGTAAAAAACTTGAGAATTATCTTGTATCAAGAGGAATCATCACTGATAAGATGCAGATATCAGGAATAGATGAAAATCTCAACAACTATCTTTCTTCATATGGAAAGATGAAGGGCGTATTTGGTGAACATATAAAAGAAGATAAGTGCAGGGACATGTGCGAGCATATAATATTCCTTGCGACTATATACGGAGATAACAGGAAGTATCTTCGCGGCAGGCTTATGAAGGAATTTCCTGAGCTTTCCGATGAGCAAATAAAGAGGATACTCGGCCTTAAGTTTTCGGATTGGAGCAGACTTTCTAAAGAGTTTCTATTGCTTAGAGCTTGTGATAAATCTACAGGTGAAGAAATTTCTCTTATTGATGCTATGTGGAACAGCACACATAACATGATAGAGCTGATTAATAGTGATGACTATACATTCAGGGATGAGCTAGAAAACTTGCAGAAGTCATCAATGGGTGTTCTGTCTGACTTTAAGTTTGAGGATTTGGATGCATACTATTTTTCAGCACCTGTCAAAAGAATGGTATGGCAGGCAATCAAGATAGTAAAAGAGATTGAAGGAATAATGGGCTGTGCACCTGCAAAGCTCTTTGTTGAAATGACAAGGAGTGAAGGTGAAAAGAAGAGAACAGTATCAAGAAAGAATAAATTTCTTGATCTATATAAGAGCATCAAAGATGAGTCGCATGATTGGAACGATATTATAACTAAAGCTGATGAGGATGGTACATTGCGCAGCAAGAAGATGTATCTGTATCTCACACAACAGGGAAGGTGCATGTATACAGGAAGGCATATTGATTTTGATAAGTTGTTTGATAATAACCTGTATGATATAGACCACATTTATCCAAGACATTTTGTTAAAGACGATAATATTGAGAACAACCTTGTTCTTGTGGAAAAAGAGAAAAATGCTCATAAGAGTGACGTATATCCTATTGAGGAAGCAGTCTTTAAATCACAGATTGGTATGTGGAAAGAGCTTTGTAATAAAGGATTCATATCAAAAACTAAGTACAGCAGACTTATATCCAGACAGCCTCTTACTGATGAACAGAAGGCCGGTTTTATTGCGAGACAGCTTGTAGAAACAAGTCAGGCGACAAAAGGCGTAAATACAATTTTAAAGGAACTGCTTAAAGAGAATACAACAATAGTATACTCTAAAGCTTCCAATGTTTCGGAGTTCAGGCAAAAATATGAAATTCCCAAGAGCAGACTTGTTAATGATTTTCATCATGCAAATGACGCGTACCTTAATATAGTTGTGGGGAATGTGTATTTTACAAAGTTTACGCAGAATCCTATTAGATTTATAAAAAATGAATACAATAAAGATCCCGATAAATTCAACTATCATCTTACAAATATGTATGCGCACAATGTTGAGCGAAATGGTGAGACAGCCTGGGTGGCGAGCAGTGATGATACAAAAGGAACAATAAGCACAGTAAAGAAACAGCTTTCGAAGAATACTCCGATACTTACGAGAATGACATTTGAAAATCATGGAGGAATCACAAGAAAGCAGACAATCTGGTCATCAAAGATAACCAAGCAGGATGTATATTTCCCTGTAAAATCATCCGACAAGAGAATGGCTGATGTTACCAAGTATGGTGGAATGTCTGATATTGCAACCGCTTATTTCTTCCTTGTTGAGCATGATGTTAAGAAAAAGAGAGTGCGAACACTGGAAACGGTTCCTGTATATTTGAGCAAGCGTATTGAGAAAGATAGTAGCTTACTTGAGCAATACTGCATGCAGAATCTGAAGCTGGTCAATCCGGATATAAGGGTAAGAAAAATAAATATACAGTCGCTTGTTAAGAAGGATGGATATTATCTTAATATTTCGGGAACGACTGGAAATCGAATTACAGTTCGTAATGCAGTTGGAATGTGTTTGGGACAGAAGTGGAACGGGTATATTAAGAAAATAGAGAAATACGTTGCGCAGGAAATTGCGGATGATGTTTTAACAATTGAAAAGAATAATGAATTGTATGATGAAATACTGAGTAAGCATAAAAATACGATTTTTGCAAACAAGCCTAATCCTTCTTTTGAAACTATAGAAAAAGGTAAGGAAAAATTTTTACATCTTGATTTGTATGGTCAGATAAACGCGCTGTATCAGGTTTTATCTTTGACTGCAATAGGTTTTGGAAGAGCAGATCTTACTTTGATAGGTGGAAGTAAAACAAGTGGATTAATGCTTATGCCGAGTTTGATTTCCGGTTTTAAGGAACTGGTGCTGATAGAACAATCGGTTACAGGCTTATATGAACGGTGCATTGATTTATTAACTGTGTAATGGTTTGATTTCTTAATTGGTTTTGGGAGAACGGTATGAGTTGGAGAACTGTCGTAATTTCAAATAGTGCCAAGTTAGATTATCAAATGGGATATATGGTTGTTCGCAGAGATACTGTTACAAAGATTCATATAAGCGAAATTCAGATATTGATGATTGAATCTACAGCGGTATCTCTGACAGCAGCACTTCTATGCGAGCTTCAGAAGCAGAAGGTCAAAGTGATTTTTTGTGATGAAAAACGAAATCCCTGTTCTGAACTTGTTGGATATTACGGTAGCCATGATACAAGTGAAAAGATAAGAAATCAGATTGCATGGTCTTCCGACACCAAGAAATTGGTATGGACAGAAATTGTAACAGAGAAGATACGAAATCAGGCTTTATTTCTGCACGAGCTTGGAAAGGCTGAGGCCGAGATGCTTGATGAATATGTAAAACAGGTTGAACCGGGGGATGAGACAAACAGAGAGGGACATGCCGCAAAGGTTTATTTCAATGCACTGTTTGGAAAGAAATTCACAAGGACGGCAGAAAACAGTATAAATGCAGCTCTTAATTATGGCTATGGAATAATTCTTTCAACTTTTAACAGGGAAATAACTGCTAATGGGTATCTTACGCAGATAGGACTGTTTCATAACAACATGTTTAATCCATTTAATCTCGGATCTGACCTAATGGAACCGTTAAGAACCATTGTTGACAGGTGTGTAGTTAATTTGAAGCCTGAAAAGTTTGAGCACGAGGAAAAGATTGAGATTATAAAGATTTTGCAACAGGAGGTAAATATAGGCGGGAGAAATGAAATATTAACCAATGCAATTAAAATTTATACAAAAAGTGTATTTGATGCGATTAATGACAATGATTTATCGGAGATAAAATTCTATAGGTATGAGTTATAGGTATATGAGAGTAATTGTGTTTTTTGACTTGCCTGTGCTTACATCATCAGATAGAAAAGAATACAGGTATTTCCGAAAATATCTTGTAAAAGCAGGTTTTATGATGGTTCAGGAATCTGTATATGTTAAGCTTGTGCCAAATTCGGGGATTGCAGATGCACTTGTCGAGAATGTAAAAAAGAATAAACCTCCAAAAGGGCTTGTGCAGTTGCTCAGAGTTACTGAGAAGCAGTATTCAAAAATGGATTATATTGTTGGTGAGCACAAATCGGATACTATTGAAAGTGATGAAAGGCTGATAATATTATGAGATTTGTATATTCTGAGCTGGGACTTGATATAAATATTCCGGAAGATAAAGTATTTACACTGACATTGGAAAAGCCTGATGTTTTTTCAAAAATATTAAGCGATTTGTGGATGCAGATATCAGGGCTGGAAGGGGAGACTATTATATCCGAAGAAGATGCAATACTGAAATTATCTAAGGTCGCCGATATGATTTTTAATCCTTTTGGCATTAACTGCAATGATAGGAAAATTTTAAATGCAATATATTCAGAAATGAAAGCTATTGCTTCCGAAGATCAAATTGAAAGTTTTGCAGAGATAAATAGGCAGAACATTGATTTCATAGATAATATAGGTGCAAAGCTTGATTATGCAATTACCTATGAGCTTGAGGTTGATGTGGCGGATATTTTTAAGATGTATGAAGTAAAGCTCCTTACAGATGATGACGGGCTTGTTTCAAAAATTATTGACTATATTAAATTGCTGCATAGAATATTAAAGACAAATATTTTTATATTTGTAAATCTAAAACAATATCTTACCGACAACGAAATAAAAAGTGTATATGAAGCTGTTATATACGAGAAAGTGCAGCTTGTAGTAGTACAGGCGAACTATTGTGATAAAATAAGTTGTGAATATAATATTGTAGTTGATGCGGATTTATGCGTAATAGAGCCGTGAGAGAGTGCTATAGTGGAATATACAGCATTATTAAGTAATGAGGACGGACTTACAGTTATTTGAGTATGGTGATTTTTGCATACGTTTTGCAGCACCTTATTCATTGGAAAAATATACGCAGATAGTTCAGTGAGACAAGGGCTATCTGGTTGTTATGGCAAAATATAGGCATAATAAAACTCCGGAAGAAGAGTACATTGATTTGATTCCAATTAAAAGATGATTGATATAAAAAGTGGTAGTTTTATAACACATAACTTCGATATATGAATTAACAGATTACGGCGGTAATTTTGCTCGGTGAGAACTTCAATTTTTAATTTGAGGTTTGAGAGCGTTGTTAATTCAGAAGGATATCAAGCTGTGAACGTCGTCAAGAGTCAAGAAAAAGAGTTTGAGAGCGTTGTTAATTCAGAAGGATATCAAGCTAATCAGCGCTCTTCACTTGGCGAGGTTGTGTTTGAGAGCGTTGTTAATTCAGAAGGATATCAAGCAAGAAGTATTTAAAGGTATTGATATTAGTAGTTTGAGAGCGTTGTTAATTCAGAAGGATATCAAGCACAGATGAAGAACAGGCGTGGGGAATAGCTGTTTGAGAGCGTTGTTAATTCAGAAGGATATCAAGCCACAGCGCTAAACGCTACACTTATCGAGATGTTTGAGAGCGTTGTTAATTCAGAAGGATATCAAGCTCAGCTTGACGATGCAAACACTACACCACTGTTTGAGAGCGTTGTTAATTCAGAAGGATATCAAGCGCAAAGACGTACTTTAAAAACGTAGTATTCGTTTGAGAGCGTTGTTAATTCAGAAGGATATCAAGCCATCAACAACCATATTACACCTCCTCAATCGTTTGAGAGCGTTGTTAATTCAGAAGGATATCAAGCCTTAATATTAGCTAATAGTGGTCACTTGTAGTTTGAGAGCGTTGTTAATTCAGAAGGATATCAAGCAGTACTACAACGGTATCTATCCCGTGGCATGTTTGAGAGCGTTGTTAATTCAGAAGGATATCAAGCTTTCTTCCAATCAATTACGCCTTGGAATTTGTTTGAGAGCGTTGTTAATTCAGAAGGATATCAAGCAAAGAAAATCATAAGGATGGTCCATGCTTGGTTTGAGAGCGTTGTTAATTCAGAAGGATATCAAGCTTTTCAAATTGTGACTTCATCGGTTGTATGGTTTGAGAGCGTTGTTAATTCAGAAGGATATCAAGCCCTGTGTGAGCTGTGACTTCATAGCCATCGGTTTGAGAGCGTTGTTAATTCAGAAGGATATCAAGCAAATGGTACACAAGGAGATAAGAGGAATGGTTTGAGAGCGTTGTTAATTCAGAAGGATATCAAGCTATCCATCTGCTGCCCAAGATCTCTTACTAGTTTGAGAGCGTTGTTAATTCAGAAGGATATCAAGCAAGGCGGCGGCATCCGTAGTAGAAGGAACGGTTTGAGAGCGTTGTTAATTCAGAAGGATATCAAGCATAGGGAAAAAGGGAAAGCCGCTAAGACTAGTTTGAGAGCGTTGTTAATTCAGAAGGATATCAAGCCGATACAAGAGGATATACCGAGTGAAGAAGTTTGAGAGCGTTGTTAATTCAGAAGGATATCAAGCAAAAGTGAAAAGGTTTACTATAACCATTCCGTTTGAGAGCGTTGTTAATTCAGAAGGATATCAAGCCCGTTGCATGCTTGAAAGCATCGGAGAAGCGTTTGAGAGCGTTGTTAATTCAGAAGGATATCAAGCACATTGTGGCTTGAACATTCAAAGACTATCGTTTGAGAGCGTTGTTAATTCAGAAGGATATCAAGCTGTCTTGTCTATCTGTTACTACCCTAGCAAGTTTGAGAGCGTTGTTAATTCAGAAGGATATCAAGCATATGGATTTTGACGTTACCATTCTTCTGGGTTTGAGAGCGTTGTTAATTCAGAAGGATATCAAGCTTCCATTCCTTACTCAATACGTATGTTATGGTTTGAGAGCGTTGTTAATTCAGAAGGATATCAAGCGTGCCTAAACAACAGGAAACTGTTGAGCAAGTTTGAGAGCGTTGTTAATTCAGAAGGATATCAAGCGAAGCACGTTGTATATTGAACAGAATAAGGGTTTGAGAGCGTTGTTAATTCAGAAGGATATCAAGCTAGGAATACCAAGGAAGCCACTGCTAAAGAGTTTGAGAGCGTTGTTAATTCAGAAGGATATCAAGCAAGGAGGCAGGGGAAATGAACCTATACTATGTTTGAGAGCGTTGTTAATTCAGAAGGATATCAAGCGATACGATGGAACACACCGGAAAAGATACTGTTTGAGAGCGTTGTTAATTCAGAAGGATATCAAGCAACTCAATACAAGGATAAGCCAGTATTTAAGTTTGAGAGCGTTGTTAATTCAGAAGGATATCAAGCCTTAATGAGTGTGATAAAAACAGCGGAGTAGTTTGAGAGCGTTGTTAATTCAGAAGGATATCAAGCCGCACACGCCCGCGACGCGCTTATGCATATGTTTGAGAGCGTTGTTAATTCAGAAGGATATCAAGCAACGGCCGGAAGCCTTATGACATCGATTTCGTTTGAGAGCGTTGTTAATTCAGAAGGATATCAAGCATCGGAGATGCCGCACAGGACTACATCTTTGTTTGAGAGCGTTGTTAATTCAGAAGGATATCAAGCACATTATCATGATAGAGACGGGAAAATACAACCTGGAAGAGAATATAGATTTGAGGATGGAACAGTAATAAGAGAGGACTCTGCTGGTCATGAATACCCAGATGATCCAATTCAGAACCGAGGCCCTCATTTTAATGATCCGTCTGGTAATCATTATGATTATTGAATTATAGGGAGGAAAGATAAGTTGAAGATTAGCTTCGAATTAAATATTCCAATAAATAAGCGTTATGATTGGATTGATATCGATAAATATCGTGAATTAGAAGGCCGCAAGACCGACAGTATTTTAGGTGATTGCATAGAAAATATAGATTCATTTTTTATAGAATGCAAAGATTGGATTTCAGATTATCTATCATATTATAAAGAATACAAATTATATATGATTTTCAACGAAAGACTTATTAATCCAAGTTCAAAAGTTGAAAATTATTATAAATGCTGGAAGAAGATAGAAAAAGAAGCTGATTTGACGAGATTCTGCTTGGGGAATGAAGTAAAAATAGTAGCTGGAGAAGATATTTATTATTCTGGAATAGCATGTACAGAAATAAATAATATAGACTTATTATTGAAATTATATGACAAGAAACAAGATTGTTACGCTTTATTTTTGGCTGGTTCTGAATTTATTAATAATACGGGCGAAACAGAAAAATTTATTAGAAAAACAGCTTTTTTTGATAGAATGTGGTGTTTGAATCGCAATATTTTTTTTGATGAATGTATTAAAGCTGGCTATATTCCAATGAGATACGGAAGAGTTTATAAAGATGCCATTTTAACCATTGTTTCCTGATACATCTGGAAAAGTAATGATACCAAGTGAAAGTAGGGAATCATAATATTGGAATGAATAAAGATTACAGAGAAATAGAATATACGGTTACCGAGTTAGATGGAAGGCTTACTGCAGGCGAGATTATGAGAGAGAGGCTCATGCTTTCAAGTAGGGAGGTCAGCAGGTGTAAGCTCTTTGAGGACGGAGTCATGTGCAAAGGAAATCCTATAAGAGTGATCTCTGAGCTTGAGCCCGGGGAAGTGTTGACTGTAAGGTTATATGAAGACATAGAGAACGGATCGCTCATTATTCCGAGTGATGAGCCGATTGATATAGTATATGAAGATGAGGACCTTATCCTACTAAATAAAAAGGGAGATATGGTCGTGCATCCTTCTTATGCTCATTACAAGGATTCGCTCAGTAATGCTCTTGCAGGCTATTATAAGAAAACAGGACAGGAGCACGTTATGCGTGTGATAGGAAGACTTGACAGGGAGACGTCGGGACTTATCATTTTTGCAAAGAACAGGCACAGCGCTTCAATTCTTTCAAGAAAAAGTGAGCGTATGTCGAGAAGAAAAGAATATCTTGCTCTTTGCAGCGGTATTTTTGAGACCAAAGAGGGAACGGTAGATGCGCCAATAGAGAGAATCCCCGGACAAAGGATGATAAGAGAAGTGCGCGACGACGGTAAGAGAGCGATTACTCACTATAAGGTTGAAAAAGAGTTCCAGGACTTCTCATTGGTAAGGCTTAAACTTGATACCGGAAGGACGCATCAGATAAGAGTCCACATGTCATATATCGGGCATCCGCTTCTTGGCGATAACCTTTATGGAAAAGATATTCAAGATAACAAAGGACTTACGAGGGCTGCGCTTCACGCATGCCATCTTGAATTTGAGCAGCCTATAACGGGAGAGAAGCTTTCCTTTGAAGCACAACTCCCCGAAGATATGCAAAACGCAATTGGTGATTAATGGAAAAAAGCAGATTTATACAATGTTGTTGCATGTATAAATCTGCTTTTATATTGCGTATCAGACGCGTCCTTTCTTTATTGTATCTTTTCCAAACTTCAGATTGATCTCATCAGCCATTTTATTCAGCCGCTTTGTGCGCTCATCATTATTACTGTTGTTGTTAAATGAGGCATCAAACAGCGAAAGCTGTCTATAGGAGCCGTCATCGAGTTTACTTAGGCCAACGCCTACAAGTCTGACATTTTCACCCTTCATAAAAAGACCGTCCGGTCCAAGTAACATTTTATCTGCCAGTTCTTTGGAATATATAAAAAGCTTGTCGGCATCATCGATGGAATTTTCAAGCTGCATCTGGCATGAATGACGCTTAAAGTCTGTAGTCTTAACGGAGACTGTGACTGTACGGCCAAATACATTGTCACGCCTTAGCCTTTTCGATACGCTTTCTGACAAATATTTAAGAACGGGTATTATATCAGTATCGTAATTATTGGCGGTTAAATCCGATGAAAGCGTTGTTTCGTTTGAGTAGCTTTTGGCTTCTTCATATTCGACTGAGACAATATTGCTTCCGTAGCCGTTTGCACTGTAATATATATAATTTCCGATATTTTCTCCAAGTATATGCGACAACATAGACAGATCAGAGTTTGCGGCATCTCCAATCGTGCGGATCCCGATGTTTATGAGCCTTTCAGCGGTTGCCTTGCCGCATCCGTATAAGTCGCCTATGGGAAGTGGCCACATTTTCTTTTCTATTTCATCAGGGAAAAGAGTATGTATCTTATCCGGTTTGGTAAAGTCACTTGCCATCTTTGCAAGGAGTTTATTGTCTGATATTCCGACATTTACGGTAAATCCAAGAGTGTCGCGAATTTCATTCTTGATCTTATCGGCAACACAGATGGGGAATGGCATATCGGGTGTGACAAGGTCTGCGTAGACCGATTTCGTTCCTGTCATATCAAGGTACGCCTCATCGACAGATACCTGTTGAACACGCGGAGAATACTTGTTTAATATATTGATAAAAGCATGAGAGTATTTCTTGTAAGTTGCAAAATCAGATTGAACAAGGACCAGCTTGGGACATTTCTGAAGAGCTTTGATAACAGGCTCGCCCGTAACGATTCCATATTTCTTGGCCGGAATTGATTTAGCTGTGATGATGCCGTGACGCGTCTTGACATCACCTCCCACGGCGGAGGGAATAGTCCTTAGATCGATGCTCCCGGGCTCTTCATGCAATTTCTTAAGTGCCGACCATGAGAGAAATGCTGAGTTTACATCGATGTGAAATATGTAATTGTCATAATTGTATGATAAAACGCTCAAAAGAAACCTCACAAACGATAAAGATGTGATGAAAACTGATTTTTTCTTTCAAGATTACTATACACCGAACATACATTCGAATCAACAGGGCAAAATGTGATTTTTTAAAATCCAGTAAAAGAGTGTGTTTGAAGAGTTATATCGAAATTTAGGTAAAAAAATTTCAACGGACAACTTATTTAAGTGAAATAATAGATATTTTTAACCCAAAAAATGTGATTAACTATATTGAATGATAAAAAGAATTGATATAAAGTATAGCTAGGTTATGAGAGGGTTATGTTGTACTTAATATTTATGCTTATGCAGGAGAGATGGATATGAGAAATTTAAAGAAACTTTTCGCTGTAATGTTTTCATGTGTACTTGCTTTCACTTTTGTGGCTTGCGGATCGGCCAAAGAGGGGGCACTTGATGGCCAGGCTGCTACAAGAGGAACCGGAGAAGGAGCCGGAGAGATTTATATTGATGATGAGGCAATTGCTCTTGCAGGTTCTGCATCATCAAGCCAGGCAGCAATCGATGCTTGCGCAGGTGTATTCAACCTTATGAATCAGCAGAGAGCAGCTCAGGGACTTTCAGCACTCGTATGGAGCGATGCTCTTACATCAGCAGCTCAGGTTAGAGCTAATGAGATCACAACTTCATTTTCACACACAAGACCTAACGGATCTGATTTCTGGACAGTAGACAGTAATGTTCAGTACGGAGAGAATCTTGCTAAATTGTATCAGTCAGCTGATGCGGTTTACACAGCATGGATGAACTCACCTACACACGCTGCCAACATTCTTGATGGCGGATATAAGACTGTAGGTATCGCGGTATTCCAGGCAGCAGACGGAAACTGGTACTGGGCACAGGAATTCGGATATTGATAAATTGATAATATAAACAAATACAACAGACAAACCCCATGAAGTAGAAGCCTTGAGAAACAGATGATTTCTCAAGGCTCTTTTCATCTGAATCAATAAGATTATTTCATCGAAATATTATTTTCATTTGAATCTAAAAAAGAGCCGCAAGCGACTCTTTTTTTATAGGAAAACTCAGTGAATTCTTAGTTCTTGGAAGCATCTCCTTCCGTATACTTCTCATCGCAGTATTTGCAACGGTATACCTCGTTCTTCTCGTCGGCAAGATAGAAGACCTGAGGAAGTCCCTGCTCGATAGATGAGATGCATCTGGGATTGTGGCAGCGGATAACGTTTGTGATCTCCTTGGGAAGTACGAGAGCACGTTTCTCGATGATCTCGCCGGATTTGATAACATTAACAGTGATGTTGTGATCGATATATGCAAGGATATCAAGGTTGAGAGTATCGATGTCGCATTCAACCTTTAAGATATCTTTTTTGCCCATAACCTTACTCTTGGCATTCTTTATTATGGCAACCGTTGAATCGAGCTTATTGAGCCCTAAATGATTGTAAATCTGCATGCCTTTTCCGGCCTGGATATGATCAAGTACAAAACCTTCTTCAATTTTTCCGATATTTAACATGTATGACCTCTTTCTGTTTATTAGAATTTTTTAAGCAATCCTTCGTTCATATGAGCATCTGTCATATTAAGAAGCGTAAGGATAAGCGCCATTCTTACATACAGCCCGTATTGAACCTGCTTGAAATAAGCAGCTCTGGGATCTTTGTCAATCTCTACGGCAATCTCGTTTACTCTCGGAAGAGGATGGAGAATGTGCATCTTTTCTTTTGCAAGAGTCATCTTTGCTTCGTCGAGAATGTAGAAATTGCGAAGTCTGATATAATCTTCCTCATTGAAGAAACGTTCTTTCTGTACACGTGTCATGTAAAGGAAATCAAGTTTTGGCATTACTTCTTCAAGCTTGATCACTTCTTCGTATTTGATGCCTTTGTTATTGAGCATTTCTGTAATGTAATCAGGAACGCGAAGCTCCTTGGGAGAAACAAAGATGAAATTAATTCCTTCATATCTTGTCAGAGCATTTATCAAAGAGTGGACTGTTCGACCAAATTTAAGGTCGCCGCAAAGACCGATAGTGAAATCACCTAATTTACCATGTAAAGATCTGATCGTAAGAAGATCGGTAAGTGTTTGTGTGGGATGCTGATGACCACCGTCACCGGCGTTGATAACAGGTATCTCGGAGTTGGCAGCCGCTACCATCGGAGCACCTTCCTTTGGGTGTCGCATGGCACATATGTCTGCGAAACAGGAGATAACACGAATCGTATCGGCAACGCTTTCTCCTTTGGCTGCCGAAGAATTACTTGCATCGGCAAAACCAAGACATTTGCCGCCAAGTCTTAACATCGCAGTTTCAAAACTAAGTCTTGTTCTTGTACTTGGTTCATAGAAACATGTAGCGAGAAGCTTTCCGTCACACTTGTGAGAGTAGGCTTCCATATTTTTCTCAATGTCGTTAGCTACATCGAAAAGGGCCTCCAATTCAGAAACACTGAAATCGAGGGGGTTCATCATGTGTCGCATATTATTCATACCATCTCCTCAAAAAAATCAAAAAAGATTACTAAATCGCTATGAACGGATCAGTAGGCACTTACAAAAATAGAAGCAGGTGACGATCCATTCAATGGCATATGATACATCACATCATCCAATCCGTAAACCTTAAAATAAAGATATTTTGAAGACAGATTTATACTGTTTACTATTCCGTCAAATAAGACTACGGTGTCTCCTCCTGTGAGAGTACATCTTTTTAAAGACGGAGTGTTCGGATCGGAAAATGCATAATAAATATAATTATCGTCCATGGCAAAACAATCAAGCCTTTCGGGAACAATAGGCTGCTTTTCGCCGCTTGCAAGATTTGCACGCCATAAACTGTAATTATCATCGCCGTTCATGTAGTAGATATAGTCTCCATGGACAACGGGATTAAAATAGTTGCCTTCGAGTACGGTAGAAATCGAATCTCCCGCAGCTGTCTGCATGGCATGAAGGTTGTGATCTGCTGTCACACCTGAAAAATATATTGCACCGTTACTGTAACAAACGGGAGATATCTTTTCATTCGCAACGACAGAGCGGTTCTTCTGATCGACTCTTATCTTTTCAAGAGTTCCTCCGTTGTTTTTCTTAACCTGGAAATACAGATATTCTCCGCATAACTGAACTTCTCCGCAGAGATCTCTTAAAAGACATACCTGATTTCTTCCGTTAGTCTTGCACCTGTAGATACCGTACTGATTGGTGACTGATCCAAGACCTGAAAGATTGCCGGATTTTTTTGTAGAGTCCATGTAGAAATACAAAAGACCGTTTGCGCCGTTTATATATTTGACTCCCATGCTGGTGAGTCTTTTTGGATTATTTTCATTGGGATCCATGGAATAAAGACAATCGCTGTCAGCGGGATTGGAAAAAAAGACCTTGCCGTCCATTTCAAAGACAAGACCGGAATTATGAAGATTGCCCGCCAGGTTGCCATGATCGGATGGGAACATAGCTATCTGCTGATCCTTGATATGGACTGCAACAACAAATGCTATGATAAGAGTAATGATAGCGAAAGTAACCGCAGTTCGTTTTGTCATTTGTCCACCTCTTTTTATGTTTCCGTTATAATTATTATAGGCGTGTTATTTCTTGCTATCAAGAAGCTTTTGTTCTAAAATTCTATTAGATTTAACACTTGGAGGAATACGCAAATTTATGGATCTGAAAGATTTACGAAGCGAGATTGATGTTATAGACAAGCAGATTGTCGAACTTTATGAAAAGAGAATGGAAGTTGCGTCACAGGTCGCTGATTATAAAATATCTGTAGGAAAAAAAGTTTTTGACAAGCAAAGAGAAGATGAGAAGCTTAAGGCGGTTAAGACGCTTGCACATTCTGATTTTAACAGGATTGGCGTTGAGGAGCTCTTTTCCCAGCTAATGTCTATGAGTAGAAAACTTCAGTATCAGAAACTTTCAGAGAAAGGAGCTTCGGGGAATCTTCCTTTTATACAGAAAGACAGCATAGATAAAAAGAACTCCAGAGTTTGCTTTCAGGGTGCTGCGGGATCTTATTCGGAAGAAGCAATGAAAAAGTTTTTCGGAGAAGATGTAAACAGTACGGCTGTTGAGACATTCAGAGATGCAATGGCTCTTTTGGAAGAGGGAAGTGTTGACTATGCGGTTCTTCCCATTGAAAATTCGACAGCGGGTATCGTGAGCGAGATATACGATCTTCTTTCCGAGTATGAACATTATATCGTCGGAGAACAAATCATAGAGATTAAGCATTGTCTTTTGGGCGTGCCCGGAGCAAAGCTTGAAGATATCAAGACGGTCTATGCTCATCCGCAGGCACTTATGCAGAGCGCGAAGTTCTTGTCCGAAAACGGAAACATTCAGCAGATAGGTATGAAGAACAATGCGTTTGCGGCAAAGAAAGTTGCAGATGAAAAAGATAAAACGCAGGCTGCTATAGCAGGTGCCGGCGCAGCTGGCGTGTACGGCCTTGAAGTAATAAAAGAAGGAATAAATCAGGCGGATTCAAATTCGACAAGATTTATAATAGTAACAAATCAGAAAGTATTTTTGAAGGATGCGAAAAAGATAAGCATATGCCTCGAAATCCCACATGAAGCAGGCTCTCTTTATCACATCATGTCACATTTTATATATAACAATCTTAATATGACCAAGATTGAATCAAGACCTATAGAGGACAGAAACTGGGAATACAGATTCTTCATAGATTTTGACGGAAATCTTGGAGACAGTGCGGTTAAGAACGCACTTCGCGGACTTCGTGAGGAAGCAAAAACGCTTAGAATACTCGGTAATTACTGATTTTTCAGCAGAATTAAACTATGAGGGGTTTAACTTATGACGGGTGAAGTATTTGCTGCTATTGATGTCGGTTCATATGAAATATCGCTTAAGATATTTGAACTGTCAATGAAGTATGGTGTAAGAGAACTGGATCACGTACGTCATCGCATGGATATCGGAAGTGAGACTTATGCGACAGGCAGAATATCAAGTTATCACGTCGATGAGATGATACGTATTCTTTCGGAATATAAGAAGATAATGAAGGAGTACGGAGTAACTCATTATCAGGCGTACGGAACCAGTGCGATAAGGGAGACTAAGGATATTGCCATTGTACGTGACCTTATCGAGAACAGAACGGGCATACATATAGATGTCCTTAGTAATTCGGAACAGCGTTTCATAGACTATAAGTCCATTGCGCTTAAATACGATCAGTTTGAAGAGATAATCTCTAAACCTACCGCGATCGCGGATATAGGCGGAGGAAGTATACAGATATCTCTTTTTGAAAAAGATACACTTGTTGTAACCCAGAATCTTATGACAGGTGTTCTTCGTCTGCATACGACCATGGAGCAGGTGCATGCTTCAAGACTTAAGTACGCGGAGCTAGTTACGGAGCTTATTAATTCAAGACTCTCGGTTTTCAGTAAGATGCATCTTAAGGATAAAAAAGTTGAGAATCTTATTATCATTGACGACTACGTATCTCCCGTGCTTCAAAAGGTCGGTATCGGAACGGAGAGAGAAGGATACGCTTCGGCGGAGGAATATCGCAAATTTTATAAAAAATCTTATAAAAAGAGCGATCTTGAACTTGCCAAAAAGCTCAATATTCCGGAAGAGAATGTTCCACTTTTTCATGTTGCGGGTGTCCTTGTAAAGTGTATTCTGGACGTTACAAATGCTGAAAATCTGTGGGCTCCGGGAATTACACTTTGCGACGGAATAGCCTATGAATATGCGGAAAACAAGAATTACATAAAGTCGCCGCATGACTTTGAGCAGGATATTATTGCCTGTGCACAGAATATTTCAAAGAGATATATGGGCAGCAGGTCAAGAAGAGAGACACTTCAGAAGATCGCGCTTACCATCTTTGACAGTACGAAGAATCTGCATGGACTCGGAGAAAGAGAGAGACTTATTTTGCAGATCGCAACGATCCTCCATGATTGCGGAAAGTACATAAGTCTTGTATATCTGGGTGACTGTTCATACAACATAATAATGTCGACTGAGATTATCGGTCTTTCTCATGTGGAGAGAGCCATTGTTGCAAATGTCGTGAGATTTAATCACGAGAGTTTTGAGTATTACAGCAGCGGAAGCAGATTTTTTGACGGACTATCAAGGGAAGATTATCTCAGGATAGCTAAGCTTACAGCAATAATACGAGTTGCGAACGGCCTTGACAGGACGCATAAGCAGAAGTTTAAAGATGTAACGGTAGAACTTAAAGAAAGAGAGCTTGTTATAAATGTCGATACTGCGGCGGATATAACGCTTGAAAAAGGTCTTTTTACAAACAGGGCGAATTTTTTTGAAGAAGTGTTCGGGGTAAAGCCTGTAATAAGGCAGAAGAAGCTGTTGTGACAAATATGAGAGGGATATTATGACAAAGAGCAAAACTTCAGGTAAAACGGGCGTTAATGTTGAAAGTTCCAAATATTATACGAACAGGGAACTTAGTTGGATACAGTTTAACGAAAGAGTGCTTTGTGAGGCTGAGGATGAATCGAATCCTTTGCTTGAGAGAGTTAAGTTTTTGAGTATTTCGGCAAGTAATCTTGATGAGTTTTTTATGGTTCGCGTTGCATCGCTCAAGGATATGATAAATGCGGGGTATAAAAAGCCGGATATCGCCGGAATGACTGCGACAAAGCAGCTTCAGGAGGTCCTTAAAAAGCTCCATGATTTTACGGAGAGTCAGTATGCGGTATATAATGACTGTCTTTTGCCGCTTCTTGAAGAAAACGGATTTAATATATGCGATATAAGCGAGCTTAAGGGAAAAGAGCTTGATTATGCGGAAAGATATTTTGATGAAGTTGTTTTCCCTGTTCTGACTCCCATGGCGGTTGATTCATCAAGGCCTTTTCCGCTTATAAGGAATAAAACGCTCAATATAGGAGCGCTCCTTAAAAAGAAAGAGGGAAAAGACGACGTTGATTTTGCTACCGTACAGGTGCCGGATGTTCTTCCGAGGCTTTTGCACATTCCGGGAAATGAAGAGAACAGATCGGGGAAATATATATTCCTTGAAAATCTCATAATGCAAAACGTGGATAAGCTTTATCTTAACTATGATGTCATTGCCAGCGCACCTTACAGGGTTGAGCGAAATGCCGATCTTTCAATAGATGAGGACGAAGCGGAAGATCTGCTTAAAGAGATCGAGAAGCAGATAAAGAAGCGTCAGTGGGGACAGGCGATAAGGCTCGAAGTATCTTCGGGGATGGATGAGAAGCTTTTAAAGCTTATAGCCAAGGAACTTGATGTTGACGACAATGAGATATTTAAGGTGAACGGACCGCTTGATCTTACTTTTTTGATGAAGCTTTATAAGGTTGAGGGATTCGATCATCTCAAAGAGCATGGATACAGGCCGCCAAGTCCGGTTCCTGCCTTTATAGGAGAAAAGGATATTTTCAAGGTTATAAGTGACGGTGACGTCCTTATGCATCATCCTTATGAGACTTTTGAAAATGTTGTCAGATTTGTCGAAGAGGCAGCAGTTGACCCCGGAGTCCTGGCAATCAAGCAGACTCTTTACAGAGTAAGCGGTAACTCGCCTATTATCGCGGCACTTGCAAAGGCAGCAGATAACGGCAAGCAGGTTACGGTGCTTGTTGAGCTGAAGGCAAGGTTTGACGAAGAAAATAATATCGTATGGGCAAAAATGCTTGAGAAAGCGGGATGCCACGTAATATACGGACTTGTGGGACTTAAAACGCATTGTAAGATAACGCTTGTGGTTCGTAAGGAAGAGGACGGCATAAAGAGATATGTTCATCTTGCGACGGGAAATTACAACGATTCGACAGCAAAGCAATATACGGATATAGGTCTTTTCACCTGCGCACCTGCGTTTGGTGAGGATGCGACGGCCGTATTCAACATGCTTTCGGGATATTCGGAACCGCTTGGATGGAACAAATTGTCGCTTGCGCCGCTATGGCTAAAAGACAGGATAATTGATCTTATCAGAAGGGAAAAAGAGCATGCTCTTAAGAATGAGCCCGCAAGGATAGTGGCAAAGATGAATGCGATATGCCACAAGGAGGTCATTACAGAGCTATATCTTGCAAGCTGCGCAGGAGTTAAGATCGATCTTATAGTAAGGGGAATTTGCTGCTTAAAGACAGGAATAAAGGGTGTTTCAGAGAATATTACAGTGAGATCCATCGTCGGTAATTTCCTTGAGCACAGCAGGATATTCTGCTTTGAGAACGGCGGCAGCAGAGAGATTTATGCAAGCAGTGCGGACTGGATGCCGCGAAATCTTGAGAGGCGTGTGGAGATTCTTTTCCCCATTGAGAACGAGGAGCTTAAAAAGAAAGCGTGGCATATACTTGACCTGGAACTTCGTGATACCGAGAAGGCTCATATAATGAATGATAAGGGAGAGTACGTAAAGGCCGTTGTTTCTGAGGATGTACCGAGGATAAATTCGCAGAAGATACTGTGCGAAGAGGCTTATGCTGAGGCGAAAACATTTAACAGCAGGAACACGAGGATCTTTATTCCCGAGACAAATCCTAATGTTAAGGCTTAAAAAGTGAAAAATGTACTATTGTAAAGGAGTAGCACGAGGTAATAAGATGAGATATGTACTGGCATCGGGGTCACCCAGACGCAAAGAGCTTTTGAGAAAGGTGATCGAGGATTACGAGATTCTTATTCCGGAAGGAGAAGAGGTCACAGACTCAAAGGAACCCGATAAAGTTGTCATGGAGCTTTCTTTCAAAAAAGCTTCAGAGATTTTTCATAAAATTTTAACGGAAGACGTGGTTGTAATAGGCGCTGACACAGTCGTATCATATAATCAGAAAGTGCTTGGTAAACCTTCTGATAAAGATGATGCGAGGAGGATGATCGGGGAGCTTTCAGGCAACACGCATCAGGTATACACAGGGGTGACTTTATTTTTCAGGAAAGACGGAAAAGAAGGACACATATCATTTTGCGAAGAAACAAATGTTGATGTCGTAAAAATGACTGATGATGAAATTAACGCTTATGTTAAAACCAATGAACCTGACGACAAAGCGGGAGCCTATGGGGTACAAGGCTTGTTTGCACGCTATATCGGCGGAATAAAGGGTGATTTTTATAATGTTGTAGGTTTGCCTGTGGCAAGACTCTACGCAGAGATGAAAAGGAAAGATTTGTTGTAATTGGAGGTTTTTTGTATGCATGAGTATGATGAAGCAGTATTGAGATGTTTTTTGGAGAATCAGGGACAGCTTTTTCCTGAGGATGTAGCAGAGAACATGGAAGAAGCGGAAGCTTTTTTGGAGGACTCGATGGCAGTTGTTGTTAACAGTCCGGATGAAGTCGAAGAGTATTTTGAGGAGTCCGGTGTTGACACTGAAGGTAGCAATGTACTTGAAGCTGATGAAGTTTTTGATATAGGTGACGGAAGATATTTGATCGTTGAAGCATAAGAAGTAAGGAGTAATAAGTGAAGAGATCTGACAGAAAGATTTTTTTCTTTGACCTAGACGGCACTCTTCTTACAACTAAAAAAGATATTTCACCAAGGACAATGGATGCCCTGAAGAAGTTCACGGATGCCGGAAATTATTTTTGTATAAATACCGGCAGGGCGATAGATAGTGCGAAAGCTGTCTATCGCGGACTGGGACTTGACTTTAAGGGCTCTTTTTTGTGTGGTTGTAACGGAACCGAGATTTATAGTGTCGATGAGGATATGTACGTATATAAGACCGGAGTTCCACTCGAGCTTGTACCTGTTATCATGGATATGGCGAAAAAATATGATATTCACTGCCATACCTACAATGATACGCACATAGTGACTTCCATGAATGACGAGTGTATGGACTATTACAGGAGGGTTATCAAAACGCCGCTTCTTATCACGGATGATGTGGTAAAAGAACTGCCATCTCCTCCGCCTAAGATGATCGCAATAGAACTACATGATAAGGAAAAGCAGGAGAAGTTCCGTATGGCGCTTGAAGAGGTTGTGGGAGACAGACTCACGCTTTTGTATTCAAGTCCGTATTATCTTGAGATATTCCCAAAAGAAGCCGGAAAAGGAAGTGCGGTAAAGAAGCTTGCGGAAATTCTTGGCGTGCCGATCGGGAATACCTATGCAGCCGGAGATGAGGAGAATGATATTTCGATGCTCGAGGCAGCAGGTGTCGGCGTAGCAATGCTAAATGCAAAGGATGCGGTAAAAAAGGTGAGCAACATGATAACTGTTTATGACAACGATCATGACGGGCTTGCAGATATAATCATCGGAGCGATTTAATGTATTATGCGTAAATATATGATGTTTAATAAAGCAGAGGGATAGCCTTTGCTTTATTTTTTTTGACTTTTTTTCTAAATGTGGTTGACATACTTCATTTGACGTAGTATTAATACTATGGCTGTAGTAGTACGACAGTAGTACTATTATAGATGTGGTATAGAATAAGGATTTAGAGAAAAGAGTAAAGAAAATGAAGCAGGTAAAGTTAAAATGATAAAAAAGATATTAAAAGGTTTATTGTTTTCGATAATAGCGTTGTTTGTGTTAATTGCGGTGGTAAGGCTTATTGGCAGAGGAATAAATTCAATAACGCCAAAAGGCGGAATAAACGAAAATTTCTATGTTGACATAAATGGATCTAAACAGTGGATAAGCATATACGGAAAAGACAGGAATAATCCGGTTCTTTTATATCTTCACGGAGGACCGGGAAGTTCTACAAGTGCATATGATTATGCTTTTACAAGGAAGTGGTCTGACATATACACAGTAGTTACATGGGACCAGAGAAATTGCGGAAAGAGCTATTCCAAGGAGCAGACCGGAAAAATTGAGTTTACACATGACATGTTTATGGAAGACGGAAAGCAGATGACCGAGTTTGTCAGAAATTATCTTGGAAAGGATAAGATAACGCTTATTGGACACTCATGGGGCTCGTTTTTGGGAGCGAATCTTGCGCTTGAATATCCTGGATACTATGACTGCTATATAGGAACCGGTCAGGTAATAGATATGGAGGAGAATGAAAAAAGATTTGTAGAAGCAGCAAGAGAGTGGGCAAAAGGTGATTCTGAAGGAGAAAAACTGCTGGAAGATTATAATGGTAAAGATTTTGACGTGAAATGGATAATGTCCAGAAATAAGCTTATGGAAATGTATGGATACGCTATGAATTCAGTTAAGTACGAATACAATTGGTATGCTGCGATTTTTTTCAATCCTTATTATTCGATTATGGATATATATAAGCAGCTGGACAACCTGATGCATTATGAAAGCGGTGATTATGCAGCTTTTGTTGCATCCCCGGAATTTAATAAGTTCTCTCTTGGTGGAAGATATGATTATAAAGTTCCATATTACAACATAAACGGTGACAGGGATTATCAGACTAACTTTGAACTTGCTCAAGAGTACTTTGATAAGGTGAATGCGCCAAAGAAGAAAATGATTATGATGAAAGACATGACTCATTTGCTTCTTGAAGCAGGAAAAGATGAGTATACGGATTACTTGCGTGAGATTGCTACAGAGACTGTTGGTAGTGACAAAAAAAACAATGTTTCCTAAAAGGAAATGAGATTTTAGGAAAGAGCGTAGCGTGTTATAGATATCTATGGCACGCTATATTTTTTAGTGAAGCGATTTTTATGATTTATGGTAATATATATAAAACTATGATACAGAGGAGAGATGCATGAGAGCTATTGATTTACATACACATTCAACCTGCTCGGACGGTACTTTTTCTGTAAAGGAATTGATTGACAGAGCTCATGAAAAGGGACTTGCGGCGATAGCGCTGACAGACCACGATACGGTTGAGGGAATAGATGAGGCTGTCCGGTATGCGGCGGAGAATTATCCCGATCTTGAGGTGATTCCGGGAATAGAGTTATCGACCGAAAGCGACGGAAGAGAAGTTCATATTGTAGGTCTTTTCATTGATAATCATGATAAGGATTTTGTGGAAAGTCTGGGCGCGTTCATTGATTCGAGAACTACCAGAAACAAGAAGATGTGTAAGAAGCTCACGGAGGAAGCGGGAATACCTATTTCATATGAGGAGCTTACAAAGGAGTTTCCTGATACCGTTATAACTAGGGCGCATTATGCTAAATTCATGGTAGACAGGGGATATGTAAAGAGTAGGGCTGAGGTCTTTGACAGATATATAGGAGACCACTGTCCGTACTATGTCGGAAGAGAGAAGATAACTCCCGAAGATGCCATTAGGAGCATACTTAAGGCTAAGGGAGTTCCTGTTTTTGCCCATCCTATCTTGTGCAGATTCGGCGACGACAGACTGGATGCGTTTGTGGGAAAACTTAAAGAGGCGGGGCTTGTTGGCATAGAAGCTATTTATTCCACATATGAATTAAGAGATGAGAGGCAGATAAAAGAGCTTGCGAAGAAATACGATCTTTTGGTAAGCGGAGGATCTGATTTTCACGGGGCGAATAAACCTGATATAGACCTTGGAACAGGCTGCGGAAAGCTCTTTGTTCCTGAGGATTTACTGATACCTATAAAGGCTGCAAGAGGTTGACATTGCGGCCTTTTTTGTGCTTTAATGAACTAAATTGTGAAAGTTAAGGGGGCTTTTTTTATGAGCGAAAATACAAAGATACCTTATAAAATTTATCTTAGCGAGGACGAGATTCCCAAACAGTGGTATAACGTCAGAGCGGATATGAAGAATAAACCGGCGCCGCTTCTTAATCCGGCGACAATGAAGCCGATGAGCTTTGACGATCTTCGTCCTGTTTTTTGCGATGAACTTATTAAGCAGGAACTTGATGACACAACTGCTTATATAGATATTCCGGATGAGATCCGAAACTTTTACAAGATGTACAGGCCCGCTCCTTTGGTAAGAGCTTACTGCCTTGAGAAAGCACTTGGAACTCCGGCAAAGATTTATTACAAATTTGAAGGTAATAATACGAGCGGAAGCCACAAGCTTAATTCTGCTATTGTTCAGGCTTATTATGCTAAGAAGCAGGGACTTAAGGGCGTTACAACAGAGACCGGTGCAGGTCAGTGGGGAACAGCTCTTTCCATGGCATCTGCATATCTTGGAATTGATTGTAAAGTATATATGGTTAAGGTTTCATATGAGCAGAAGCCTTTCAGACGTGAAGTTATGCGTACATACGGAGCGAGCGTAACACCTTCTCCTTCAATGGATACAGAAATCGGAAGAAAGATAAATGCGGAGCACCCCGGAACAACAGGTTCACTTGGCTGCGCTATTTCTGAGGCTGTAGAAGTTGCTACAAAGACTGAAGGTTACAGATATGTTCTTGGAAGCGTACTCAATCAGGTTCTTCTCCATCAGACTGTCATAGGTCTTGAAGCAAAGGCAGCGCTTGATAAGTACGGTATTACTCCCGATATCATCATTGGCTGTGCGGGAGGCGGATCTAACCTCGGTGGACTTATTTCTCCTTTCATGGGTGAGAAACTTCGCGGCGAAAAAGATTATCAGATCATAGCTATTGAGCCTGCAAGCTGTCCGAGTCTTACAAGAGGTAAATTTGCATATGATTTCTGCGATACGGGAATGGTATGTCCTCTTGCAAAGATGTACACACTTGGAAGTAACTTTATTCCTTCTGCAAACCATGCGGGAGGACTTAGATATCACGGCATGAGCCCGATTCTTTCACAGCTCTATCACGATGGTTACATGGAGGCAAGATCCGTAGAGCAGACTGCTGTATTCGAGGCAGCAGAGCAGTTTGCAAGAGTTGAGGGAATTCTTCCCGCTCCGGAGAGCAGCCATGCTATCAGAGCTGCAATCGATGAAGCTCTTAAGTGCAAGGAGACGGGCGAAGAGAAGACAATTCTGTTCGGCCTTACAGGAACAGGATATTTTGATATGGTCGCATATCAGAAATTCAATGATGGTGAGATGTCGGATTACATTCCTTCCGATGAAGAACTTGAGAAGAGTTTCGCAACACTTCCAAAAGTAAATATTTAAAAAAGTAAATGCTTAAAATTGAGGCAAAAGTGATTTAGGATGATAAGTCACTTTTGCCTTTTTTGTTTATAATAAGAACTATGATTACTATAAGGAGGGGTCTTATGGCGGCGTATAATGACAAAAAATACAGAAATGTTTTTAGTGAGATTGGAAAAAGCGATGCTGAGATCGAAAAGAAGATCAAGGATGCGGTAGATACCTTTTTCTACGGATCGGAAGAAGAGAGAATCTTTCATCCTGTAGGTGATGATATGGGATATCTTGAGGATACGGGTAATCATGATGCAAGGACGGAAGGCATGTCATATGGAATGATGATGTGTGTTCAGCTTGATATGAAGGAAGAGTTTGACCGTATCTGGAAGTGGTCCAAGACTTATATGTTCATGGATGAAGGTGAAAACGAGGGGTATTTTGCATGGAGCTGCAATGTTGACGGCTCAAGAAATTCAGACGGTCCCGCACCTGACGGAGAAGAGTTTTACGCAATGGCTCTTTTCTTTGCATCTCACAGATGGGGCGACGGAGAAGGAATCTTTAATTATTCAGCGGAGGCAAAAGAGATTCTTAGAGCCTGCGTTCACAAGGGCGAGAACGGAAGAGCCGGTGCGCCTATGTGGAACAGGGACAATCATCTCGTTTTGTTTGTTCCGGGACATCCTTTTTCAGATCCTTCGTATCATCTGCCTCATTTCTATGAGCTTTTTGCAAAGTGGGCTTATGAAGAAGATAAGGAGTTTTGGGAGACTGCGGCTAAGGAGAGCAGAAAGTATCTGGTAAAGACCTGCCATCCGGTTACAGGACTTAATCCCGAATATGGACATTTTGATGGTTCTCCCGTAAACGATCCTATGCCTTGGGATGGAAGTATTCACGGAAGATTCTTTAGTGATGCTTACAGAACTGCGGCAAATATAGGACTTGATGCGGAGTGGTTTGGAACCGATGAAGGACAGCTTTCTGTGCCTCTTAAGATGATGAAGTTCTTTGGCACTGATGTTGAAGCGGTTAGATGTGTTTATGAGATTGACGGAACGAATCTTGAGATCCCCGTTCTTCATCCCGTCGGACTTATCGCAACAATGGCGCAGAGTGCACTTTCTGTACCATATAGCAAGGAAGCCGGCAGTGATTTCGAGATAGCATCAAAGTGGGTTGAATGGTTCTGGAACCAGCCACTCAGACAGGGAAAGAGAAGATACTATGATAACTGTCTGTATCTCTTTGCACTTCTTGCTCTTTCGGGAAATTACAGAATCTGGTAATTGAATCGGAATTAAAACTTTAAATAAATGAGTGCTGCAATCTTTAAGTAATTGTTTTTGCTTACCGATTGCGGCATTTTTTTATATCAGGAAATTGCTTCCAATATGGTATGATATCTTAGATAAAATTACAGAAATCCGCACTTGCTGCGGATTTCGTGAGAAAGTGATTCAAGAGTCAACCAAGCCCCATCGACGAAGTCGATTTTAATTGGCTTGGTTGATGCATTCTTGAACTTCATGTTCAAGAATGTATATTATTTGATTTGAAGCAACAGTTGGCTATCTGATTTGTGCTATTATATAAGGAGTGTTGTTAAGCCCGATGGAATGTGGCTTTGAGTTCATATGTGTTCTGCTGATGCAGGTGTGCTGTGGGGTGAACATTATATATATGGAGGTAGTATGGAAAAAAAGAAGATTTTAGGCATTGCTTTGATGATAGTTTTTTGCGTATTGATGTGGGGAATATTCTTTATGCTTGGGATTAAAACAATCGGTGCTGTACTTGCTCCGATTGTCATTTGTCTGGTATGTTGGGGAGCAGGAATAGGTTATGAAAAGCTGCTTGAAAAAACAGGTGAAAGTAAGAAGGTTGTTGTAACAATAGCTTTGCTTGCTTTTCTGGGCATTCTTTCAGTATTGTTCCTTTCCGAAGGAAAAGATATAGCCGGAAAGATAGTCAGCTTCTTATTCCCAAGCGTGCTTGGTGGAATGATATTTGCCGGAGGATGTCTTGGAACCAAGTGCAAGAAGGACTTCAGTGAGAAGCTTGGCATGTTTAAAGGGATTGCAGCAGGCACCGGAGTGCTATTTCTCTTGCTTTATGTATTTGCGGTATTTAACCGGCATGTAATCGGGACACTTAATGATGTACTGCAGATGCTAGTCTTTGGAGTAATCTTTTTTGCCGCAAGCTTTTGGGAGAAAACATCCGAATCCAAGAGCGATGATGAGGAAGAGAATGCAGAGGAAGTAGCGGTAGAGGCTGTGGTAGACAGTGCTGAGGAAATAAAGGAGGATAAAATAAATGGTTAAACATGTGATTTTATGGACACTTAAGGATGAGCTTTCCGCTGAGGAGAAAGTTTCTGTGAAGCAGGGAATTAAGGAAGGACTCGAAGCATTAAAGGGCAAGGTACCCGGAATTGTTGAGATTAAGGTCAACATCAATGGACTTGCATCTTCAAACGCAGACCTTATGCTTGATTCAACATTTGAGAATGAGGATGCGCTTAAGAACTACGCAACTCATCCTGAGCATGTTGCAGTTGCCGATACCAAGGTAAGACCTTACACGAAGATCAGAAGCTGCCTTGATTATGAGGTATAATATAAGTAATAGGGCATATAAAGGTTGATTGCGCTTTTCTTTTTATATGCTTTTGAACTTGATGGCGTTAGGGGCAGCATATAATAGTATGACGAGAAAATTATCTTATATGCTTTTTCGCTCGGTTTAATGAGTGAAATGCATATAAGAATGATTGCCTAATGTTGAATTATATGTTTTTTAATCTTAAACGAGGCGCAAAATGCATATAAATAATTATTGGAAGCATGTTGTTATATGTTTTTTGTATTATGTTCAAAATTGCAGAGTAAGAACATGTGATAGATGTACGAGATAGGATAGCAAATAATGAATAAAAAGTTAACCTTTTGTAGTAAAAATTCCATGCATGTGATATGATACATAGCGTAATATTGTTTTTAAGGAGAAAATTGCTATGAAAAAGAAATTTTTAACATTATGCGCTATCGTATCTATTAGCGCTATGTCTATTGCTTGTGGGGATACAGCTACTGAGGGTGAAACAGCTGTTGCTGAGCTATCAGGTGTAGAAACTGATATTGATTTTGATGATGAGACAGATGCTGTGGAAGCAGAAGTGTCTGAAGAAGCGGATGATGCTGCATCTACCGACGGCAGTGGCGAAGAAGGAAAGTATTCTGTATTTACAGATGCCAGCGATGCTGAGGTAGAGGCATATGCACAGAAGGTTGTAGATGCAGTTCTTGCAAAAGACTGGGATTCTGTTGGCGATATGATTTCTTATCCTATCGGTTCTAAAGAGGATAACAACCTTTGCAATAATAAGGAAGAGTTTGTGGAATATGCCAAGAATACAGGCTTTGATGACAGCTATTTCAAATCACTTTCAGCATGGAAAGTTTCGGATTTATGGGGCAACTGGCAGGGTGGTTGTATTGATGATGGAAATATCTGGTTTAGTGGTGTAAATGATGAAGGATTCAAGATTCTTACATTGTTTGATTTACGCATGGGTGATGCTACAATAACAGATTAAATTTAAAGGGCTAAGCACAAATAATCAGTGCTTAGCCCTGTTTTTTCTATCAAAGTTCTATCAAAGGTTTGCTTTGATCTTAGCGATAATCTCGTCGTACTCAGCATCAGTAAGGAACTTCTCCTGAGGATTCATCGCGAATACGCCGCCCCATTCATAACCATCCTTGTACTTGGGTACGAGATGCATGTGAAGGTGGCAGAGAGTATCACTGTAAGCGCCGTAGTTAACCTTATCGGGATTAAATGCAGCGTGGATAGCTTTAGCTGCGCGATTAACATCTGCAAAGAAAGCATTTCTTTCTTCATCAGAAATGTCTACCATTTCATGTACGTGATCCTTGTATGCAACGATGCATCTTCCGAGATGGCTCTGCTCCTTGAAGAGAACCAGCTGGCTTACACCGAGGTCACAGATTTTGATTCCAAATTTTGCGAGGGCTTCTCCGCCTGCGCAATAAGGACAATTGTTGTCTTTCATATTACTTTTCCTTTCAAAACGTCATTTCATGCCGTGAGCGACATTCCTATATTATAGAGCTTTTTTGATCGCTTGTAAAAGGTCATTATACTCTTCGAATGCAGGAAGATCAGGATAATCTGCCTTGATCTTATCTGTAGAGCGGAAGAGGAAGCCTGCTTTTGAAGCCTGGATCATTCCAAGATCGTTGTAGCTGTCGCCGCTTGCGATGGTATCATAGCCGATTGACTGAAGAGCCTTAACGGTTGTGAGCTTTGAGTTTTCGATTCTCATCTTAAAGCCTGTGATCTCGCCGCTGTCTGCAACTTCAAGAGAATTGCAGAAGATTGTGGGCCATCCGAGTTTCTCCATAAGAGGAGTTGCGAACTGTGTGAATGTATCACTGATGATGATCACCTGAGTAATCTTTCTGAGCTCGTCAAGGAACTCTTTTGCTCCGGGAAGTGGATCAATCTTAGCGATTGTGTCCTGAATCTCTTTAAGTCCGAGACCGTGCTCCTTGAGAATACCGATTCTCCATTTCATAAGCTTATCGTAATCGGGCTCGTCTCTTGTTGTTCTCTTAAGTTCAGGGATTCCGCTTGCCTCGGCAAATGCGATCCAGATTTCGGGAACGAGCACGCCTTCAAGGTCTAAACAAACAATATTCATTATTTTATGCTCCTATTTCGTATTTTTTCTTTGACGATTTTAACACATTAAAGCAATGCAGACAATGTTTTATTGGACAAAACGCATATTAGGACTAATATTAATTATAAGAGGTAAATGCTTATGGCAAATCTTATCAATTATATAAAATGGCGCGGAGATCTTGATTTTGAGCAGTCGCCCTTTAATGAGGTGGACAATCTTGCACTTTCGCTTCTTATATACAATGACTTAAACGGGATTGTTCCCGATTCGGAAACCGGCGGTAAGATTTCGGTCAAAAAAGCCGCCGGCATATATTTTAGTACGCATTCTATCGATGGACTTTCGAGAGTCGATTTTGATTGGGTGCTACTTTACATGGCAAAGAGTAAACGGTTTGGGGAACTGACACTTTCTGATTATCTTGATGTCAACGATATGGACAAAGACATGCTCATAACGGCAATGACAATTCATTTCCCGGATGGAAGCCTGTTTGTCTCATTTCGCGGAACAACAATGGATATCGATGACTGGAGGATGGACTTTAAGATAAGTTTTGAAGAGATCATGGCGCAAAAAGAAGCTGTGAACTATCTTAGATATATTTTGTCCAAGTACGCGGGCGATGTTTACGTTGGAGGACATTCAAAGGGTGGAAATCTGGCTATATATTCCGCGATGAATCTTCCGAATATAGTTCAGCCAAGGATCAAGCATGTTTACAGTAACGACGGCCCCGGAATCTGTCCTGAGCTTCTTAATGAAAAGAAATTTGCAAACGTAAAGTGGAAGCTTACGCATATTGTGCCTACGTACAGTATCGTGGGAATGCTCTTTGAACTTGATGTTCCGCACAAGATAGTTGCAAGTGACGGAGAGAGAATGCTTCAGCACTCGGGAATGACCTGGAAAGTTGCGGGAGACCACTTTGTCACCAAAAAGCACCTTACAGAGGAAAGTTCTGCGCTCAACAGAGTTATCGATGACTGGATAGAAAATGCTACAATGGAGCAGAGAGAGGCGTTTACGAGGGATATTTTTGATGCCATGAAAGCAGGTGGCGCGGTCTCTTTGTATGATATTTCAAAGGGCGGATTTCATGATTTTGGAACAATTCTTTTATCTGCGGCGCAGTCCGAGAGTAAGACTAAGATTATTCTTGGAAAGTTCTTCGGATCGCTCTGGCGTGAATTTGAGAAAATAAGGGTTATGGAGGCACTTAAGACTCAGCAGGGTCTTATTGATGCGTTTCTAATACTACTTGGAATTGTGTTCCTTGCTATCCCTAAGGCTATCTACAATATGATAGGCGGCGCCGTTGCGCTCACGTGTGCGCTGTTTAGCGCTTCGAGAATAATAAAGGCGGGAATGCGCGATGAAAAGGCGTTTATCAAGCGCGGACGAATGCTTTTTCATATACTTGTCATGAGTTTCATGGTATTTATCGTATCGAACATAGAGCGCATTCCGAAGTGGACGAACGTGTTTATCTCAATTGTTTTTTTTACAATGGCGTCAGCCAGCGTCCAGTACGTTATCAAGCATAAAAAGACAATAAAACGCGCGGGAAGATTCTGGATGATACTTATTGCTGTAGTCAACATCAATATCGGAATCATCTCACTTGCCACGCCGCAAAGGTTAACTTCCGTCAAGTCTCTTACGGTCGGAAGCTATCTGGTACTTATCGGAATCGTGAGACTGCTCATTCAGATTTTGTCGAAAAGACCTTCATCAAAGGACAACGGATACTCCTACGAAGATGATGACTGAGAGATTTATACTGACGCAAAAGTACCACCACCGGGAGTCTACCGCAGTGATGGTACTTTTATTATTGGTTTAAGGGAGGTTATTTAGCAGGTTTATTTATCTTTGTAAGATATATCGGAGAAAAAAGATTACCCTTTAGAGGTTTATATTTATTTGATAGATTGTTTAGAAATATGGAAAAAGCATTATGATTTTACGCTTTTTCGTGTAAAATAGAAATCGTGGGTTTAAAGTAGGGATGTCTTAGTTATAAAAGACAATAAAAAACTTGGAGGAGAATTATGAAATGTAACAATTGTGGTAGAGAAATTAGTGATACCAGCAATTTCTGTGTATACTGCGGGACACAGGTAGCAAATCAGCGGTATGCACAGAACTCGGCAGCTATGGGAAATATGGCTGAGGCTAAGGCAAGTGCAAGTGATAAAAAAGGGAAGATCGGTCTGATTGTTTTGGTCGTGATCATTTTTGCAGTTATATCCGGAATTATCTGCAATTTCGCTTTTAACTTGGTGAAAAAATATGTTATGCCAGAGTTGGCAAGAATAACAGATATAAATACAGATACAAATGCAGATACGAATACAAATGCGAATACTAATACTAATTCGCATACTAATATTAGTGTTTCGGGAAATGCAATGGTTGTTGTCGATGGAGCGATATTCAATTCAGCCGGAGGAGTAAATGAGCAGTTTAAAGGAGCGGAAGGATATGAATTCTACTCAGACCCTGAGGGCACGGTCGGAGTTATCTTTGTTGAGGGTGAAGTATATTTAATCGATTCCAAATTAAAGACAACGCTCATTGATGATAATTGCGTGGACGTATCAATGAACTTTACCGGCAATTATGTTTATGTGGCGACATCAGAGAAATCCAAGCTTGGCAAAGGCTTATGTGTTTACAATACAAAAGATAACAGTTATAACTTGATAGAAGAATGCGATATAATTGATTCATGCTGCGTTACAGCCTCTCCGGACGGTAATACGGCGCTTGTTTCAAGAACAGACGGATTATTTATCATGGGGGTTGACGGAACGAGTGAAAATATATTCGACGAGAATCAATTTTTTAACGTGATTTCCGTATCAAATGACAGGCATGTTGCATATTTTTCGCCTCAAATGGGTGAAGGATTGTTTTGCTGGAAAGACGGCAATGTTATTAAGATTTATGATGATGAATTTAACTCTTTTAGCGGTAATGTTGCGTTAAATGCAGATTGTAAAAAAATCTTATTTAAGAAATCGGGTGAAGGGTTACGTTATTTCGATTCAAACGAAATGAGCGAGTCAAAAGTTATTCTGTCAGATGCATATGTCGATGCGTATTATAAAGGAAGAGGATTTATTCTTTCAGATATTACAGTTAATTATTTCCCTGAGGCCGAAACCTTTGAAGGAATGTATTTAGTTGCTGATAGAAGTAGTTATTGGCTTAATTCCGATATGGAAGCCGTTTGTAAAACGGATGGATTTTCAACTTCATATTCAAGAAGAGAATTTAAGGTTTATGATATAGAGGATAGTTCGATAAATGCAATCATATATAAGGACGGGAAGACGCAGACAGAAGAGCTGTACCACGGTGATAATGTCGTATATGATGTTGCGGTAAGTGATGATGAAAGCGTTATGTGGATCTTATTATATGATAAGATCGTTACTTACAAAGACGGAAAAGTTGTGGGTGAAGCACTTAAGGTTCCGGGGGATGGCTTTTCCGTTGGAAATATAATGAACGATCCATTGAGTGATAAAGCATATTGTTTAAGTGATAACGGAACTGTATATGTTCTTGATGAAAACGGAAATCATGATGAGATTGGAAAGGTTGATAATGCATATGGCTTTTGGGATGAGTATTCCGCCGGAAAAAGCATTATTTCCGTTGAAAGTGATGATTATACTTTATCATATATCGTATATGGTAATATTGTAAAAATGATTGATAAATGATAAATGAAAAACGCCGGCCGCATTACTGCGACCGGCGAAATCTTTTTATACCATATTACATCAAACGTTAAGTTCCGATCCTGTAAGGAGCTTATATGCTTCAAGATACTTGGCGATTGTCTTATCGATTACATCCTGAGGAAGATTGTAGTCACATTCAGGATTTGCCTTTAAGTAGTCACGAACGAACTGCTTATCAAATGAAGGCTGACCGTGTCCGGGCTCATAGCCTTCAACAGGCCAGAAACGTGAGCTGTCAGGTGTGAGCATCTCATCCGCAAGTACAACTTCACCGTTCTCATCAATACCAAACTCAAACTTTGTGTCAGCAATGATGATGCCGCGAGTGAGAGCGTAGTCTGCACACTTCTTGTAAAGAGCAATTGTGTAATCCTTGATCTTTGTTGCGTACTCAAGACCTTTTCCGGGGAATGCTTTCTCAAGTACCTCTACGCTACGGTCGAAGTCGATGTTCTCATCGTGATCGCCAATCTCAGCCTTTGTGCTGGGAGTGTAGATGGGTTCAGGGAGCTTGTCGCACTCTTTAAGACCTTCGGGAAGCTTGATTCCGCAAACTGTACCGTTTTCTTTGTAGCTGTTCCAGCCACTTCCTGTGATATATCCGCGAACGATACACTCAACGGGAACCATGTTGAGCTTCTTGCAAAGCATGCTGTTTCCTTTAAATTCCTCGGTTCTGAAAAATTCAGGCATATCATTTGTATCAACGCTTACCATGTGGTTGTTTACGATGTCCTTGGTAAGATCAAACCAGAACTTTGACATCTGGGTCAACACAGCACCCTTCTTAGTAACTTTGTTCTTGAGAATAACGTCAAAAGCGGAGATTCTGTCTGTTGCAACCATGATAAGGTTCTCTCCGATATCGTAAATTTCTCTTACTTTTCCTTCTTTTACGGGATTAAATGTCTGCATGCTAATGCTCCTCCTTAATATATATGAATATCAGTCGTCTTCCTCTTCATCGGCAACTGTATTATAAACTGTACGCTTTCTGGCCATTTCGTCGCTTTCGAGATATTCGTCGTAAGTAGAACGCTTGTCGACAAGTGATCCGTCGGGGAGAATTTCCATTATTCTGTTTGCTGTTGTCTGAACAACCTGATGGTCACGGCAAGCGAAAAGTTCTACGCCGGGGAATTTGATCATTCCGTCATTGAGAGCGGAGATTGATTCCATATCAAGGTGGTTGGTGGGTTCATCGAAGATAAGGCAGTTTGCTCCGCTTATCATCATCTTAGAGAGAAGACAACGTACTTTTTCTCCTCCTGAAAGAACCTTGACCTTCTTTACACCGTCTTCACCTGCAAAGAGCATACGTCCGAGGAATCCTCTTACGTAAGTTGCGTCCTTTACTTCCGAATAGCCTGTGAGCCATTCTGTGATGTTGTAATCATTATCAAATTCTTTTGTATTATCCTTGGGGAAGTAAGCCTGTGAAGTTGTTACGCCCCATTTGTATGTTCCCTCGTCGGGCTCAATCTCGCCTGTAAGGATCTGGAAAAGAGTAGTTTTTGCAAGCTCGTTTCCACCTACAAAAGCAATCTTGTCATCATGCTGAACGACGAAAGAAATGTTGTCGAGAATCTTCTCGCCGTTTATTGTCTTTGAAATTCCGGAAACGGTAAGCACTTCGTTACCGATCTCACGTTCGGGTCTAAAGTCGATATAAGGATACTTTCTGCTTGAAGGTTTGATAGTATCAAGCTCGATCTTTTCAAGAGCCTTCTTTCTGGAAGTAGCCTGCTTTGATTTACTTGCGTTAGCAGAGAAACGGGCGATGAACTCTTTAAGTTCCTTGATCTGTTCCTCTTTCTTCTTGTTTGCTTCCTTCATCTGACGGATCATGAGCTGTGATGATTCGTACCAGAAGTCGTAGTTACCGGCATAGAGCTGAATCTTGCCGTAGTCTATATCAGCAATATAAGTGCAGACCTTGTTCAGGAAGTAACGGTCGTGAGATACAACGATGACAGTGTTCTCAAAGTTAATAAGGAACTCCTCAAGCCATGCGATGGCATCAAGATCCAAGTGGTTGGTGGGCTCGTCGAGGAGCAGTATATCAGGGTTACCAAAAAGAGCTCTTGCAAGAAGGACCTTGACCTTCTGATTACCGTCAAGTTCTTTCATGAGCTTATAATGATTCTCAGTCTCAATACCAAGTCCGTTAAGAAGGCTCTCTGCGTCTGATTCAGCCTCCCATCCGTTCATTTCAGCAAACTCAGCCTCGAGTTCACTTGCGCGGATTCCGTCCTCGTCAGTGAAATCTTCTTTTGCATAAATTGCATCTTTTTCATTCTTGATCTCAACAAGACGTGTATTTCCT
>JAEEGI010002136.1_pt1 | contig 48849 bp, 49 predicted proteins | sample 8958751 | NCBI WGS metagenome assembly JAEEGI01 (sample SAMN16246545, study PRJNA631951) | gut metagenome | biome: gut microbiome; feature: rumen; material: KS-attached | host: Bos | place: Iran: Karaj | collected 2018-10
CTCCCTAGCTTAGTGGGATCGCGGGTCTCTGCCCGCGATAAGGCAAGCGGGTCTGCGCCCGCGATGAGGCTAAGGGGGTGGTGTAGTGCTCTTCTTGGCATGTGCAAATACCGTATCTTTGCAACCAGAAAAAACCAACTAAAACACACTGATATGGAAGAAAAAGAAATCGAACAACTGGAATTGACCGAGAAAACGGTGCCTAAGGCCGTGGGTTACCTCATTAATGAAGTGGCCGAAATGAGGGCCACGCTTGACAAGATGGAAAAGCAGCTTGGACTAGGCATCAACAAGCACCGTCCCATACTGATGGAACAAGCGGCTGAAATCCTACAAATGAAAGTCGGAACCGTTAAGCGACTGGTGGACGAGCGCAACATTCCGCACTACAAGCGCGAGCACAACATCTATTTCTTTGAGGATGAACTCATCCAATGGATTGAAGAATCCAAAGTGAAAATGGCTTCCTCATACACATACTTTAGAAGGTAACGCCATGGACATCACCCGCGAACAACTATACGAACTGTTGTGGTCTAAAGGCGTCGGCAAGACCGAGGAGGCGCTTGGATTGAAACAACATGAACTGCAGAAAATCTGTGACGATTACCAGATTCCCAAGCCATCCAGTAACTACTGGATCTCTCTTAAACTGGGAAAGTCCCCAGAGAGAACGCCTCTCCCTCCTTTGGAGGACAACCCTTCCATCCGAACAGAGGATTACATCAAACGACAACCCATTAGAATAAAAAAGGAAAAAATCACTCCTCAGGCAGAGCCCTTGAAAAAGACACCAGATGGAAAATATGAGCCACAAGCGCTACCGCCCGAAGTGCCGGTAACCATCTACACAGTTGCAGAAAAGCTCGTGGCCATGGATCCCATCCTCATGGACACCAAGCAGAAACTACGTGAGCATAATGGCCGTAAAGACAACCCCTGGAGCAAAAAGAATCCCTACAAAAGCAGTCCAAAAAAATGGCTTGATATCACGGTATCAGAAGAACAAGAGGATCGTGCCTTACGAATCTTCTCCACCATTTGGAGAGCTGCAGAGGCTCATGGGTATTCTCTTAAAATTAGTGTTGACAAAAGCGCCTATTACCACAATTGTTTGTCCTATTTTCTCGTTCGAAACCACGAAATCCGTGTTGAATTGACAGAAATCAACAACCGGGTCAAAGAAGAAGGAAACTATTGGACTAAGTTGGTAAACACGGGGCGACTCAAATTTACCTGTGACCGAGGAGACCATCGATATAGTTTTGACCGCAAACGTGTAGCCGCCCAAGACACGGATTACACCCGCATTGAAGACAAAATCGAGCACATCATCAAAGTGTTGGAAGCCATAGCCGACGAGCGGGATCAGGTTGAGGTAGAACGTAAACTGGAAGAAGAGCGCCGCATTAAGGAAGAAGAGTTGAAACGGCAGGAGGAAGAACGCAAACGCAAGGAGGAAGAAGAACAGGCCCGCATAGAGAAGCGGAGGCAAGAAGAAAGAGACCAAGTAATGGAGTTACTCTTCGAGTCAGAAAGGGTTAGGACTGCTGCACTGATTCGCGAATACGCATCGCAATATGAGGAGGAAATGGCTAGCAAACTGCCCCCAGAGGACTTGCAAGCAAAACTACAATGGATGCACGACAAGGCCGACTTCATCGATCCGTTCATCCAGCGCAAAGACGAATGGCTGCAGCCAAAAGACATAGGACGCCTCTTAAGCCCCGAAATCACCAAAACCACCGAAACACGCCGTCCGTCCTCTTATGGCTACGGAAATGAGACCACATATTCATATTGGCAAATCAAGAACATGTGGTGGAGAAGGTAAACTACAAACAACAGCGGCCAGCCTTAATTATAGATTGACCGCTGTAATACTAACAACACTTATGATAAACTGAATATCTGGTTACTTTCTGTACAAATCAATTCTTTCTCGAATCAGTTCTTTTGGCAAACGGCTATTCTGTTTCAACAAGGTTTCAAGGCAATCCGCCATTTCGTTACCATCCACAACATCTTCGTTAACCATCAAATCCGTCAAAAACAGAATTCCCGAAACAACGACCCCTTCGTCACCTGCTTTAATACGTAAGTTTTTATCACCTGTCAACAGCCTGAAATTGTTCTTTTTTGCGCACAACATCACGGCGCAGTCAGTCAAGGAAAGGTTTGTGTGAATTTCGTATCGAGCATACAACTCCATCAACTCCATGGTTTCATCGGGTGAGAAACCCATCACTGTCAAATCACCAGAATCCACGAGTTTTTGTACGGCTTCTGATTGTTTCGGATCTTTAATTTCGTGAATAACAAAATCAACAGTGCGAAAATCCACTTCCAAGTCTTTGCACCGTTCTATCAGTCCCACTGTACAAAGGTCAATCAGAATATTCGTATCGCTGATAAGTATCTCCATCGGACTATAGCAGATTCAATTCTTTCCTTACCTCGTCAATTGGCAAATCCAATAGTGAAGCGGCTTTTGAAAAAGAAATCAGTTCGCTTGCCAGCGCCTTATACACCAATCTGTTAAACCGATTGCTATGCTCATCGTATTTATACACGCTTTTTTTCACTTCTGCCTTGAATTCCGGGAACTTGTTCATTTTCTTGTAGAAACCTTGGCAACGGTTTTCAGTAATAATACCCAACTGATTGGCCTTGGTCATTAAAGCCTCTATGGAGATGCCATATTCTATTTGAATGGATCTCAATTCCAATAAGGAAATATCTCTTCTTGAATTACCCATCATTGACATGAACACATCCGAAGGAATCAACACTTCATTGGCAAAAACATTGCAAAGTTTTTCTTGTTTGGTGGAATCGGAAATATTCATGACCAAATGGCCCAATTCGTGAAACAAGGTAAAACGCTTGCGTTCGGGAATCATTATCTTATTTATGACAATAACTGGAACCGAACCCGCCATAATACAAGTGCCGTCAAACTTTTCGTCGGCTTCAATTTCAACAATTCTGATTCCTTGATTTTCAAGTAACTCAATAGGAAATGAAATGGCGTCACGTCCTAGTTTTAGATCATCTCGAACCCTGATAGCAACGGCTCTCGCATCTTCTTCAGAATCAACTACCATGACTTTATAGTCCATCGAAAAGGGTTTGGTACAGCCCAAAACATCTTCTATTTCTGCGTATTTCTCAATCTCAATTGCCACCAATTGTTTGATAGACTCAACCTTTTTTACACCCAACACTGATTTCTTTCTGAACTCCCAAGCATCGGGATCTAAAGTAATCGTAAAAGGACGAAAGAAATAATCCAAGCCCATATCTAAAATGTCGGCAATGGCAATGAGAACCGTACTGGAGGGCAACATCTTACCCGTTTCGTATTTGGCGATGGCATTTGCCGACACCAAACCATTTAACCTATCGCACAGATCTCTTTGTGACAAACACCGTATCTTTCTGGCATTCATCAATCTACAGGCAAATACATTATTTCTTTCTTCCATTTTTTTCATTGTTTCGGTTTGCAAAATTACACAAACTTTTAAAATTTGCACACCAAAAGGAACATTTTTTTATGCAATTAACCTACCACCCCAGAGCCATCGTTCAAAAGATAGGTGTTTCTTCTCCTTGATGAGAAATCGAAGATTGGCTACCCCGAATGCATAGCATTTCGACGAAGCAAAGCGAATCAATGAACCATAGGATCAAGGCCGCCTCCATCGGGGATACACTCTTGTCGTCGCTTCGCGCGTCCCCCTTTTGAGGGGATGCCCGCAAGGGCGGGGGAGTCAACACACGCCCACAAGAAGCAGTTTATTCTGCCTGTCGGGCGAGTGTTGAATCCCCCCTACCCCCCTTAAAAGGGGGACGCCTACCGGACGCTGGACCTGCCGGACGGTAAATAGGAACGTGAGTCTTCAACACATCCGTTGCTCATGCACCAGTAAGGCAAAAGCCTGAAAACCACACAAAAAAACGGCCAGCCCCGTCAAGGGGGCCAGCCGAAACGCTTCTTCAATAGAAAGAATCCAGCACATAAGAACAGCAGCAACCAGGGCAAGAGCCAGAGCCAAAGTCGCTGACGCGGCGCCCCGGCCCCTCGACAAGCCTGGGACTCAACGGCTGCCATCCCTGCAACCGATGCCTCTTCCTGTTGCTGCGACACCGTGTCGGAGTGCTGCACTCGAGCTGCCAGCATCGCTGACGACCGCTCCTCATGGCTGACTTCGGCCCGCGCCGCCATGAGGCGGACTGTGGGCGGAGGACTACCCTCGACGGGGAGGCTGTCGGCCAGCCACTCCACGACGAGATCGTCGAAACAGATGCTGAGCTGCTGCCATAAGGTGTCGCTGAGGGTCAGCTGACGCTCCTGCCGTTGCGCCACTGCAAGGGTCTCAACACGCTGACGGTGGCTGCGACAGGCGGTAAGGGGCAGGAGAAGTAGCATTGCCACTAAAGGCATAGATCCCAAGCCCCCCACATGCCCACGTAGGGATGACATGCCCTTACGGCGTCCCATACTCCGCGTCCGCATCGAAGCAGGGACAGGCCGTGTTGTTGAAGTGACGGTGACCATAGACTTTTGCATTGGGATACTTCTTTTTCAGCATGCCGATGAGCTTGCGGATGGCCTCCTTCTGCTCGGGCGTGCGCGTGTCGGCAGGACGTCCCTGCGCGTCGAGACCGCCGACGTAGCACACCCCGATGCTGTGGGCGTTGTGACCCAGACAGTGTGCGCCCGTCTGGTCGAGGGGGCGACCCGCATGCACCTTCCCTTCCAAGTCGACCACATAGTGGTAGCCGATGCCCTTCCATCCACGCGCCTTGTGCCAGCGGTCGATGTCGTCGACCGTCACCGCCCTACCGAGCGGCGTGGCGGTGCAGTGGACGATGATGGCGTCGATGCTACGCTCGTCGGGAGGCAGCACCACCTTGAGCGCCATCAGGGCCAGCGCGGCCGCCAGCATGCCCCCGATGAGGACACACTGGACGGCCTTGCTCAGACGAGGACTCATGCCTCGTCCTCCTCGTCACGGGTTTCGACCAGAGAAGGGACGGTTGCCGAGCCAGTCAAAGCACCGGCGCCCGCCGAAGTGCCCGCCGAAGCACCCACCTGCCCACGGCGCACCTTCTTGTAGTACTTGTAGGACTTCACGTTGCCGTCGCCGCGGTCGCCCACGACGACCTCGCCGGCGATGTCGTAGATGCCGTCGAACTCGAGGGTGACGGCCTCCACCTCGGCCTTGAGCTCGGTGCAAGGCAGGAAGCGCACGTTCAGCTTGTGGAGCTGCTCCATGCCCACCTTGTTGATGTCGGCTTCCGAGATGCCGCTCGAGGTGAGGGAGAAGATGCCCAGGTTGGGGAACTCCACCGAGTGGCCGTTGAGCAGGAAGTTGTGGATGCACTGCGAAAAAGCAATCATCGCTGCGCTCAAGTAGGTCTTCGGCACGATGGAGTTGGCCACACAGTAGTTGATGATGTCGGCAGAGCCCATGGTGGTGTAGCGCACCGGGCGCAACACGTAGGCCAAGCCGGTAGTACCAGAACCATTCAGATTGTAGACAGGCTGCTGTTGAGCCTTTACAAGAATTTTACTCATTTTTTAATGAATTTAAATGTTTGGTTCCCAGTACGCCTCTCATAGATTCCATCCTGCCGCACTTTCCTCTGCAGGAATGACATGAGAGGCTACCCAGTACTTGCAGGCTTCGAAAGCCATGTCATCCCTACGCTGGCTTGTGCGGTGGCATGGGATCTATGGCTTTTGAAGCCGCCCACGCCGCTCTGTGAGGCTCAAGCCCTTAGTCCGCCCCTTGCAAGCGCAGCCCGGATGTCGGCCGGGCCCACGCACCCAGCCCAGTCGGTCTTTGGCGAACCCACTCTAGGCGCTTCTATCCTTTAGATCCCGAATGTCAGCTGGGCCACGTGGGTCTGCCCTACTCTCAACTCTCAACTTACTACTGACTCTACACTCTAAACACTAAACACTCCCCGCCCACCCCAGACGAGGGTTGGCGTTCCCAGTCCAGTGACGTTTCGCTTTGGTCTTCAAGCGAGCCAGCGAGCGGTCTAGGAAGCCGCCGGTTGGCGAGCTTCCACAACATTAAGGTTTTGTGAGTTTTGTAGGTTTTGTTCCTATAACCCATCTTCCAAGCCCGTCCAGTACTTACAGCGTTTGCAAAATGTAATCCTCAAAATGAAACTGCTCAGGCCTGACCACCGGCGCTTCCACCGCTGGCAGCACCGTCACCGTCCCCAAGGTGGGCTCCACCCACAAGCGGAAATCGGCATGGTTGGCGCGCAGTTCGTAGTAGTAGTCGCGCAGACGTTCGTAGGCCTCCACGGGACGATAGAGGCGGCCGTCGAAGGGCTGATCCCCGTCGCCCTCGGGACTGAGGTAGCCCAGCAAGAGGTCGCCCTTGGTGTGGGCCGCCACCGAGCCGCTCTTGGAGAAGAAGCAGAGGCGTGGCCTCGACTTCAGGTGGGTCAGTGTCCAACATTGATACCTCATCCCAGTATCGTAACCGTACACAAGAGGGTAAGACCCCGGCGGGATGCAGGTCTGCCCTTTCACCCGATGCTGGCCCGGCAGGCGCCAGCGTGGCTCCAGCGTCATGCAGAGCAGGTGACCTTGGGGGTCGCTCAGCCGACCCACGGTGCAGTCCTCATAGAACTGCACGCGGGTGAGCACGAGCGTGGTCGCCTGTCGTCTCATGGCTGCCAGGCTTGGATGTCGGTGGCGTAGACGTCGTTGCCAAAGCAAGGCTGACCGTCCTTCGTGAACTCGAACACACGCACGACGTATTCGACCTGCACGGGGCTACCCACCGCGGCAGCATAAAGGGTGAGTCCTCCACAGGCAGTGACCGCCAGCTCTTGAGGATGCGTCTCGTCGTGGAGCGACACGATGTGGAGGACACACTTCACGTTGTCCTCGCCGTTGCGTTTGGTGAACTGTTTCACCGGGGTGACGGCTTTGATCACCCCATAGATGGTTTGTTTCATATGACATAGATTTAAACTGTAAAGACCCAGGACATACACCGTTTCTCTCGAATCGATGTGGCAAAACTAGTCATATCGAAATAGGGTGTATGGTTTTATGCCACTAATGTTCCAAGAAAATGCAATCCACTGGAAACCAACAAAAAAGAAAATGGATAATGAAGCACCCTAAGGTTCCATTATCCATCCTGATTCGCCCTAACGAGGCCCTCCTGATGAAACTAATGCCTCCGCAAGGGAAGACAGGGGGGCGTTTAGGCAACGGGGTGTTGTTTCCACGCGACGATGAGATCGGTGGCGGTCTTCTCCAGCGCGGGGGTCAACGCGGAGGTGTAATTGTCATAGTGCGTATAGCCATTGATGGAGAAATAGTTGTCGACGTTCTTCGGGTTGAGGGCCTTGCGGAGGGTGGCGACGGGGACGGTCACCACCTCCTTGGTCTTCATGATGCCGAAGAGGTTATAGGCCAGCTTGAGGTTGAAAGGCTCGTTGAGGCTGCCCTTTTTGAAGACGGGAGCCAGGTCGGGATGGCGGCAGAGGCTGCGGGCGAGGGTGTGAAGACCGTCCTGATAGTGTGACGGTGCCAAGTCCTTCACCTTGTCGAAGAGGTCGAGGAACCACTGCTCGAGCTGCGACTGGAGGTCGGCGGCGTTGTCGGACGACAGCTTCTGGAGCTCATTTTCATAGAGCTGATAGGTCATGAAAAGACGGAAGAACTCATAAAGGCAGGCCTTTTCGTGCAAATCGCGGCGGTGTTTATAAAGCGTGGGAGCGATGACCTGAGGGATAAGTTGGCCATTGACGCTGATGTCGTCGGGCAGGATGTCGTCAGCCTTGAGGGCGTGGCTGACGGGGTGTTTGAGCAAGTCGCGGGTGGTGCTCTCGAGGGCGTGGTTGAGGATGCGGCGGCGCGAGTCGAGGCGGGTGGGCATACCGACGAGGGTATGTACCTCGATCTCGTGAAGCATATAGGGCCACTTCAAGGTGATGAAGGCATCCCAAGCCGTCTGGTAACAGGCGATCATCTGGGCCAGCTCGGGGTTGTTGAGCTTCGAGTCGGCTTCGGTAAGAAGACTCTGCAGCTTCTTGAGGGTCTTGTAATGCTCATCGGAAAGACAGGGCTCGTTACGGTGGTGGTTAACCCATTCCTTGATTTTCTTCTTGAGCGCGATGAAGTTGGTGTAAAAGAGCGGGTCGATGGGAAAGAACTCTTTATTGGACTGGATGACGTCAAGAGCGACGTTAAGGAAGAGGATGATATTTTGTATCTCCACGAGGAGACTGTGGGCATAGGCCTTGCGGCCTTTGGGAGTGGTGTAGAGTGAGCAGCCCATGGAGAGGTTGAGCACCAGGGTCTCGACCCGTTCTTGCATGGTGTAGGATTCGTTTGTTTTCATGGCGGATTTAGTTGATGTTTGATAGTGGATAATAGGGCTGTGACTAATAAAAGGTATATTGGGATGATAAGCTTGTGAAAAAGCGAAAAAAAGCTTGCGAAGATAATGATTTTTTTTGAGATTTTCCAGTGTTTTGCCTGAAAAAGGCCTAATTTACAATGATTCCAAAGAAAACAGGGTACCTCAAAACCCAAGGAGATATGGGTTTAAACTTTTTTACACCCACCTCAAAAATAGTTTAGATATGGGTCTTAACTCTTTCAGGGGTGGGTCTGCGGGGAAAAGGGCAAAAAAAAGCCCCGCCATGTGGCGAGGCTCAATCCTGTAAACAAGGTGGAATATCCTTGGATTATCAGTGTTCCCGAAGATGTACTGGGGTATAGATATCCACTTGGTTGGTAATAAACAACGTCGCTTGGGTTTCTTCTTTCAAAGCCAACATGTCGTCTTGGTTGAAATAGTTGGCATCAAAAGGATCCAAAGGATCACAGTTCGGTGTAGACACGGCCAAAAAACGCTTGAATCTAGCCGACTCGTAAACTTGCTTCTCTTCCAAAAGATACTTACAAGTCTTCTTTAATTGGCCAATTCCTTCTATGATGCTATTATAAGCACTTTTTTGAGCGCAGTACTTGAGTTCCAAAAACAGCATCCAAGCCGGAGACGCTTCCCTTATGGCATAAAACATACATTCGCATTGCGAAACTTTTGTTCCGTCTTCACGCATAAACACAGCCGGGTTTTCCTCAAAATTAACAGCCATAAACGGATACCCGTTTTTGTCCGTTAGCTTAAAAGAAGGGATGATACCATTCTCCTCAGTTGCTATCAGTACGCCAGCATAAGGGGCTGGTGTTTTTGGATGGTTGTTGTTATAGTCCGTAAAATCCGCAACAAACACATCCTGTGTATAAGGTCCGGTCTCATTCATCATAACCAAGCAACGTGTTGAAATCACTCATCACTGTCTTCATGACATCATTGAAGTAGTTCTTCCTTATCAGCCCCCTGGCATCCTGAATGGTTTTGTGTGGCACACCCTTTTCGTTTCTTAGGCATCCGTCCTTGATTGACCATACCGAAACGCCTGAAGGATTAATGGCATACTTCACGCATTCCACGGTCTTTGCCGTTTCGTCGTCCAAATTATCCTTGACCAAATAAGCCAGCAAACAATTGTTCAGTGCATAAAGTATGTAAGGGCTGTGAGTGGTGATGACCAGCTTGTGGTTTCGGCCATGATTGATTTCGGTGATCAAATAATACAATAGATCCATCTGTGTCTTGGGGAACAGGTTTTGCTCAGGTTCCTCGATAACAAACTGCGTATGGGAATATACTCGGCCTTGGATAAAACCACGAAGTCTGTCGATCAACTCGGCCTCGTTCTCACTTGTGCCACCCGACAAATGGGCCAAAATATCACGCACGCGCTGATTCTCTTCCGGAGAAAACGGCTTATTCTCTTCATAAATGCCCGAAGACAACCATTGCACCATGACGGCCAACGGCACGATTGACTGAAAACCGCTAGAAGCCGAAGTGAGCGGAATATTCGTCTTGTTACCGATGACAAGGAAGTCCCTATCAACACTTTTATTATAGAAGTACTTAAGCCCAAGATTTGTTACCGGCATCGGATGGTCCTTGGTATAATGCAATTTGGCATCAAACCAGTCGTTTACAAAGCTTTGTAGGTTGTCGTCGTTCTCAGAGTATTTTTTTAGCGAGGGTACAGCTGAAACGAAGTTTCTCTCTGCAGGGATGTAAGAAACCTTGGGATTTACCACCTTATCGCTTGAATAAAACACATACTCCTTGTCGTGAAAATGCTCTGAATTTCCATCAATAAACTTCTTTGGCAGAGGAATCGTGCCTTTCCAATTATATACGAAAGCAATATTGTCGCCCACATAGAGGATGGTCGACTTGTCGGAAAAGTACTCTTTCATGTGATGGAAAGAGCATAACCTTGTCACCAAGCCATCGGCCACCGCCCTGTATGTTGCGTCATTCATTTTTTCCATCCACGAGCAGAAGCTCACAATCTTGGCGATGGTACTCTTACCACTTCCTTGTGGACCAATAAAGACATTCACCTTGTTCAGGCTAATGTCCACACTCTTGATAGGACCCACATTACGTATGACCAACCTTTTCATATATCGAAGCTTATGATTCGGCATTTACTTTGCAAAAATATATCTTTTTTCGAAACAAACTTGTTTTGGGGAACTTATATAATCACCGGCCTATCACTTCCTCACCAACGACCCGTCAATAACATCAAATTCAAAAGTAACAAACATATCTTTACCATTGCTGTCTTTGGGACCTCTCCCCGAACGATATTTATAAGCAATCATGATTTTTCTTCGTTTGCTTTTACCATATGCATTTCATTTTCAATAAGAAACATCACTGTATCTCCATCGCGCAGTGCTCTTTGATAAATGTCGCCAATTTCTCGTGTGGCTTAATAAACTCGTCAAAAGCATCCTGTGCATAACTAGCCAACCAATACTCACTGCCTTCTGGGGGCGTCATGTTCATATCCAAATAATCAATATGGTCGCTAGCCATCATATAATGACCGTTCAGATAAAAGATAAACGACATATGAACCAACATGATTTGGTCTAAAAAAACTGATGCGTTTTTCAATTGTCGTTCTCTGTTATCAATATGTATACTTGGACAATTCCATATTATACTAGAATAACGATTAGCGTGCACACTATCGTCAAGTAATTCGCGGTTCTTTTTCAAATAGGTTTTCCATCCGAAAAAGGGATACAAGTCTTTAGTAGATGGTGAGTTTTTCAAAACACTTAATATCTTCTCTGTCCTAGGAATACGATGTTTCCCCTTCAACCATTCGTCCACATCCTTCACCACAAAACATTCCATCCAGTCAAATTTGTCTTTTCGAACCACATCAAAATATATCTCAACCAGAACGGTATCAAACAACTTTCGTATTAACACAAAGGCATCGTTGATATGCCCTGCTTTAAGCAACAACCTAATCGAATCAAGCGTAGAATAGAGCGATAGATATACGTACGATGCATAATTGCCCGCGCCCAAAGTACCCTCTGGAATAAAATGAAAGCAGGTATCAAACAAACCGTCATAGTATTCTTTCATATGCTCGATGAGCTTGAATACAGGATGATTCTGATACAATTCTCTGTTTATCTCACTGCTTACATGTCCCATAGTCCTATCAAAGTATCCAATTCAACTTGTTGAACCTTTCCAACATCTTGTTACCAGCAACTTCGTCAATTGATCTGATATATTGAATCTTCCCCAACAGCCATTCCTTATAAAACATCTTGTCAGGATACATCGTACTGCTGTGAACAAAGGGGGTATACTTCTCACAGAAATGCAATTCTCTGGATACTGCTTTTTTGAATGATTTGGGCACATGGACTCCTTTTCCGACAGTAAGTCCTGTAACCTTCATTTTCTGACCTTGATGTATAAGTTTTGTTTTCTTACTATTTAAACGGAACCCGTGCTTATGAATAATCTTATTAACTTCTCGAATATTTGGCGCGATCTTGGTTTTCGACGAAATTGTTATATCATCAGCATATCGTGTATAGACGAATCCATTCTTTTCGCAGTAATACTGAATGTCTGTGTCCATTTCAATTGCAATAAGGTTCGACAAGCACGGGCTAGTTGGTGCGCCTTGTGGAAGATGGTTTTCATAAGTGCAAAAAGATGTCAACGCTGTGGTCACAGACTTTTCGTAACCTAATGAATCAAAATACTGAAAAACATTGCTCTTTCGTATATTGTCAAAAAAGTCCTTCAAATCAACACAAAGCATCCATTGAGCCTCTTCATGGGCTTTGGCGTTGGTTACAATTGACCTGTTTTTTACAAAGCCGTGTGCATGAGATGAAACACTGCTGTCACGAATCAATATATTGCGCAGAATCCAAAGCTGAATTCTTTTCAAATTCCAATCAGGAGCCGTCAACAAACGGTATTCTGTTGGATTTGCCTTTTTCTTAATTGCGTAAGTTCTATAATGTTGGTCGACATCCTTGCATAAAAAGAACAAATACTTGGCTTCTACGTCAAAAATCGAAGCAAGATGCTTAAAGTCAAAGATTACCGGCATGTTGTTCGCATGCAACTTTGTTGCATATTTAATACATTCCCGAACAAAGTCATCACTATGCCCTTGTGCTTTGGCTTCTTTAATAAAAAGAGACTCCCAGGTGTCTTTCATAGGGCAGGATTACGTCAATAATGCACTCTGCTTGCAGAGTGTAATGGTGGAATCGCAAGCGCAGCGCGGCGTATTTCACCAATACAGTATAAAGATGTTTTATTCATAAGTGGGCTCCAAGGGAACCAACCCGTCACCTTTGTCATAAACTAAAGATAACCATGAGCTAATCCTACCTATTTCAGACTCCTGAAAGTCTCTGGAACGTATATATACTTCGCATCGTCAATTGCATGCGATGCTTCGTGTTTATTTTTTGAATTTAATATCTCTGACTTTTTCATCAATTCCGCAAATCTTTTCTTGCACTTGTCTGTGGGCTGATGATTGATGTCCCATAAATCTGCTTTTACTCCCTCTTTCCAGAGTACCTCCATCTCGCCGAGATGAAGTCCGAGTTTATTGACAATATTTGCTTCTGCCACATTCTTCATTTTCATTCGAAGCACAAGAATAAGGCTGTATTTTGTTTTATCCTGAAACAAGTTCGGCAACTGGTCTGCTCTAACACGGAAAAAGTCTCTGAAAAACACCAGCCACCGATTGCCTTCATTTCTTTCATCAAGTGCCCGCCAACCTCTCTGCAAAACAAATCTTGGCACCAAAGGTCTCCATCCTTTTGCCGAACTCCAAAAGATGGGCAACGAATTGTTAGGAATTGCATGACTAAAAATGACCATTTGTTGCGAATTGTCATAGCCCAATGCTTCGGTCTTTTTGCCAGTTAATTTCATACCATATTTAAAGGCCAGTTCCCGATAGGGTAACATTTTGTAATGGCTACCAAAACATGAACCAGTATGACCGAAAGCATCTGGTTTCACTTCACCTAACAGCTGCATTTTAGGGTATCTTTTGGCTAAACGCACATATCCCTTCTCTGATATTATTATAGCAAGAAGTACTGTTTGAGCGCTTGACGAAAACAGGGTCGATAAAAAAGGATGAGCCGTGTAATAGTCGATGAACGTTTTCCCCGAACCAATAATATCGTCCACAAGGAAAACGATATCCTTATCTGTCAACTTAACCCCGTTCAAAGCATCAATGGAAGAATAATAATGCGCTTTCTTCGGCTTATAGCTCTTCATGATTCCCTGAATAACATAGATCATGGAATGTCCACTTTTACCAGGCTCACCAATTGGCACAAAATGAAGGCGTTTTTTTAACTTAATATAAGATTCAATGTTGCAATAAAGCGAAGAGACAATGTCGTCTTCTGTATAATAGTCAACGTGTGACAAAAAAGTCAGCGCATCATCCACTTCTGTCTCCTTAAAATTCGTGAGCCAGTCATAAATATTGCGAGTTGAAATACGGTGGTTGAATCTATAGTTTGACAATTCTTCTATCGTATCCTTCTGCCCTTCTGTCAACTTTCTCAAATCAAACGACATCACTTCGTTGTTTTCTTAACTTTATTGTTAAACAATACCGACTATCAATCTGTGATAATAGGGAACAATCCCTAACCCTTTTTATAAACAAAACAAAACTAATCTTCTCAACCAATCAAATACTCTTCCAATCCCCCAATAATATCATTCACCAACTGATCATATATCTCAGGTGTAATCAGACATCCTTCAGGATGTTTTCCAAATGCTTTGTTTACAATATCGCTGACCAGTTTTTCTCTTTCTTTCACCTGCCATATACCGAGTATTTTGTTTGCTCTTTTTTCAGTTTTTTCAAACAATTCTTTGCTCTTGCTCTCAAAACTATTCTTATAATCATCAATCCATTTCCTATCAACAGGCAAAGAAAAATCTCGTTTCACTTCGACAGAATTAATTACATCATAGCAATAGGTTACATTGACATCCGCCCCAGAATAGTTTTCTTTTAGAAAAACGACATAAGTGTAAATACTATAATACTCCATCAAAGCATACAAAACACCCGTTTTTGACGACCCTTCAAGGTGAATCATGTGGGTTATCTCGTTAGGGTTTTCCGCGTAAGGTAATTGATCGAAAATCACTAAATTCAGTATCTCTTTACAGTCTTTTTCTCCTTTCAAATAAGGGATAAGATGTATGATGTCTTCATTTCGATGGAAGCATTCAATGTAATAATCAATTGCCGACTTTACTATACTCGGGAAAGCCTCTTCCGGCACACAGGTCTGAATGTTAAGCTTTGGACGTTGTTTAGTAACCTTGGCTCTGCTCATCACTTCATCCATTTGTTCCTGTGTTATTTCTCCAGCTTTCACCTGTCCGGCAAGGTATTTCTTTAATTCTTCTTTGTTTTTTACTACTATATGATACCTCTTCTCATCGCCTATTACCTCTTTATCAATATATGATCTTCGCAGCTTTAATTTATTGCCTGCATCTTCAACAATTATTTCATGGCCGTCTTCATCCGCCATAACCTGATTATGGTCGTTATCCCTGTCCTTCTTCACCTGTAGCATATCTGTATAAAACGACAAGCTTTCCGACAGCGCCACATCCGAACTACTTCCCAATTCATTATTGCACTTTTTGCAGATTAACTTCTTTGAACGCAGTTTTCCTCCAATGCCATTCAATATGATATGTTCCACTGTAACATTGTCACCTTCAATCGGGTTACCACATATAAAACAATTATACTTAACTTCTTTCATATCTTATCAGTAATCATTTTTTTTGGACATTCTTTCCAAATAAACGAATTTGCGGTATAAAATTTGGATACAATCTATCAGCTCAAACTTGTCACACCACGAGACATCAAATGACATATTCTAGGATCTACCGTCCTAAAAACAGTATTGCCATCCTTGTCATTGACCACATCACGAGTAATGATCCCCAATTTTTCCATTTCTGTCACATATTTTACTGCTACTGCAGGCTTCACCGAAAACACATCGCTAACTTCAACAGCTGTGAAAAACGGCTTCTTCATTTGCAAGACTTTGTTAAGCCAGCTATAGTAATCCTTCTTGTCAGATACCTTGGAAGGTTGCAGCGATTCATAATCGAAACGTTTGCAATACTCTATCACTCCCTTTGATATAGTAGCTGATGAAAAGGAAATAATGTGCCCTTGATTGCTGGTTGCCGTTTCTTCGTCGTACAATCTGCTCAGTAAAGAAATTAGAGAGCGTGGCGAACCTCCAGCCAATTCCAATATCATTTTTCGATCGCCATCAATGGGAACGAGTGTTTTCATAGTTACCGGGACATTCTTATTAACTGAATAATAACTTAAACGCTTATCTATAATCTTCTCCAATTCCTCGTCACGCCATGAAATGTCAATATCTTGAAATTTGTCAAAACGCACTCCTCTATTATTAAGCGTTCTTTTTACTTCTGACCATAGGCTAAAAACAATTGATAGTTTGTTTGTATACAATAGATCTGTATCTGTCAAGATAGGGAGTGTGAAGTCTGCAACTTTATTAATGTCTGAATTCACATCCGAAAACTCGTCTATCTTATCAAACAGTACCACTATTGACTCATACCCTAGTGAAAGCGCAATATCAACCAGTAGTTTCAGCATAGAAAGTAGCTTGTCATTCCCCTTTTTTACGACTTCTTCTATCGACAAACTATTTATTTGGCTGAGCGTTAGTTCGTCAAAAACGGTGATGGGAGTAGCCTCCAAGTCTCCATCAGGCAGTCCTAAGCTTTGCCTGATAACAGAAGAAGATATCTTAACCATACCACTTGCCACGCTGTTGATCAGTTTTAGATTCTTGTTAAACAGACCGCGTATCCAATTGGCACGTTTCTTCTTCTTAATGGTTTTTGCCTCCTTCAAGTATTCCTCAGCTATCTCTTCATCATAAAACAACTCTATAAAAAACGCCAGACTGTTTTTTTGCTCTTTTGAGAGTTTCCTCGCATCTTTCCTGTTTTTATACAGATGTTCTGATATCCTTTTTGTTAAGGATTGTATGATTTTGTAAAGAAAATAACCTTTATTGTTTGTCAGCGGTATCCCTTCGTATCGAGTTATAAGCAATGGCAGTGTTTTGTTAGCCTTTAAATCATCAAACAGCATGTGAATTGTCGCCGACTTGCCAAGGCCACGTTGACCTACAAGAATTCTACTGTTGCCTTGTTTCGCATTTGATTTCAGCGCATCATAATAACGCGGTTTAAAGAAGATGCTTTTCAAATCTTCCTCTTCTTCTGCACTAAATCTTGCAAAGGGATTGTCGTTGATGTTTTGAATCTTACACATCGTTCTATGTTTTAAAAGTTAATTGTCTATTAGAATCATAACAATCTAGCATCATCCTTCGTCATATTAAACCCACGCCTCTATTGTGGCTAAAATAGATTGCTGCAAAATTGCCAAAATGATTTCAGATGCTTCAAACTTTCCTCTCTACATTACCTATCTACTCTGAACCTCTTTGCTCTATACATGTCACAACACAACCCAAGCTCTCTAAAGTTCAAAACAGCAGCAAGGCCTCAAAGCCACAATCCTAACACCACTAGCACGCTGCGGACCAATCTTGGCAAAGGTGGCCAAAACAAACGCCATTAAAACCACCTAACAACTTTCAACAAAAGCCCCACCTCAATCATCCATGCAAGGCTTTTGGAAATGGAGTCGGATGATTTACCATCTAATCTTTCCTCATCGTACCCCTCCCGGGAACGCCCTCCCTCCACCGGGCTGGGTGCGGGGGCCACGGCCAAAACGCGGAGGGGCGGTTGCCCAAGGGACGGACTAAACGTTTGACTTTCACGGAGGGGCGCTTGCGTTTGCATTCCTTGGAATGCACTACCCGACCTGAAAGTCAGACGTTTAGGCAGGCCGTGCGGAGGGCCGATGGTTTTGGCCTTGATCCTTCGGTTCCTTCCCATCAAGGGGAAGGAACAAACCTTCATTATACTCTACCCCCTCAAAACCTCCACAAAATTCCCAACCACATACGCCACATCCTCATCCGAGAGCCTCGTGTGCAATGGCAATGTCACCTCGTTCTCAAAGAGATGATAGGCATTCGGGAAATCCTTGATATCGAAACCGAGAGCCTTGTAGGCCGTCATCATGGGCAGGGGCTTGTAGTGTACGTTGCAGGCGACGCCTCGCTCGGCCATCTTCACGATGACCTCGCGACGCTCCTGGTCGGTGCGACCCAGCAGACGGGTGATGTAAAGGTGACCGCTGCCGGCGAAATCGGCACCATAGTGCTTCAACACCGCCACGGGCAGGTCGGCCAAGGCGGCATCATAGGCCTCGATGATCTGACGGCGACGCGCCAGCAGACCCTGATAGCGGCTCAGCTGCGCCAAACCGATGCCCGCCATGATGTCGGTCATGTTGCACTTGTACCACGGACCGATGACGTCATACTCCCACGAGCCCAGCTGGGTCTTGGCGAGGGCGTCCTTGTTCTGTCCATGCAAGGAATAAAGCATGCTCAAACGATAGAGAAATGCGTCCCACGTCTCACCCTCGATGGGTGGAACAGTGGTCCAGGCGTCGTACTTCACTGGCTCTTCACCGAATGGCAGGTTCCACACTAAAGCGCCGCCTTCGGCGGTGGTGAGGTTCTTGACGGCGTGGAAGCTGAACGAAGAGAAGTCGGCGATGGCGCCTGCCATCTTGCCGTGCCATTGGGCACCGAAGGCATGGGCGTCGTCGGCAGCCACGATGATGCGGCCTATGCGTTTCTGGATCTCGTTGGCGGGACGGAACAGATGCTTCTTGGCCTCCACCACGGCAAATACCTTGTCGAAATCGCACACGATGCCGCCCAGGTCGACGGGGCAGATGACCTTGGTGCGCTCGGTGATGGCGTCGGCCAGCTTGTCGTAGTCCATCTCGACGCAGTCGGGCTGTGAATCGACCAGCACGAGCTTGCAGCCCACATGCTGGGTCACCGAGGCTGAGGCGGTATAGGTATAGGCTGGCACGATGACTTCGTCCTCGGGTCCGACACCGATGAGCCGCAGTGCCATCTCCATAGATGCCGTGGCCGAGTTGAGGCAAACGGCTTTGTTGGTCCCGATATAGGCGGCAATCTGCCGTTCAAACTCCTTGGTCTTGGGGCCGGTGGTGATCCAGCCGCTTAGGATGGCCTCCGTGGCCAATTTGGCTTCCGCCTCGCTCATGTCGGGCGGAGAGAACGGGATATTTCTTAACTTTAAGTTCATTATATTTCTTTTTATACGTTTTCTACGTTAATTACCATGTAGTAATTTGACACTAATCTTTCATCAATTCTCTTTTCGTATCTTTCGAGTCTTTCGATGTTTAACTAAAAACTCTACAATTCCAACTACTCTCAACTCTCAACTACTCTACACTCTACACTCTCAACTCTAAACTATTCCTTAACCACCGATTTAATCACCTCAACATATTTTTTTGTCCCTACTTCCCGTGTAAGGTTCTCCAAGATAAACTGCCGTCCGTTCCTGCCCATCTCGACACAGCGCTCAGGATGTTGCGACAGTCCATCTATAGCAGCCACAAACCCCTCCAAATCCCCAGCTTTGGTGAACACCCCACAAGGCTTTGCGGACCCTGAGCTTGTCGAAGGGCCGCCTTCCACTATCTCCTTCAACTCCCCCTCATCGAAATTAGCCAGCACCGCCCTGCCCGACGACATAATGCTCCAAGTCTTGCTGGGCATGGCCGCACCACCCAAGCCAGGTTTGCAAGCCACGATACAAACATGGCCCAAGCCATACACTTTGGCCACCCTCTCGTAAGGCTGTAAAGGCAAGATTTTCAGGTTATCCAATTGTTCTTTCGCTTTGGCAGCCTTGATTTCGTCTTCCAAGCCGCCTTTGCCAAAGATGATAAATTCTATCTGAGGATTGTTCTTCAGCCTTCTGGTGGCATTAACAATAATCTCGATGTTCTGTGCATTGCCCAAATTGCCCGCATACACCACCCTGAACTTGTCCCTGCTGATGCCGAACTCCTCAAAAAGCTCGTTTTCTTCATCTTTCACGGGAGTTATGGCGTTTTCGTCCACCCAGTTGTAGACGACTTCTATCTTCTCTTCCGGCACCCCTTTGGCCATGATGTTGCGTTTGAAGTCTTGCGAGATGACGATGATCTTATCCGCATTGCGATAGGTAAAGTTCTCGATGTGGCGGCCGATTTTCCAAAGCAGACCGTCTTTCTTGGCAAGGCCTGTGCCCACAAGGGAATCGGGGAAGATGTCTTGGAGGTTGTAGACGAAAGGAATATGATCGCGACGACATTTCTTGACCATGGCAGCCAATGCACCTTGTATAGGTGGTGTACTTGCAATAAACATCACATTGCACGAACGGGCATCTTTTGCAAAAACTGCTTTGTTGAATTGAATGATGCCTTGCAACACATAACGCATCGCTCTAAGGATGGGGTTCTTGCCTTCTCCATACAAAGAAAAACGATGAACAACCATCCGTCCATCGTGTTTAGTTTCGATATGATGCGACTTGTAATATTTCCGCACCTCTTCCGTGACCCCTCTAGTCGGTGTAGGGGTATACACCACCTCATCCACACCCGCTTTGGCAATGTCTTCACTCAGGTTTTGCCAAAGGAAGGAACTAGCGGCTTGTTCTGGCTCAAAATAGGCTGGTAACCGAAGTAGTCTCATGAAATCCTACCCTTTATTTGCTGAATAATGCTTCATTGTTTCCTGGTCGAAATAATGCTCAACAACTATTGGGTCATTAAAGAACTCGGCATCTTCGGGTAATATAGATTTGATTATCTTTGATGCGCCAACAACAACCGAATAATCAGGGATGTCTTTTGTGATGACAGAATTGGAACCTATCACACACCCCTTGCCTATCTTTACTCCAGCCAAAATATAAGTTCCAGACGAAACAAAAGTATATTCACCAATCTGTGTGGGAGCAGTTATATAACCTACTCGTTCATCTCTATCTGCTCTAATAAAGTTTTTCCCCATTAGTCGAATGGCCATGTGTGAACTATGGGTAAAAATACCACAATTGGCTCCAATTTGACAACCTTCCCCAATGGTCACACCATGCGTAGCATCTATAATCGTATCATGCCAAATCCACACATTGTCGCCCACATTTAATCCTTTTTTGTTCATAATGACAACGGTAGAAGACATTCTTACATTTTTGAGGTATTTTCTAGTCACTCTGTTTCGGTAGCCATAGACCATAAATGGCTTATGAAAAACCGCAATGACATTCTGAACGATAGAAATAACTCTTCCTAGTGGTGAAAAGTAGATTTTTTTCTTGATGTCCATAGTATAGTAGTTTTTAATACGGATAATACATTAAAGCGGACCCTTCTATAACGGTTTTACCGTTTTGATTTGTGCATATAGTATCTAATAAGATTCGCTTTTTCTCTTCATCAATATTGGTTATCACTACTTTTGCTGTGATTTCATCACCAATAAAAACAGGTCTAAGAAAATTCATGGTTTGGCTCATATAAATAGAACCTTCTCCAGGTAACACATTGCCTAACACTGCGCTAATCAACGAACCGGAAAGAAAACCATAAACTATTTTTTTACCAAATATAGATTTCTTAGCGTACTCGATGTCAAGGTGAATTGGATTATGATCGCCACTTATTTCAGCAAACACATTCACTTCGTTTTCTGAATATAGATGTGTCAGCTCAGCAGTCTGACCAATATGAAAAGCTTTGATTGATTTCATGATTTCCTAAATATATGATTGTTGCATTTTATTCTTTTATGATAACAGCAAATGTTTGAAAAATCAACTTAATATCACCCCAAAAGGAATGATGGTTTACGTATTCAAGATAGAGTTTCAGTTTCTCCTGCATAATGACATTAATGTAATAGCTTTCAGGATCTTCTGCTTGCTCCATCAGTTCATTTTCGTTTCGGAACTTGATGCTTGCGGGATCGGTAATGCCTGGGCAAACATCCAGCACATGCATTTGCTCCTCTGTCCAATAATCCACATAATGGCGTACCTCTGGTCGTGGGCCCACCAAGCTCATATCACCAAAAAATACATTGATAAGCTGTGGCAACTCATCGAGTTTAAATTTGCGGATATAGTAGCCTGAACGGGTCACGCGCGGGTCTCGTCCACCGATGGTAACCAAGCTTCCCTTATCGCTGCCAACACGCATCGAACGAAACTTGAATATACGAAAATCTTTGTTGTCCTTGCCCACACGCACTTGGCGATAGAACACAGGACCTTTTGAATCGAGTTTAATCCAAATGGCGAGAATGAGGAATAAAGGACTTAATACCAATAATCCAACACCACTTGCAAAAATGTCAAAAATGCGTTTCATAAAGTATTGTTGAGACAAAAACAGAAACTTACAGTTCTTTGCAGGCCATTAATTTCAAATCATTTTTCTTTGTGGCAATAGGTTGGAAATATAAAGTGTCTGTATTGTTTTTTCCGTATGGAAACTTAAAAACACCAAATTGAAAAAGGAAAGGCAATTTATCTTTTTTTTCTTTGTATATCTCTTGAAAACCAACCGTTGGATTGCCTTTATACATGTGAACATAATCATCTTTGATTCCGGCGCCACGCTTACGACCAAACAAAAACTCTAATTTGCTTGTGTTACGACCATCTCCCTCAACAGTGGAAGAAAAAACATAGTTGTCTTTCCATTGACATCCATAGATACAAGAGCCATGCAGGGGGAAGAGTGGCTTTGTTTCAAACGTTTCTGGATGCATCAAATAGATGAAATTATCAGCAAAAGGTGCATCTGTAGCGTACAACAAACCTTCAGGTAGAGCATAAGCCACACATCCACGATATTTTTGGTCATTGCAAACTACGCGTTCTATTTTTTGAAAATTGTCTGTAACCCTCCAGATAGCAGAGGACTCATCAAAGTCGCCTGTGAAAACCCACAGACATTGACGGTACGGGTCAGCTACTATACAATGCACATGGTTGATTGCTCCCTGAGGAAAAGTGTAAACAATCTCCCATTGATCTACACCTACACGATGATATATATGAACGGGTTTTTTCTCCCTGTTTCCAAGATACCCGCCAAAATAAATTCCATCATTAAAACCATCAATGTTTTTCACGGTGGTCATCATTAGAGGCCGTATACCATCGCCACAATGCCAACCTTTAGACAAGACACCATTGTTGATATCCAATTCATATAGATAATTTCCTATGCTCAAAACAATCTGCCCTTCATCAACAGTTTCTGCCGCGCGAATTCCGAAACGAAGCAAACGCGATATACCCTTGCTCCATCCAAGCAGACATTCTTTAAAACTAATTGGAATTGTGATTTTCTTTTCAACCTTCCCCTTGCGCATTACCATCACCTTCCCACGTTGGTAACATAGTAGTCTACCACCAATAAGCAAACACAATGGAGTAGTAAGCTTGGCTATCGTAGTAACTTTCATCTTGTTTTTATTGGATTGTATATCCACCATCTACAATTAGGTTTTGTCCGGTCACCCAACGACTAGCCTCACTGAGCAGATAAATGCAAGCGTTAGAAATATCAGTTGTTTGCCCCAAACCTAACAGAAAGCCTTCAATCCTTTTTTTCTTATCCTCTTCGCTCATGGCATCGAGAGCTTTTTGCATCATTGGTGTCAGTATAGTGCCTGGAGAAATAGTATTGACTCTTATTTCACGATGAGCCATTTCCAAGGCCATCACCTTTGCTGCACTCATTAATGCACCTTTACTTGCCGCGTATGCAGCAAGCCCCTTCCGTGCTATAACCCCAGAAATCGAACCAATCAACACTATTGACCCTCCTTTGTTGAATGTCTTTATGCCACATAATTGTTTCACAATCTCAACCGCACTCATGAAGTTCACACGATAAAGTGATTCATAATTTTCAGGTTTACATAATTTCACAGGATTGGTCACTTCTATCCCTGCTGCATGGATAAAACCATCCAATTTACCATTTTCTTCAACTATCTTTTCAACAAGGTTCTTAATCCCACCAATTTCTGTCAAGTCAAATGCGTAACTTACACCTCTCCCCTGCATCTCATTTACCAAGCTATTCAACCTTTCTTGATTACGTCCAATTGCCACTACTTTTGCACCCATCTTGGAACAGTCAATAGCACATTGGCGACCGATGCCCGAAGAAGCACCTGTCACCAAAATAATCTTTCCTTCTAATGAAAAAGGATTAAATTGCTTTTCCATTTTCCACTTCAACAATATCACTAATCTTACAATCAACAAAAGGCACGACACCAGTAGCCCATGTCATACCTACACCAAAAGCACTGAGTAGCAACTCTTTATTGCCTGCTAATTTACCTTTGAGTTCACTGACGATGGTCAAAGGTACCGAAACAGACGAGGTGTTGCCAAACTTAGCTATTGTAAACGGAATCTTGGCTACATCCAACTTCATCTTTTTCATGATATAGGAATTAATGAAGTTGTTGGCCTGGTGAAATACCACAAAGTCGAAATCGTCAATAGTCTTTTCCGCATAAGCAAGGGTGTTCTTGATATCGCGGGGTATTTCACGAATGACAAAATTGAACACATCACCTCCTCGCATATAACCTTGTTCATCGCTGCGCATGTTGCCAAATTCATCGACCACCTTCTCTACCACAGTTTCAGCTGAGCTCATTTTACGATAACCACCAGCAGGAATCATAATGAGATCGGCACGCGAACCATCGCTATTTAGCGAGAATGTACTTTTGCCAAATTTGGCATCTCGCTCGATCAATGCAGCTACACCGCCATCGCCAAACAAAAAAGCAGAACGGCGGTCACGAGGCGAATAGACCTTGGAACGTGTTTCACCATCAAGCAGCAAGGCTTTCTTCAGGTTGCTTCGCTCCATCATGCCATACACCACCGACAATCCGTAAATAAATGCCGAGCATCCAAGATTGATGTCGAAAGCGATAGTCTTGTTGGGTAAACCCAAACGGTGCTGCAAAGTCACAGACGTAGCTGGCATTCTATAGTCTGGTGTCTGTGAAATGAACACCAGTAGTTCAATGTCTTCCTTGTCAATGTTGTTATCAACAATCAGTCTTTCTGCTGCTGCTAAACAGAGGTCTGAGGAGCAAGTATTTTCATCAGCAAAACGACGTTGCTCAATGCCAGTCTTGTCAACAATCTCATCGGCCTCAGCCTTGGAAAACACTGCTGTGTATTCCCGATTTACAACGACTTGCTTAGGCACAGCTGCACCCATTGCAGTAATGCCTACTCCTTCGTATTGAAGAAATGCCATGACTTATTTATTTATGCAAGCGTCATAAACAGCTTGGACAGTTCTGAGTTTCTTGAAATCAGCCTCTTCTATTTGCACTCCATACTCATCATCCATCATAGCGATGACGGAAAGATAGGCGATAGAACTCCATTCGGGATAATTCCGAAATTCATCTTCCATTCTGATTTCATCTTCGCGTTCAAGTGCTTCTGCAAACAATTCAATAAATCTTTCCATGTTAATTTAAATTGATTTATAAATAAAAGTATTTTCCTATTCTATTATTTTCTTGTAAATGGTCAATGTATTCTTTCGCTTTCTCTATGCAAACAACAATACTGTCATCGATTTTAGTGCGTTTAATCAACCCGCTTTCATTCCTGTCTTTGTTGGCATTAAGTTCGGCAAATCGAAGCATACCCCATTCAGGTTTCCTTTCTTTAACAACTATACGTTGTTTGTTGCCGACTTCATCTATAATGTCAAAGATTCGATCTCTATACCACTCTTTATCAGACCATTTCCAATTACCAAAAGCTTCTTCGTTGATATGGCTGATTGTATTATAATGGTCTAAATCAACACCCAACCCAACGACAAAAGCATTATGATCGTAGCAATACTTCCAACAAGAGTTTGGACCATGTGGAGAAGGACGATCGCCTTCAAGGTTATGCTCCATCATGGGTTTTGCCAACGGTCCAATGGCTACTAACGGATTGAGAGGATGATGGCTAACCACACTGTCTTTTCGGCGCAGCATTAAATATGGAATCATCCCTGACTGCACCAAGGTCTTTTTGACGTTATAGGTGCACACCAAATCATCTATGTTTTCAATATTACCATCTCCATTTTTCTTCCCTTCCTTATATTTCCTAATGGCAGGCATGGCAAGTGTACCTGTCGGTCCAATGAGTTCTAGCAAGGCATCAATAATCTGGTTGGCATCTAATCCAGTACATTCCAAACCAGAATATGAGGAATGAACCACCAACAGGGAGCCTTCGCCAACTCCTTGCTCACGCAACCAGTCCAACACCTTTTGAAAGTCCGCATGTTTTTTAGATGTTGTCATAATTGGTGCCTTATGAGGATTAAACTTGCCAAGCCTCTTTACATTCTTCCAATAAATCTTGCGCAATATCACTTCGACTCTAGGTGATAATAAAGCAATTCTATTATATAAACCACTTATACTCATGTTTCTTATTGTTTCATCTGGCTAACCTGCATCCAAACTTCCTCATATTGCTTCATCACTATTTCTGTAGAATAGCGATGTATTACTTCTTGCCTTGCTTTTGTTCCAAGCGCTGAGGCTTTTTGCGTATCATTAACGAGTGCTTCTACGGCATTCGTAAGTCTCGTTTCATCTCTTGCAGGGATAAGCATTCCTGTTTCGGGAGTGATCATCTCCGGAATGGCTCCAACATCTGTGGCTACAATAGGGCATCCAAAAGCCATCGCTTCAAGAATGACATACGGAAAACCTTCAGTGTAGCTGGGCAGCGCAAAAACAGCGCATTCCCGGTAGTATTCAAACACCTCTTCCCGAGGAATCTCTCCCAAGAAATGTAACCATTTTCCATCTTCACGGGCTGCCGCTATCGTTTGCAGGTCGGTATGCATCTCTTCAGTATACGGTCCTGCAATCAGCAATTGTTTGACACCCTGCACGTTTACACAGCTTCTCACCAATTCATATACACCTTTGGTCTTAATCACATGGCCAACGAATAAAATGGTTCCTGATTCTCTTGGCATCACCCTCTCCTTTTCAGATGCCTCTAAAACATTATTTGGGAGAGCATTGGGAATATAGCAAGCATTCTCAGCACCATCCAAAACGAGTGCATCATAACTGCGCTTATCAATAGCGATTGATTTGGCAGACAATTGCGCCACGCGTTTCAGCCTATAATATTCCTCTTCCTTCTTTTCAACTATTTCCGGAATTCTTCCAAAATGCCAATGAATAACAAATGGGATGCCAAACAACTTTGCAATCTTAATTGCCAATAAATCCTTAGAAAGCGCCCATGAAGCACTACTAGTATAATGTATTACGTCCGGCCTTTGAAATAGACAATTAAAGAATAGTTTTGTAAGAATAGTTACAGTGTCAACCGCACCTTTCACCAGACGGTTCAATGCCGACTTAGAATTGAATTTCAAGAACGACTTAGTATTCTGAAACCAAATACTGGTACTATCACTTCCTTCAAAAGCATTCAAAACAGATTTTGACCATGTTCCAATGCCACCTACACGTTTGGCATTATATGGTGAGACAAGTAATACTTTAAGCTTTTTGTTGTTCATTAGCCTGAATTATTGCTTCGAGTTCCTTGCGAGAATATCGTTCATTATCCGGATAAAGATTATGTTCGTGCTCAAGAATCTGCTCTATTGACCAATAGAATTTGATCAATTTGGCTGGCACACCACCAAATATACTATACGGAGGCACGTCTTTGTTAACCACGGCTCCTGCTGCTATAGTAGCTCCGCGTCCTACAGTTACTCCCTCAAGAATGGTAACATTTGATCCAATCCAAACATCTTTTTCAATGATAACATCATGGTCGTATCCTTGAGGCTTGTCTTTGTCTGTAATGTCACTAACAAAGCGTCCCAAAACTCGAGCATGGTTTCCTGTATGTATGGTTAAATGCTCTGCAACTGAGGTATGGCCTTTGAAAATTATCTTGGCATTGGGAGTGCTAAGATGAGCGTGCGGGCCAATGCCTACTTTGTCATAAATAAATATGTTCCTTGTGTGGCCTGAGAAAGGAGGTGAAAGGATGACGGTTTTTGCGATGAATCCATATTTCCTTCTATTGCAATTCCCAAAATTGCGATTCCATATACCATAAATGCCTCGGATAAAGCGGTTATCTTTTATTATTCGGGATGCTTTCATTATTCAATTAGTTTTTCTTATCCATTTACAGAAGATTCTTGCGACAGTTTTTGCTCCACTAAAGTGTTACTTTGACTACAAAAAATGTATTCTTCGACGTTCAATAGAATCAATCGCTTAAAAGCTGCAACTTATTATCTATATCTATGTGATTGAACGGAAAGCCGTTCTCCCTAGAAGAACATGCTTTGAGTCGACATGCACATTAACGAAAACAAATGGGCAAATCACAGGCCATCAACATCAAAAAGCAGAACCAAAAGAATAGTTCTTCATTATCAAAAGCACAGTTTTAACCTTTACTTTTCGTACTTTTACGTAAATATTTTGTCTATGGGTTTTCAGTTTTTGTTTTGACTTTTTCCACATATATCGATTCCAGCCAAAACAACGGATTGTTCTTACATAAAAGGCGGCATTTAATAATGGTAGAAAGATAGAAGGATAAATAAGTCGCTTGGAGATATAACTATTTACATTGTAATCTGCAATAATATCATTTCTCTCATTTTCGTTAGAATTCCATTTATTTCGCCTTGGCTGGTGTAAAATCTTGATTTGATGAATATAGCAGTTTTTTTGACCTTTGTCAATAGCGTAAATAGAGGGCAACAGTTCTTCCATTCCATATTTGAAATCCAAATAGAGGGGCCTATCATAATAACACTTCCTGAGAAAATGAGAACCGCCTAGATACATAAATATTTTTGGCAATGAATCTTTCGAACTGGTTTTCGAATATTGTACTGCCCTATCACATTCCAACATCTCATCATAAATCCTTGTTGTAATCGAAGCAATTGTTTCATCCTGATAAAACAATGATAAAGGAAGTTTGAAAAATGTTTCGTATGATTCAGGAGAAATAACGGCATCATCATCCAAAAAATACACAAATTCCCCTTGGGCGAGTTCAAAACCCCTGTTTCTGCCCCCTCCAACCCCCAAGTTCACTTCTTCCTTTTCATATACGAAGGGATACTGATGCTCTGCGAAAAACTCGTAAACCACGTTTTTGGTATTATCAGTAGATGCATTGTCTATTATGACAAATTCCACCTCATTAGGTAGTTTAGAACTAGTGCAGCTTAGTAAGGCCGAACGTAATTGTTCGGCTCTATTCATAGTAATAACAACAATTGAAAGCATCATGGCCGATGATAATAATCGTTATAGACTTTTTGAATGTATTTATACCATAATGAAAAAATCCTTTCTTTTGAAAAGTCTGTCAAGACCTTCTTAGCTTCGTCTCCGCATCTTAATGCCAACTCGGGATTTTCAACATATTCACATAAGGCATTGGCTATAGCCTTTGCATCTCCAACAGGTACTATAATGCCATTTATATGATCTGAAATCAACATCCTTGCCCCGCCAGGAGTACTGTCAGTTGAAACCACTGGCATACCGATGGCCATTGCCTCTAGCAAAGAATTAGATATACCCTCATAATCAGAAGTGATCAAAAAGATGCCCTCTTTCGCCATATCCATGATTGGTTTCTTTGAAACACCCATCATTCTTGCCTTATCTTCTAAAGATTTTTCCTTAATCCACTTTTTTATCAGCTCCTCATCTAAGCCAGAACCATAAATAAGCAATTCGTAATTGCCATGAATCGCAGAAAAAACCTTGAACGCATCTAGCATAACATCATATCTCTTTTGAACGTTGTCAAGCCGGCCAATTGAAACAATCGTTTTATTTCTGTTTTCAAATGGAGCAATATTTGGCACTTCTGTCAAAAAGATTGGATTGGGAATCACCTGTGATTTGTCTTGTAGTTTCCTTGGGTAAAAACTACTAGCTTCAATGGTTTGAAACACAGCCCCATCTGCCGAACAAATTATCTTTAATAATAATTTGTTGACAAAAGATTTATCATAGTCTCTAAATGGATCTCCTCTTTCTGCTATTATCACGGGCTTTTTTAACCTTTTTCCAACCCAACTGGCCATAAAATTTGGAAACTTAGTAAAGCCGATAATTATATCAACTCTTTCCAAAGATAATACATTTATTAATTTCTTTATTTGAGAAAGCCGCCTAAAACCTTTCTGATGCCCTGCTTCAATTTCCAGTAATTCTATAGTTGAGTTAAAGGCCATTCTTTCTTTCTCCATATAGCTAGGGATTATCCCTTTAATATACACAAGAAGGACAGAATTCCCCTCCTTTAACAACCTTTCAGACAAGAAGGCAATGTTTTTTTCAACACCTCCATATCCAATACTATGAGTTAATATAGCAATTCTCATTAACTTGATTTTTTTGGTAATACTATCCATTCTCCCAATTTATAATCCCATTCTTCAGGGGTAAAAGCTTCTGTGCCGTCTCCTGGAAAAAAAGTCATTTCCCCAAAATAAGGACGGCCATTAATTTCATAGAAGTCAACTCGCACAAAGGGAATACCTGTTGCCAATTTCTCGGATAGGGCAACCATCTCATTATAACTTTGAGGCTTTGGCGCTGGTATACTTTCCGAAGGGTGTTGTCTTTCAAATGGCATCTTATTCCATTCAGTATCATAGAAAGTCACCTTCAAACCACCTTCTGAGAAGCGATTAGTACAAAGGAAGGCACATTTTACCTTGCCATCAAAGCACATAAATTTATAATCGGTCAATTCAGGCTTCTCGTCCTTCATGAACTTTTCTGCTATTATACGCGGCTTCACATCACGATACACCCATTCTCGCCCCCAATAATACATATTCTTCTTAAGACATTTTTTTAATTTTTTACTAACGGCATCTATATCAAGGTCATTTTTGTTTTTACAAACCACAACACTCCCACTATCGTGTGTACATTTGATAACAAATTGATTTGGCAAACTCTGCCAATCAACTTCTTCAACAGAATCCCATACCCCTAATGTCGGAATAATGTAATCTTCTCCTATCACATTTGCAACGTATTGCTTTACCTCATATTTATCAACTAACATGCAATACTGCGGGTTTCTGTCATACATTTTTAGCCACTGAAGTTTCTCATTGAAAGATTTTGGAGTCACCAAATCAAGTCTCCTACCAAAATGCACCTTGTACAAGAGTTTTAAAAATGACTTATCACTCATCCAATTAAGCAGTCCATTTTTATTAAGATCAGTAAACAGAGCTATGCGGAACAACCGCTTGTTTTCTCTAAATGTTTTATATGCTGTTTTCAACTTGGACATAGTTACTGGTTTTCTATAACGACATTATTTATGTTTGCCATACAATAACCCAAAATAAGGTTTGATGGAACACACATGTCATTAATTGACATAGAGAAAAAAGTACGAACAAATAACATTAGTACAACCATGAAATACAATCGCTTAACATCCTTGCCAATTATTCTTTTAAAGGTACTAAACGCTTGAACCCAAAAGGACAAAAATGCTATAATTCCAATTATACCCATATCAATTAGTATCTGTATCCAATCGTTGTGGGCTTGTTGATGATACAATAAAACAGTTCCATCTGCACCAAATCCAAACAACCAATTGAAAGCGTTCGCCTTGTTAACAAAAACCTGAAGAAGCCCCCTATAAATTTGACCTCGATTGCTATCATCTCCCTCCATAGTCTTTTCAAGCCGTGACATAAAAAACTCATTTGTAGAGAGGAATTTAGAAATATAATAATAACCTAAAATAAAAAAAACAATTAAAACTATATATGTTCCCAATGAATTTGTGTTTTTTTTACTTTTTAAAGAATGCATGATTTGCATGAATAAACACATTAACCCTAATATGATAGCCCCTCGTTTTGCAGCCAGGAGAACAAAGACAATCAATACAGCATTGCCTATGTATTGTATCGTTGGCCTGTTTCGCCAAAAAAACATCAAAGGCATTGTCATAGCTATAAAATAACCCATATTATTGGTCGCCTCTTCAATATTAGATAAATGACTTAGCTTGGCAAGGGCAATTGTGCGACCATAATAATATCGAATTATAGCAACCCCTATAAACAAGATTGTCCATTTTCTAATTAATTTTTTATTTATTTGTCCGGTCTTGGAACAAACAAAAAATGGGTATATTGGCAACATACTCGTCCAATGTTCCATTAAATACATCCTGCTATTTATTTCAAAACCTATATTGTAAGACAACCCGTCAGGATTGATTATTCTTATTATAGCATAAATACTAAACAAGAAAAATAATACTGACCATGCTTTTAATACAGATGGAAGTTTATACTTCGTGATTGCAATAAAGCAATAATAAAGAGACCAAAAATAAAGAATGAACAGTACAACAACAGAAACAATATTGCCATAAAGGTTTAAAGGAGCGTGAACAAGCTGAATTATCCATAATAAAAGATACAAGTTACACTTATTAATCTTAATCCTGTTTTCCATTTATTATCTCTTTTGAATACTTTGATCCTTAATTATAATGCCTTAAAACCATCTATCCATAAACAGGATAAAATAATTCTAATCTCGTCTCTAAAAGAATTCTTTCAACTAAAGTATTTACGAATTTGATTTATTCAATATACTTACCGTACTAAAGGACCCTTTATACCAGAGAAGGACGTAAAGCAAATTATTAACGATTAAAAAAACTACTGATCAAAATGCTCGAAATAGTATTCAAGTTTATCTCTATGAGATTCACATAGAACAAAATTTTGTACCTTAATTAGCCATTCTTTCGTTAGTGGTGTCGGTAAAAGTTTTCGTTTTTGTAAAGCTAATAGATAACGATTTAATGTAGGGTTCATAATAGACGCACACAAACCAATAGATTTCTTATAATACTCATAGGTTTTTTCTGAAAGTAATTTTGAATTGGAAATAATTGCATTCAATTCAGACTGCCTCTTTTCAAAACAGATCTGATTCGAAAGATGAACACCAACATTATCATCACATTGTTCTATAGGTATCAACCGATACTCAACAGACTCACTAGAAAAGACTATTTCTGCCATGCACCCACAATTCCAAATATCATTTTTTTTCAACGGTTGAATATCAAAGCAAAAATTACCTAAACCATATATTATTGGCTTACCATGATAAACTTCACTTCCCGAATAGCAATGTTGGTGGTGATTTACAACAGCGTCAGCCCCACAATCTACAAAATAATGATAAAGCTCAACCATTCTGGGACTTGGTAATTGCCAATGTTCGTGACCACCATGTACTATAACCAATACGTAGTCAGCACGCTTTCTGGCTTCCTGAATATTATAAAATTGGCGTACGGGATTTAAAGGATTGGCTCCTGGTGAAGTGGGGGTTGCTAGGCTAAACTCATGTTCGCAGCAGTTAATTATTGCCAAAGATTTTCCATTAACGTTTTTAAATAACACACTACTTGCATCATCAAGATTCTCTCCAACGCCAACAGTATCTATACCGATTTCTTCTAGAATCCTTTTAGTATCCAGCATTGCATCAGTACCATAATCCAGTATATGATTATTCGCCAATGAAGCACACTTGAATCCAGCATATTTAATCGCTTCTGCAGATAATGATGTACCTTTTAAATTGGGGCCGCATTTAAAAAGTGGTTTTTTATCGCCCACAACTATTGGAAACTCGAAATTTACTATAGAATAATCGGCGGTTTGGATGTATTTACAAACAGCCTTATCAAATAGCTTATTATAATCTCTAGCGGCTACACATTCTTCCACTCTAAACCGCTCGCAATAATCACCAGCTATAAGTACTTTCATAATAAAACTAGTTAATTGTTATAGATATAATATAGATATAAAATGATTTGACAATTCGTACTTATTATTTACGTATAATCTTTCTAATAAAGCCATTAAACAACAACCGTTCACTGCTATTGAAGACAATAAAGTAACTCATCCCTATAATAACAATTGAAGAAACGGCTGTTACAACGCAAAGCCTTAGAAAACCCTGTGTCATATATGAATGTATCAATAATGAAGGGACTAATGCTATCACAACAACTAATAATAATGGCATCCAAACTTGCAAGACATATCTCTTAATTGAGAATGGTACTAATTTATTTACAATATATAAACATACAATTTGTTGTATGATATTAAATACAATGCTGACAAAGAAAACAGATTCAGGCTGATATCCCATTTTCAAAAAAACATATGAAACAGGGAGAATAATCAAATCTACAAAAGAACCAGCTATTTGATACCACATCATCTTACCAGTGGCATGAACAACAAATGACATGGCCGGATTAAATACAGTTATTAGTGCAGATACTATTACTAGAACAACAAAAATGGGTGTATAATTGGGGATGGTGTCTCCTAACCATAAATCCAATATATAATCCACTTCAATCATTACTGGCAATGACAGCAATAGTAAAAGAATGAAACAAAGTTTACTTGTACTGAACATCAATTGAATTGTCCTACCACTATTACCTTGAGCATATGCTTGTGTAAACTGCGGACGCGCTGCAGTATAGATATTAGATGTAAAACCACGGATAGCGTTAATAACTTGGACTGCTATACCTCTAGCGGCGTTAACTACTGGTCCAAAGAACAAATTTAGAACCATGTTTAATCCTTGCTGATTCATCATTAAAGCAAAGGTTCCAAACACATTCCAGCCGGAAAACGACAGCATCCCTTTGTATAGGGAACGGTCTTCTAAATGTTTTATCCTTAAGCTTTTGAATTTTTTCTTTGAATAAATGAAATAGAACAAAAAATTAATTGTTGAAATAGCTAGAACCAATGCACCATACCAAATTAAATAATCACCAGACAAATAAGGAATTGCTATAATGATTAAAAGTTTTAGAACAGCATCAAGAATACTAATTGCCGCGAAAATATTCATCTTCTCATATGCCATAACAGCAGATGCATAAGGTACTTGCATCACAACAAATAACATAGAGATAACGGAAAACTGAAATACCCAAAAAGCAGCACCAAAGCGTTCCTCTGGTATGACCATCTTGTTATAAAGATACCATAGGCCAAATGATTCAACTAATATGAGAATAATAATTGCAAGAATTGCTTGTATGACTAGCGCAACAACATAAACGTCGGCAATTGCAGTTTCTCCATCATGTCCTATGGCGTAATTATAATAACGCTGTACACTATTAGTCATTGAAGAATTCAAAAAACCAAACATGGAAACAAATCCCCCAACGACGTTATAAATACCGAAGTCGACGACGCCTAATACTTGTAAAATTAGTCTTGAGCTATATAATGATATAAACAAGACAAATAGCATTCTTATAGTCAAGACTACGGTATTCTTGGCTATTCTAGTATTAGCAGTTGCATTACTACCCATAATGCTGAATAAATAAAACCTATCGTTTGATTTTTGTTAACTTCAATCCCAATAATAATGACCACCATGATATGGATGACGTTCAGATTCTGGAGGAAACTGCATATAGTCACCATAATAGAAAGTCAAAAAATCATGATAACGACCTATGACATTTAGTTTAAGACGCTCGAAATCAACTTGAGTTATACTTTCAAAAAGATCAAAATTATAAGTGCAAAGGTCTCTTTCCTTTTTGGTTAACTTACCACCAAAAACAAAAAAATGATTGGTCATTCCATAAGGTTTTGCATTTCCCAGCATATAATCTCGATAATTCCTAATTGACTTATCAAATCCTGGTATTGTTGAAATAGGAAAATGTGATACTACAAAATTACGCCACTTAATAAAATTTAACCTTCTATCCAAAATCGTTTTACCCTTCTCAAAGTAGTTATCTCGTTCATCAGAGGCATCAGCAACATTATAAACAGGATATACATCAATATTCACTCCATAGCTTTTGAATGTAATCCCCACCTTATTATAAGTATTCTTATAGGCCAATCTAGGAAACCCAAAATCATAGTGCTTCACCGTGTCTACATCACAATAAATTATATTATTACTTACAAATTCTTTTTTCAATCTTGACAAATCAGGCAAAGGAATCATAATATCAACATCGTCATCCCATGGAATATAACCTTTATGGCGAATTGCACCAATAAGAGTACCGTAAGCTAAAGAGAATCTAATACCCTTTTGATTACAAAAATCTTGAAACTCTTCTAGCATTTCTAGTTGGATTTGTTTTCTTTCCTCAAGCGATATTTCTTTTTTCATTTTAACAACAAAATAACCTGTAATATAATCTGTAATATTTTCTATAACTATTCACCTTTCAAGTATTTCTTTGCATCCTTAAAGAATGACACTGTACAAAGTATTGACAATATCACCACCGGAAATGCCGCAATAATGGTAACTGACTGTATACTATACAGAGAATTCTCAGCAAACAGCAATGCTATCGGGAAGAGAATAAGCAGAATGCTCCAAAAGGTACGAACTTTTCGATCAGGCTCTCTGTCGGCAGATAGATGTTTATATGAATAAGAAGAAGCAACGTATGTAATGCCGTCGAGCGTGGTGCTGTAAAAAGCAATCATGGTAATGACAAGCATTATCAGAGCCAATATTGGCAGAGGAAGTGTATCGAATATTCTAAGAATGGCATCATACATGCTACCCCCATCTGCTATAAAGCCAGAAATATCAACTCCATGTTTCAATTCTTGGGCAAGTCCATAATTACCAACAATGATAAATGACATAAATGTACCAGCAAGTCCCCAGCCGTAAGTACCTAACACCATATTCTTAATGGTCCTTCCTTTGCTGATAAGAGCAATAAAGAAAGGAGTGGCGCAGCACCAAACAATCCAATAAGCCCAATAATAGATAGTCCAATTCTGTGCGAAGCTCGTTTCACGTAACGGATCCATATAAGTTGATAAACCGATGAAGTTTTGCACCATATTGCCAAGTGATTGGAAACCTGTTTCAAGAATAAAACGAGTTTCACCTCCAAGGAAAAGGAAGTAGAACAAAAGGCCAAAGAAAAGATATGAACAGAATGTGGCCAGTTTGGAAATACCTTTCACGCCAAACCATACCGCCAAGGTATAAATCGCACAGATAAGGAGCAGAAGCACAATGGCAAGCACAACACCGTCAGATACTCCAAGCACAGTAGAAAGAGCTTTGGAAAGCAGTGGTGTAGCCAATGAGAAAGTGGTTGCAGTTGCGCACACGATGGCAAAGATAGCAATCACATCGATGAGCTTGCCCCAAAAACCATCTGCCTTATCGCCCAAAATAGGACGTACGGCTTCAGAAAAGCGTTGACGATCTCTTTTACGCACGTGCATCATAAAGCCAAAGGCTATGGCGAGAATTACATAGAAACACCAAGCAATGGGGCCCCAATGAAACAATGTAAATGTTGGAGCCCACATGGCCATGCCGCCAGGCATCCCCGTAACATGAGGTTCTGCCCCATAAAGAGCCCATTCACACAAAGAATAGAAAAGAATATCAGCAGCCATAGTGGAGGTGAATATCATCGTTCCCCACTTGAAATTGCTGAATTCTGGTTTGTCGGTATTTCCAAGTTTTATCTTACCATATTTGGAAAACGCAACAAAAAGCGTTGTAATAAGCACGGCTACTCCAAAAACTGCATAATAAATACCGCATGTATCCCCAAGAAAACCGCGCACCGTATCTACAAATACTTTTGACTGCTCGGGAATAAGCATAAACACAATCATCAGTATCAACACGATGACAAATGGAATTAATGTAGTGGGCCAATCAACTTTGGTCCTGATTTTTTCAATTGTTTTCATCTTTTTGTAATATTAACTTATTAAAATTTTCTTTTGCGCGATTATAGCGATCCATACCATAACTACCGAAGTCGTCTCCACAGGCTTCCTTAATCACTGTCCATTGTGCCCATAAGGTATCCCAAAGGATTTCATAACAAGTAATTCGCTCTGCGATGTTGGCGGGAATGGAGTTGTGGTAGTAGTTTTTCAAAAAATATTCTTTAGAGTCTTCCGAAAAATCGCTTTCGATGAAAAGAGCTGCGAAGTCGGCCATCGGATCGTTCATTCCACTATACTCCCAATCGATGAGAAATATTGTACCATCCTCAGCCTTGATGAAATTCTCTGGAACGGCATCATTGTGGCAAGGGCAGAGCTCAACACCCAATCGGTTCAGTCTGTTTTCAAGCGACATCACTTTAGTCTTGAACTCATCCCAACCATCATACATAGTACCACCTACATTAGCAAGCAGAGTGTCATATTTTTCAATCTCTTGGAACACATTAAATTCATTCTTCAAACGCACATGTGAATTATGGATTGTATCATAAATTTTTGCTATCTTACGCAAATTATCTTGACGCTGAATGGTGGCAGAATTTAGGGTTTCGGCATTTTCCACAAAATCTGCCAATTTAATACCCGTTTGTGCATCAAAATAGCGTATTTTTGGATTCACTCCCATTCGGCAACCCTCAATTGCGTTGAATTCCTCATTGCTTCGCTCAACCATACCTTCACTTCCTGGACCTGGAACTCGCAAAACATAGCTTTTGCCCTCAAAGTTCACACGATAGTTCTTGTTGCTCATACCTCCAATTTGAATAATTTCCGCTCGTGAAATATCTTGACCAGGAAAAATCTCATTGAGATATTGAAGTAGATTTTCCCTATCGAACGGATCTTCTTTGCGTCGAAGGGTTCGACAGGTAACTTCCTTCAGATGTCTGAAATCTTCAGGACAGTCAACATCACCCCAAATCAAGTTCTTAAAAAACACGAAAGGACGTTCTAATGCTGTTGTGACATCCATCATCACATATTCATAGTTCAGGTAACTATTTGTGCTTTTATCCCATAATTCGAGCATACGGTGATATGTCCCAAATGATATTCTTGAAATACCAAGCAATTCACCTTCGAAATTACAAATACGATGCTTATCCTTTGAAATCTTAGTGATAAAACCAGACTGACATTCGATGTAGCATTCGTCTCCACTACCACTCTCTTCTGTGACAGCAAAGCAATTACCTTGCTTGATATCAAGTAATTTTTCGAGAACTTTTCTTTCAAAAAAAGTGTCTCCCTCAACAAGGATGAAATCTTCATCTATGAATTCTTTAGCTGCAGCTAAAGAAGCCATAGACGATGAAAATTCATAATCGTGTGCTATTACAATACTGACAATATCGTCGGCATATTTAAGAAACAACTCATCACAAAAACCCACCACCAACAATATACGATGAATACCAAATTCTTTTAAAAGATTAATGGTGCGATCTGTAAGACACTGCCCTTCCTCATACTGCATCAATGGGAACGGAACGTTGGAAGTCCTTTCTTTTCGGGCTGATAGTATTACTGCTAAGTCGGTCATGAGTTTTGCTTTATTCTAATTGAACTTCGCTCATCATAAACGTACTGGGTGTCCTTATAAAGGAAAGAAAAGAGAAGGAAGTCTCCCTCGTGTTTCAGTTTTTGAAAGCCATATAATTCGCTTTCTTTGCACGATAACTCTCTTCCTATTTCTTTCACAATCTTTGATCGAGTGTCTTCCACATAACTTTTATCAAACAGACGTAGCTCATCAAGGGTGTCAAACTCAAAAACAGCTTCGTCTGAATAGCGTCTTATTTTCATGGGCAGTTCTTTGATATGTTTGATATACACATCTTCCCAATAACCATTACGGACACTTTCTTCGGCATAAGCCATTTTCATAATATCACGGAACTTCCATGAAAACGATTTGGAAAAAAACACATGCCCGGCCATATACCAAGCATCTCTGCCGCCAATAGAAACTTCTCTAATATAGTCATTATCGTCAACGCTCAAACAATATTCCCCCGTTTTTCCGTGAGCATATTGAGCCGCATAATAACTCTCATCTATGGATTCCAAAAATACATTATGACCAAAATAGTGGTCGGAACAACAAATGAATGTGTCGTCCAGACGATCAATAACACGAATAATTGATGACGTGTTATTATACTTGCGATAATCTTCGTTATAGACGGTATCCACACCATACTTTTCGCGAAGATAGTCGAACAAGGTAGCTTTATAGCCTGTCACAATTGTAATATCCTCTACATCAGCCTCTTTGAGTTGACGTATTTGTCGTTCAATGAGAATCTCACCTTTTACTTCAAGAAGGCCTTTGGGGTATTCGACAGACAATGGGACAAAGCGTGATGATGTCCCTGCAGCCATGATGATTGCGTTCATTGTATTGACCTAGAAAGCAAACGATGCCATGAAATTGATGTGTGCTTTGTTGTACACAGGATTGTAAATAAACAACGTGCTAAGAGGCAAGGTAAAATCTTTAATTGCCAAATTATATGTATATTTTATTTCGACATTGCAAATACCAAAGTCTTTGTCATAACCATTGTAGCAACTTTTGTTAAAGGCAGCACCTAAAGCTAATGACAATCTGTGGTCATTAAGAAAATCATAATAAGTACCCAATTCAGCGTAGGTAGAATAAGCCTGCGTGTCTTCGGCGTTACCATCTTCATTAACTATTTGGTACTTATCTGCTCCATAGAAGAAATTGCTCACCGTCAAATACAAAGGAACCCTTTCAGGAGCCACTGTGACTGCCGCTTCAAGCCAATGCCCTGTTTCTCTCCTCTTGTAATTAAAATAGTGATCCTGAGGCATGGTGGTCGTAGGATAATAGTAATCATTTACCCCAATAGTAAACCACTTGTAAGTGTAGCTGATACCATAATCGACCTCACTATACTTACCATTAATGGAATAGCCGCCCAACACATAGGCATAAAAACCTTTGTTGGAATAATTAACACTAGGGAAGAGTACTGGCGAAGCATCTTCGGTCATCATCTCCATACCGCGCCAAATGTACTTGGTTTGAAGATCTAATCCTAAATGAAAATTTGATTCTGTTAATTTTGCCCCCCAAGTATTTCTGGCGGGTTCTTCATTCTGAGCAAAGGCTGTTGTCGCCAATGCAATGATTGCTACTGCGATAATAAGTTTCTTCATATTATTAGATTTTAAAACTATTATTCTATAACATCAATCTCGCCCAATGCTTCCCAAGCACCATCCTTGCACTCCAAAATCACACTGCCGCTCTCAAGGCACTCCAAGGAATGCCATTGTCCCATGGGAACGCTGAGGCCGCAGATGTCGCTGCCGGCTTCAACGAGGATGGTGTCGGTCAGCTCGCCTTGGTCGTTGTAATAGAGCCACTTCACCTTGCCACGGAGCACTACCACGGTTTCGGAAGTATGGCGGTGTCGGTGGATGGGCATCACCGTGCCAGGCTCCAAGGCGTTCAGCATGCGCTGGCTTTGGTCGGTGGGGGTGTTGCGCAGGTCGAGGTTCATTCTAAGCCTCGGGGAGGCTTTTGCCTGAGCCGTCAGCTCGTCTAATATGGCGGTGGAAATCAACATCTATTTTTCCGGTATTTCTGATGTTAATTATACGGGATCAAAGAACGTATCCGGGTGAGCAGGATCAAAGACCTCGTTGCAATACATCACCGTGACAAGGTTCTCGGTTTCGGAGAGGTTGATGATATTGTGCGTATATCCGGGCAACATGTGGATGCATTGGATGTTGTCGCCCGTGACCTCGAATTCGATGACCTGGCCTTCGGGGTCGTTGAGGTTGCGCTCCTGGATGAGGCCGTGACCACTGACCACGATGAAAAACTCCCACTTGGTGTGGTGCCAGTGCTGTCCCTTGGTGATACCAGGCTTGCTGATGTTGATGCTCACTTGGCCACAATTCAAGGTATGCACCAGCTCGGTGAAGGAACCTCTAGCGTCGATGTTCATCTTCAGCGGGAAGGCGACTTTCTCCTTCGGGAGATACGAGAGATAGGTGCTGTAAAGTTTCTTGGCGAAGCTGCCGTTGGGAATCTCTGGAATGGTCAGGGTCTTGGGCTGCTCAGCGAAACGATAGAGCAGGTCTACGATTTCACCCAACTTCACGTGATGCGTGACGGGACAATAGCAATATGGTCCTTTCTCCATCGGGAACACACCCAGACCGTCGAAATCGCAGCGATGCTCCTTGCCTTGCAGGGCGGCTATCATCTCGTCCACAAGGTCGTCGATATAAAGTAATTCCAACTCCACGCTCGGGTCGTTGACGGTGATGGGCAGGTCGTTGGCGATGTTGTTGCAGAAGGTGGCTACCGCGCTGTTGTAGTTGGGACGACACCATTTGCCGAAGAGGTTGGGGAAACGATAAATCAGCACCTTGGCACCTGTCTCATCCTGATACTTTAAGAACAATTCCTCGCCTGCCTTTTTGCTGCGGCCGTATTCGGAGTTACCAAAACGACCTGTCAGCGAGGCTTGTTGTGATGAGCTCAGCATCACGGGGCAGCGGTTGTTATATTTCTTCAAAGTGTCAAGCAGCGTGCTGGCGAAGCCGAAGTTACCTTGCATGAACTCCTCTTGGTTCTGGGGACGGTTGACGCCGGCGAGGTTGAACACGAAGTCGCACTCGCGGCACCATGCGTCCAGCTCCTCTGGGGTGTTGCCCAGGTCGTACTCAAAGATAGCATCGATCTTCAGCTCGGGGAAACGCTTGTCTTTTCCTTCTTGTATATTCTTCAACGAGGCGCAGAGGTTTTTCCCTACGAAGCCTTTTGCACCTGTCACTAATATCTTCATTTCACTCTGATTTTTGTTTTTCCCTCACACAGATTTCACGGATTTCACAGATTTTGCCTGCGGCAGCCTGCTCGCTACAGCGAGCCATATCTGTGTTATCTGTGCCATCTGTGTGACAGTATTTTCTGTGTGAGATCAGTATTTCCTCCAGACCATTTTATTGACTACACCGACATAGCTTTGAATGATACGGACCACCTTGGTCGACACATTCTCGTCAACATAATCCGGAACCGGGATGCCGTGATGGCCGTCTTTGATCAGCTCGACAGCAATATCCACACTCTGCAGAAGGCCTTGGGTGTCGATGCCGCTCAGCACGAAACAGCCTTTATCGAGAGCCTCGGGGCGCTCGGTGCTGGTGCGGATGCAGACCGCAGGGAAAGGATGACCCACTGAGGTGAAGAACGAACTCTCTTCTGGAAGGGTGCCACTGTCGGAAACCACACAGAATGCATTCATCTGAAGGCAGTTGTAGTCGTGGAAGCCGAGGGGCTCATGTTGGATGACACGTTTGTCGAGTTGGAAACCGCTGGCCTCAAGACGCTTGCGCGAACGAGGATGGCAACTGTAGAGAATCGGCATGTCGTACTTCTCCGCCATCTTGTTAATGGCATTGAACAACGACAGGAAGTTCTTCTCCGTGTCGATGTTCTCTTCTCTATGTGCACTCAAAAGGATGTACTTGCCCTTCTGCAAACCCAGACGCTGATGGATATCAGAGGCCTTAATCTCGGCGAGGTTGTTGTGCAACACCTCGGCCATAGGCGAACCCGTAACGTAAGTACGTTCCTTTGGGAGGCCTGTGTCGGCCAGATAACGGCGCGCGTGCTCACTGTAGGCCATGTTCACATCGCTGATGATATCCACAATGCGGCGGTTGGTCTCCTCGGGCAGACATTCGTCCTTGCAACGGTTGCCCGCTTCCATGTGGAAGATCGGAATATGGAGGCGCTTGGCGCCGATCACGCTGAGGCAACTATTTGTATCGCCCAAGACCAAGACAGCATCAGGCTTGATCTCCACCATCAGCTGATAGCTCTTGGCTATGATGTTGCCCATGGTCTCGCCCAAGTCGTTGCCCACGGCGTCCATATACACGTCAGGGTCGGCGAGTTTCAGGTCCTTGAAAAAAACGCCATTGAGGTTATAGTCATAGTTCTGGCCAGTGTGAGCCAATATCGTGTCGAAGTATTGACGGCACTTGTTAATCACCGCGGCGAGTCTTATGATCTCGGGCCTCGTGCCGACGATGATCAAGAGTTTGAGTTTTCCATTATTTGCGAATGATGCCATATCTGTGTAATCTGTGGTATCTGTGTGAGTTATAAATCGTATTCTGTGAGCGTCAAACTAAATTCGGTATTCCGTTTAATTCATTCTGGATATACTCCAGCGAAGCAATCTTAGCCTTGGTCTCTTCGAGATTGAGGCGATAGGTGTTATTGCTGTTGAACTCCTCGATGGTGGCACGCTTGACGTCACCTTCCTTGAAAAATTTGTCGTAATTGAGGTCGCGGTTGTCGGCAGGCACGGCATAGAAGTTGCCCATGTCGATGGCCTTGGCCGCTTCTTCCTTGGTGAGCAAGGTCTCATACATCTTCTCGCCGTGGCGGATGCCGATGATTTTGATCTCTTCCTTCTTGCCACCAAACAACTCACAGACGGCTTCGGCTTGTGTCTGCATGGTACAGGCAGGGGCTTTCTGCACCATGATGTCACCGTTCTTGCCATGCTCGAAGGCGAAGAGAACGAGATCCACCGCTTCTTCGAGCGACATGATGAAACGAGTCATATTGGGTTCGGTGAGGGTGATAGGGTTGCCCTTGCGGATCTGGTCGATCCACAGCGGGATGACCGAGCCGCGGCTGCACATCACGTTGCCATAGCGGGTGCAGCAGATTTTGGTGTCGCCGCTTAGGCGGCTCTTGGCCACTGCAATCTTCTCCTCAATAGCCTTGGTGATGCCCATGGCGTTGATGGGATAGGCCGCCTTATCGGTGCTCAAACAAATCACGCATTTCACGCCTTCATTGATGGCAGCATCGAGGACGTTATCGGTACCTATCACATTGGTCTTGACAGCCTCCATCGGGAAAAACTCACACGAGGGCACCTGCTTCAATGCGGCTGCATGAAACACATAGTCGACCCCTTGCATGGCATACTTCAGCGTGCTCTTGTTGCGCACATCGCCGATGTAGAATTTGATCTTGTTGGCCACTTCGGGCATACGGGCTTGGAAGTCATGACGCATATCGTCCTGCTTCTTCTCGTCTCTAGAGAAAATGCGGATTTCGCCGATATCCGTGCGGAGGAAACGGTTCAGCACGGCGTTGCCGAAGCTGCCGGTGCCTCCGGTAATTAGTAATACTTTGTCTTTGAATACTGACATTTTTTTATAATTGAGAATTGATAATTGACAATTGATAATGAGTAGTTAAAAGAGATCTAAAGTACCAAAGCTGTCGTAGAGCATAATAGTTCTTTATATGATGGATAATAGTACGATTTTGGTACGATTATATTACGAACTGAATTTGTTGTAGCCGCTATTAACGAATCAATTATACGGACAATTAACGGCAATTGTATGTTTTATTATCCCTTCACTTTCTTCAACGTTAATTACCGTGTAATTCGACGTTAATTGGACATTAATTCATTTTCATGTTTGACGAGGTTCGAACAACGACAATTAACGAATAATTATACGGACAATTAACGGCAATTATATGTTTATTATCCCTTCCCTTTCTTCAACGTTAATTACCGTGTAATTCGACGTTAATTTGGCGTTAATTTTTTCTTGCCTGCCCGAGGGCGACACCTCTTACATCTTTTCTCTCCACCTCTTACTTCTGACACTCCTAAGATAGATACCTTAATATCTCTCAACTACAAACCGCAATCATAGAACAAGAGTATCTGGATAACGTATTTCTCGCAGTTTAAAACCAAAATCAAATTTCAACTCATTATCAGGAGAATAGATGACATCTGTCATGATAGTCATCTCTGCCATGTTGCGTTCCACAATGTCTTCCTCCAAATCGGGGGCAAAAGTCTCTTTCCATGAGAATACCACATATCTTATAATATGTTTTTCGATATGTTCTTTAACTAACGGACTGGTGAACAATACACATAAAGTGTTGTACAACTGACTTTTTGCCTTTTGTCTTTTGTCCTTCACATAGCCAGAGCTAGAGCACGTCATCTCTACCAGAACAATAGCTTGATGATTATCAAGCATATAGTCGCATCTCTCACCCAAATCCTCTTCAACATAACTGAAAACTTGGTCTATACTGATGACATTGACAGTTTGTTCGGCGCTTACCCTTAACTGCTCTCTACTTGTAATGCTTTCTTCACATATATAACGGCAATTGCGACACGATTTATCATCCAATAAAGAAAAATCGCCCTTCTCAGTCTTTTCGTCTAATAGCAACACCCTTTCGCCAAGTTGGTGAAATGTACCGTAGAAATGTCCTTCGAATAACTCTTTTAACATAAAACTACATTTCCCTTATCTGACGGTATTGGGTATACATGTCGCGCATGGCCTCAACCAAATCTTCCGCATTTACACTGTTTTCTCCCGTCTTTGGATTATATTGCATCAAGTCTGACAACCGTCCGTCATTGGTACCAAAAACACCAAGTTCCATCGGATCCAATTTCACGGCATCTGCAACATTTTTGTAATAGCGAGCAATTAGGACGTTCAAATAGTTCAGCACAAAAGGACTATGGGTAGTGATTGTGCATCCATGCTTGCGACCATTGGAGCATAATTTGATAACGGCTTCTATCAATGCTACCTGGGTAAAAGGATAAAGGTTCTGTTCTGGCTCTTCAATAATAAATGTGGTGCGATTAGGAATCAACAATCGATCACAAGCTTCTTCGTAAGATCTAAAAATCTCTTCAGCTTGTTTGTCGTGTCGATGCAATGCTTCATTGAACTGTTTTACAAGCTGAGCCACTTCTTCTTCCTTAAAATCAGGCTTATATTGGGACAATGCCACTTCACGAGTCAATGCTAAACGTAATTGTTTGCTTTTTGAGTTTTGCTCAAAAGAGTTTTTGAAGTCATACTCTTGGAAATATTGATCGGTATAGTATTGTAGCATTACTAATAGCGGGGTCAATGATTGCAAACCGCTCGAAGAATTGCTCAATGAAATATCATAGGTCTGTCCGTTGACATGCTGAATACGGTCATTCTTAGTGGCCATTTCAGCATCGTAATAATACTGCACGCCTAATCCCAAAACGTTAGTCTTGTTTTGAGGAGAATAATACTCACGAGCACGATACCAGTCAAACAGAAAACTACGAAGATTGGTGGTACTGAATTCAAAACCCTTCAGTTCTGGCAGCGTCACCATATTACGTTCGGCAGGAATATAGCATATCTTTTGACGGTGATAGGGCACTTCTCGTTTTAGATGAACATTAAACTCACGATGTTCATAGCATATTTCGATGAAGTCGGTAGAATATGAAACAAACGATTCTTTGCCTTGATCAAAATAGTCTTCCATTTTATGGAAACCTTCCACCAATGTCCTATAGTTTTCTCCGTTGCCAATCGCATGCTCATTGCGCGTTGTTTCCACCTCTTTCTCTATCCATTCACAGGTACTCAAAATCTTTGCGACTGTGCTTTTGCCACTACTTTGAGGACCAATGATGAAGTTGAACCTTTTCAGTTCAATATCAACTTCTTTTATCGGACCAACATTGTGTATGATTAAATGTTTCATTATACTTTTGAAATATTACATGTAGTATTCCTTATACCATTCAGCAAAGGATCTTAATCCTTCTCGCAAAGTAATCTTCGGCACAAACCCAAAATCTCTTTCCAAAGCGGTGCTGTCGGCATACGTCACCGGCACATCCCCCGCCTGCATGGGAACGAGCTGCTTGTGAGCTTCGAAGTCATAGTCCTCGGGCAACACGCCTGCACGGACAAGCTCCTCTTGGAGGGTCTGCACAAAATCAAGCAGGTTCTCCGGCTGTCCCCCACCGATGTTATAAACCTTGTAAGGCGGGATAGGCAAGCCGTCTTTGCCTGTCTTTTTTTCAGGCGCCTTCTTCATTACCCGTACAATGCCTTCCACGATGTCGTCCACGTAGGTGAAATCGCGGCGGCAGTTGCCATAGTTGTAGATCTGGATGGTCTCGCCTTTCAGGAGTTTGTTGGTGAAGCCGAAATAAGCCATATCGGGTCTTCCGGCAGGGCCATAGACGGTGAAGAAACGGAGACCCGTGGTTGGGATGTCGTACAGCTTGCTGTAGCAATGGGCGAAGAGCTCGTTGCTCTTCTTGGTGGCCGCATAGAGGCTCACGGGATTGTCAACACGGTCGTCAACACTGAAGGGGACTTTCTTGTTGCCGCCGTAGACGCTGCTTGAGCTGGCATAAACTAGATGCTGAACACCATGGTACCCATCCATCTTACATCTTACATCATCCATCGAATGCCTACAGGCTTCGATGATGTTGTAAAAGCCTATAATGTTGCTCTCGATGTAGGCGTCGGGGTTCTCGATGCTGTAGCGGACACCAGCTTGGGCGGCGAGGTTGACGACGATGTCGAATTTGTTCGCGGCGAATAGATGATTGACCAATTCTTTATCGGCGATACTGCCGCGAACAAATTTATAGTTGAGAGTTGAGGGTTTAGAGTTGAGAGGCAGTGGAGCGTTGGTAAGTTGAGAGTAGTAAGTATCGAGTTCTTTTAGGCGGTACTCTTTGAGGGAGACGTCGTAGTAGTTGTTGAGGTTGTCGAGGCCGATGATGGTGCCTTCGGTCATCTCTTTGAAGAGACGTTTGACGAGGTTGGCACCGATGAAGCCGGCCGATCCGGTTACAAGAATGTTCATATTATTCTTTTTCAACATTAATTACCGTGTAATTTGACGTTAATTGGACATTAATTCATTTAACTACTTGAAGTCGACAATTAACGAATCAATTATACGGAAGATTAACGGCAATTATATGTTTCTTTTTTCCCTTTTCAACGTTAATTACTGTGTAATTCGACGTTAATTTGGCGTTAATTATCTTCTTCATCAAGCAGATATTCATAATCCACTTCTGAGAGGGGTTCCATGTTACGATCTACAATGTAACATTCGTTGGTGTACTCGTCGAATGCCCATCGCTCGCCTATCAGGCTTTCTTCTCCAAAATTGATCAATAGTCCTAGGGGCTTACGAGTCAATCGTAAATAATTGCACAATTGAGCACGATGAGCAGATGACACATGGGTGACCGATTTCAACTCCACGATGATATCGCCAGCCACAATGTCCATCTTGTATTTCTTGTCAAGGAGGTGTTTCTTGTAATACACCAACACTTCCTGTTCCCGTTCGTTGTCAATACCTCGATCAAGCAGTTCAAGATGTAATGCCTCTTGATAAACAGCTTCTAAGAGACCCCAACCCAGCTCGGAATGAACCGCCATGGATGCACCAATAATCTTATATAC
>JAEEGI010002138.1_pt1 | contig 48843 bp, 35 predicted proteins | sample 8958751 | NCBI WGS metagenome assembly JAEEGI01 (sample SAMN16246545, study PRJNA631951) | gut metagenome | biome: gut microbiome; feature: rumen; material: KS-attached | host: Bos | place: Iran: Karaj | collected 2018-10
TCCGTGTTCTCGCGAAGTTCTCCATTGCGGTCACGATAGCGCTCAGTTGTGGCAAGGGTGAACTGGGCCACCTTTGTCGCACCCTGGTTAGGGTTGTTTCCATCAAGGTAACGTATCTCCGGGTCTTTTCCAACGTTACCGATCAGCATTACTTTGTTCAGTGACATGATGTTAGATGTTTAGATATTAATAAAAAAACATAGGCTTGACGAACGAGCGCCAAAACCTATGCAATTTAATGAATATTCGCGAAAACCGAAAGAGATTGTTCAGAGAATCCTAAGAGTTTCTGAACGAATTCTTTCATCAGAGCCCTGCGAAATAGCCAGGGAAGATAACCATGGTCATCAAGTAACCCACGATGGTGGAAACGATAACGCTAATCAGGCCTGGCATCATGAAACTGTGGTTCAAAAGGTACTTGCCTATCACTGTGGTACCTGTACGGTCGAAGTTGACCGTGGCGATATCCGAAGGATAGTTCGGGATGAAGAAGTACCCGTAAACGCTAGGCAGGACACCCAACAGAACCGGCCCGGCAATGCCGAGGGAATAAGCCAACGGCAGCATTGCGACAACGACAGCCCCCTGAGAGTTGATTAGCACGGAGACCAGGAAGAAAACCAGGGCGATGGACCAGGGGTATTGAGTGACAATGCCGGTCAGCATCTCCTTGATCTGATCCATGTAGTTACCGAAATAAGTGTCCGCCATCCAGGCGATTCCATAAATAGCGACCACAGCGACCATACCAGAGCGCCAGACAGCTCCCGCGGCGGCTTTCTTAAGATCCACCTTGCAGAGAATGATCATAAAGGCAGTGGCGCAGAGCATGATGATCTGGATCGCGATGTTCATCTTAGGTAGTTTGGCCAAGGCTTCCTTGCTCATCACCATCTGGCAGAAAGCCAGACCCACAATCACTAAAATAGCGAAGAGGAAGATAAACACGGCCAGCTTGGATTTCTTGTCTATAACCTTGTCAAGAGTGGTGGCGTCACTTCCGTAAACATAGTCACGCACAGCCGGATCAGCGATCCGCTTCTGGAACTCAGGATCCTTGTCCAGGTCCTTTCCCCTACGGTAAGAAGCCATGGCGGCAAAGAGCAAGCCTATTATGCACGCCGGGATGGTCACCATCAAGACCTGCGGGATAGAGACTCCGTAACCATTGGCGTTTGAGATGGTCACGAACGCCACCACCGCGGCTGCGATAGGAGAGCAGGTGATACCGACCTGTGAAGCGACGGAAGCGACTCCGCAAGGCCTTTCAGGACGGATTCCCTTCTTGATAGCAATGTCCACAATAATCGGCATAAGGGTGTAGACCACATGGCCGGTGCCAACGAGGACGGTCAGAAAGAAGGTAGTGAAGGGTGCGAGGATAGTGATACTGTCCGGATGCCTTCTGAGCATCTTCTCTGCGATCTGGATTAGCCAATCCATACCTCCGGAGGCCTGAAGCACACCGGCGCAGGTGACCGCGGCAATGATGATGTAGATGACATCCGTAGGAGGAGTACCGGGCTTCATCCCGAATCCGAAGACCAAGATAGCCAATCCGATACCGGAGATAGCGCCAAGGGCGAGGCTGCCGTACCGCGAACCCACGTACAGGGCCGCGAGAACGATCAGCAACTGGATTATCATTAGTGCCATTTTGAGTTGTGGTTTTGTGTTTGAGATTATTTCAGTTTGGCGGAGATAAGAGCCCTAAGCTCTTTATCAGTGGAAATCGTTGTCGGATTGAGGTTTCCGTCTTCAATCAGATAAGCCATCGGAAGGCCTTTGGTGAGGTTGTAGGTGAACACGATTGGGCTGGCGGCTCCGAGGCCGTCACAGACATTGATCCAAGGCAGTTCTTGGCTCTTGACCGTGCTTGCCCACACACCCTTGTCGGTGTCAAGGGACACTGAATATATCTCAAGTCCCTTCGGATGGTAAGTCTTGTAAAGGGGTATAAGGACATCCTGATTGAACATCTTCTGCGCCGCATCAGCTGCCTGCCAGAAATAGACCAGCACGACCTTGGAATCTATGTCGCTGATTTTCACCTTTTTCCCATCAATGGAAGGCAACTCTGCATCGGGGAAGCCCGCCTCATTAGCGGAGGAAAGCTTCTGCTCGAGTGCGAGGACATTGAATCTCTTTTCAGCCTCCGAGGAGAGAGCGGCGACATATTTCGAATCCGGATAAAGAGTCAAAAGTGAGTCATGAACCGCCCTGAAATGGACCGCGTCGGTGGACTGGGAGAACACCGGGAAATCGTCATTTATCTTCTGGAAAAGCACTGGGATGGAAGTCAATGACTTGCTGTTATCCATGATGTACTTGATCCTGGAACGGTAGTACTCCACATACTTCCTGGAAGCGGCAGGGGTGTCACCCGCGTCAACCGCTGAGGAGAAATCCTTCAAGAAAGCGGAAAAATCATCCTCAACCTCTTTGAGCTTGACACTCTCCTCGGAACCCTCAACAGAAAAACCGCCTTCGATGTCTGAGACAACCTTGACCTTGTCACCCTTCTGGAGAAGGAGGGAAGCGACCTTGGTGTCGTCATGGAAGACATAGATGAATTCCGGCTGACCGGCAGCGATGTCCATCTTGTAGGAATACGCTCCCGAAGCATCTGTCTTGACTGTGTCGAGCACATTGAGACCAGCGCCGGCAAGACGCTTGAATACGACTTTGGAATCAGGAGCACCTGTCAGCACGCCATCAACCCGGACCTTGTCCGAACATGAAGAAGCGGCCGCCAGAATGGCCGCCGCCGCTAATATCAATTTATAATTTCTCATATTCCTGGAATATTCTTTCGGCTATCGCCTTGTTCTCCTCCGGGCTGAGGTGGAGCTTCTCTTTCCTGAAATCCATGTCCGCCTCCGTCTGAAGAGGAACGAGATGTATGTGAGTGTGAGGAACTTCCATCCCAAGGACCGCCACTCCAACTCTCTTGCAAGGGACCGCGGCCTTTATGGCTATGGCCACTTTGCGGGCGAAAGCCCATAGGCCTTCATAGGTGGCGGGATCGAGATTGAAAATGTAGTCGTCCTCAACCTTCCTGGGAATCACAAGAGTGTGGCCGGGGGCCATCGGGTTGATGTCTAGGAAAGCGTAGAAATCCTCGCTTTCAGCGACCTTGAAGGACGGGATCTCCCCCGCCGCTATCTTGGAGAAAATGGTTGCCATTGGGATCAGATGGTAATGTCGAGAATCTTGAACTTAAGGACGCCTGAAGGCACCTTCGCCTCAACAACCTCGCCCTTGGAATGGCCCAGAAGAGCCTTGGCGATCGGTGTGGTGGCGGCAAGCTTGCCATGGGTGAAATCAGCTTCGGTCTCCCCGACGATTGTGAACTCCATCGTGGTCTTCATAGTGAGGTTCTCAACCTTGACCTTGTTCAACATCTGCACCTTCTCGGTGCTGATCTGGGACTCATCGATGACCTTGGCGTTAGCCACAAGGTCCTTGAGCTTCGCGATCCTGACCTCGAGCAAGCCCTGGGCCTCCCTCGCGGCGTCATACTCCGCGTTCTCTGAGAGATCTCCTTTCTCCCTGGCCTCAGCGATAGCCGCCGAGATCACAGGACGCTGGGCGAGAGCGTCCGCGAGATCTTTCTTCAATTTTTCCAACCCATCCTGGGTCATGTAATGGATATCTGCCATAATAACTGGTTTATTCGCTTCTTAAAAATCGAACGGAGTCCCGCCCTTGTCCGGCGGAACCCTGTCCTGTGTCTGCAAATGTAATCAAAAACCCTGGAAAATCAAATCTTTTTCAATTCCCGTTATAAATCGTATAAATAGCGTTTCGCAATAGTCTGTCCCTGCCTGCGCTGGTGATCGGGTCTCCAGTCACCACGGGAAGACCATCCTTGCCGGTGAGGAAAGCGTGCTGGTTCCTGCCTATGGACGGCATCCAAGGATTCTCCCTAAGGAACGAGCCCTCTCTATCGATAAAAACATCAAACGGGAACTTCCTGTGAGCCAAATCATTATCTATATTCTCAGCGACCTCGGAGTTGGGCCATATCACCACGACAGTCTCCAGGCCGGGATACAAGTCCGCGAGAGAGGCGTACTGCGAGTACTTATGTAGCTGGTTGATCCTGCAACTTGAGCATTCGGTCGAGTCGATGTAAACCACCAGCCTTACAGCAGGGACCGTCAAGTCTGGATGAGCCTCAATATTCCCTTTAATTCTCTCAAGTCCGGACGGAAACACAATAGCCTCAGCCGCATTGTTCTTACCTCCGTTTGAGCCACATCCCGCTAGCGAGAGCGCCAGCAGAACCAATAACATAAGAGACAAACCTTTTCTCATCATTAATTATAGTTTCTCTAAAAGACAAATATAGCGTTTTTCGAGGATTTTACCTCTCGAAGATTTATCTTCGCGTTATGAAACACTCTTTTAAAGAATGGGTCGCAGTGACCCGCTATTGGTCTTTTCCGGTGTCGGTGATGCCGGTTGTAGCCACTTTCGCCTGGCTTTTCAGCCGTGGGATGCTGCCCTCCGGGCCGATCCCTTACGTCAATTTCGTCCTGTCAATCATCGGTGTGATCCTGTTGCATTCGGCAGGCAATGTGATCAGCGACTGGTACGACCACAAGACCGGTGTTGACAACGAGAAGGCGTTCGCTGTCCCGAACCTCGTGTTCCACAAATTCGAGCCGAAAGAGTACAAGACGTTCAGCATCATTCTGTTCGTGGCGGGAATAATCGTAGGTCTTATAATCACCCTTCTCAGCGGGCCTTACATGCTTGTCGTAGGAGTGGCCGGGGTGCTGCTCACCTACTTCTATTCCTTCCTGAAATACCACGCCCTTGGCGACCTGGACATATTCATCATCTTCGGAGTGCTGACTGTGTTGGGGACAACTTACGCTCTGACAGGCAGTTACCAGCCACAGGCGCTGATCTTGTCCCTGCCGATCGGAATCATCACCGTCTCGGTCCTCCATGCCAACAACACCTACGATATCATCACTGACAAAGAGGCTGGCATCAAAACCTTCGCGATGCTTCTAGGCCTGCCTAAATCAGCCGCCCTGTACCGCTGTTACATGTTCTTACCATTCATCTGCGTGGTGGTTTACATCGCTTTAGGGCTCATGCATCCCCTCGCTGCCATCAGCCTTGTCGCGGCCATTCCGGCCTGGAAGAACCAGAAGCAGGCAGCGACATATCCCCAGAACGGCCTTGAGGCCATGAAAGGGTTGGACCAGGCGTCAGCTCAAATGCAACTCATTTTCTCAGGACTGTTGTCTATAGGGCTCATTGTGGCCGGACTGCTATGAGAAGGGACCGCATACACCTTGCTGTCGCGGTCGTGACAGCGGCTTTGCTGTGGTTCTTCATGTTCAGCCCATGGACGGGCGGATGGCCGAACTTCTGGATCGTGATGTCCTGCTCGGCGGTGATACTTACCACCCTTGGGCTTACCTATACACCTGATAGAAAAGAACTTCTGAAGATTGAGAGACCAGCGTTCCAGATACTCGCCGGAATAGTCATCGCATTCGCCTTGTGGGGAATATTCTGGATCGGCGACAAGGTCTCCGCCTGGATGTTCGCCTTCGCCCGACCGGAAGTGGACTCAGTCTATGCCATGAAGACTGGACTTCCTGTCTGGCTTATCGCTGTCCTGCTGCTATGCCTTATCGGCCCGGCGGAGGAGCTATTCTGGCGTGGATATGTCCAAAGGACCCTGGGCCGCATTCTGGGAGGGAAACGCCCTGAGGACAAAGCGTTTGTCTTGACTGCCGTCATCTACGCGCTCGTCCACATCTGGTCATTCAACTTCATGCTCATAATGGCGGCCCTTGTCGCAGGCCTTGTCTGGGGCCTCATCTACAGGCTCCGTCCGCAGGCTCTCCCCGCCCTCATCATAAGTCACGCCCTCTGGGATGCCCTCGTCTTCGTCCTGCTCCCGATATAAACTGGATCCTAGTCTTCCAGGCAGGATTCGCGGTCTTGAATAAGTTGGGCTTTAAGGGCATCGAGGGAAGCGAAACGGCGCTCATCCCTTATCTTCCTCAGGAAAGTCACCTTGAGGTCAAGGCCGTAGATGTCCTCGTCGAAATCAAAAATGTTGGTCTCGACAGTTCGGTCACTTCCCGCGTTGACCGTCGGACGAGTCCCGATGTTGCACATACCCCTGAACTTACGTCCAAGAGACTCAACCTCAACGGAATAGACTCCATTTCCGGGCAATAGTTTCAACGGCTCGTAGAGCCGCATATTGGCGGTCGGGAAACCGATTGTCCTCCCAAGCCGGTTCCCAGCCACCACGACTCCGAAAAGAGAATACTTATAGCCAAGCATGGCAGCGGCTCCTTCAACATCCCCGGAGGCGACCGCTTCACGGATCTTTGTGGAACTGACAACAATCCCTTTGGGAGAAGACAAGCTTCCGGTCCTAATCACCTCAAGGCCCAATCTTTCAGCGACTTCCGCAATCTCAACCGGACTCAGGAGGTCACTCCCGATACGGTTGTCGTAACCCAGGAGAATCGCCTTACCGCCAAACCTTCCTTTGACATAATCCTCAAGATACTCCTTTGTCGTCAACCTGCTGAATGAGCGGGTGAAAGGCAAGACCTCTACCTTGTCCACCCCGATTGAAGATATGAGCTCTTTTTTCTCAGACAAAGATGTGAGCAGACGCAGATTACGCGCATCATCTTGCAGCACATTTCTGGGATGGGGCCAGAAGGTCACGACCTCGCTCCCTTCTCCCCTCGCTCTCGCGACTGAGACTAGCTTTTCAAGCACAAGACGGTGCCCGAGATGGACACCGTCGAAAAAACCCGTCGCTACAACCATTTCACCAGCTCGAAGTCCTGCCTGTGCGGCATCAGAGGATTCTTGGCGTACATTCTGGTCGCTACCTGGTACATACCGGTCTTGTCGGGAACAATCGCTGTCTGGTATTTGGCCACCCCATCGTTGAACTCGACCACCTGGCATTCGTAGCGCTCCTGGATGTGGAGTTTATGCTTGCGGTCAATCGAAGCGAAGAGCACCTCAACTCCGATGTCCTCAGGATCAAGATCACCGATGTTCAGAACCACCTCAACCTTAAGACTGTTGTGCATCGAGAGATTGTAGGAGGCATCCGGCTGAGTCTGGGAAATCACCTCTATGTTCTTCCACTCGCGGCGTATCCTCTTCTTCCACGCGGAAATCTTCCTGGCAAGGCGGAAGTCGTCGGAAATGACCTCTTCAGCCCTCTTGGATTGAGGAATATAGTACTGGTTGCAATAGTCGGTCAACATCCTGTTGGTAGTGAAGTTGCTGGCCACCTGGGCAATAGTGTTCTTGATGTAGCCCACCCACTTTGGTGAAAGCCCGAGGGCAGGATCCACATCATAATAAGCGGGTGCGATCTCGTTCTCAAGAATAGTGTAGATCGTAGCTGAATCAAGCTCGTTCTGATAACCCTGGTCATCATAGGCCCTCTCCTGAGGAAGCGCCCAACCGGCGCCTTCCTTATAGCCTTCAACCCACCAGCCGTCGAGCACTGAGAAATGCATGACACCGTTCATGGATGCCTTCTCGCCAGAAGTACCGGAGGCCTCCTGAGGACGGGTAGGGTTATTCATCCACACGTCCACACCCTGTACAAGTCGCTTTGCGAGACGGATGTCATAACCAGGCACGAAGACGATCTTGCCGAGGAAACGATCCTGTTTGGATATCTCCACAATCCTCTTGATGAGATCCTGGCCTGCCTTGTCGGCGGGATGGGCCTTACCGGCGAAGAGGAACTGAACAGGATGCTCGGGATCGTTGACAATAGCGTCGAGACGGTCAAGGTCGGTGAAAAGAAGGGTGCCTCTCTTATAGGTCGCGAACCTACGGGCGAAACCGATAGTGAGCACATCATCCCTCAAGTTCTCCTTGATGGCGACAATCTCGCTCGGGGAGTAATGGTTGCAGAGAGAAGAATCGGAAATGATCTCCTTGACAACCTTTATCAGCCTCTCTTTCAAGACTTTCCGGGTGCTCCAAATCTCCTCGTCGCTGACCTTGTAGATCCCGTCGAAGCAAGACTTGTCATAGTGATGGGTCTTGAATTCAGGGCCGAAGACCTTCGCATGAACCTTCTGCCATTCGGCCGCAGCCCAAGTCGGGTAGTGAACTCCATTAGTCACATAGCTGATGAACAGCTCCTCAGGAAGGTAACCCGGGTACATTCTGTTGAATATTCCTTTGCTGACCTCACCATGGAGCCAGGACACACCATTGACATTCTGCGAGAGGCTGGAGGCCAGGAAACTCATGCTGAACTTCTCTCCCTGGTCAGAGCCGTTAGGTTTACCGAGGGACATCATGGTCTCCCAATCCACCTTCAGACGCTGCGGATAGTGTCCGATATATTTCCTGAGCAAGCCCTCGTCGAAGGAGTCGTGGCCGGCGGGGACAGGAGTGTGAGTCGTGAACAAGGACGAAGCCCTGACCACCTCGACAGCCTCACCGAAGTCCAGATTGTCCTCCTGAATATATTCCCTGAGCCTCTCCAGGCCAGTGAAAGCCGCATGGCCCTCGTTGCAATGGTAGATTTGAGGGTTGATGCCCAGATTCCTCAGGGCCCTGATACCTCCTACACCAAGAAGCAACTCCTGCTTCAGGCGGTTTTCCCAGTCGCCACCATAAAGGTGATAGGTCACCTGACGGTCCTCAGGAATGTTAGCCTCATAGTCAGTGTCGAGAAGGTAGAGGTCGGTGCGGCCGACGGCGACCTTCCAGATCCTGGCGGTGATATTTCTTCCAGGGAAAGCAACACTGGTGGTCATCCAGTTGCCGTTCTCGTCAAGGACCGGCTCCGCGGGAATCTTTGTGAAATCCTGGGCGTCGTACTGCGCGACCTGCTCACCCTGGCCGGTCAGGACCTGGGTGAAATAGCCGTACCTGTAGAGGAAGCCAACCGCCACAAGGTTGACATTCATGTCACTGGTCTCCTTAAGATAGTCGCCAGCGAGAATGCCAAGACCGCCTGAATATATCTTCAGCGAGGTGTCAAGACCGTATTCCATGCAAAAATATGCGATGGAAGGATCTGTACGCTCGGCCTTCAGAGCCATGTAGGCGTTGAACTCATCCATCACCTCCCTGTAATTCTTGAGGAAGGCCTCACTCTTGGCGAGGGAGTTGAACCTCTTGATACTCACGATGTCCAGCAAGGCCATCGGATTGTGCTTGGTGTTGTGCCAGACCTCGGAGTCGATGGACTTGAAAAGAGCTTTGGCGCTCTCATTCCAGCACCACCAAAGGTTCTTGGAAAGGGTCTCGAGTCCTGAAAGAGCTTCGGGAAGGTGTCTGGTGACCATCACGCTCTTCCATGCGGGGGCATTTATCTCTATCTTGTTGTATGACATTGGTTTATCTTTGTTAAGGTCGTCAGGGAAAGCGCCCTGCGAAGCAATGATCTTGCTCAGGGCCAATGAATAAGCCTCTTTGTAATAAATGATCTGATTCTCCCAGAGAGCTATGGTAGAGACATCTCTGGCGGAATTCATGTATTTCTCTCTGCCATCAGAGTCAAGGGAGGCTATTTCCTTGACCCTGGCCACAACACCATCCACCACCTGGTAGTAGTTGGAATCGTCGCGATCCAACACGGTGATGCCGGGATGCTCTCCTTTGTAATGGGACCTCACCCACATTCCAAAACCTGAGAGGCTGGTCGTGAGCGAAGGAATCCTGAAAGCGAGGCTCTCGAGAGGTGTGTAACCCCAAGGCTCGTAATATGAAGGGAACAAGGTCAGGTCGAGTCCAGCCAGAAGATCATAGTACTTCTTTCCGAACACCCCGTCATTGCCATTGAGGTAAGATGGGATGAAATAGACCTTCACACGGCTTCCTTTCGCATTGGTGAATCCGAGTTCCCTGAAACGACGGGTGATCACATCAGACCACGGATCCATCAGATAATGAGAGACTTGCGTTGTGTAGTCAGGAGATCCGCCACCGGCGAGTTTCGCCACAAGTTCCTTGTCAGCTCCATTGTGGCCGGAAGGGATCATGATGAACGCCTGTATGTCCCGCCCGACAGGATCGGTGTCGGAAAGGTTCTTCAAAGCGTCGATGAACACGTCTATTCCCTTGTTGCGGTACTCATAGCGACCTCCGATACCGATAAGGATGGCGTCCTTCGAGACTTCCTCGCCGGACATGGCTGTAGCCACCTCGATGAGACGCTCCCTGGCGCTCTTGCGCTTTTCCATGAACAGCTCGTCTGTGGCTGGAGTGATGCTGTTCTCAAACCCGTTAGGGGTGACCACATCCACTTTCCTGCCAAGGAAACGCTCACATTCTTTGGCGGTTATCTCACTGACAGTTGTGAAAGCGTCGGCATTCTGGGCGGATATTTTCTCAATCGAATGCCTGGCCACAACACCGAATTGCTGAGCCTTCTGATCGCCGTCATAAAGAGCCATCGAGTCGTAAAGCGGCAGGTTGTTGCCAGCGAGGCAGCGCCCCATGACAGTGGCATGGGTGGTGAACACAGTAGCCACGGGAATCTTGGAGTCCTTCAAATAAAGGAGGCCGGACCCGGTCTGCCACTCGTGGAATTGAGCCACCACCTTGTCGGCAGGACCCAGGTTGAACCTGTAGAAACTCTCGATTACATGACCGGCGGCGTAGCCGAACAGGACATTCTCCTTGTAATCCCAGTTACCTGTGATCGAATCGACACCAAAACGCTTCCAGTACTCCGTCAGGATGTCGTTCTGTCTTGTGAGGTACTGTTTGAAATCCACCAGTATCGCTATGGGCTTGCCCGGGACATTCCAACGCCCCAACCGCACTCTGAGTCCTTCAGAGGCGGCCTGGGCTTTCCATAGAGTGTAAAGGTGGTTGTCTTCAATGAAATCCGGATTACTCTCGGTGTCCATCCAAACATCCGGTCCGATCAGGATGTGGTGCTTGTGGAGTTGGCTTTTGAGGTACAATGACTTGGTCGCGATGACCGTGTAGATGCCTCCTACCTTGTTGCAGACTTCCCAGCTGACTTCAAACAGGTAGTCCGGATTAATCAGTTCTTTTGCCATTTATTTATTTTTGAGTTTAACGCCCGAAAGTAGCGACAGCGTCGTCAATCCTGATGATGAAGTCGCTGAGGGCGTTCATATAATTGATGAAGGCCTCGTAGGGAGTGTTGTAAGGGTTGAAATAACTGTGAACCTCACCATCCGAGAAAAACTTCGTGCTCATATAGTAGAGGTGGTCGCTCTCCTGAAGGTGTCCGAAATCTTCCCAAAGGACAGCGTTGTTAAGAAGGGCGAGCTTCTCTGACTGCTCATAGAGCTTGTTGAAGGCGTCCTGCTGGAGCTCGTTTCCGAGCCAGGCGGTGACATCCCTCTCCTCATCAGCCCAAGAGATCGGGTCCGGAACCTCTATCTCACCGACACTCTTATGCTTACGTGTGGCGAGAGTAGGAGTGGTGAACTCCAAGGAACCGTCCGCGAGGACAACTCCCGGAAGAGCTCGCATGAAATCAAATATTCCTGAAGACTCTTTCTGGTGCTCTCCGAAGGTCTCATAGTCCATAAAGAGGTTGACCACATCACCTTCAGCGGATTTGAGCCACGTGAGGAACTTGTCCGCGGTCAAAGGCCAGTCCTTCCATCCCTTGTCGGAGAAACGGAAAGCGATGTCGTCGCTGAGCTGATAGTTACGCAGCAGGAGCTTAAGACCCGACTGGATTGGATTGGAATAGACATAGTCAGGGCTCTTCCAACCAAGAATGTGGCGGGCGCCTTCGGTCAGCATGGTCTTGAAACCAAGTCCATAAACCTGCTTGCCAATGTTGTCGGAATAGATCAACTCGGTGTTCCTGAAGGCTTTAGGGGTCACTCCGAAATGGTCCTCGATAGCCTTGACATGCTTCTCCACCTGATGCTTGAACTCTCCTTCATTGGCGAGGGAAGCCAGGGAGTGGTAATATGTCTCGGCGAGGAACTCGACCTGACCAGTGTCGGCCAACTCCTTGAAACTCCTCACGACCTCAGGCTCATAGCGGTCGAACTGCTCGAGAGCGGATCCGGTGATGGAGAAGGTGACCTTGAAATCTTTACCATATTGTTTGATGAGATCCAGAAGCAGCTGGTTCATCGGGAGATAGCACTTGTCGGCGATTCTGTGGAGAATGGTCCTGTCGGTGAAATCGTCGTAATAGTGGGAGTCCTTGCCGATGTCGAAGAAACGGTACAACCTCAACCTGGTAGGCTGGTGGACTTGGAAATATAGGCAAATGCTTTTTTTCATGACTGGTTATTTTATGACGGATTCGTAAACTTTCTTCATCTTCGCGGCGGCATGGTTCCACTTCAAGCGGTTAACCTCCTCGTAGCCTTCCTTGGCCGCGAAATCAGCGAGGGCGGGATAATTGAGCAGAGCATAGATGTCGTCCGCCATGGCGTCAACATCCCAGAAGTCCACCTTAAAGGCATATTTCAGCACCTCGGCGGCTCCGGACTGGTTTGAGATGATCGAAGGGACATTGCTTCGCATCGCCTCCAGCGGGGAGATTCCGAAAGGTTCTGAAACTGAAGGCATTATGTACACGTCCGACAGGGCGAACATCTTCTGCACATCCATTCCGCGGAGGAAACCGGTGAAATGGAAGCGGTCGGATATGCCCAAACGGGCGGCATGACGGATGCAGCGGTTCATCATGTCGCCGCTTCCAGCCATCACGAAACGCACCCCCGTGGTCCTTTTCAATACCTTGGCCGCGGCCTCGATGAAATACTCAGGCCCTTTCTGGAAGGTGATCCTGCCGAGGAAGGTCACAACCTTGTCGCGGACTCCCCTCTCAACCTGAAGGTTCTCTCGGCCGCTGAAATCCACCGCATTGTGGACGGTCACTACCTTGTCCGGGGATATTCCGTATTTGTTTATGACGATGTTCCTTGTCAAGTCGCTGACAGCCATGACCTTATCGGCCGCCTCCATTCCACGTTTCTCTATGTTGAAGACCCGGGAATCAATCATGTCCTCAGTACCGCGGTCGAACGAGGTGGCATGGACATGGATCACAAGAGGCTTGCCGGTCAACTCCTTGGCGGCAATTCCAGCCAAATAGGTCAGCCAGTCGTGCGCATGGATGACATCGAACTCATCTTTATGCTCCACGGCGATCGTACCACCTACCATAGCATAGCGGGCCACCTCCTCAAGGAGGTTTGAGCCGTACTTGCCGGAGAAACGGTACTTGGAGCCGTAGATCTTGTCCTCGGAAAGCTCACGGTGCTTTTTCTCAGCCTCGACCAGGTCGTAGAACTCGTCGGGGTTGGTGTAAGGAATCATGTTGGAGCCCACACGGACAAACTTCACCTTATCAAGGAACTCGTCCACTGAAGAGGCCACTGACATGACAGGCACATCGCTGGCGTTGATTATCTTAGCGACACTGCCGTCCTCATCTCCAGAGGCGGATGGCATGACGAACAGCGTCTCTACACCATTCGCTACGAGGCCTTTAACGATGCCGTAGCAAGCTGTTCCAAGCCCGCCGGCGATGTGGGGAGGAAACTCCCATCCGAACATAAGAACTCTCATACTATTTTTCCTCCTCGTATTTCGCTATGACATTGTCAACTTTAAGCAAGGCCGAGGTACTCAAGGCCGATGAGATGGCCCCGTGGGGCTCATGAGGCGGATCGCCATCGTACAGCTCGGAGAAGGCTCCGACACCATGCTTGTTCAGGTCCTCATAGAATCCCTCCACAAGCCACTGTGCCTTTTTCAGGAACGAGGGACCTTTCATCTTGAAACATATCTCCACATAGGGTGCCAGCAGGTAAACCCTGGTGCTTCCGCCATGGTAGGCAAGATCCCTCTCACGCTGGGAACCTTCATAGACGCCTTTGTAGTTGACATCACGAGGAGAAAGCGTACGGATCCCCCTGCGTGTGACAAGCTCGTTATCAACAACATGCAGCACTGCCTTGGCGACCTCCGGCTCTACCGGCAGATCGTCTCCCAGAAGGGCGTATAGCATGTTGGGACGAACCTCCAGATGCTGCCCGGAATTGTCAACATAATCGGCCAGGTAGCCCGCCCGCTGGTTCCAGAACATCGGCTGGAAATTCTCCTGGACAAGTCTCAGAATCCTGGACCAGAATGTCTCGAATTCCCCGTCATTGCCATATTTCCTCTCCATCTCGACAGCGTAGAGGATGGATTGGTACCACATAGCGTTGGTCTCCACCTGGTAACCTGCCCTCTCAGTAACAGGCCTGCCATCGATGTAGGCATTCATCCAGGACAGCGCCCAACCCTCAAGCTGGGCCCACAAAAGGCCATTCGGCTGCATTGAAACCTCAGCGCGCCTGCCAGGCAGGTAGCTGTTGAGGATGCCTTTGACTGTCTGGCCGTACTTGTTCCAAACAGCCTTCTCGTCAGCGCCGAACTCGACATATTGCCTAAGGACATGGGTAAGCCTCAAAGGAGCCTCGACCTGGGTGGTCCTGTGGAAAAGCCTCTCCTGCTCATCCGCGATAAGATTGTCGAGAATCTCCTCGAAAGAGGCTTTATCGCCTTTAGCATAGAGAGTTAAACCAGGAAGAGCCATGAGCGTCTCCCGGAGAAGTCCGGTCTGCATCCATGAGAATCCGGCGGTGATTTGTTTGCGCCCGCCACGGTTACGGATAAGGATGTCCGAGCGGCGGACAAGCTGGTCATGGTACGAGGTCACGGGAGGAATCTTCGACAGCACCGAATCGAAATGGCGCTTCAGCCCGACAGGTTTGATTTCCGCGACCGACGCGGAGAAGACAATCACATCGCCCTGGCTCATCTCCACCTCGAAATGACCGGGAACATAAAGGTCCTCACGGCAATCGAACCCGCGCCTGTACTCGTCGGAATAGGTGATACCCTTGTACCAGCATGGTGAGCTCAGGAACTTGACATCCTTGGTGTTGAACTGAAGGTTCAGATCAGGGAAGCCGTCATAGAGATTCCAAGCCATGCCGTTAGGAATCTCCCATCCCTCTGTCCGGGCGGAATGGTTCTCCTCGGTCAGGGCGTGAATGTCACGGAAGGCGAGGAAAGGAGTCAGAAGCAGAGTCTCTTTCGCAGGGGCGGACAGCAACTCATAGCGGATCAAGACCTGGTCCGCATCGGGAGCCAACAGGATGGTCTTCGCGAAAGTGGTGCCTCCAACCTTATAGACGACTTTCGGCGCCGGATCGGCCTCGAAGTCGATGATGTACTTGTGTCCCCTGGGCTCATAGATGTCGCCATAGCAGTGGATGCCCAGGTTGAACTGCTTGCCGTTCAGCACAATGCTCTCGTCCATAGAGGAGAGCAGCAGGTGTGTCCTGCCCCCGAACTTGTCCACCGGAACGGCAAGAAGACCATGGTAACGCCTTGTGTTGCAAGTCACTATCGAAGTGTTGCAATAGGCTCCTGTCTTATTGGCGTTGATTATCTCCCTTTTCAAGGAATACGAGAGATTGACCAGTTCAGGCTTGTTGAATTTCAAAAAAGCCATATTACTAAACTACTAATTCTTATCTTCTATCTTCTTAAGCACGAGCGCACAACGGCTCGGAAGGTAAAGCCTCAATTCTCCGTTGATGGTAAAGTGTTCAGAATCAGCGCCAAGGCGAGAGAATCCATCGAACTTCCCTTCATCGGAATCGAGAACTTTCACATACTTTCCGGGCGGAGCCTGGAAGCCGTAATCGGCGAAGGATCCGGACGGGTTGAAATTCAGCGCGAAGATAAGGTTTTTGCGCTTGAATATCAAGATTTTCTTTTCTTCATCAGCCCTCAGCAACTCCGGTCTTGAAGACAGAATGTTGTTCCTCTTCACCAGGCCGATCATTTCCTTGTCGAATTCCCTCAGGCACCCATAACGCAGGAAACCGTTGTCGGAAAGCGACCAAAGCCTCCTGGCGTGGTCGAAACTCCAGCCGTTACCCTCCCTGGGGAAGTCAATCCACTCAGGATGGCCGAACTCATTGCCCATGAAGTTGAGGTAGCCGTCGCCGGCGGTTCCAAGAGTTGCCAAGCGAATCAGTTTATGCAAGGCTATTCCCCTGTCAACCAACAGGTTCTTGGAATCCTTATTCATTGAGAAATACATCTCCTTATCGATGAGCCGGAAGATTATTGTCTTGTCCCCGACCAAGGCCTGGTCATGGCATTCAGCGTAACTGATGGTCTTCTCATCAGCCCTTTTGTTGGTAAGCTCGTACCATATCTCCCCGGGACTCCACTGCTCATCGGACTTTTCTTTGATCCATTTGATCCAGTGGTCGGCAATACCCATCGCCATCCTGAAGTCAAAGCCCACACCTCCAGCCTCGAACGGAGCCGCGAGACCGGCCATCCCGCTGACATCCTCAGCGATCGTAATGGCCTCCGGCTTGATCTCCTTAATAAGCATGTTGGCCAAGGCCAAGTAGGTCACCGCATTCTCGTCAACTCCCGAGTCAAAATACAGGGCATAGTCTCCGAAATCCTTTCCGAGGCCATGATCCCAGTATATCATGCTGGTGACACCGTCGAAGCGGAACCCGTCCAGATGGTACTCCTCCAGCCAGAACTTACAGTTGGAGAGCAGGAACCTGACCACCTCGTCCTTCCCATAATCGAAGCAACGCGAGCCCCAAGCGGGGTGATGTCCCTGAGGGCCTTGGTAGAAATAAAGATCGTCGCGGCCATCGAAAAGGCCGAGTCCTTCCGCCTCATTGTCAACACTGTGGGAGTGGACTATGTCCATCACGACAGCTATTCCCATCCCATGAGCCGTATCCACCAGCTCCTTGAACTCATCCGGCGTGCCGAAACGGGAACTCAGAGCGAAAAAGTTGGAAACCTGGTAGCCGAAAGACCCGTAGTAAGGATGCTCCTGAAGGGCCATAATCTGGATGGTGTCGTAGCCGAGCTTTTTGACCCGAGGCAGGACATTCTGACGGAACTCGTTGAAAGTGGACACCTTAGGCTCCTCTGAACTCATTCCGATATGGCACTCGTAGATAAGCGGATGAGGGCGTTTCAAGACCTTGTCATGCTTCCATGAATATGGCTCCGACGGATCCCAGACCTGGGCGCAAAAGACCTTGGTCACAGGATCCTGCACAAGCCTCGGACAATAGGCGGGGATTCTCTCACCGCCTCCGCCAGGCCATTCGATGAACAGTTTGTAAAGCTCACCGTGGCTGAGGAACATCTCATCCAGACGGAGCTCCCAATTACCCGCCCCAGCCACTTTGAACTCGTAGGCGGAGGTTCGCTTCCAATTGTTGAACTCGCCGATGAGATAAATCCTGGTGGCGTTGGGAGCCCATTCCCGGATCACCCACGAACCGTCAGTGTCTTTGTGGAGACCATAGTACAGATGGTTGTTCACACCTTCAGAAAGGCTCGAGGCCTCCCTGGGGACTATCTTGTCCCTTGCCTTGAGGATCCGCTCGTGACGGGCCTCGATAGCGGCTTTGTACGGCTCAAGCCAAGGGTCTGTCTGATAAATTTTCTTCACTTTTCTCATAGTTTTCCAATATACGAAAAATATTCGTTAGAATGACACCTCGGCTCGGGATTTGTTTGAAAGATGGAAAAAGACTAACTTTGTGGGATTATACGTCCTTCCCGAATGAAAGAGGCATTGAGAAGAATATGGTTCCCCCTGCTGGTGGTGTGTGTGATCTCGCTCCACGCCATCGGCATGAGCCCTCGTCCATCAAAGGGTGACCCCGGCTTCGGCATGGTCACCGCTGAAATGCCGCAGAAGCCGGACACCATCCGCTACAGGAACATATTCATAAAGTACCAAGGGAAAATCTCCGACGAATACGACACCTCGAGCTTCCTCGAGTTGTTCGACACCATACCGATGGTCACGGCCAGGGACTCGATATTCCCGCCAGACTCCCTGAAAGAAATCGACCCCTTCAGGTACAAGTACTATGTCGCCATCATCGATTCGCTTGTGCATAAGATAGTTAGCGACTCTTTGAAGCAAGCTGGCGACTCTCTCGACTGGCCAATCCTGGACTCCCTCTACACACTCGAATACAACGCCCGGAAGAAAGCCGAGTTCGACGCCTGGTACGCTTCCCTCTCGAAAGCCGACAGGAAAAAATACGATGTGGAGCAAAAAGAGAAGATCAAACGGCACCTCGCCGACAGCGTCGAACATGTGAAAGACAGCCTGCTGGCTATCAAGGACAGTATCAGGAAGAACGCCCCTCGAATCCTGGAGACATTCGCTCTACCTGATTCAATGCACTACAAGAGGATAGTCCAATGGACCCACGAGAGGGAGTTCCACAAGATGGACATCCAGATTCCGGACACCACCGCCGACTTCCATTTCCACGACTATCCTTTCTTCAGGAAAGATGTCAATGCCACATGGTTGGGAGTCGCCGGATCCGCCCTCCAATACTACAACTACCTCAACCGCGTCAGCGAGAACGGTGTGTCCTTCTACGAGCCTTATGAATCGTGGAGCTACTCGGCCAAGTCCCTGCCTTTCTACAACACGAAGACAGCCTACACCGAGCTGGCCTATTACGGAACCCTGTTCGCCAACTCCCAGAAAGAATCGGACAACCTCCACATCCTCACAAGCCAGAATCTGTTCCCTTCTCTCAACTACACGTTGGAATACAACCGTTTCGGAGGCAACGGAATCATGGAGAACGAGACCACGGCCAACAAAACATTGTCAGCCTCAGTCAATTACACAGGAAAGAAATACCTCCTGCACGCAGGCTACATCCACAACAAGATAAGCCGGAACGAGAATGGAGGCACAACCGACAACTCAATGGTGAGGGACACCACCCTTGACGCCAGGGAATATCCGATACGCCTCTCCACCGCCTCCAGCCAGATCGTGAAGAAGACTTTCTTCCTTGACCAGCAGTACAGGATCCCGTTCACTTTCATAACGAATATGCGCGAGAACCGGCTTGACAAGTCTTACAGGGAAAGGATCATGGGCTCAGGAGACTCGACCCTGATCGCGTCGGTGGACAGCCTTGTCAAACTCGCGAGGGAAGAGAGGATGGCCTCCGACTCGACCGACGCCGACGATGTCACGACAGCTTTTATCGGCCACAGTACTGAATATTCCGTATTCAGAAGGATTTACAAGGACCAAATCTCATCCAGCGACAAGATCGCCCGCGAGTTTTACAGGGACTTCCTCTACAACCCTACCAATTCATACGACTCGGCGAGGGTGTCCAAGCTGGAAAACAGGCTGTTCATCCGGTTGCAGCCTTGGGCCGACGACGCTATCGTGTCCAAACTCAACGGAGGTATCGGCAACAGGATCACCAACTGGTACGATTTTGATCCGACCTTCCTTAAAGGCCACACCAACACGATCTGGAATTCCACGTTCGTTTACGCCGGAGTGGAAGGACAACTCCGGGACTACATCCACTGGGACGCCACCGGAGACTATGTGTTCCTCGGCAGTGAGATGAATGATTTGTCACTGAAAGCCAACGCGTTATTCACACTCCACCCGTTCCGTAGGGCCAGACATAGTCCGGTCTCCCTCGGTCTCCATTTCGAGACCTCTCTGAAAGAGCCTGAACACTATCATAACCACTTCTTCTCCAACCACTTCAAGTTTGAGAATGAATTCGGCAAGACCTCCTCAACAAAGCTCCGCGCCAAGTTGGACATCCCCAAATGGAAAGCGAGCGCCGAAGTGGGTTATGCCCTGCTGGACGGAAACATCTATTTCGACTCACTGGCGGTGGTCAGGCAGAACAAGACTCCGATGAGCGTCCTCAGCGCGTCCTTGAACAAGGACTTCGCACTTGGGCCTCTCCATCTGGACAACCGCATCCTGTTCCAAGTCTCTTCAAACCAGGAAGTTGTACCTCTTCCTCAGCTGGCCGCGAACTCCAGGCTGTATCTCCAGTTCAACATCTCGCATGGGACACTCAAACTGCAGATGGGAGGGGATGTATGGTACAACACCAAATTCTACACTCCGGGATGGAACCCCGCTGTCGGAGTGTTCTACAACCAGAGGAAAGAGCAATACAACAACGGTCCTGTCATCGATGCCTTTGTCAATGCCCAATGGAAGCGGGCCTGCATATTCGTGAAAGTGGAGAATGTCGGGCAGGGTTGGCCGATGGAGAAGAACGACTATTTCAGCGCCCACAATTACATCCGCACCCAAAGAGCGCTCAAGTTCGGCATCTTCTGGCCGTTCTATCTGCAATCAAGTGAGAACCATAAGGTTAACGCCGGCTCCGGATTCTCTACCGGAGCGAGTTCCAACCCGAGCACCGGCTCACCAAGGTTCTAAGGCAGATGAGATGGCTCTCCCACATTATCGCCAGCCTGATGGCACTTATCCTGTTTCCAGTCCACGGAAACAGGCTTTTTGACAATCAGAACTCCTCCTCAACCGATGCCAATAATGGTCAGCCGCTCAAGTGCGCCATCCAACTTTCCGAAGGTTTTCTTCCGGGGCAAAACTATGACCTCCTTAAAGCATTCAGCCTCAGTCAACGGGACTCGACCGAGATATTTCTCGCGGAACCTCAGGCACGCTACCTCGACTCGCTGAGGCTCGACAGTCTCGACATCCTGGTACTCCCCGCTTCTGAATATAAAGACACGTCAGGAGTCACCGCGATGATTCTTGGCGACACTTCCGTAGTGTGGGTCATCAAAGCTGATCAGAAAAGGAACAAGGAACTCGTCAAATGGTTCGTGACTTATAGAGGCTCGGCCGAGTATTCGAACCTGATAAGAAGATTCACAAAGTGTTATGGAGCACCGGGAAGCCAATGGGAGGCCCGATCGGGAATCATCAGCCCATACGACGATCTTTTAAAAGCGAACGCCAAGTCCATCGGGTGGGATTGGAAGTTGCTGGCCGCGGTGGCATGGAGCGAATCCAAGTTCAAGATTCAAGTGGAATCGCCGAGAGGAGCTCTGGGGATCATGCAGATGATGCCCGTCACAGCCGGCCGGTTCGGGGTCTCAAACGTTCTTGATCCGGAAGAGAATATCTCCGCCGGAGCAAGGTACCTGGGCTTCCTGCAAAAGATGCTTTCGGCTTACACGGAAGACCCGGAAGCCCTGAGGATGTTGACGATAGCCGCTTACAACTGCGGAGGAGGAAGGGCCTTGCAAGATCTTGAGGGCAGGGAACGCAGCTCCGCCACGGAAGCCTATGTCAAGGCCGTGCTGTTCCATTACGATGTGTTTAGCGGCAGGCTCAGGGAAGAAAATGAGCTACTGAGCCCTGACGGTCTGGGCGGGGTCAACCCTGGAGATGAAGAGGCAAGGGATGAGAAGAAGGAGCATGATGACCACGAAGGAGAGGACATCAGCGATGAACACCATCGGGATGTTGATGTGGATGGGAACAAAGGAGACGAAATAATTCTCGGGATTTAGCTTCAACAGGTGTGTCCACTTCTGGATCCCGCAAAGCAATAAGGCCGCAGCGTTACCGATCAACATACCCTTCAAAACTATCACTGAGGCAACTTTCAGGAACACCTTCGCGATCGAACGGTCAGTCATGCCGAGAGATTTGAGAGTCCCTATCGTGGAAATATTCCTGAACAGCATGATCAAAAGTCCGGAGATCATGTTGAATCCCGCCACTATGGTCATCAAAATGAGGATGAACACGACATTGAAGTCGATAAGGTCCAGCCAATCGAAGATTTGAGGATAACGGCTCATGACCGATGTGGCGATCAGCCGCTCGCCGGTCTCGGGACCGTTCTCAAGGGCTATCATACCGATCTTGTCGGCAGCGTCCCGCATAGCGATGGAGTTGCGGAAAGCAGGGGCCAGGCCGATTTCAATGGTAGAGACCTCATCCGAAGACCAGCCGCTAAGTCGCTGAAGGTCAGCGATGTCGCACAAGACTATCATATTGTCCGTCCCGTCCATTATGCCATCATACACCCCAGTGACATTGAAATTGCGGACCTTGACATTCTCCCCGATGAAATACGACAACATCTTGCCACCGACCTCGACACCGATGAGATCCCGGAGCCTTGAAGGAACGCTTACGGCAAGCTTCACGGTGTCAGCTTCCCCGTGTTCCCTGGGAACGCCCTTGAAAAGAACCCCATGGATGTTCTCGCCATTTTTGATTATTCCCGCCCGGTAAACAGCGGGAACAATCCGACGGACCTCCGGAAGCTTCTCTATCTCAGCGACATAATCATCCTCCATGGACAACGGGGAAGAATCGTTGATATAGTTCATGTCGGAGGGCAGCAGCTGCACATCACCGGTCAGGTCGGAAATCCCGTCGCGGATCTCCTCACGGAAACCGGAGGAGACCGCCACGGCTATAATCATTATCAGGAAGGAGATCGCGATGGACACCATCGCGATCTTTCCTCCAAAACGGAGGCGACGGGCTATGAAACCAGTCGCTTCCACTTTTTACCAAATGTGAACCCTTTCGCTCTCGGGACGCCACATGGGATCGCCTTCCTTGATGCCGAAAGCATCGAAGAACGACTGGAAGTTCTTGATTGACACGTTGACTCGGTTGACGGCCAGAGAGTGGACATCCTGGCGGGTCCTGCGAGCCTTCTCCTGATCAGTGATGTTCTGGGCCCAGACCGCGGCATAGCCAAGGTAGAACCTCTGGTCGGGAGTGAAGCCGTCAATCAGGCCGGGATCCTTTCCGGCGATTGCGTTGTGCATAGCGGTGTAGGCGATGCTGAGGCCGCCATGATCACCGATATTCTCGCCCAAGCACATCTGACCGTTAGCCATCAGGGCAGGCTGACCATCCTTGGCGGGCAGGATCTCGACAGCGTCGAACTGCTCTGCCAGGACCTTTGCTTTGGCCTTGAACTTGGCATCGTCGTCAGCGCTCCACCAGCCGGACATGTTACCCTTGCTGTCGAACAGACGACCCTGGTCGTCGAAACCATGGGACATCTCGTGACCGATCACGACACCTATTCCACCATAGTTGACAGCGTCGTCAGCATCAGGGTTGAAGAACGGCGGCTGAAGAATAGCGGCAGGGAAGCAAATCTCGTTGGTGCTGGGATTGTAATAAGCGTTGACAGTCTGTGGAGACATGCCCCACTCAGTCCTGTCAGTAGGTTTCCCGAGCTTCGAAAGGTTATCGGCGACACTCCAAGCCCTGGCGGCAAGGATATTCTCGTAATAGCTCTTATCAGGGTCGATGTCGAGGGTGGAATAGTCCTTCCAGACATCCGGGTAGCCTATCTTGACGATGAAGTTGTCAAGTTTCTCGTGAGCCTTGACCTTGGTCTCCTCACCCATCCAATCCAACTCGTCAATGTGCTGGCTGAAAGCGGTTTTGAGGTTGTCAACCAGGGTGATCATCTTCTCTTTCGAGGACGCCGGGAAATACCTGTCGACATACATCTTACCGACAGCCTGGCCGAGGATGCCGTTAGGAACCTGCATGGCCCTCTTCCAACGAGGCTTCTGCTCCGTGATTCCGGACATCTGGGTGCTGAAGAAGTCGAATGAGGCGGCATAGAAATCATCGCTCATCGAGCTCGCGGCTCCGCTGATGATCCTGGCTGCGAGGTAGTCTTTCAAGATAGCGAGGTCCTCATTGGCGAAATAAACTCCGAACTTCTCGAAGACATCGGGCTCGGAAACCACAAGCTTGGGCTGGGCGGGGATTCCCCTACGGGTCAGATAAGCATTCCAATCAAAACCGGGGAACTTGGCCGCCAATTCATCGGAGCTATAGACATTGTACTGCGCCTCGACATCCCTTTCCTTGATGGTGTCCCAAGAGTTCTCAGCAAGGACATCCTCAACCGCAAGGGCGTTAGCGGCCGCATTGGCGGGATTCTCATTTCCGACGAGGGTGAACACCTTGGTAAGGAAAGCCTTATAACCTTCCTTCAAAGCGGCGTTCTCAGGCTTGACATAATAATCCCTGTTTCCGATTCCGAGACCACCTTGGCCGAAATAGAGAATCTGGCTGTCGCTGTCCTTCATGTCAGACTCGACATAAGCGCCGAAGAAGCCACCTTGGCCGCAGTTGTGCATGTCGGCGACCAACTCCACGAGGCCGGCTTTGTCTTTAACGGAATACACCTTCTCAAGGAACCCCTTGACAGGTGCGGCACCATCACTGTTAAGCTTCACAGAATCAAGGCCTTGCTTGTAGAGGTCAGAAATCTTCTGCTCCACGCTTCCTCTCTCAGCCTTCATTGTTGTCATACCTTTGAACATCTCGTTGAGCCTCTCAACGTTGATCTCGCTCAACTTGTCGAAAGAGCCGAAACGGGCATATTCGGGCTTAAGAGGGTTTTTCTTCTGCCAGCCACCGGTGGCGTACTGATAGAAGTCCTCCGCCGGGGACACGGAGGTGTCAAGATTTGTCAAGTCGATAGCGGGCACCTTGTCCTGCTTTGGACCGCATGCGGCGAATGTGACTGTCGCTGCCATCATAATGAATATCAATTTTCTCATTTTTAAAATGATTAAGATTCAAACACCAAACCGCAAAGTTATCAATTATTTCGCGATATTTGCACCCCAAATAAGCTCGCATGTCCAGAATAATCGAATTCGTCAAAGATTGGATGCTCCCGTTGGCTATTGTCATCGGTATAACCATCTGCTTGACGTTGCACTTGATAACCCCTCTCGCAGACTCCGCTGAACCGGCTTTCTCCAAGTTCGCCAAAGATGTCCAGCCGATAATGGTGGCGATAATGCTTTTTCTCCAATTCAACAAAGTGTCCCCTAAGGACTTGCGTGTCAGGAAATGGCACCTGCTTGTGCTTGGATTCCAGATGGCGGCCTTCGTGGCGTTATCAGCCGCGGCCATCGCCATGCCCAGAGGGGAAGCGAGAATACTGGTCGAATGCGCAATGCTCTGCTTCGTCTGCCCCACTGCGGCAGCTGCCGGAGTGATTACCGATAAACTCGGCGGAAATCTTTCAGACACAGTCACTTACGTGGTTCTGATCAACATCATGGCCGCATTGGTCATCCCCTTGATCATCCCAATGGTCCACCCGGTGGAAGGTGTTTCTTTCCTGACCAGGTTCGCGTCTATTTGCGCGAGGGTATTCCCGCTCCTTGTCTTCCCTCTCCTGCTGGCCTGGCTGGTGCGTTACACAATGAAAAAGCTGCATCAGAAACTGGTCGGGATCGCCGGTTGGGCCTTCTATGTCTGGGGATTCACCCTTTGCCTGTCCATCTATCTTGCGACCAAGGCGTTGATTACCAGCGGAATATCTTTCTGGGCGGTCATCATGATCTGCATCGTCTCACTCCTTTGCACCCTGATCCAATTTATCGTCGGGAGAAGGATCGGAAGGAGAGCTTGCCCAGATGATAGCGAGGCCCTGAAGCGGGCTGATTCCCTCACCGCCGGCCAGGCGCTCGGCCAAAAGAACAACGGTTTCCTCATCTGGCTTGGCTACACTTGGATGACCCCAGTCTCTTCTGTCGCCGGTGGCCTCTACAGCATCTGGCAGAATCTCGTCAACTCCTGGGAACTCTATGAGCAACGTCATCATAATGAGAAAGTCAAGTAAAAAGGCAGCGTTTTTCGCCATCTTCCTGGCAGTCGCGCTGAACGCCCAGGAGATGCCCAGGATGGTTACGATTCCTCCCGGGACTTTCATGATGGGAAGCGATAGAGGCGGGACCGACTTCGATGAGGCTCCCGTTCACGAGGTGACAATCTCCAGGGTGTTCAGGATGAGCGAGACGGAAATAACCAACCTGCAATATGAGCGGTTCCGTCCGGATCACAAGGCGCTTAGAGGGAAGGGTGGCTTCTCTTCCGGGGACAACGAAGCCGTGATCCTCGTGTCGTACGAAGATGCCACAGCCTACTGCGAGTGGCTCTCAGAACAGACCGGAAGGCATTACCGGCTGCCATCGGAGGCGGAGTGGGAATATGCCTGCAGAGCCGGGACGACCTCGGATTACTACACTGGAGACGCTCTGCCGTGGAATATGCTTAAAAACCAAAAGACTGAAAGAGAATTGGTTCCGGTGAGCCTTGAAGTCAAATACGGCCAGCCCAACGCCTTCGGCCTTTACGGTATGCACGGCAATGTCGAGGAATGGTGCTCCGACTGGTACGGGGCTTATCCGGACAGTCCGGCGAAAGACCCGGGAGGGCCTTCCAAGGGAGTGTTCAAGGTGACCCGCGGCGGCAGCCACAACACTCCTGTAGAGTTCCTAAGGAGCGCCTCCCGCTCAGCGGCCATGCCAGGAGACATGCACAACCAGATAGGATTCAGGGTGGTGGAGGCTGATTATATTCCTAAGACATTTAAAGTCAGGGAGATAAAGCCGCTGAGCGGTCTTAAGGTCAAGCGAGGTAAGGCTCGCTGGGGAAGGCCGTCGGATAAGCCCCTTTGGATGGATCCCATACCTTTCGTCATTCCCCCTGCGGATGACACTCCATTTTACAGCCACAATCACCAGCCGGCGATCACATGGTGCCGCAACGGAGACCTTCTAGCTATCTGGTTCTCAACAATCGCTGAGAGTGGAAGGGAAATGGTCGTGCTTGGATCCCGCTTCAGGAAAGATGCCAGCGGCTGGGACCCATCCTCGTTGTTCTTCAAAGTTCCTGACAGGAATATGACCGGAAGTTCCCTGCTTACCCTTGAGGATGGAACCATCCTGCATGTCAATGGAGTCGGGGATTCCGGTGACTGGAAGCGTCTCGCTTTGGTCACAAGAGTCAGCCACGACAATGGGAAAAACTGGTCTGAGCCTTCAATAGCTGAAGCGGAACATGCTGTCAGACATCAGGTTATAGCTGGGCCTATTGTTTGCTCCGATGGCACGATTGTCCAGTGCTGCGATGCCGGACCCGGCGGCGACGACGGCACGGCGATCCATCTCAGCAAGGATAACGGGAATACTTGGGAGGACACTGGAGCGACTATTCCGGGCATCCATGCGGGAGTCGTTGAGCTCAAAGACGGCACTTTGATGGCTTTCGGGCGGGGTAATTCTATTGACGGGAAAATGCCTGTGAGTTATTCTTCGGACAAAGGGTTTTCCTGGACCAGCCGGGCCAGCGTATTCCCTCCTATCGGAAGCGGTCAGAGACTGGTGCTGAAAAGGCTGCTCGAGGGACCGATCATGCTGGCCACATTCACAAAGGGCGGAATGACGATATTCCTTTCTTACGATGAGGGGAAGTCCTGGAGTGACGGGAAGCTGCTGACTGATGGCTCCGGAAAAACCATCACGGGCGGTGCCTGGACGGGGGATTTCACGCTGGATGCCTATCATGCGGAGCCAAAGGGCTATTTCGCTTGCACCCAAACCCCGGACGGCGTCATACACCTCATCTCCAGCCGCCTCCACTACCGCTTCAATCTCCCTTGGCTCCAATCCGGTCTGTAAACTTTTCAAGCCACTGACTGTAGCGAGGGGAGCCACCCACCCCCGCTAACCGCCTCGCTCCGCTCGGCCCCACCGTTCGACTCGCTCACGGCAAGCCGTTCGCTTCGCTCCGGTCCCCCCTCTTACAGTGCCGAGGGTGGCATGGGTTCTCGGGGGTGGTGGCTCCACCTCGCTCGAACGCCTGACGGCTACAAGGCGGAGAGGCGGGCTTGGGCGGAGGCCTTCTCGGTCTCGTCGGGAGTGACCCGGATCAGCATCGGAAGGTACTTTTTCTCCAACTTGACATTCTTGTCATTCCTCGCCAATAACACACAATTCTTGATCGTGGCGTAGTCGTCGGGATTCTTTTTCAGAACCTTGTTGTACATCTTCAACGCGCTCTTGCTGTCCTTCTTGTAAACAAGATAGTAAGAACCGATGTTGGTCATGTACTGAGTCGCTGAAGGATAATAAGACAGCATCTTCTCCGAAAGGTCCTTGAAAGCCTCATAGCCTCCCGGAGTCCCAAGCTGATAGAAAGCGAAGCAGCAGTCCTGCATCACAGCCGGGAACAACTCCTTGTCCGAGACAAGTCCGGGATATTCCCACGTGGGGTGGGCATGACCATCGTAGTCGATAAGGGCTTTCAGGCCGGCGAGCGCCATGTCAGGGCTGTCCTTCTCATAGTCCAGCAAGGCGGAAATCTTGTAGATTCTGAAATCCAACCTGTTCTGGTTGAGCTCGATAGCCTTGTCAATGGCCTGGGTCGCCTTGCCGAACAACTCGTCGTCGTAATTGGTGACCGTGAAGTAGTTCACATCCCGATCGAGAGAATCCTTGAGGGTGAGGATGGGGGCGGCTCCGAGATAACGGTTCCCCTCTTTAATTTCAAGTTTCTCTGACTGGCTCTTTGTCAGGTAATATGAGAACTTCCCGATTAGCATGTCGGTGTCGTCCGGATAGTCCTTCTCCCATTTCTGGAGATGGGTCTCAATGCCCACTCCCGTAGCGCCCAACTTGCTGACCAGCAAGTTATAACGGTCCAGGTATTCCTTCTGGGTGGGTTTTGTCTGGGCGACAAGCGGCAGCAGCATCAACGCGGCCACAAGGGTCAAAAGCAACTTCTTCATATTCATAAATCCATTCTTATCCTTCTGTTTTGCGGATGGAGATTGTTCCACCGCTTTCCGATGTTTTTCACAAAGCCGAGGGGATGGCCCTCGAAGCATACTATCAAATAACCTTCCGGTTGTCCTTCAATGAATATGCCGTCCCGGTGGAGGTACTTAAGCGCCATGCCCGGATCCAGCTCCACCGTCGGGTACTTGTCCACTGGCGGTTCGATGCTCAGAGCCCAATCGGCGGAAGGGATGAAATCCCGTCCTTTGATGGTTCCTTTGTCCAGTCCGTTACGGATCGGTCTGAGCGAGTCCGGGCCAAGTTTTGTCTTCCCGGAAGCGATAGTCTTCTCAAGCGCCGCCACGAACTGACCCTCCCCTTTCACGAAGCCCGGCACCAATAGTCCGCCGGTGCGGGTCGGAATGACTCCGGGGAGGTTTGAATATTCATAATCAACGACTTCCGCTCCAAGATCAGTGGCCACCCACTCGACATTTGAGTCGTTTTCAGCCTCCTCAAAGGTGCAGGTGGAATAAATCAGCAGGCCGCCTGTACGGAGGGATGGCCAGGCGTCGGCTAAGATTCTCCTCTGGCGGGCGGCGCAAAGATCGACCGCCTCCGGCGACCAGTCCTCGACGGCCTTGGGGTCCTTTCGGAACATCCCTTCGCCTGAGCAAGGGACATCTGTGACGATGATGTCGAAATAGCCTTCAAGGGCGGCGAAAGCTTTTGGATCGCACGAAGTCACGATGACTTGCGGATCGCCCCAGATGGCGACATTGTCAGAAAGTATTGCCGCCCGGTTCCTCATCACTTCATTGGCGACGAGTTGGAAGCCATCTCCGAAGCGGTCCCTAAGCGAGGTGGCGATGTCGGTTGTCTTGCCGCCAGGCGCGGCGCAGAGGTCCAGAACCCGGATCGGTCTCCCGAGGCCTTCAAAACGGTCGAGATGCTCCCTCAGGAGATGCCCGACGACCATCGCTGAAGAGTCTTGGACATAGTAGCAGCCGGCATGGAACAAAGGGTCCAGCACAAACCGAGGCCTCTCCGCCAGCATCATCCCGTACTCGTTCCAGGACACCTTATTACTGGTCTCGTCAAACCAGAAGGGCTTAGGGAGCTCAACCCATGCCACCCTCGGCACTGTAAGAGGGGGGACCGGAGCATCGCTTTGCGATGCGAGCGGTGGGGCCGAGCGAAGCGAGGCGGTTGAGCCCCTAAGGCCCTTCTGGTCTGACAATAACTTATATGGATTATACCGGATGGAAACTGAGGGAGTCTGGGAAAAGGCTTCGAAGGCGATTGGGGCACGTTCCGGCCCGACCGCCCTCGAAAGGATGTCCATCAAGACCCTATCCTCAATCCCTTCCATCAGCCTCTATGCCTGTCCTTGCCTCTTGGCAAGTTCCTCCTGCATCTTGCGCATGGTCTCCTCATCGATCCCCTCCGGCATCCTGCCCTCGGAGACTGACACCAACCCATCCACGACCTTGTCGAGAGCGTCCTTGATCTTGCCCGAGAGCATCATCTTCATCATCAGGTTGAGGTCGGCGTGGAACTCGATGTGGAAATCAGTCCTCTGCGAACCATCCGGCACGGCATCGAAATGAAGCGAGCCGCCGAAGCTGAACGGCGCTCCATTGTCGATGAACTGGATCATCGAATATGGAATCCTGTCCCTCACCATGATTCCGATCTTAAAGCCCTGGACGGTGGCCGTGATCGTATCATAGTCAGCCTCAACGCCCTGACGTTTGTCCTCAGGGAGCATCTGGAGGAAGTTCCTCATGTCCACGAATGCCATATAAAGCTCGAAAGGAGACTTCGAGACAATCCCGTGCTTGCTGATTATGTCTGTATTCATATTCCTTAATCTTTAATAATCAATCGTTTCCCCAATTTGCAGGGTCGAGGCGCCAGCTCCGCAGAACCTCCGCGTCAGACGCTTTCACAACCCCCGCGGAAGTCGCCTCATCAATAAGCGAGCCATAGTTTGAAAGGGTTGACAGCCGGACACCGGCCTCTTTGAAACGGTCAGCGGCGAGATCGAACCCATAAGTGAATATCGCCACCATCCCGAGCACCTCGGCACCTGCCTTCCGCAAAGCGTCAACGGCAGCGAGACTGCTCATTCCAGTTGAGATAAGGTCTTCAATCACAACGACTTTGGCTCCTTCAGGAAGATTTCCCTCAATCTGCGAGCCGGTCCCGTGATCCTTCGGTTTCGGACGCACATAGACGAACGGCTTGCCAAGCCTGTCGGCAGCCAGAACCCCGTGAGCGATAGCCCCCGTGGCCACTCCGGCGACCACCTCAGCTTCCGGATAAAGCGCTGTAACCTTCTCAGCGAAAGCCTCGGCGACCATTGACCTCAACTGGGGATCCGAGAGAATCCGGCGGTTGTCGCAATAAATCGGCGACCTCCATCCGGAAGCCCAGGTGAACGGCTCATCCGGCCGCAACAAGACAGCCCCGATCCGCAGCAATCCCTCCGCCAGTTTTCTGTCCATATGTTTCATATTCATTGCAAATGATTTCTTAAATTCGCGTCATAACTTACAAATATAGCGATTTTAATCATCAAGATGCGCAAGATCTACCTTGAAAAGAGATGCATTGTCATCTGCCCGCCTGATGAACCGGCACTGTCCGACCCTAACTCAGTGGAATTCCACTACGGAGGAGCGGGAGATATCCCGAGGCTTGTGGACATGTTCGAGTCATCCTCGTCGCTCTCGAGGATCTACATCCCGACAACGGACGTGGAGGCAGTTTACGACGCTTTCCGCTCTTGCTTCAAGGAGGTCAACGCCGCCGGTGGGGTTGTGTCCAACAGGCGCGGGGACGTGCTTCTGATTCGCAGGAATGACCTTTGGGACCTTCCTAAAGGCCATCAGGAGGAAGGAGAAGACATAAAGGTCACCGCTCTGCGGGAAGTTGAGGAAGAGACCGGTGTGCCAGACCTGGAGCTGAGGCAGCTGATATGCGTGACCGACCATTGTTACCGGCGGAACGGCATCTGGCACCTTAAGCACACTTGGTGGTACGACATGCTCTACACGAATCCGGTGGACCTCACTCCCCAGCGTGAAGAAGACATCACAAAGGCCGCATGGGTGGCTCGCAGCGGCCTCTCCCCATACCTCAAAGACACCTATCCTTCAATTGTTGAAGTCTTTAGGGAGATGAGGGGATAATTACAATCTTTTTTACCTATATTTGTCACATATCCCAATAAGTAAACCTGATTTATTTTCAGCATAATAGTACCACCACATGAAGAGATTAATAACCCTGACCGGTCTATTGTTTCTGCTAATACCTTCATGCTCCAAGCATGAGATCGACAAGACCCCTACAGATCACTTGACAGTCGTCCTGCAGCCTGCTGTCGCGGACGGGAAATATGTCGTGGGAGGCAAATCAAACGCTCCCTCGCTGACCAACTATTGGCCGACCGGGGGCTACTCGTTCTATTCATTCATATTCCAGAACGGCAAGTTCACTTTCACGGGAGTCCAAACCTCGAATGAAAGGAACATCACCGGAGATGCCACGACCGGAAACATCTCAGTGTCAGTCCCGGTGTTCGGGAACATCGACCTGGCCAGCCCTTACACCGTCGTCCTGGCTGACAGGAGCTGCACAGTTGACATCAAGGAAGACAGGATTCTGTTCAATGCCGACCTCGAACGAGGAATAAAGCATGCTTCAGCTTATTACGTGTCTTCCGGAGTCAACAAAGATCTCGCTCCCGCTGCCGCATCTTTCCTCACGGCGACAGAATGTGTGTGGGTGAATAACATGACGAAACAGTCCATCACCGTCAAGCATAAAGGCTTCCAGGGCGGCGGAAAATGGTACAACGTCAAGGCTTCGCTGAAAGCCACGGGAGGTAACGGTGTCTCGCTAAAGCCCGACAGCACCTCTGACGCAGAGGAGCCCTCTTCCGCCGCAAGCACCATAAAAGCAGATGATAAAGGCTTCATTCTCAGCCAGTTCGTCCCCAATGGGTCACGAATGTCGAATGCGTCGATTGTGCTTGAGATAAATGGAAAAGATTATGTTTCGCCACCGATATCCTCACAGGTGGCATTCTCAAATGGCGAGGTCTATTTCTTCTCTCTCATTTGGGATGGTAATAGTTTAAGTTGGTTGACAGATTAGCCCATTTTTGGTTCCTATGAATAAATTCAACACATGTAAGATCGCATGCCGCGTCTTGGCGGTAATGTTGATGTTGTTTATAGTTTCCTGCGACAAACAGCAGGACGAGGAAATTGATTTTGGCCCGGAAGTCACTCCCGGCCTTTCGATTCCCGATGAGATCGTCTTGAAGGACCTCACCGAGGAACCGGACGAATATGGCCTCAAGGTGCTGTCCCTGGACGAGAATGGCGACATGAATGTCACCTCCACCCTTGCCGGGGCCATCCAAGTCGGAGATTATCTCTGCTCTGGACCTACCGAGGTGGCTCCCTACGGCTATCTGGTCCGTGTCACAGATGTTGAGGTAAGTGAGACAAGGGGCGTCTTTGAGGATCTTTACGACTATATCATCAACCTCAAGACCACTTTCGCCAACCTCAATGAGGTGATCAAGGACATCGATTTTGAGAAAAGATGGGAAGTGCCTTTCGAGGATATAGAGATTGATAATATCACGGATCCCGAAGGCAATGAGATAGCCTTCACCAAGGAAGGGAAAAAGTGGAAAATCGTCGACAAGGATTTTGAGATAGGGCCTTTCACCTTATCACCTAAGGTGTCCTTGGAACCAAAAAACCTGGCTTTTTATTTCTCAATCAAAGACTCGGAATTCGAGAAGGTCGGAATGGACGCGGATTGGGACATCAATGTCGCCGCCGGTTTCACCGTGAAAGGAGAAGAGAAGTTCTCCAAGACCTTCTCTCTTTATCACGTGTTCCTGAAACCTATTGACATCCAAATAGGTGTTGTGCCTGTGGTGTTCACTCCATTGTTCCAGGTTTACTGTACCGTCGGAGCGACAGGATCCGCCGAAGTGTCCATGAAAGTGTTCAACAGCACCTTCCAAATGCATCTCGGCGGCTACTGCGATTTCCAGGATGAGACGACACTGAAGCCCACTCCAGGCCACGAAAAAGCGTTCGATTGCAAGGTCATTGATGAATTGCATAGCGATTATGTCAATGACTCGGAGGCTACAAGGGCCCCTGGCTTCAAGTTGGATTCTTTCAAACTGCACGGGGATGTCAACCTTTCCGTGGGTGCCTCCATATCAGCCGGTTTGTATGGTTGCAACTATATCAACAGGGTTGATTATTTCTCCAAGAAACTTGATTTTCTGGCAGACCTGCTCTCACTTGACCTGTATGGTGAAGTCAAGGCCACATTAGGAGCCAACTATGGTTTCGATCACATCTGGACCAATCTTTCAATGCCAAACGACGACTGCACCTTCGGGGTTGATTTCAGCGTGAATCTACAGCTATTCGCCAGGGTATGGAGTCCATTCAGACAAAAGTTCAGAGGATTCCAGCCGAAATTCAAGCTGTTCGATGTCGATCTTTTGAAAGAGACTCCTTTGGTCACTTTGTTCTATTCGGATTATTCCGGCATGGAAATAACACCGTCATCTAATTCAGCCAAGTTCACGGTGACCAAGCACCGGCCACTGTTCGGCTACAAAATGTTCCCGGAACTCGAATACGGGTTCTGCCTGCATAAAGAGAACACACCGCTGTTCGCGGACGACTACATCAACGTCCGCAATCCGAATGATGATGCCAGGCAGAAACTCAATCATTTCGATCTCACAACGACTATCCCCTACAGCAGGCTGGAGAAGAACACCACCTACATCTTGTATCCCTACAGCCGGGTCGACCATCTTGGGGCCCCATACTACATCTACAGGCAAGGCAAACGCTTTGAGTACGACATGACAGGAAACCTGTCTTTCAAGAATCTCTCTGACGTTCCCGGTGAAGACTTATAATATGTATTGAGATGAGAAAGTCCTTTAAATATATTAAAGCCTTAGCGCTTGCCTCGCTGGTTATCTTTTCCGGATGCGAAGAAGACGATCCTGTCGTAGCTCCTCACATTCAAACGATTAACGCCAGCATAGAGTCTGATGAGACAAGGGTTACCCTCGCCGAGCAAAAGGACAGCAGGGATCTACTCGCAACATGGCAGGCTGATGACAAACTCAGCGTGTTCCTTCTTGGAGACAAATATTTCGAGATCGGGAATGTCTCCTTGAAAAAGATCGTCTCAGACGGGAAAGGGTGCACGTTCTCGTATAATGTTCCGGATGAATTCACTCATCCTGTTGACGGATACCGCCTTATCTGCTACACCAGCAACAACAAGCCGGTACTGCAGAACCTGGACGAGCTCACCTTCACTCCCGCCAGCGATTTCCAGCTCGGCGGAGGTGGTGGAGGTGGCGGTGGAAGAACCACAAGGGCAAAGAAATCTTCCGAACAGGTCCTGATGGTCAACGCTTCCTTAAGCAGGGTCCCGTTGAGCAAATTCAGGGCTCCGGTGATGTTTGACGGCTGGATCCAGAGGCCTAATGAAGACGTCACCTTCCAGCACTATTTCACCTATGAGCTCTTGCATGTGCACAATGTGTCCGACAAGCCTATCTCGTTCTCACTCATGGGATTCGAAGGAACTTTGTGGTACAAGACCCGAGGGAGTATCTGTCTGGACAAGGGCCGTTTCGCCATAAACTCGGATGCCACTAAGGATCCTATCGAGCAGAGCGAAGCCATCACGATTCAACCTCATTCTTCAGACATAATTGTCTCGTCGTATATCCCTAACGGCCAGAAAATCAACAACGTGAAGTTGATTGCCAAGATCGACGGGAAAGTTGTGTCCTCTAGTAACACCAAGAGTTCATCGGCCAACATCCAGCAGGGTCACGCTTATCACATGTATGTCAGTTGGGACGGCAAGAACCTGGGCTTTGAAGAGAAGATCAACGTTGACATCGATCCGGCCAGCCTCGAGTTCGAGCCTGTTCCGGTCGGGCAGAAAAAGGTCTTGCCGATCACCATCCACAATAACGGCAGGGAGCCTCTGCTGGTGAGTGATATCCGGATGCAAGGAACAACCGGAGCGTTTGCTGTTGACGAATGGAGCTGGCGGGGAACATATCTGGAATCAGGGGCCAAAAAACAGGTCCGCATCGCATTCAAGCCGAACAAAGAAGGCAACATCACCGACCGGCTTGTGGTTTACACCGCAGCTGGAGTGAAAACAATCGAATTGTCCGGATATGGCGGTTACGCGGAGACTCCCCACCTCAAGGTTGAGCCTGCGCCCACATGTGAATTCGGGAATGTTATTGTCGGAAATAACACCAAACAACTGTTCAGGATAACCAATGACGGGACTGGCAGCCTGAACGTCTATAGCATCACTCTCGAATCAGGTAATACAGGATTTACTCTAGCTCCATGGCTCTGGAGAGGGAAGACCCTTGACAAGGGGAAATACAACACGATAGACGTTGTTTTCACTCCTTCCGCAAGCGGCAAATTCGGTGACAAACTGGTTATCAAGTCAAATGGAGGAGACGTCACCGTCAACTTGAATGGAACAGGAGTGAATCCCGGCAATCCGGTCATAGCGGTCACGCCGTCATCCCTGAACCTCGACTTCGGAGATGTGACCATCGGATCCGACAACAGACAGACCATAAGCATCACCAACAGCGGAACGGGAGACCTGTATGTCAGCGACATAGTTCTTGTCGGCGGATCCAAGAACGGATTCCAAAAGGCCCGCTGGACTTGGCAAGGAGAGCCGATCGCTCCCGGAGCGACGCAAGAGGTCTCAGTGAGGTTCTATCCTTCAGAAGAAGGCTCATTCTCCGATGTCCTGAATATCATCACGAACGCCGGATCAAAATCCATCAAGTTGACCGGCAAGGGTGTCAAGGTTGGAGCCCCCGAATTAAAGGTCGCTCCCAACCTGTTGTCATTCAGCGATGTGGTTGTCGGGGACAAGGTCTCTGAATATATTTCCATAACCAATTCCGGATCCAAACCTATGACCGTGTCCTCTATTAAACTGGATAATGAGAGGGTCGGATTCAGTGTGGCCGCATGGAATTGGCAAGGCACGCCGGTGCAACCTGGCGTGACCAAGAGAATCCAGATAGACTTCTCGCCCAACAAAACCGGCAATGTCTCAACTTCCCTCCAGATCCAGTCGGATGGCGGCAACCAGACCGTCATGATGAGCGGAACAGGACTGAGCGCTGACAAGCCGGCCATCGGCTTAACTCCGGAAACAGTTGATTTCGGTGAAGTTAATGTGGGCGAGGTGGCCAGCCGCATTATCAAGGTCAAGAATATCGGCAAGGCTAATCTGCTCTTGTCCAACGTCAAGTTGAGCAAGGGAACCTCCTTCGCTTTTGAATGGAAATGGAAAGGTCAGACTCTCACGCCTGGCGAGTCCGCGGACATCGTCGTCACGTTCAACCCTTCAGAGGTCAATGATTATTCAGACTGGCTGAGCCTATCCGGAAAGGATGCCGATCCCGCCTTGGTCGTCCTGAACGGAAAGGGCGTGGAAAAACGGTTGCCGAAACTTGAGCTCGCCCCGACCACAACCCTCGACTTCTCCGAAGTCAATGTCGGAGAAAACCGGTCTATGACCTTCGCTGTCAAGAACACCGGAGACGGGGCAATGCAGGTCACATCAATCAAGTTGACAAATGGCACCTGCTATTCTATTGAATATGACTGGGAAGGTCAGACCATCGCTCCCGGTTCCATGAAGACCGTGAAGGTGATATTCAAGCCTAACCAGAGCGGGACCATCAGGGACAAACTCACTGTCGAGGCTAAAGACACAGACTCTAAATTCTTGAATCTCACTGGAGTTGGAGTCGAACACGGGACGCCCGAACTGACTCTGTCTCCATCATCCGTGTTAAGCTTCGGCAAGGTAGCGGTCGGATCAAGAAAGGATCTTAAGGTCACTGTAAAGAACACCGGTACGGGAGCCCTCGTGGTCACTTCGGCGTCGCTTGCCAGCAGGACCGAATTCCTTATCGGGGCATCAGCATGGACCAACAAAGTTCTCGCTCCGGGTGAGTCCGGAGAGATAGCTCTCGGATTCAAACCCACTTCCGCAGGCGATAAGTCTGATGTGCTCACTGTCGCCACAAACGCCGGGACAAAGACTGTCAAGCTCACGGGATCAGGCACTTCAACCGGAGCGCCCGCGATATCTATCAGCAATTCAGGCCTCGCTTTTGGCAGTGTGGCGGTAGGCGCATCCAAGACGGCCACCTTCACTATAAGCAACACGGGCACCGCACCACTCAATGTCACGAGCATCAGTGTGTCATTGGGTTCGGCCCAATATTCAGTCGATACCAATTCCGCGACAGTGGAACCGGGGTCATCGGCCACCGTAACTGTCACATTCAAACCTACTTCCACTGGAAGCAAGAGTGGTACGATAGCCATTGAGGCCGAAGGAATCAACAAGTCGATGGCGGTCATCCTGTCCGGAACCGGAAGCTCTGCCGCGGCACCGATCCTGACACTTTCTCCCTCGTCCTCCACGATAGGCTTCGGTGAAGTCCCTGTCGGCACACGCAAGGACTTCAGGCTTACGGTCAAGAACACCGGTACAGCCAACCTGGTGGTCACTTCGGCCACACTCGCCAGCAGGACAGAGTTCCTCATCGGATCCACTGCCTGGAGCAACAAGACTCTCGCTCCCGGTGAGTCCGGAGAGATCGCTCTCGCGTTCAAACCCACTTCCGCCGGAAATAAGTCTGACGTGCTCACCATTGTCACCAACGCCGGGAACAAGACCATCAACCTCTCTGGTGCCGGTCTGTCAACCGGATCGCCTGACATATCAATCAGTCCGTCAAGCTTGTCCTTCGGCAATGTGGCGGTTGGCGCTTACAAGACGGCCACCTTCACTATAAGCAACCCCGGATCAGCGCCGCTTAATGTCACAAGCATAAGCATTGGGACCGGTACCGGGCAATATTCCGTCAATCTCAACTCAACTACGGTCTCCGCAGGGTCCTCAAAGACTGTGACTGTCACGTTCAAGCCCACATCGGCCGGCAGCAAGAGCGGTACGGTAGCCATTGAGGCTGAGGGAATAAACAGGTCGCTGGCGGTTCTCCTGTCCGGAACCGGAACCTCCGGAACGGCACCGGCCCTGTCGCTGACTCCTTCTTCCTCGACCTTCCCGTTCGGTGAGGTCAATGTCGGATCCAGGAAGGATCTCACGCTCACGGTCAAGAACACCGGTACAGCCAATCTGGTGGTCTCTTCGGCCACACTTGCCAGCAGGACTGAGTTCCTTATCGGAGCCTCAGCTTGGAGTAACAGGACCCTCGCCCCTGGTGAATCCGGGGATATCGCCCTCGGGTTCAAGCCGTCCTCAAATGGAAGCAAGACCGATGTCCTGACCATTGTCACCAATGCCGGTAACAAGACTATCAACCTGACCGGAACTGGTGTGTCCTCAGGAACACCTGATATATCCATCAGTCCCACCAGCCTGTCCTTCGGTAATGTGGCGGTAGGCTCGTCCAAGACGGCAACCTTCACTATCAGCAACCCTGGCTCGGCGCCGCTCAGCGTCACCAGCATCAGCATTGGGACCGGAACCGGGCAATATACGGTCAACACCAGCGCGACAACCGTTCCAGTCGGCGGTTCAAGGACTGTGGCTGTCACGTTCAAGCCCACTTCCGCAGGCAGCAAGAGTGGCACGGTAGCTATTGAGGCTGAGGGAATTAACAGGTCGCTGGCGGTTCTCCTGTCTGGAACCGGAACCTCATCCGCGGCTCCGATCTTGACACTGACTCCTTCTTCCACAACCTTCCCGTTCGGTGAGGTGAGTGTCGGAACTCGTTCGAACAAGACACTGACAGTCAAAAACACAGGTACGGCAGACCTCGTCGTCTCATCGGCCACGCTCGCCAGCAGGACAGAGTTCCTCATCGGATCCACCGCTTGGAGCAACAAGACTCTCGCTCCTGGTGAGTCTGGGGATATAGCCCTCGGATTCCAGCCATCTTCAGCCGGTAGCAAGACTGACGTGCTCACAATCGTCACCAACGCCGGAACCAAGACAATCAACCTCACCGGTACAGGTGTCGCCACAGCGGCCCCCGTACTGACGCTGTCACCTTCTTCCACGACGTTCGCTTTCGGTAGTGTCAATGTCGGCACCCGTTCAAACAAGACGCTGACCGTCAAGAATACAGGTACCGCTGATCTGGTTGTCTCCTCGGCTACGCTCGCCAGCAGGACAGAGTTCCTCATCGGATCCACCGCTTGGAGCAACAAGACCCTCGCTCCTGGTGAGTCTGGGGATATAGCCCTCGGATTCCAGCCATCTTCAGCAGGTAGCAAGACTGACGTGCTCACAATCGTCACCAACGCCGGAACCAAGACAATCAACCTCACCGGAACAGGTGTCGCAGTGGCAGCTCCCGTGCTGACGCTGTCGCCGTCTTCAACGACGTTCGCCTTCGGTAGTGTCAATGTCGGCACTCGTTCAAACAAGACGCTGACAGTCAAGAACACAGGTACTGCAGATCTTGTTGTCTCATCGGCTACGCTCGCCAGCAGGACCGAGTTCCTCATCGGATCCTCCGCTTGGAGCAACAAGGCTCTCGCTCCTGGTGAGTCTGGGGATATAGCCCTCGGATTCCAGCCCTCTTCAGCCGGAAGCAAGACCGATGTCCTAACAATCGTCACCAACGCCGGGACCAAGACAATCAACCTCACCGGAACCGGTGTCGCCGTGGCGGCCCCCGTACTGACGCTGTCACCGTCTTCCACGACGTTCGCTTTCGGCAGTGTGGATGTCGGAACACGCTCGTCTAAGACGCTGACTGTCAAGAACACAGGAACAGCGGATCTGGTCGTCACCTCGGCCACGCTCGCCAACAGGACCGAGTTCCTCATCGGATCCACGGCCTGGAGCAACAAGACCCTCGCTCCCGGTGAGTCAGGGGATATAGCTCTCGGTTTCAAGCCCACTTCAGCAGGTAGCAAGACCGATGTCCTAACGATTGTCACCAACGCCGGGACCAAGACCATCACACTCACCGGAACAGGTGTCGCCGTGGCGGCCCCTGTGCTGACGCTGTCGCCGTCTTCCACGACGTTCGCCTTCGGCAGTGTGGATGTCGGAACACGCTCGTCTAAGACTTTGACCGTCAAGAACACAGGAACAGCGGATCTGGTCGTCACCTCAGCCACGCTCGCCAACAGGACCGAGTTCCTCATCGGTTCCACCGCTTGGAGCAACAAGACTCTCGCTCCCGGTGAGTCTGGGGATATAGCCCTCGGGTTCAAGCCCACTTCAGCCGGTAGCAAGTCTGACGTCCTCACGATTGTCACCAACGCCGGGACAAAGACCATCACACTCACCGGAACAGGTGTCGCCACAGCAGCTCCGGCTGTGTCACTGTCGCCTTCCTCCAAGTTGGAGTTTGGAAACGTGACAGTCGGAACACGATATGGGCTCAAGGTCACGGTCAAGAACACCGGTACGGCCAACTTGGTCGTCTCATCGGCCACTCTCTCCAACAGGACGGATTTCCTTATCGGGTCATCGGCTTGGGAGAACAAGACACTAGCTCCGGGAGAGTCAGGTGAGATCTCGGTAGCTTTCAGGCCATCCTCCACGGGATCGAAATACTCTGTCTTGACAGTGGAAACAAATGCGGGTACAAAGACTTTAGGACTGTACGGAACTGGAATATAACATAGGTTGAAACATTTTCGTGAAAACCTCCGTATATTTGAAGTATCGGACTAATTCGCTATATGAAACTATCGCAATTCCAGTTCCTCCTTCCCAAGGAGCGTGTGGCCCAGGAGCCCACAAGATGGCGTGATGAATGCAGACTCATGGTGGTCCACAAGGACACCGGTGAGATCGAGCATAGGATATTCAAAGACATCATTGATTATTTCGGCAAAGGCGACACTTTCGTCCTCAACGACACAAAGGTTTTTCCGGCCAGGCTTTATGGCAAGAAGGAAAAGACCGGGGCGGACATCATGGTTTTCCTTTTGAGGGAACTCAACCGTGAGCAGCACCTCTGGGATGTGATCGTGGATCCGGCCAGGAAGATAAGGATCGGGAATAAGCTGTATTTTGGTGACGATCAGAGTCTTGTGGCTGAGGTGATCGACAACACCACATCAAGGGGACGCACCCTGCGTTTCCTTTATGACGGACCCTACGAGGACTTCAAGCAGTCTCTCTTCAACCTTGGTGAGCTGCCTGTTCCGAAGTGGGTCAAGAGCAAGGTGACCGCTGAGGACAGGGAGAACTATCAGACTATCTTCGCGGCTCACGAAGGTGCTGTTGCCGTCCCCGCCGCAGGTACCCATTTCAGCCGTGAACTCTTCAACAGGATGATCCTCAAGGACATCGAGAAGGCTTTCATCACTGTCCACATGGGTATCGGCCAGTTCCGCAGAGTCGATGTCGAGGACCTGTCCAAGCACCGGATGGATTCCGAGAGGCTCATCATCACAGATGAGGCTTGCCAAATCATCAACAAGGCCAAGAATGGTGGCCATAAAGTGGTCGCCATCGGCACTACCGTCATGAGGGGCCTTGAGACCTATGTGACTACTACTCATGAGGTTAAACCTTACGACGGCTGGACCAACAAGTTCATATTCCCGCCCTACGAATTCTCCATTCCTGACGCGATCGTCTCGGGCTTCCACATGCCGGAGTCAACGATGCTGATGGCCGTGGCGGCATTTGGTGGGTTTGAGAAGATCATGAACGCCTACAAGGTGGCTCTTGACGAGAACTATCGGTTCGGGCCTTATGGCGATGCCATGCTGGTCATCTAGCGATTAATCCGATTGAAATTAGCGGTCGGCAGGAAGTCCTGCCGACCTTTTTTGTTATATTCGCGGAAAATGATCTGACTATGGAAAATTTCAACGAAGAAGAAAGGGCGTGCCTTTGCGCCCTGAACAGGATTTTCGGATTCGAGCCGAAAATCGGGAAAGGCCTTCTGGATGCCTTTGGCGGACCTACCGCCGTGTTTAAAGCCAAGTCAAACGAAATCAGCGACTTCCTCGGTTCATTAGCCCGGTCGAGATACTCTCCGCTTGTGACGGGCAGCGCCTTCGAGTCAGCCGCCATCGAGCTTGAGAAACTCGCCAGGGACGGTTGCCGCTTTATCGGGCTCGGCGAAGATGGTTACCCTCAAGCTCTGCTTGAATGCGAAGACCCGCCACTGGGGCTATATTACAAAGGTAACCTTACGCCCGAGGAGGTCTTTGACAAAAGGCCCCAAATCGCCGTGATCGGCACACGGAACCTGTCCTACTATGGCCGCGACTGGTGCAGGAATATTGTCGAAGCACTCTCAAAGGCCAAGGTGAAGCCAATGATAGTCAGCGGTTTGGCCCTCGGAGTGGATGTGACCGCACATAGAGCGGCACTGGACTTCGGACTTCCCACGGTCGGGGTCATGGCAACCGGAATCGACGACATCTACCCGCCCCAAAACTTCAAAACCGGCCAATTGATGACCACGACCCCCGGATGCGCCCTTATCACAGATTATCCTCCGCAGACTGGCGCTGTCAAGATAAACTTTCTCAGACGCAACCGGATAATCGCCGGAATATGTTCGGCGACAATCCTTGTGGAGTCCAAAATCAGAGGCGGGGGGATGATGACCGCCCGTCTGGCCTATTCCTACGACAGGGATGTCTTCGCCCTCCCCGGACGAGTTGACGATCCTCTCTCTCAAGGTTGTAACATGTTGATTAAGGAGACTATAGCCGAACCGATCGGAGACCTCGCGGAGCTTGTGGAAAGACTCGGGCTGGGAAGGACTGAGATGTCTTTGAAAGCTGATTTCAAGAAAGAAGTTGAAGAGTGTTACTCGGACTTGGACGAAGGATCGAGAGCGGACCTCCTCAAAGTGGCGTTGGCCGTGAAATCCCGCCGCGGGATTGGCATTGACGAATTGTGCGAGCTGTTCGGCTGGACATTCAGTAAGGTAAGCAGGATAGTCACCACACTTGAGTGCGACGGCTTCATAGCGGTTGACCTGTTGCAGCACTGCTCCCCCAGGGTGGCTAAAAACTGAACAAGATTCACGGAAAAATGAGTATCTTTGAGGGATATGACTTTCATCGACACTCATTGCCATATTTCCGACGGCGCTTTCGCCGGCGAGGAAGACGCCTACATCCAACGGGCCCATAATGCCGGAGTGGAGATAATGCTCCAGCCGGACGTGGACAGCCGTGAGAGGGAGGCCATGTTCGCCCTTACCGACCGTCATTCCGGAGTGCTGTTCCCGATGCTCGGATTGTATCCCGGCTCGGTTGACGGGAATTGGAAGGAGGAGATCAGGCGAATGATGGAATATTCCGACAGGAAAGTGGTCGCAATCGGGGAGATCGGGTTGGACTACTATTACGGAAAGGAATTCGAGAAAGAGCAACGGGAGGCCCTCCACTGGCAGCTTGATTATGCCAAAGAGAGGGACCTGCCGGTCAACATACACCTCAGGGACGCGATGGGCGACTTCCTTGACATATTGAAGAGCCACAAGGGTTTAAGAGGGAATATGCACGCCTACAGCGGCAGTTACGAGAGTTTCCTTGAGATTCAGAAGCTAGGCGACTGGCGCATCGGTGTGGGTGGGGTTGTGACTTTCAAAAAGGCATCACTGGCCGAGGTGGTGAGGAAAGTCCCCCTCGAAAGGATAGTGCTGGAGACTGACGCCCCATACCTTACACCTGTCCCCTACCGAGGCCGGCGGAATGAGAGCTCTTACATCCCCTACATCGCCGCCAAGGTGGCCGAATTAAAAGAGGTGAGTGTCGAGGAGGTGGCGGAGGTGACTACAGCGAACGCGAGAGAATTATTCGGAATACGTGATATATGAACGACTCTTCATCAGTACTTATAATCTACACCGGAGGCACCATCGGGATGCGTCAAGACCCTATAGATGGGACCCTTAAACCATTCGATTTCAGCCAGATAATGGCGGAAGTGCCGGAACTTGGGAAATATGCCGTGAGGATTGACTCTTTCACTTTCGACCCGCTGATCGATTCTTCGGACGTGGAACCGGGGCTCTGGCAGTCCCTCGCCACCCTGATCCAGGAACGCTACGACGAGTACGATGGTTTCGTGGTGCTGCACGGCACCGACACGATGGCATATTCGGCGTCAGCTCTCAGTTTCATGCTGGACAACCTTGCCAAACCGGTAATATTCACAGGAAGCCAACTTCCGATCGGAGTGCCCAGGACGGACGGGAAGGAGAACCTGATCTCAGCCGTGGAGATTGCTGCCGCAAAGGACGAGAAAGGCCATCCTCTGGTGCCAGAGGTGAGCATATTCTTTGATTCACAATTATTTAGGGGCAATAGGAGCACCAAGGTCAGCTCTGAGGAGTTCAGGGCTTTCAGGTCTCCCGGATACCCGACTCTCGCGGAGGCGGGAATCAACATCAAATACAACCATCAGGCGATTCGCGAGCCCGAATCCTGGACGGATCCGCTGCGTATCTCGACCAAACTTGACACCAGGGTTTCGATCCTTAAGGTCCACCCGGGGATCACCCCCCAAGTCATGAGATATTTCTTGTGCGGACCAGAGACCAGGGCCATCATTCTGGAGACCTATGGTTCCGGCAACGCCCCTTCCAGCCAGTGGTTCCTCGACATCGTCAAGGAAGCCGCCGCGATGGGTAAGGTGCTGATGAACGTGACACAATGCGCTTCAGGGGCTGTCAATATGGATCTTTACGCCACCGGCAAGGCTCTCCAGAAGGCAGGAGTGGTCTCGGGACTCGACATCACGACAGAGAGCGCTCTCGGCAAATTGTTTTACCTCCTCGGCAAAAGCGAGGACAACGAGTGGGTAAAAGCGAGGCTCGGAGAGAATCTTAAGGGAGAAATTTCAAAGTAATCCTTGCCTTTTGAAAATTATTTAGTAAATTGCAACGGTTTTTTGTGGGGTTTTTTGTCCGAAAAATCGATTAGAAAGATATAACTATTTAATACTTTATTAATTAAAACACACGAAAACGGTTATGAAAAAGTTTTTCATGTTCTTGGCTGTAGCAGGTGCCCTCACCTTCTCTGCCAGCATCGCGTCCGCTCAGGATCAGCCCGCTGAAGGTGCCGCCACTGAGCAAGCCGCTCCCCAGCAGATGTCAGCTGAGGATCTTCTCAAAGGTACCGGCGAGGATGTTCCTTTCCACCAGCAGATCAAGTCCTACTTCATCCAGGGAGGTCCGGCCTTCATGTCCGCGATCATCCTCTGCTTGATCCTCGGTCTTGCTCTCGCTATCGAGAGGATTCTTTATCTGTCGTTCGCGAAGACAAACACCAAGAAGCTCATCGCCAAGGTTGAGGACGCTCTCGCTGAGGGTGGTGTCCAGAAGGCTCTTGATGTCTGCCGTGACACCAAAGGCCCTGTCGCCAGCATTTTCTACGATGGACTTCTCCATTATGATGAAGGTCTCGACGTGGTCGAGAAGAGAATCGCTTCTGCTGGTGGTGTCCAGATGAGCCTCATGGAGAACAACCTCTCTTGGATCTCCCTCTTCATCGCTATCGCTCCTTCACTCGGATTCTTGGGAACTGTTATCGGTATGGTCAAGGCCTTCGACGCTATCGAGGCCGCTGGAGACATCTCCCCGAACATCGTTGCTGGAGGTATGAAGGTCGCCCTTATCACCACCGTCGGTGGTCTTATCGTCGCTATGATTCTCCAGGTTTTCTACAACTATATCCTTTCCAGGATTGACGCCCTCTCAATCGACATGGAGGAGGCTTCGATCAACCTCGTCGACGCCCTCGCGAAGAACGAGAAGAAATAATCGTCTTTAGTTGTAACAACCTTTAGAGTCTTATAAAATGAAGAATATTTCCAAGATAATCGGCTGGGTGCTCGGTATCGTTGGCATCGTCCTGGGAATTTGGTGTCTCACCAAGGGTGAGGCGGCAAATGAGGGACCTGTCAACCTCCTCCTCAGGTACAGCTACTTCCTGCTCATCGCGGCGGTAGTCATCCTGCTGGGGCTCGCCATCATCCAGACCGCCAGGAACAATCCCAAAGGGCTGCTCAAAGCCCTCTGCGTGATTGTCGGGGTTGCCGCCCTTGTGGCGATCGCCTACGCGCTCGCTTCCGGCGACCCGGCCGTCAACGTCAAGAACCAGCCAAGCTCCACTTGGCTCAAGTTGACAGACACCATTATGCTCCTTGTCTACATCCTCGGAGGTGCGGCAGTCCTGTCGATCCTCTTTGGAGTGGTCAAAAACGCTATCACTAACAAATAACATTCGGCTATGGCTAAAAGAAAAACTCCGGGTCTGAACACCCAATCGACAGCCGACATCGCTTTCCTTCTGTTGTGCTACTTCCTGATGGTTTCCACTATGGACCAGCAGTCCGGCCTTGTGCGCCGTCTGCCCCAGATGCCGGATCCCAAGCAGAAGCAAGAGGACACGAAGGTCAACAAGCGCAATATCATCATCGTGAAGATCAACTCTTCCGACAGGTTGTTCGCAGGTGACCAGCTCATGGATGTTAGCCAGCTCAAGGATAAGATCAAGGAATTCATGACGAACCCCAACGACGATCCGAACCTCCCTGAGAGGGAGCCTAAGAACATCGAGGGATTCGGTGAGTATCCTGTCACCAAAGGAGTCATCTCCCTCCAGAACGACCGTGGAACAAGTTATCAGGCCTACATCGCAGTTCAGAATGAGCTGGTTAAGGCCATCAATGAGATCCGCGACGATTTCTGCCGCCAGAACTTCGGAAGGGTGTACAGCCTCGTGACCGAAGATCAGCAGAAGATCGCCAGGGAAGCTATTCCACAGAACATTTCGGAGGCTGAGCCTAAGGATGTAACCAAAAAGTAATTCAGGAGGACCAACACATGCCTATTTTCAAAAGAAGTGGTAAAAAAGACATGCCCGAGCTTGGAACAAGCTCCGACATAGTGTTCATGTTCCTGTTCTTCTTCATGGTCACAACGCAGATGCGTTCCAGTGAAGTTAAGGTCAAGGTGCATCTCCCTGAAGCTACCGAGGTTGCGAAGCTTGAGAGAAAAGACCTCGCGTCCTACATCTACATCGGTTCTCCTACACAGCAGTACCAGAACCAGTATGGAACCGAGGCCAGAATCCAGCTCAACGATTCCTTCAAGACAACCAACGACATCCGTGACTTCATCGCCGCCGAGCGCGACGCCATGAGCGAGGCCGACAGACAGTTGATGCAGGTTGACATCAAAGCTGACGAGGATGTCAGGATGGGTATCATCACAGACGTGAAGCAAGAGCTAAGGCGCTGCTCCGCTCTGAAGATCATGTACGCCGCTCGTAAGAAAGGCCAATAACCCATCAGGACTTCATGAATGGAAAAAGAGGCTGACCCTTTGGGATTCAGCCTCTTTTTGTTTGCGGCATAATAGACAGATTAAAACCCAGGATCAAGGTATTCCTTTCCGATCTTTTGGAGAGATGCCTTGATTTTTTCGATCGTTTCTTTTGATGGGTTTTTAAAACCATTGATGTGGTTCCGCAGAAGAGAAGCATTCATGCCAACCCTTTGTGCCAAACCAGCGACATTTATTTCTGGATGAGTTAAAAAAAATCTTTGAAAATCAGATGGTTCCGCTTCAGGATAAAGAAAACTCTCAAAGCTGACATCTGTGTCCAATTGTCTCCAGTGTATTCCTTCCCCGCTGAAAGAGTAGTGTTGCCTTTCTTCTGAAGAGGCTGTTAGCAAAGGTTTATACCACAACAAAGACTGACGATAAACAATATCATCGTCACCGTGACCATAAAGCCACTCCCCGTCAAACCAAATCTTCAATATCCTATTCATATATGTTGTCGGAAACGGTTCTTGTAATCCTCCGTAAATCATTAGGTTTCACATTTCTCGATTTTTCCATAATTAATCATAATTTAAGTTTAACAAGGCGCAATATAGGGAATTATTTTTAATTCCCAAAATCTATCAGGACTTCATGAATGGAAAAAGAGGCTGACCCTTTGGGTTTCAGCCTCTTTTTGACTATATTTGAGATAACCAACTTAAAACATGGTAGATATGCGGCGCTTCAGACCATCGATAATGAAGATGATGTTTTTCGGACTCATCTTTTTCATATCCTGCGGGCGGGACATTTCTCGTGATCGCCTTTCAGACATTGAGTCGTACATCGACTCCCGGCCGGACAGCGCCCTTGCGGCCATCCGGCAAATCGACACGACAGCCCTCCACGGCAGGGCCGTCAAGGCGAAGTACTCCCTGCTCCACGCCATCGCCCTGGACAAGAACTACATC
>JAEEGI010002139.1_pt1 | contig 48837 bp, 37 predicted proteins | sample 8958751 | NCBI WGS metagenome assembly JAEEGI01 (sample SAMN16246545, study PRJNA631951) | gut metagenome | biome: gut microbiome; feature: rumen; material: KS-attached | host: Bos | place: Iran: Karaj | collected 2018-10
CATGCCGTACTCAAGGGCGCGCACGAAGTCGTAGTCGATGAACATGTCCTCGTCGTCACCATGGCTCTTCAGGGCAGCCTGCTCCTCGAACCTCTCCAGCTGGTCGATAGGGTCGTTAAGCTCTGAATATGCATTGGCCAGCTCCTTTCCGCAGACGAACAACTCGAAACGCTCCGTGAGAGTAGGGTCAACGCGGTGTCTCTTTGTCAGAGGCGACATGGAGACAGGGTAGTCGATGATGAAAGTCGGCTCGATCAGATGATCCTCGCAATAAGCCCCGAAGATTGCGTCGATCAGCTTGCCCTCACCCATTGAAGGCTCAAACTCGACATTCAGCTTCTTGCAGGTCTCTCTCAGTTCGTCAACACCCATTCCGGTGACATCCACCCCAGCATATTCCTTGATGGCCTCAAGGATGGGGAGACGACGGTAGCCGGCCTTGAAATCGACCTCGTTCTCGCCGATTTTTACCTTAGTGGTGCCGTGGAGCTTGAGAGCGATTTTCTCCAGCATCTTCTCCACAAACTCCATCATCCAGATGTAGTCCTTGTAGGCCACATAGATCTCCATGCAGGTGAACTCCGGGTTGTGCGTCTTATCCATACCCTCGTTGCGGAAGTCCTTGGCGAACTCATACACACCGCTGTAGCCTCCCACAATCAACCTCTTGAGATAGAGCTCGTTGGCTATTCTCATGTAGAGGTCGATGTCCAGGGCGTTATGGTGTGTGATGAACGGACGGGCGGTTGCTCCTCCGGGGATGGACTGGAGGATCGGAGTCTCAACCTCAAGGCAGCCGGCCTCGTTGAAATATTCCCTCATCGTGGCAACGATCTGTGCCCTCTGCACGAAGACATCCTTCACCTGCGGGTTGACGATAAGGTCCACATATCTCTGGCGGTAGCGGAGCTCGGGATCCGAGAAGCCGTCATAGACTTTGCCGTCCGCGTCGGTCTTCACGATAGGGAGCACCCTCAGCGACTTGCTCAAGACTGTAAGCTCATTGACATGGACACTGAGCTGGCCAGTCTGGGTGATGAAGGCGAATCCTTTGATGCCCACGATGTCACCGATGTCCAAAAGTTTCTTCCAGACGGTGTTGTACATCGTCTTGTCCTCATCAGGGCAAATCTCGTCCCTTTTCACATAAATCTGGATCCTGCCGGTGGAGTCCTGCAACTCCCCGAATGAGGCGGCTCCCATGATTCTGCGGGACATTATCCTACCCGCCAGACAGACTTCCTGGAAGTTGCCTTTTTCTGGATCATAACCCGCCTCAATCTCTTTCGCAGTCGTGTTGACAGGGTAAAGCGGTGCCGGGTAAGGATTTATTCCCAGTTCCCTCATTTTCGCCAAAGATTCCCTGCGGATGACCTCCTGCTCGCTCAGTTCAATGTTAGCCATATCGTGTAAATAATTAATAATCAAATTATCATGTTGGGCGGGAAGATTCTTCACTCCGTTCATCAAGAATTCCGCCAACCTTAATCCACAAAAATACTACAATTAATCTATAAACCGAAATTGTAATTATTGAATAAAACCATTATCTTTGTGTAATATGGCTAAAGAGCGCAAATGGATTATCAAAGAACCGGCTGAGCCGGAGAAGGTGGGGAGACTCTCCGCCGAGCTCGGTATTGACCGTGTTTTGGCCGAACTGCTTGTCAAAAGGGGAGTTGAGACCTTCGAGCAGGCGCGCTCTTTCTTCCGTCCAAGTCTCGACAATCTCCACGATCCTTTCCTGATGAAGGACATGGATGCCGCCGTGGAGAGGGTCCGAAAGGCAATCACCTCTGAAGAAAAGATTCTGGTCTATGGTGATTACGATGTGGACGGCACCACGGCTGTCGCCCTTGTGTATTCCTTCCTGAGAAGGTATTCCCAGAAGGTCGATTTCTATATTCCCGATCGCTATGACGAGGGCTATGGTTTGTCCTACAAGGGAATAGACTGGGCCAGCGATGGTGGTTTCGGGTTGATAATAACCCTGGACTGTGGCATAAAGGCCAATGAGAAAGTCGATTACGCCAAGACCAAGGGAATAGATGTGATCATCTGCGACCATCACCTGCCGGAAGACAAGCTTCCCTCGGCGGTCGCTGTGCTGGATCCCAAACGAGAGGACGACAACTATCCTTTCGATGACCTTTCAGGCTGCGGAGTGGGCTTCAAACTTGTCCAGGCATATTCCCAAAAGTTCGGTATTCCGTTCGAGACTCTGATCCCGCTCCTGGATTTGCTGGTCGTCAGTATCGCCGCCGACCTTGTCACGATGGTCGGGGAGAACAGGATTCTGGCACATTTCGGCCTTAAGCAACTTAACGAGAATCCACGCCGCGGCCTGCTGGCTATGGCCACGCTTTCCAAATTGGAGCCCGGGCATCTGACAATTGACGACATAGTGTTCAAGATTGGTCCCCGCATCAACGCTGCCGGCCGTATGGAGACAGGCCGCCTTGCCGTGGAACTGTTGACAGCATCTGACGATCATGTCGCGAACATTGTCGGAGAGCGCATCAATGACAACAACAACGAGCGCAAGGGAATAGACCGTGAGATCACCCAGGAGGCCCTTGAGATGGTCCAGAACGGTTCCGCCCTTTCTACTGGCGCCGCTACGATAGTCTATAACCCGACTTGGAATAAGGGAGTCGTCGGAATAGTCGCATCACGCCTTGTTGAGGCCTTCTACAAGCCCACGATTGTGCTGACGAAGTCCAATGGTTTCATCACAGGCTCGGCAAGAAGTGTAGCCGGGTTCGATCTTTATGAGTCGATAGAGAGCTGTGCGGACTTGCTTGAGAACTTCGGAGGCCATGTCTATGCCGCTGGTCTGACCATGAAGGAAAGCAACCTGGACGAGTTTGTCCGCAGGATTGACGCCTTCATCGCCGAGAAGATCACGGACGAGATGCTCACTCCCGTCACTGACATCGACGCGAAGTTGGAATTCAGCCAGATAACTCCCAAGTTCTTCAGGCTTCTTAAGCAGTTCCAGCCTTTCGGCCCCGGCAATAACAACCCTGTTTTCCTGACTGAGAACGTATCTGACGGCGGTAATGGCCGTAAGGTTGGCGCTGGCGGCGTCCACATGAAGCTCGACCTTATTGACGAGAAGCAGCCATTCCATCAGATTCCCGCGATCGCCTTCAACATGGCCGATTTCTTTGAGTACATCAAGGCCGGCAACCCCTTCGACATTTGCTATTCTATCGTCGAGAACTATTATCGTGGCAACTCCACCCTCCAACTCCGCATAAAAGACATCAAGGAACGGGAGGAATTCATCTAAATTTGTTTCTCCATGAGACGTATTTTAACGCTTCTGCTGCCCTTGGTCATGTTTGCCCTGCCATGTGGTGGCCGTTCAATCGAGGCTGTTTGCCTCAAGTCAGAGTATCAGACCAATCCCATAGGCATTGATTACCCTCCACAACTCAGCTGGAGGCTGCAAAGCCCTGATAAGGAGGTCCTTCAGACCGCTTACCGTGTTTTGGTCGCCAGTGACGAGGAACTTCTTGCCCGGAACATTGGCGATGTTTGGGATAGTGGCAAGGTCTTGTCCGGCGAGTCCGGAGGAGTTTCAACTTCCTCTCTTTCGCTGAGAAGCCGCGCCAGGTATTACTGGAAAGTCAAGGTTTGGCAAGGCGATGATGAATCACCTTGGTCTGAGCCGGCCTGGTGGGAGATGGGACTGACCAGGCAGAGCGACTGGAAAGGAGGATGGATAGGCTATGTCCCGGGAATAGCCGGGCGGGTGCTGTATTTCAAGGGCACATATTGGTCAGACCCTAAGATGACGATTTCTAAAGCTCGGGCTTATGTTGCGGGAATAGGGTTTCACAAGTTATATGTCAACCATAAGAAAGTAGGCGATCACGTTCTGGATCCGGCTCAAAGCACCTACAGCAAGAGGGTCTATTATGAGACGTATGACCTTGACAGTCATCTGCTTCCGGGAGCCAATAGCATAGTCGTGCCGGTGGCTCCGGGCTGGCTTGGCACACCAAGGCTCAGGATTCAGGTGGAGATCACTTACACCGACGGGACCTTTGTCGTCCTGAATTCGGACACCTTCCGACATGTCACTTCCGGCCCGATAGTTCAGGCGACGGTTTTCGATGGTGAGACCTATGATGCCAGGGAGGATCGAGAGGCCATTTGGAAGCCGGGGACTCCTCCCGGACTTATGGACAAGGAGTGGGCTTGGGCTCATAACACTGACGACCCCGTCGGTGATCTTTGTGCTGCCAGGGTTGAGCCTATAAGGGCGGTCGAGACCTTGGAACCAACCTTGGTGTCCGAACCGTCACCAGGGGTTTATGTCTTCGATGCGGGAAGAAATCTCGCCGGATGGGTGGCCATCAAAGTGCGGGCAAAGGAAGGGGATGCCATCCGAATGCTCTTTGCTGAGACTCTGCGGGAAGACGGAACGGTCAACCAGGACAACCTTCGCAACGCGAAATCATGTGACACTTACATTTGTGCCGGTGAAAGGGAAGAAACCTGGGAACCTTCATTCACCTATCATGGTTTCAGGTATTTCCAAGTCGAAGGTCTCCCTTACAAGCCTTCTTCGGAAGACTTCAAGGTGCGTGTGGTCAGGACGGACGTTGGAGTGACGGGCAGTTTCTCCTGCTCGGATGATCTCGCCAACAAGATTCACAGCATGGCGGTCAACACAGAGGCGAGCAACCTTCACAGCGTTCCTACTGACTGTCCTCAAAGGGATGAGCGGATGGGATGGCTTAACGATCTCACTGTCAGCCACGAAATAGCCTTGTTCAACTTTGACATGGCTCGTTTCTTCCCGAAGTTCGCCCAGGACATCACAGACACTCAAGATGGTGCCGGGACCATCACCTGCGTGGCTCCTTTCCGTTTCGGAATGCGCCCGGCCGATCCAGTTTGCGCAAGTTATCTTTTGCTTCCCGCAAGGGCTTATGAGTTTTATGGGAATCGCCAGGCCATCTCTGACCAGTTCGAAGGGATGAAGGCTTGGACTGACTATCTGAGAAGCCGGACCAAGGACGGGATAGTCGATTACAGTTACTACGGAGACTGGTGTCCTCCACGTGATTTCCTTCAGGATCCCAATGGGAGCGGAGTGTCCAGAGACACCCCCGGGCTTATGATCTCAACTGGCTATCTCTATTATTGCGAACGACTTATCTCAGATATGGCGAAGGTTCTTGGCCGGATGGACATCGCCTCTGAATATGAAGGATACGCCTTGAAGACAAAGGAGGCGTTCAATCGTGAATATTGGGATAAGGAAAAAGGAGGTTACGCCTCCAACAATCAGGCTTCCAACGCTTTCGCCATCTATCTTGGGCTCGCTGAAGGGCAGAGGGCTGAAAGGGCGTTGGAAAACCTTGTCGCGGATGTGAGGGCTCGCGGGCATCATCTGACCACCGGGAACCTATGCACCAAATATCTCCTTGATGTCCTTGCCGCTGGAGGCTATGTGGAGGATGCGTGGAAATTGGTCACCCAGACCACTTATCCCAGTTGGGGATTTATGATAAGCAAAGGGGCCACCACTGTGTGGGAGCGTTGGGAATATCTCACGGGCGATGCCATGAATTCCCACAACCACCCGATGATGGCGACCGTCGATGCCTGGTTCTATCGTAATATTCTCGGAATCAATCCGACCTTTGATCATCCCGGATTCTCCCGTTTCACTTTGAAGCCCTGTATTCCCGAGGATCTCGAGTGGGCTGAAGGCTCTCTTGAGACGGTCAAGGGTGTGGTCCGTAGCTCCTGGAAGAAAAAGGGCCGCTCGCTTATCTGGAAAGTGGAGATTCCCGCCGGGAGCATAGTGGATGTCTATGTCCCCTCAAAGGCCGGAACTCATGTGCAGTGCGACGGGCGTCGTGTCAAAGCGAGATCTATTGATGGATATGCCGTTCTTTCCCTCGGGTCAGGTAGTTATGAATTAAGAAGTACTTTATAATCATGAAGCGAGCGTTATTATTGCCAATTCTTTTTCTTGCCATCCAATGTGGAAATCCTGGTAAAGACAATCAAGTGAAAGACTGGCTTCTGGATGGGAGTGGTTTCGTGTCCTCGGTTTCGGAGACTCCTGACGGGAAGGGCGTGATCATGACTAACGGCCTGGTGACCAGGGAGTTCCGCACCACGCCAAATCTTTCCACAATCAACATCGTCAATGAGACGACAGGACAGTCTTTGCTCAGGACAGCCTGCCCAGAGGGAACCTTGACGATAAACGGGAAGGATTATCCGCTCGGCGGTCTTGACGGCATCGAGGAATATGGCTACTTGAAGAGCGATTGGCTTGACACATTTAAGGCATTACCTAACTCATTTAGAGTCACTGGGTTCCGGGTTGAGGAGCTCAAGAAGAGGATGGAGTGGAACCGTAAGCGCTGGGCTCTTGTCAAGGACTGGAACCCGAAAGGTAAAGAGTTGATATTCACTCTTGAAGGTCCAGAAGATGTGAAAGGAGTCAAGGTTGAGCTACATTATGAGATCTACGACGGTGCTCCGATAATCGGGAAATGGCTTGATGTATTCAATGAGAGCGATAAGGCTGTCAATCTGGATAAGTTTACTCTTGAGGAACTTGCCATAGTTGAATACGAGACCAATGTCGATCATGTCCCCGCGTCGCCCGATGAGAGGACTCTCCATGTTGAGAGCGACTTTGCCCAAGTCTCCTGCGGCACGACATATTGGGAGACCGATCCCCGCTACACTACCCAGGTCAACTACAATCTCCGGACCCCCTGTCTTCTCGTGTCAAGGCTGCCTTATGGCCCGGACGAGACCATTGGGCCGGGCGGCTCTTTCGAGAGCTACCGCAACTGGCTGATGCCCTATGACAGTGAAGATAGGGAGAGGAAAGGCTTGTCCCTCAAGCGTTTCCGCACCACGCTCGCTCCTTGGACCACCGAGAATCCGATATTCCTCCACTGCACCACGACCAAGCCCGAAGAGCTTAAAATCGCTATCGACCAGTGCGCCGAGACGGGTTACGAGATGGTCATCCTGAGTTTCGGCTCCGGTCTCAACATGGAGGACGAGAGTGAGGAGAACATCGCCAAATACAAAGAATATGTCGATTACGCCCACTCCAAAGGCCTCGAAATAGGCGGCTACTCCTTGCTGGCGAGCCGCTGGATCAGCGACGACGTGGACATAATCAACCCCGTGACCGGGAAACGAGGCGGGATGACTTTCGGCAGCTCACCATGCCTTTCCAGCGAATGGGGCCATGAATATTTCCGTAAAATAAAGTCATTCTTCGAGAGGACCGGGATGGAATTCTTCGAGCATGACGGATCATATTCCGGTGACCCTTGCGCCTCCACTTCCCACGCCTTCCATAAAGGCTTGGGCGACTCCCAGTGGAAGCAGAGGAAAATGCTTGAGGATCTTTACAAGTGGATGAGAGCCAGGGACATATACATGAATGTCCCGGACGATGGGACTCTTCTGATCGGCTCGACCAAGGGCTTCATCGGCTACCGTGAGGTCAATTGGTCACTTCCCAGGGACAGGCAGATCATCCTTGGCCGCCAGAACATCTACGATGGAACTTGGAGAAAGGTTCCCACTGCGAGTTGGACCTTCACTCCACTTGTCCAGTATCAGGGAGGCGGGGCTGCCGCGACACTTGAGCCTTTGGACGAGCATCTGGATGCCTACAAGGCCCACATGATCCAGAACTACGGGTCCGGAGTCCAGTCATGTTACCGTGGCTTCCGTCTCTACGACACCGAGCGGACAAAAGAAGCGGTCAAGGAAGTGATTGATTGGTACAAAGCCCACCGGGACATCCTCTGCAGTGACATCATTCATCTTCGCCGGCCTGATGGGCGGGATTGGGATGGAATCATGCATGTCAATCCCAGTCTCGAGGAAAAAGGGTTCGCTATGCTCTATAACCCTACAAAAGAGGACATTACACGAACAATCAAGCTTCCGCTCTACTACACCGGCTTGAGCCGTAAGGCAAGCATCAGCGAGTGCGGAGGCAAAGCCCACGTTTATCGTCTAAGCCGTGACTACGGTGCGGATGTGACGGTCACAATCCCCGCCTCCGGCTACACCTGGCTTGTTATTAAATAGATTAAGGCATCAGGCACCTGGCGCAGGTAGAGGTGCTCCCGTCCACACCTCTACCTGCATTTTAGGCCATTTTTGACGGTAGGGGTGCTCCCGTCCACACCTCTACTCGCACCTCAGCATAGACTGAATTTCTTCGGAAGCGATACTCTTCGTTGGACTCAACAACGGGTAACTATGGAAGACTGACTATATCGACGGCGGCGGCGAGGTAATCGTTGCCGTCGACTTTTATGATGTGGTGGGCGGTCTTCTCATAGATGGGTCCCCGGGTGGTCATAAGTTCCTCGACTCGGGAGCGGAGGCTCTTCCCGCCTTTGAGCATCGGGCGGTCTCCGGGCCAGGTCTCCAGATTGCTGACAAGGGTGTCGATGGAAGCTTTGAGGTAGAAACAGGTTGAGTTCCTCCTGATCATCCTCCTGCAGGCCTCAGATGTGACAGTGCCCCCTCCGAGCGAGAGGATGTATGACGAGCCGGTCAGCTCGCCAGTAAGGAAGATGTCTTCGAGGGCAGTCTTCTCCATCTCTCGGAAAGCCGCTTCTCCCTCTGTCTCAAATATTTCCGGAATAGTCCTGCCGGACATCGCTTCGATGTACGAATCGAGGTCGATAAGCTCCATGTCGGGGAGGAGTTTCGCGAGTTCCTTCCCGACACTGGTCTTTCCGCTCCCCATGAAGCCTATGAGGGAGATGTTATTCATATTCATTAGAATAAGGTGGGTTCGAAGAAGTCGCCTTCAGCGGGAAGGTCGTCGATGTCCGGAAGACCTTTCCCGTCTCCTGAGTCCGTCGAAGGACCGGGAGTTTCGATTATGTCGAGAGGCGCTTCGGCTGCTTCGACGGGCTCAGGCCCTTCGACTGCTTCGACAGGCTCAGCAACCGCAGGGACCGGGTTTGACCCGACAGCCGGAGATTCCTCCGGCGAGCCTTTACCCGGATAGGGCGCGGAGCGTAGCGAGACGGAGGAATCTCCGCTGTCGGACACATCCTCTGACTCAACAAGTTCCGGTTTGTCAAGCGGCTCGATGAACCGGACCTTCTTGAGGTCGTACTGGTGACACTTTTTGCCCTTCGCCGTGAAGCCCTTCTTTGCGATAAACTCTTCAGCGTCAATATTTTCCGGATCCCGGTGCTCGTACTTCTTCCCGAATATCACCTGGAATTGAGGATGCTTGTCATCAGTGATGTCCACTAGGTAAGACTTGGCTCCCGGAGCGATGAACGACTGAGGAGTGTTGTCGCTGAGTACGAAACTGAACCTCTTGACATAGAATGCCTTGGCTGTGGCATCCCAGTAAAGGGCGGTGAAAGTCTTCCCTGGATCGAACTTCTCGATCCTCAAGATCTGCCCTTGATAACGGTTCGAGACATCGAAGGATGTCGTGTAGAACGTGCCGTCCTTGAATATCGCCAGAACCTTGTCCTCAGGGCCGAACTCACCGAGGTACAAACCCCTTTGCTCATCGTTAAGCTTCTGGATGTCAGCGTCAAACCATATTCCCTTTCCTCCGATTGTGGAGACACCCTTGCTCTTCAGCTGGATCTTGGATATGGCGAATTTGGTCACAAGGTTACCTCTGGAAGTCTTCCCCTTGATGCCCAAGGTCGAGAAGTCGTATTCCATCTGCGTTTTCTTGAGCTTCGGACGGGGACGCAGGTAGATCCTGACACTCTCCGCTTCACCATTGGTGTTGACGGTGAACCAGAGGATCTTCGATCCTTCCTTGCCGGTCGTGATGTCGTAGTCCTTGTCGCGGGTGACACTTGTGATAGAGAACCTCTTGGCATAGGAGACAGAGGTTTTGCCATCCCGGTAGATGACGTTGTAGATGGTTCTCTCGTCGCCCCGGTTGAACACTCCCACATATAGGAGGTCTTTCCAGAAGAAGGCCTTGTCGGTTACTTTGGTGATACGGTACTTGCCGTCCTTGGCTATCACCAGAATCTCCGACAGGTCGGAACATTCGCTGACGAACACCCCATTGTCGTCCTTCTTAAGGTTCAGTCCCACAAAGCCTTCCTCAAAGTTGGCGTAGAGTTTGGCGTTGTTGCTGACGACCTTTGTGACGGAGATGGTCTCGAAGGCCGAGATCTCTGTCTGGCGCTTGAACGACTTTCCGTACTTGGCTTTGAGGCCCTTGAACCAGGCGATCGTGTATTCAGTGATGTGCTCGATGTTGTCCCTGACCTTCTCCATCTCGGCCTCGATCGATGCAATCTTCTCGTCCATCGCCTTGGTGTCGAACTTGGAGATCTTGCGGACAGGCTTCTCCACAAGCTTGTGGATGTCATCCATGGTGATCTCCCTGCGGAGGAGGTCCTGGTAGTTCTTCATCTCGGCGAACACGTCGTCGAGCTGCTCTTCCCAACTCTTCTGATCCTGCTCCAGGATCTTATAGACACGGTTCTCAAAGAATATCCTCTCGAGGGAGTCATAGTGCCACTCGTCCTCGAGCTCGTCGAGACGGATGCGCAGCTGCCACTCCAAAAGGTCCTTTGTGTGATTGGTGTCGTAGATGAGTATGTCCTTGACACTCAGGAACTGAGGCTTGTTATCAACAATAACGCAGGCATTCGGGGCGATGTTGCACTCGCAGTCTGTGAAGGCGTAGAGGGCATCGATAGTCTTGTCCGGGGAGACATCGTTCGGCAGATGGATGAGGATTTCCACCTTGTCCGTCGTCATGTCCTCAATCTTCTTGATCTTGATCTTACCCTTCTCCTTAGCCTTGACTATCGAGTCCTTGATCACTTCTGAGGTCTTCCCGTAAGGGATCTCAGTGATCGCGATGGTGTTCTTGTCGATCTTCTCGATCTTCGCTCGGACCTTCACGCTTCCGCCACGGGCTCCGTCCTTGTAGTTGCTGCAGTCGGCGCTGCCGCCGGTGGGGAAGTCCGGGTAGATTGTGAAGTCCTTACCCTCCAGAATGCTCACAGAGGCGTCCAGAAGCTCGTTGAAGTTGTGCGGAAGAATCTTTGAGGCCATACCGACGGCGATGCCTTCGGTGCCTTGGGCGAGCAGGAGAGGGAAGCGGACCGGGAGCTCTGTGGGCTCCTGGTTGCGGCCGTCATAAGAGGTCATCCAGTGGGTGACCTTCGGGTCGAACACGACTTCTTTTGCGAATTTGCTCAGCCTGGCCTCGATGTACCTTGGAGCGGCGTTGCTGTCGCCTGTGAGAATATTACCCCAGTTTCCTTGGCAGTCGATAAGAAGGCCTTTCTGGCCCAGCTGGACAAGAGCTCCAAGGATGGAGGCGTCTCCGTGGGGGTGGTACTGCATGGCCTGTCCGACGATGTTAGCCACCTTGGTGTAGCTGCCGTCGTCCATCTTGTACATGGCGTGAAGCACACGCCTTTGCACGGGCTTCAAGCCGTCCACGATGTGCGGCACGGCTCTTTGGAGAATAACGTAGGAGGAATAGTCCAGGAACCAGTCCTTGAACATCCCGGACAGCTTGTACTTATGGCTGTCGGAACTGAGCAGCTTGTCGTACTTGCCAGTAGAGGGGGCGGCGGAATCTTCCGTCACATCCTCAATCTGCTCGTCCTCGTTGTTCTCCTCGGGATCCTGATTGCCTTCCCACTGGTCTTCCTTCTCCATATTCCTTGCTCCTTAATTCCTTGGTTTCTTGTTATTTCCGATTATTCCTCATAGCCGAACTTACGCAGTTCCCTGCGAGAGTCCCTCCAATCCGCATCCACCTTCACGAACAGTTGGAGGAACACCTTCTTCTGGAAGAAGTCCTCCATCTCCAACCTCGCCTCAGTGCCGGTCTTCTTGAGGGCCGCGCCGCCCTTGCCGATGATGATCCCTTTCTGGGAATCCCTCGTGACGAGGATCACGGCGCTGATCTCATAACGCTCTTTCCCTTCCTTGAAAGCCTCGATCACCACTTCGCAGCTGTACGGAACCTCTTGGCTATAGTTCTCCAGAATCTTCTCCCTGATGATCTCAGAGGCGAAGAAACGGAGATTCCTGTCTGTGAACTGATCTTTGTCGAACCAGGGAGGAGCGACAGGAAGCTTGCTCACAACGGCCTCCAGCACACTTTCGAGATTGAATCTCTCTTTAGCCGACACTGGGATGATGGTCGCCTCCGGAAGGATCTCCTGCCAGTACTTGATGAGTTCCACCACCTTCGGCTGGTCGCTGATGTCGATCTTGTTGATCACCACCACGACCGGACAGTCGATCTTCTGGAGCTTGAGGATATATTCCTGGTTCTTGTCGCTTTTCTCGATGACATCCGTCACATAGAGGATGATGTCCGCGTCGCCGATGGCGGCATCCACGAACTTCATCATGTCCTCCTGGAGGCGGTAGTTGGGCTTCAGCATGCCCGGGGTGTCGGAATAGACGATCTGGTACTCGTCAGTGTTGACGATACCCATGATCCTGTGCCTCGTCGTCTGGGCCTTTGCAGTGACAATCGAAAGCTTCTCTCCGACCAGGGCGTTCATGAGCGTGGATTTGCCCACATTCGGATTACCGACGATGTTGACAAATCCAGCCCTGTGTTCCATATTCCCTTCTTGATTAGACATAGGCCCCCATCTTGAGGACATTGACTTCGCCCTCGCTGAGGTATCTCCACTCGCCCTTCTTCAGGCCCTTCTTCGTCAGACCGGCGAAATAGACCCTGTCAAGAGCCTTGACGGTGTAGCCCAAGCTCTCGAAGATTCTGCGGACGATACGGTTCTTGCCGGAGTGGATCTCGATTCCGAGTTTGCGATGGTCTTCCGCGTCGATGTACTCAAGCTCATCGGCTTTGATGTTGCCGTCCGACAACTCGAGCCCCTCGTTGAGGATCTTTTCCTTATCAGCCTCGTCAAGAGCCTTGTCAAGAATGACTTGGTAGATCTTTTTCTTGTTGTAGGAAGGGTGGGTCAACTGCTCGGCTATCTCACCATCGTTGGTGAACATCAGGATGCCGGTAGTGTTCTTGTCAAGCCTTCCGACAGGGAAGACACGCGCCTTGCAACCCTTGATCAAGTCCATGACGGTCTTGTCAGCGTGAGGGTCGCTCGCGCTGGTCACGAAGCCTTTCGGCTTATTCATCACTATATAGACTTTCTCTTCGCCCTTGAGCCTTTCACCGTTGAAGCGGATCTCGTCCTTGAGGACGTTGACTTTGGTTCCGAGCTCGGTGACAACCTCTCCGTTGACTGTGACAACTCCAGCTTGAATAAGGGTGTCAGCCTCGCGGCGGGAGCACACTCCGGAGTTGGCTATGAACTTGTTGAGACGGATCTCCTCCTTGATCGGAGTCGGGGCGGTGTCGTTATCTGAATATACCGGATTGTCCACCTGGGGCTTTCTTGAAAGCATCTGATTGATGCCAGCTTCGTCCGTGGCGGTGAAATGAGGTCCGACTTTATGTGTCTTCTTCGGGGCGGCCTTCTTAGGAGCCGGTCTTGAAAAACCAGCCTTATTCTCGCCGCGACGCGGCCTTTCACCATAGGATGTGGGGCGGCTTTCGCCGAAGCGAGGCCTGTCCTGACCGTAGCGGGGACGATCCTCATTGGTTCTCGGGCGGCTCTCGCCGTAGCGGGGACGGTCCTCATTGTACCTCGGACGGTCCTCGTTGTACCTCGGACGGCTCTCACCGTAGCGGGGGCGATCCTCGTTGTAACGGGGGCGGTGGGGCCTGTCCTCACCGGTTCTTGGGCGGCTCTCTCCATAGCGAGGACGATCCTCTCCATAGCGAGGGCGGGCTTCTCCATAACGTGGACGGTCTTCCCCATAGCGAGGGCGATCCTCACCATAACGGGGGCGGTCCTGACCATAGCTTGGACGACCTTGGCTGTAAGAACGTCTCTCGCCGCCTTGGCCGTAACCTCCTGACCTGTCGTTTCTTCTGTTGTCGTTGCTGTACGATCCCACTTTCCTTCTGGGCCTTAATTTGCGCCCTTCCGCTGAATAGTTTCCTTGGGATCCTTCGTTCCTGGCGTAATCCCTACGCTCTTCGTGGTTCTCATGACCACCGTTGTGATTTTCTTCCATGATAGATTGTGGCTCACGCCACTTTTTTGAATTAAATTAGGTGAATTTATTTGAGTTTGAAAATGTAAGTTATTGTTCCTTGTTGCAATGCGGGAGCATCAGCGCTCTGGTTGAAATGGGCTTTCATGGCGGCTGCCCTGGCGGCTGCCCAAAGGGCTTGGTTGCTCACTGTCGTGCCTTGTCCGCCCGCAATAGCTTTTGTCACGTTTCCATAGTTGTCAACCCAGATATCGACCACGACCTTGCCTTCGTCTTGAACGGCATAATCAGGCCTTGGAAGCGCGCCCAGCACGCTGCGGCCCTTCACATGGGCATTGGGTGTGCCATCAGCTTTTCCGACCTGGGTGTTGCCTTTCGGGTGGCCGGCCTTGAACTCGGCGGAGGGGTTTGTGGCCCCATGGGGGGCAAGCGCGGAGTCTTTCTTGCTCATTCCCGGGAAGAGAGCATTCTTGTTGATCTCCTCTTTCGGGGTCGGGACTTCCACATCGCCAAAGTCATCAGGTTTCGCCTCAGCTGTCTTGTTCGGCCTGTCTGATTTGATAGGGGACTCGCTCCTCTGGATCAGTTCCACTGGCTTGGTCTTGTCAATATCCTCAGCTTGGGGCTGCCTTCCCATCCTTTGCCTTCTTATCTCCTGGAGCTCCTCGTCCTCGAAGTCTATAAGGAAGGTCTGTTCCTCAGGTGGTGGATAGATGTAGCTCAGGCCAGTGAACGCGCAAGAAAGCAAGACCACAAGGTGGACGGCGACCGTAAGGACGATCCCCGTCGTGGTGGAGACTTTCGCCTCCTTCTCTCTTTCGCGAAGGTACTGTTTCATTATTCGGGCTGTGTGGCCAATATCACTTTGTAATGGTTCCGTTTGGCGATGTTCATGATGGACACGACCTCTTTGACCGGAACGCTCTCATCGGTGTAGATTGAGAAGGTGGGATCCTCCTCGCCCTGAAGCAGGCCGACAAGGCCGTCTTCAAGGTCAGCGTACTGGACCGGGTTCTCGTCACCGTTGAGGTGGTAGGTGTAGGTGTCACCACCCCAGTCCTTGATCGAGACACTGACAGTGGGCTTGGCGCTCACTTGCCCAGTGCTCTTCGGCAGCAGGAGCTTCAACGCGTTCGGATTGACCAGTGTCGAGGTGACCAGGAAGAAGATCAGCAGCAGGAACACCAGGTCAGTCATCGAAGACATTGACATCTCCGCATTGACCTTTGTTGATCTCTTGAAAGCCATGTGCTAATTCTCCTCTTCGTTATCCGCAGGCTCGTGCAGAAGGTCGATGAAATCGATTGTGGCAGTCTCCATCTTGAACATCAGGTCGGAGATCTGGGCGGTGAGATAGTTGTAGCCGAAGTAGGCAAGGATACCGACAATCAAACCTCCGACAGTGGTGATCATGGCGGTGTAGATACCGCTCGACAGGAGGGTGATGTCAATGTTGTTGCCAGCGTTGGCCATATTGAAGAAGGCCTGTACCATACCAAGGACAGTGCCGAGGAATCCGATCATAGGGGCTCCACCAGCGATGGTGGCCAAGGTGGGAAGACCTTTCTCAAGTCTTGCAATCTCGACGTTACCGGTGTTCTCGACAGCGGTCTGGATGTCGGTCAGCGGGCGGCCGATTCTCTCGATACCTTTCTCGACCAGGCGGGCGACCGGAGAGTCGTATTTCTCGCAGAGCGAGAGGGCGCTCTTGACTTTGCCTTCGTGAATATAGTCACGGATGTCCCTCATGAAGTTTTTGTCAACCTGCTGGGACTTGTGGATCATCCACCACTTTTTCCCGAAAATGTAGATGGCGATGACGGACAGGATGGCGAGGATAATCATCAACCAGCCACCTTTCGCTGCCATCTGGATCAGTGAGAAAGATTGCTCGACTTGCTGAGGAGCGGCCTGCAAAGCGGGTTCCGCGACCCTCGCGGCGGTTTCGGCCGCTTCCGTCGCGACGGAGTCAAGGCCTACTTGTAAAAGATGGAACAACATAATTATAACGTACGTTTATTGTTTGTCAAATCAACCACATGGCGCGAACTGCACATATCACGCCACCAACTTGCAAAGATAATGAAAAAAAACGACTTTTCCTTAATAATCTACCTTGCAAAGGAATAAAGCATGTCCAGGAACTGATTCTCCGGCATCGGAACGATTGCCGCCACTGACAAGAGTGTCCATCCACTCCACTTCCTGCCGACCTCTGCCGATGTCAAGAAGCGACCCGACAACCGCCCTTACCATATTCCTTAGGAAACGGTCGGCGCTTATGGTGAACACCAGATAGTCTCCTTCTTCGGCAGGATAGCCCAGAAGTCGCTCATGGTCAGGCGAATACGATGCCCATTCCGCTTTTGTGACCGTGCAGATCGAGGTCTTGTTGTCTCCTCCTGTCTTCTCGAAACAGCTGAAATTGTGGGTCCCGAGCAATTTTGAGGCAGCCTGGTTCATCTTTTCCACGTCCAGGGGGAAGGTGTAAAGGTAGGAGAACCTGTCAGCGAACGGATCCTTTTTCCTGTGGATGAAGTACTTGTAAACTCTTTGCTTGGCATCAAACCTGGCGTGGAAATCAGAGGCCGCGGCGGAGAGCCCATGAACCTTGATTCCGTGGGGTAGGATGGCATTTAATTTGTAGCCTAATTGTTCCGCATCAAGGTCCTCGACCGATGTGTCAAAGTGGGCGACATAGCCGATAGCGTTGACAGAAGTGTCGGTCCTGCCGGCCCCAGTGACGGCAATTCTCTCTTTCAAGAGAGTGGACAGGGCATCCTGGAGACACTCTTGGACGGTTTTGGCATGGTTCTGCATCTGCCAGCCGTGAAAGCCGGAGCCGTCATAGGAAAGGATGATCTTGTAGCGCATGAGGAGGCTTATTGTTGTAACGCGAAAATATAAAAAAGAACATAACATGGAAAGTGTCAACATCAAAGAATTGAACGACCGGATCCAGAAGGAGAGTGCCTTCGTGGACATGCTGTCCTTGGAGATGGGAAAGGTCATCGTGGGCCAGAAACAGCTTGTGGAGAACCTGCTGATAGGCCTTCTGGCCAACGGACATATCCTTTTGGAAGGCGTGCCTGGTTTGGCCAAGACATTGGCGATCAGCACCTTGTCCCAAGCTATCGACGCCAAGTTCAGCCGTATCCAATTCACTCCGGACCTTCTTCCCGCTGACCTTGTGGGTACGATGATATATTCCCAGAAAGACGAGCGGTTCGAGGTCCACAAGGGTCCTGTCTTCGCCAACTTCGTGCTGGCGGATGAGATCAACCGTTCTCCGGCCAAGGTCCAGTCCGCTCTCCTAGAGGCTATGCAGGAGCGTCAGGTCACCATCGGCGACGAGACATTCAAGCTCCCTGAGCCTTTCCTTGTGATGGCGACCCAGAACCCTATCGAGCAGGAAGGGACCTATCCTCTTCCTGAAGCCCAGGTTGACCGTTTCATGTTGAAGGTAGTCGTCAGCTACCCGAAGAAAGAGGAGGAGAAACTCATCATCCGGATGAACAACTCCGGCGAGTTCCCGAAGGCCTCACCTGTGATCAAGCCCGAGGACATCGTCAGGGCCCGCCAGGTCGTCCGGGACGTGTACATGGATGAGAAGATTGAGCGTTACATTGTTGACATAGTCTATGCGACCAGGACTCCCGAGGAATACGGCCTTGGAAAGTTGAAGGACCTCATCTCATTCGGAGGTTCTCCGAGGGCGAGCATCTCCCTGGCAATGGCCGCCAAGGCTTTCGCTTTCATCAGGCGCAGAGGATATGTGATTCCCGAGGATGTCAGGGCTGTGTGCAATGAGGTCTTGCGCCACAGGATTGGCCTGACCTACGAGGCTGAAGCTGAGAATGTTACCACTGAGCAGATTATCGCCGAGGTCATCAACGCCGTCCAGGTTCCTTAATGATTATTCCCGAAGATGCCTTCAACCCCTTCAGCCAATGAGCTTCTCAAGAAGGTCCGGAAGATAGAGATCCGCACCAGGGCCCTATCCCACCAGATCTTCGCCGGCGAGTACCACAGCGCTTTCAAGGGCCGTGGTATGGCCTTTAGTGAGGTGAGGGAGTACCAGTACGGTGACGACCCCCGCTCGATGGACTGGAATGTGACCGCCCGTCTCCGCTCTCCTTATGTCAAGGTGTATGAGGAGGAAAGGGAAATGACTGTGGTCTTGTTGATTGACATCAGCCGTTCCGGCCTTTTCGGCACTGTGGAAAAGACCAAGAGGGACTTGATAGCAGAGATCGCGGCCGTTCTTAGTTTCTCGGCCATTATTAATAATGATAAGGTCGGAGCTCTTTTCTTCAGCGACAGGGTTGAGAAGTTCATCCCTCCTAAGAAAGGAAGGAGCCATCTGCTTCACATCATCAGGGAAATAATTGAGCTTAAGCCTGTTTCTGATGGTACTGATGTCGGCGAGGCTCTTCGCTACCTCACAAATGCCATCAAGAAAAAATGCACCGCTTTCGTGCTTTCCGACATGCTGGATGTGGATTCCGAGGGTTCTCCACGTTATGAGGACGCTTTGAAAGTGGCTCGGGGTCGGCATGATATATCAGTCATCAAGGTTTATGACCCGAGGGAGAAGACCATCCCCTCGGTCGGGCTCGTCCACATAAAGGATTCCGAATCTGGAGAGTCCGCCTGGGTGAACACTTCCAACAGGAAGGTGCGCGCTGAGTATTCCCGTTGGTTCGGGAAGGTGAATGAGAATGAGAAAAAGCTTTTCAACCGCTACCAGATCGATTCCGTGGACATCGCCACTGGGGATGACTATGTGAAGGGTCTGATGGCGTTTTTCGGGAGGAGATGATGATGCGGAAGTTGTTGGGAATATTCATCTTAGCCCTTCTGACCGGGCCTTTGGCGATAGGGCAGGGAAAGCCTCTCTCCGAGGATTCTTTCCTTGAGAACCTCCAGAAGAGGGATTCTGTCCTGATAGGTGACCAGCTCCGTTACGGATTCCACTTGAAAGGAATTCCCGCCGATGCTGGCGTGCTGCTTCCTGACTTCTCGAAGGGGTTCATGCCCGGGGATAGTGTGGAGATTGTGCGTTCTTGGACCGCTGACACGCTTCGGACAGTCGGAGGGAAAAAGGGCCCCAAGCATCTTGACGTGGATTTTTATCTCCTCATAACTTCTTTTGAGGAAGGCGATTATCTTCTCCCTCCACTTTCGGTCATTCAGGAAAAGACGGCCGGCGAGTTCGACACCCTCAAATTCAAACCTCTTGAGCTTCAGGTCTTCACGATTCCTGTGGACACCACCACCTATGTCATCCATGACATCAAAGGCCAGATCAATTATCCAGTGACCTTCCAGGAGGTTCTTCCTTACCTTGCCGCTGTTCTGCTGGCCGTTTTGCTGGTTTTCCTGATCAGGGCGTTAATCATCGCTAGAAGGAGAAAGACCTCTCCTGAGGCGGCTCCTGACGAGCCCGCTTACCTTGTTGCGCTTCGCAAACTCGAGAAGTACCGCAGCGACAAGTATTGGGTGAAAGACAAACAGAAGGCATTCTATTCAGGGATCACGGACACGCTCAGGGAATATATCGATGCCCGCTATGGGATTGACGCTCCAGAGATGACGACGGCTGAGATTTTCGACAGTCTGGGTAAGACTGACGTGCCCGCGGACTTGTTCGTTCAGACCAAGAACTTGTTTGAGACGGCGGACATGGTCAAGTTCGCCAAGGCTTTCGCCTCGGATGAGGAAAACGCCGCGGCGGTGCCTCTGGCCGTACGATTTGTCACTTCGACCTATCAGGTTTCACCGGTCCCTGTGGTTCGACAGGCTCACCAACCGGACATGACAGAAGAAGGAGGAACTGAGTGATGTTTTTCGAGTATCCCAAACTACTCTGGCTGCTGCTTGTTCCGGCGCTCCTTGTCCTGAGGTACATCTATCTTGAGATCACGGATCGCAAGCCCCACCTCAGGGTCTCCAAGGCAACCCCTTGGAGAGCAGGCGGGAAATCAGTGCTTGGAGTAGTCAGGCATATTCCGTTCGCGCTCAGGACCGCTGCCCTTTGTCTCATCGTCGTGGCGATTGCCAGGCCACGCTCCTCGACCAAGGTGGACAGGGTGGACACCGAAGGCATCGACATCGTCCTGGCTATGGATGTCTCCACCAGTATGTTGGCGAGAGATTTCAAGCCGGACAGGATAAGCGCCGCGAAAGACATAGCGATTGAGTTCATTGCCCAGCGACCAACGGACCGCATGGGAATTGTTGTCTTTGCGGGGGAGAGCTACACCCAATGCCCTCTGACCACCGACAGGGCCACTCTCATAAATCTGATGAAGGAGATATCCACCGACCTTATAGAGGACGGCACCGCTATCGGCAACGGTTTGGCCACGGCGGTGGCAAGGATCAAGGATTCTGATGCTAAGAGCCGTGTTGTGATCCTCCTCACCGATGGAGTAAACAACAGTGGCGAGGTGGCTCCAGAGACGGCTGCGGAAATCGCTAAGACATATGGGATTAGGGTCTATACCATCGGAGTGGGAGCCAATGGGGAGGCTCCTTATCCTGTTATGACACCTTGGGGAGTTCAGGTTCAGAACATGAAGGTGGAGATTGACGAGAAGTTGCTTACCAGCATAGCCGCGACAACCGGCGGGCGTTATTTCAGGGCCACCGACAACACGAAACTCTCGGAGATATATTCAGAGATCAACAAGATGGAAAAGGCCAAGGTGTCCGTGGATAGTTTCCCTGTGTACAAGGAACTGTTCGGCGGTTACGCATTGGCGGCACTGCTGTGCCTCCTTCTTGAAATGCTCATCAAATCATTGGTTTTAAGGAGATTACCATGATCATTTTCGCTCATCCACAATATCTGCTGCTTTTGCTGCTGATCCCGTTCTTCTTCCTCGGCTTGGCGCTGTGGATGGGGGCGAGAAAGAGGCGCCTGCGCAAGCTTGGGGATGAGGCGCTCGTCACGGAGCTGATGCCATCTTGGTCCAAGTCCAAGAGGTGGGTCAGGTCCGTGTTGTATTCCCTGGCGTTCTTTTTCTTCGTGATAGGTCTATCCAGGCCTCAGATCGGAGCCAAGTTGAAGGAATACAAGGTCAAAGGTGCTGAGATAATGGTCGTCTTGGATGTCTCCAATTCGATGTTGGCCCAAGACTATTCCCCTAACCGTCTCGAAAGAGCCAAACTCGCCATCTCAAGAATCACGGACAAACTTCAAGGGGACAGGATCGGCCTTATCATATTCGCAGGCAGTTCTTTCGTGCAGTTGCCGATAACCTCTGATTATGTCAGCGCCAAGATGTTCCTGTCGAATATTTCGACCGAATCGATTCCTATCCAAGGCACCGCTATCGGGGACGCCATCAACACCGCTATCAGGAGTTTCAGCGCCCAAAGTGAGAACAGCAGGGCGATCATAGTCATCACGGATGGAGAGAACCATGAGGATGACGCTGTGGCTGCCGCTTCCCAAGCGGCGGAGGCAGGAATCAAGGTCTATACTATCGGGGTGGGCTCTCCTGACGGACAGCCGATTCCTATGGATGGCGGGCTTTTGAGGGACAAAGAGGGCAACATCGTGGTTACCCGTCTTGACGAGGACACCCTCAAAGAGATAGCCCAGGCTGGCGGTGGCGCTTATGTGCGCGCCGGTAATGATGAGTTCGGGCTTACTCCAATCATCTCTGACATCAAGAAGCTTCAGGAGGAGGAATACAGTTCCGTGGTCTTCGAGGAATATGACGAGCAGTTCATGTACTTCTTGGCTATCGCGTTGGTTTTGTTCGTATTGGAAATGTTGATCGGCGAGAGGAAGTCTCGTAGGCATTTGTTCGGGAAATGAGAAGTTTCAGATATATCTTGACGGCGTTTCTGACCGTGTTGGTTTGCCAAGGCTTGTTTGCCCAGACAGACCGCAGGGAGGTGCGCTCCGGTAACCGTCAGTTCAAGAAAGGCAATTGGCAGGAAAGCGAGATTGACTACAGGAAGGCCCAGTTGAAAGACACCACTTCTTTCGCCGCGTCCTATAATCTGGCCAACTCATTGTACCGGCAGGATAATTTCGAGGAGGCCGGGAAGGCTCTTGACAAGTTGAAGGATTCCGCTCCTGATAATCTGAATGGGGCTGACTATTACTACAATCTCGGCAATGTCGCCGTGAAGAAAAAGGACTGGTCAGCGGCGGTTGAGGCTTACAAGCAGTCCCTTCTCCGCAGGCCTGAAGACATGGACGCCAAGGAGAATTATGCCTACGCCAAGCTGATGCTCCAAAAAGATGGTGGCGGCGGAGGTGGTGGCGACCAGAACCAGGATCAGAACCAGGATCAGAATCAGGACCAGAACCAAGATCAAAATCAAGATCAAAACCAGAACCAGAACCAGAACCAAGACCAGAATCAGGACCAAGGTCAAGGTCAGGGTGATGCTAAGATATCTCCCCAGCAGGCACAGCAGATGCTGAACGCCATCCAGGCCAGGGAGAAAGAGACCCAAGAAAAGGTCGGAAAAGAAAAGGCCGCGGTTTTGAAGTCCCGTCAAAAGGAGAAGAATTGGTAAAGATGATGAATAGAGTTTTTCGAATATATTTCTGGGCGCTGCTGTCGCTTCTTATCCCAACCCTTTCCCATGCGCAGGGTTCCATCAAGGTGGAGGCTCCGAATGTTGTGGGGGCGGATGAGCGCTTCAATGTCACCTTCATTATTGAGGGGGAGAAGACCCCTTCGGACTTCACATGGTCGCAAGGCGATGATTTCCAACTCGTTTGGGGGCCGCAGAAAGGTACTTCGACCAGCATCCAGATCATAAATGGCAAGAGGTCGTCCTCCCATCAGACAACCTACACCTACATTCTCCTTCCCAAGGCGAAGGGAACCTTCCAGATTCCCGTTGCCTCGGCCACAGTGTCTGGAGATAAGATTTATTCATCTCCGTTTTCCATTCAGGTGGTGACGGATGCGTCATCAGCGTCTTCTTCAGGCCAAGGTGGCGGCTCTTCATCTCAAGGCTCATCCCCAAGCGGTCAGGATAGCGCCAAACAAAAAGCTGCTTCCGGCGAGATCCCTTCCGAGGATCTTTTCTTGAGGCTGTCACTCAGCCGTTCAGAGGTGGTGATAGGTGAGTCGCTGACGGCTACCTTGAAGCTCTACCAAAGAGTGAATATCGCTGGCTTCGAGAACCCTAAGTTCCCGACTTTCAACGGTTTCTGGAGTCAGGAGACCTATTCTCCGACCAACATTGAGTTCAAACGCGAGAGTTTTGACGACAAGATCTACAACACCGCTGTGTTGAGGTCTTATGTCCTTATTCCCCAACAATCGGGAACCATCACGATCGACCCTGCCGAATTGGTCTGCTTGGTCAATGTCCGGGTCAGTGGGGGTACATCCAACAGCATCTTCGACAGTTTCTTCCAGGATGAGTACAGGACAATCCGTAAGCGGGTGACCACCCCTGCCATGAGGATAAAGGTGAATCCTCTCCCGGCAGGGCAACCGGCTTCCTTCGGAGGAGGTGTCGGTAGTTTCGGAATATCCTCCCGTCTTTCTTCCGACGATCTGAAGACTCATGATGCCGGATCGTTGACCATCACCATCTCCGGCCGGGGCAATGTGTCTTTGCTTGGAGAGCCGAAGGTCAGTTTCCCTCCGGATTTCGAGGTTTACGACACGAAGACGACGGAGAACACCGACAAGAGCAACGGCGGCACTTCCGGCAGCAAGTCTTTCGAGTTCCCGTTTATTCCAAGGAGCGCCGGTGATTTCACCATCCCGCCTGTCGAGTATTCCTATTACGACATCAATTCGGGTAAATATGTGACTCTCAGGACAGAACCGATGAACATCAAGGTTGCCAAAGGCAAGGGCTCCGATTCTTCAGGACCGGTCACAGTCACGTCTCCGGGAGTTGAGAGGCGGGATGTCAAGAGCCTGGCTGACGACATCAGGTTCATCTCCACCAAGAAACCGTCTTTCGCGAAAGAGGGTTCATTCTTCCTTGGCTCACCTCTATTCCTGACTCTGTTGGGTCTGATAATCGCGGCCGCTGTTGGAATTTGGCTCTCGCTTAGGAAGATCGCCGCCATGCGTGCTGATGTCGCTATGACTAAGAATCGCAGGGCGACCAAGATGGCTAAGGCCAGGCTGAAGCAAGCAGGCGATTTCCTTGGAAAGAACTTATACACAGCATTCTACGAAGAGCTCCATAAAGCTCTGACAGGTTTTATCTCGGACAAGCTCAACATGGATATGACGGACATTAGCAGGGACAACATCGCTTCCGCTCTTCTCGAGGGTGGCGTGTCCCAGGAGGACACAGACGCGTTCACCGGCCTTCTCGACGCTTGCGAGTTCGCCAGGTATTCTCCCGATGCTGGCCATGACGCCATGAACGCCCATTATGAGACCGCTGTTAAGGTAATAACCGCTATAGATTCCAGTCTCCGAACCGCGACACCTAAAACCAAGATAGTTTCCGCTATAGTGGCTCTAATCCTCTCAATTGGCTTATCCACAGGCGTTTCCGCTCAGGATCAGATGGTGGTTGTCCCGGCAGACACCACCGCTTCTCAGGTAGAGACGCAACCATCGTTAAAGGATGCGGCAACGCTTTGGCAGGAAGGAGTTGACGCCTATTCCGACAGCCGTTTCCAGGATGCCGCCGCGGCTTGGGAGTCTATAATCGCTACCGGAACAGTGTCGCCGGAGCTGTTTTGCAATGTTGGTGACGCCTATTTCAAACAGGGTAATTATCCGAAGGCCATCCTTAATTACGAAAGGTCGTTGAAACTTGACCCATCCTATGCGGATGCCCGTTACAACCTTGACTTCGCTCAAAGTTTTGTCCAAGACAAGATCGAGGCTGTCCCTGAGTTCATCCTCAAGAGTCTGGGCAGGAAGATGTGTTACACCCTCGGTTCAGATGCTTGGGCAGTATTGTTCCTCATATTCCTTGTTCTCACCGCTGTCTCGGCTCTCACATTCCTCTTGGCTTCCTCTGTCTCCAGACGCCGGATAGGGTTCTACTGCGGAATAGTTTTCCTGCTCCTTTCCCTTCTAAGTCTCGACTTCTCATCATGGCAAAAGAGGGATTACAAGAAAAAAGACAGTGCCATTGTCATGGCTCCTGTCTCTTCGGTAAAGAGTTCACCGTCAAGCGGTAAGGATCTCTTTGTCATCCACGAGGGCACGAAGGTGAAGATCCTCGATAATGTAGGTGATTGGCAGAACATCTCTCTGGCGGACGGCCGTCAAGGCTGGATCGAGACATCAGCCATAGAGATCATCTGATCATTCGGCTGAGAGAATATCCTTTATCTTAACTGTCTGGAATACAAGTTGGGACTGGCTTCCCTCGTAGAGGATACCGACAGTCTCCGGATCCGTCATCGCCATGCAGGAATATCCCCACCCCCCTTCCTCATCGAGGAGGAGGGAATGGTTCCACGTCTTGCCTTGATCTTCGCTTGCCTTGATAGTGAACATGTTCCGTGTCACTTTTGACTCTGGATTCGCAAACAGAAGGACATTTCCGGCATTCAGGATACTGGCCTGGCAGACAGGCTCCACAAGGACATCGTTGGAGACATGGGGAGTCCAGGTCTTGCCCAAGTCTGAGGAGACATAGACTTTGCGTGTCCGGCTATCAGAGCCATAGTTACGCATGTTCAGCATCAGTACTCCCGGCTGAATCTCAACGACTTGATCTTCGCAGACCCTGTCAACCGCATAGGAAGAGACCGTCCATGTGGCCCCATGGTCCTTGCTATAGATGATTCCGGCTGAAGGGATCTTGTCTTTATCCCATTCCTGGATGGGGACCACAAGGGTGCCGTCGGACATCGTGATCCCGCATCCTGGCCCTTGGAACAGGGTGGCGCTAGCAGGGTTCTTCACCATAGGGGTGATGCTGACCGGTTTGGACCAGGTCTTCCCCTCGTCAGTGCTTTTGACCATCACCAGTTGTGCCACATCGATCGGGTCAAGGCCGTCTTTGGATCCGAATATGGAAGACTTCCCCTCCAACCCGTGTGACCAGAGGGCGAAGACATAAACGTCTCCAGTCACATCATCAACCAGCACGCAGGGGTCTCCGGTGCCGTTTTGGTCTTTCGGAAGGCCACCATATTCCCCCATATCCATCGCTACCCTCATCTTGCTCCAGGTCCGGCCACCGTCCTTACTGGTCTGGAAACCTATGTCAATGTCGGCCTGGAGATCGTAATAAGTGTTCCAGCGGATGTCATAGACCGCGATAAGGTTCCCTGACTTCATCCTCGCGAGTCCGGGGATGCGGTAGGTGTCAACCCCGTCATCCCCATGGTTGCGGAAAGCCTGGGCAAATCTCCTTCCAGAGGCTGGACCTTGCTCATTGATAGAGACTTCCGTTCCGTCCAAAGTGATGGATTTTATTCCACAGGAGAATGTGCCCGAGAGATCCACTTTGGAGGAAGCCACATTAAGGCTCACATAGAAGTGGTTGTCTCCTTTGACCAGCGGTCTGTTGAATGGCAAGACCACTGTTCCGGATTTCGGCTTGAGCTTGCATTCCACAGAGACTGATCTGGAGGCGTACCAGTCCTCCTGTCCCGCTCCCCAATAGTTGTAGTGCGCCTTCATCACATTGGATTTCGTTCTCGACATGATGGGGGATATGGTTCCGATATAGACAAGCCTAATGTCTTTTATCGCCTTCAAGGGGATTCCGTCCAGGGAAACTTCCACCTTGCCTGAGACTTGGCGGGCACTCTCACTGGGGATCACGATCTCTGACACGACATTGTACTCCCTGTCCACTATAACGGGAATTCTCGGATTGTACACGCTTGCGGTAATCGCCGCCAGCAGTGTGGAAAGAATACTCATTAACATGGCCTAAATATAGTAAATAATCCGGCGAATACCTATCTTTACACATTATGAGATCACCAGTGTCAAAGTTATTCAGGGCCAGGCATCTGCTTTTGTCAGGGATGGCCATATTCCTGTCTGTGAATCTTTTCCCGCAAACCTTCGGAAAGGAGTTCGATGAGTTGTATGAGAAGAAGTCAAGCTTTCTGTCCGAGGCAGGGAAAACAGTCTATTATGGTTTTGTCAGGCCTGTATGGAAAGAAGGGGATACCTTCTTGTACAGCACTTCGACCCCGGATAGCGTAAAGGTGTTCGAGGTTGACATTAAGAGCAGAACTGTCAAGGAAGCCGCTGAGTCTGAGCTGAATGAGCTTCTGAAAAAGGCTCGAGGAGGCTATTATGACCCCTCTGATGAGAGCATGTACGCCAGGAGAGAGAAGAAGGCTGTCGCTTCCCCTGAAGGCAAGTTGGAGGCTGTATTCAGGGATAATAATATTTGGATCAGGGTGAAAGGTTCGAAGGAGCCGGGTAGTCAGCTCAGTTTTGACGGCACGGACCAGGACTGCTATGACAGGGTTCTATGGTCTCCGGATTCAAAGAAACTGGCTGCTTTCAAGAAAGAAATCATAAAAGAAAGGCAGATACTTCTAAGGGATTCCCGTCCGTCGGACCAAGTCCAGCCGAAATACAAATGGCTCGATTACGCCAAGCCGGGCGACGCCCTCCCGCAAGTGACCCCGACGCTGTTCGATGTGCCTTCATTGAAACAGATTCCATTAACCGGGAGTTGGCCGGAGCAGTATTTCATGGAGATGGGCCGCTGGTCACCTGACTCAAAGTTTTTCACATTCGAATATAACCGGAGAGGACACCAATTGTACCAGTTGGTCGCGGTCGATGGATCGACAGGTGAAAGTCGTGTCTTGGCGGAGGAAAAGTCGGATACTTTCGTGTATTATTACGACCTGTACCGTCATTATTTTGAGGATGGTAACAGGATTCTTTGGATCTCTGAGAGAGATGATTGGCGCCATCTGTACATGATTGACGCCCGCGGTGGCTCTGTCCGGCAGATCACGAAAGGGGAATGGAATGTCAGGGAGATCCATAAGGTCGATGAAAAAGAAGGATATGTCCTCATGAATGTCAACGGGCTCCATGCCTCTGATGGGGAAGACCCTTATAATAAGCATCTTGTGCGTTTGGATCTGGCTACAGGCCAGATCAGGGACCTTACCCCGGAGAACGCCAATCACACGGTCAGTTTCAACAAGGAGTATTCCTTCTTCGTGGACAATTATTCCAGGCCGGACAGTCCTAATGTCTGCGTTGCCCGCTCCGCCAAGGACGGATCCGTTCTGATGGAGATCCAGCGCCAGGACATCTCCGCCATCCTGGCAAAAGGCTACACGATGCCTATTGTGTTCAAGTCCAAGGGCAGGGACGGAGTGACCGACATCTGGGGCACAATCTATCTCCCATACAAGTTCGACAAGCGGAAAAAGTATTCGGTGGTGGAGTACATCTATGCCGGCCCGCATGACTCCCATGTTGTCAAGGATTTCCGCCCTGAGATGAGGTTCTCTAAGCTCCTGGAGCTTGGCTTCGCTGTGGTCAGCATCGACGGCATGGGGACCGACAATCGCTCAAAGTCTTTTCAGGACGTGTGCTGGAGGAATATTAAAGATGCCGGTTTTCCGGACAGGATCCTTTGGATGAGGGATGCGGCTGCGAAGTACAAGTTCTTGGATATCAGTAATGTGGGAATATACGGATATTCAGCGGGAGGACAAAACACCCTCTCTGCGCTGCTCTTCTATCCGGAGTTCTATAAGGTCGGTGTGGCCTTGTGCGGTTGCCATGACAACCGGATGGACAAGATGTGGTGGAACGAGCAATGGATGGGCTATCCTATAGGCCCTTGGTATGGTGAGAATTCAAATGTGGACAACGCATGGAGGTTGGAAGGGAAACTGATGCTGGTCAATGGCGAGATGGACGACAACGTCGATCCCGCTTCCACTCTCCAGGTGGTCTCGGAGCTGGTGAAGAACGGGAAATACTTCGAGCAGATGTTCCTTCCCGGCCATTCCCACAGCCTCGGATCGGACTATATCACCAAGCGAGTTTTCGAGTTTTTTTGGAAGAACATAGACCGGAAATGATTAAATTCGCGTAGCTTTGACTCAAGATGAACAGGACGGCTGACTACGAACTGACGATTATCATACCCGTTTTCAATGAGGAAGATAACCTCCAGAATTTGGAGGAGCGTCTGTCAGCCTTCTTGCCCGAGTGCTCCCGGAAGGCTTGCGTCCTGTTCGTTGACGATGGTTCCAAGGACGGGAGTCTCTTGAAAATCAAAGAGGTTTGTTCCCGCCATCAGGATTTCATGTATATTTCCTTCGAGAAGAACGCGGGCTTGTCAACCGCGCTTAAAGCCGGTTTTGATTATTCCGAGTCGGAACTTGTCGGGTACATCGACGCTGATCTTCAAACAGATCCTGAGGACTTCAACCTGTTGCTGAAGGACATTGGGGATTATTCGATGGTCATTGGGATTCGGGAGGGTCGTAAAGACTCCTGGTTCAAGAATTTACAGTCCAAGGTAGCCAATGGTTTCCGCAGGATGATGACCCACGATGGCGCGACCGACACAGGTTGCCCCCTTAAAGTTTTCCACACGGATGTCGCCAAGGACTTCCCTATGTTCAAGGGCATGCACAGGTTTTTCCCCGCCTTGGTGCTGCTGCAGGAAGGCGGATGCTATAAGCAGGTGCCTGTGAGGCATTTCCCCCGGATGGCCGGAAAGTCGAAGTTCCATCTCGGGAACCGTTTTTGGGGCCCACTCGCGGATTGTTTCGCCTACCGTTGGATGCGGACCCGCTACCCGGTGTACAAGATCGCTGACAATAACATTGATTGACGGATGCACGGAGTTTCCCATTGGATAGTTTACCTGGTCGGTTTCGCCGCCCAGTTCTTCTTCGCGGGAAGGACGGTTTTCCAGTGGATTGATTCTGAACGCAAGCACGAGGTTACTTCTCCAGCCGCCTATTGGGGTTTGAGTGTGACAGGCGCGTTCCTGATGTTCATCTATGGCGTGATGAGGGATGACTTCTCGATTGTTCTCGGCCAGATGATATCTTATTTCGTCTATCTTTGGAACTTGGATGCGAAAGGGGTGTGGAAACAATTGAATATCGTGCTCAAGGAGATTTTGCTGCTCACTCCAGTCGTGGCGGTTTTCTTGTTGCTCGACAATTCGGGAAAGGTCATCGGCAATATGTTCCACAATGAGAGCATTCCTGTTTGGCTTGTTATCTTCGGCTCGGCGGGACAGGTGATATTCACGCTCCGTTTCGTCTATCAATGGTTCTATTCACAGCACCACCATGAGAGCATGTTGCCTCGGGGTTTCTGGATCATCAGCCTGATCGGTTCAGGAGTGATTATCTCTTATGGACTGTTCAGGAGAGATCCTGTACTGATCCTGGGCCAGTCGTTCGGGTTTATGGTGTATGTGAGGAACCTCATGATCGGTTTCCGTAAAAAAGAAAAGCATGAGCAAGCCGGTGTTTGATAACATATTGACCCGGCATCCGCTGGTTGTCACCTTTCTCTTTATCACACTGTGTCTTTTACCGACACTGGTGATAAGGGATTTCACGCCTGACAACGAGCTGAGATACTTGCAGATAGCTGATGAGGCTATAGAGAATGGCACCGCATTCGCCTTCACTCTTGACGGTGAGGCTTACGCTGACAAACCACCCCTGTATTTCTGGATAGTGATGCTCTGCAAGTTGCTGCTTGGAAAGCATTCGATGCTCTTGTTGTCGCTTTTTTCACTTATCCCGGCTTTCGTGATCATCGCGATCATGGACAAATGGACAGCCCTTGAGAAGGTCACCGATCGCATGGCCATCGCTTTCATGATGATGACCAGCGCGCTTTTCCTCGGACTCTCTGTTTTCCTTCGGATGGACATGCTGATGACAATGTTCATCTTATTGGCTTTGAGGTCCTTCTGGCTCATGTACACAGGGGAGGGGAACACAAAGAGGCAATCTTTCCTTTTGCCGGTCTGGATATTCCTCGCACTTTTTGTTAAAGGGCCTGTGGGAATACTTATGCCTCCAGTGGCGATAGTTTGTTTCCTGCTTGTCAAACACCGGGGGCGGGAGATAGGAAAGTATCTCGGGTGGAAGACCTGGGGGATAATCGCCGGGCTTTGCCTCCTTTGGTTCTTGGGTGCTTATCTGGAAGGCGGCAAGGGCTATATACAAAACCTCTTGGTCCACCAAACCGTTGACAGGGCGGTCAATTCCTTCCATCACAAGGCTCCGTTCTGGTACTATTTCGCGGCCATATGGTACATATTCCCCCCGTACATGTTCCTGGTGATCGGAGCGTTGTTTGTCTCCCTGTCCAAGTCGGGCGGCCGTGAGCGGGGCAATGCCGATGACGCAGAGCTATTCTTCACAGTCACAATAATTTCCACCTTTGTGATGCTATCCCTCTTCAGTTCCAAGATGGCCATCTACCTGGCTCCGATAATGCCGTTCATGGTCATGCTTTTCGTCGAGGTGCTTAGGAGAACGGGTTGGAAGAAATGGATGACATGGTCTCTAGCGGTTCCTGTCGGGCTGATGGGAATAGTAGCCCTGGCGGTCTTTATAGGGTTATGCTTCGGGGACAAGATTCCCGCGTTGGCCGGGATTCTGGCACAGTTCCCGTTCTGGCGATTCTGGGCTTTGAAACTGGCCACACTTGTTTTGCTCTCCGGAGCGGTGTTCTCCCTCTATTATCTTTTCCGCAAAAAGCTTCCCAGCATATCCTTGATTTTCATTGGGGCATCCATGCTCCTGACCATGTATGTGGCTGCTTCCCGCTTGTCTCAGGCTAATGATTGGGTCGGCTACGGGAATCTTTGCGAGACTATACCTTCCGATGCCGAAGTGGCGACGGTACGGATCCGCCGGGCTCGTCCGATGAAGGTTTATCTCGGGCGGGAAGTGTCTGATTATCAGAATGATTTTGAGAAGTTTAAGGCTGCGGAAGTAGATGTGCGCACCCTCTCGGACGGACCTCTTGTCCTCGTGACCCGGACAGAGAAACTTGCCAAGGACGCGGATCTGGCCGCTTTCGTGGAAGGCCATGACCATTGGTTCGTCGGCCCATATTGTGCCGTGAAATATAATCCAGATAATAACAATCCCTCAATAACTGAACAACCTTTAGATTTATGAGTATCGACAGATTTGACCTCGTGAAGGAGTCCTTCGAGAAGAAGGCGATACCTGCTGAGAAACCGGAAGGAATGCCGTCGGATTATTTCGGCGAACTGGTTTTTGATCGTCGCAAGATGGTGGAATATCTTGACCCAGAGACACTTGAGGCTCTGCTTGACTGCGTTGACAATGGCAAGCCTTTGGACAGGGCCACTGCTGACAAGGTGGCTGAGGGCATGAAAGAATGGGCCCTGCGGCATCATGTCACCCATGTGACTCACTGGTTCCAGCCCCTGACGGAAGGTACCGCCGAGAAACATGATTCCCTGATTGAATACGATGGCAAAGGGGGAGTCATCGAGAAATTCGACGGCCGGTCTTTGGCGCAGCAAGAGCCGGACGCTTCTTCTTTCCCCAACGGGGGTATCAGGGCCACTTTCGAGGCCAGAGGTTACACGGCCTGGGATCCGACATCACCGGTATTCATAATGGATGACACCCTTTGTATTCCGACTGTGTTCATTTCCTACACCGGTGAGGCTTTGGATTATAAGACTCCCTTAAAGAAGGCGATAAAGGCTGTTTGTGACGCCGCTCTACCTATCTGCAAGCTCTTCGACCCCTCAGTCGGTAGAGTCTATTCCTACCTCGGTTGGGAGCAGGAATATTTCCTCGTGGATGAGTCGCTATATGCGGCCAGACCAGACTTGATGATTACCGGGCGGACTCTTATGGGGCATGCTTCTTCCAAGAACCAGCAGCTTGACGACCATTATTTCGGCGCTATTCCCGCGCGTGTCGCCGAGTTCATGCGGGATTTGGAGATAGCCGGCCACAGGCTTGGCATTCCGATAAAGACCAGACATAATGAGGTGGCTCCCAATCAGTTCGAACTTGCTCCCATATTCGGGGAAGCTAACCTCGCCAACGACCAGAACCAGCTGTTGATGAACCTTATGAATCCTATCGCGCGAAAGCACGGATTCGTGGTGCTTCTCCATGAGAAGCCTTTCGAGGGCGTTAACGGTTCTGGAAAGCATAATAACTGGTCCCTTGGGACAGACACGGGCACAATGCTTATGGCACCCGGCAAGGACTCAATGGGCAATCTTCAGTTCATCACTTTCTTTGTCAATGTTCTCGCGGCCGTGCAGAGACATAACGGTTTGCTGAAAGCCTCCATAGCTTCCGCCACCAATGCCCACCGTCTGGGTGGGAATGAGGCTCCGCCAGCCATTGTCTCCGCCTTCTTGGGCCGTACCATGACCAGTGTCTTGAGAAAGTTGTTGCAGGTACCTTCTGACACGCCTATCGAGATTGCTGGGAAGAAGGGCAAAAGCCTTGGACTTGTGGAGATTCCGGAGATATTCGTGGACAACACGGACCGTAACAGAACCTCGCCGTTCGCTTTCACTGGTAACCGTTTCGAGTTCCGCGCGGTAGGTTCATCGGCCAATTGCGCAGGGGCTATGACGACTCTGAATGCCGCTGTGGCTGAGCAACTTCTGGATTTCAAGGCCAAACTTGATGTGGAATTGGCCGCTGGAAAGACACTGAATGTGGCTGTTATGGATGTGCTGAAACCTATCATTGCCTCAATAATTGATGTAGTCTGCTTCGATGGTAACGGTTATGCTCCCGAGTGGCAGGAGGAAGCCAGGATGAGGGGGCTTGATGTGGAGACAAGTGTGCCGGAGATGATCCGGGAGTTCACTCGTCCCGAATCGGTTGAGATGTTCGCCAAGACAGGTGTGTATTCATTGAAAGAACTTGAGGCTCGTAATGAGGTCAAGTGGGAGATGTACATCAAGAAGGTTCAGATCGAGTCGAGGGTTATGGTCCGGATGGCGATCAACCATATCATTCCGGCTGCGCTTGACTATAAGCGTAAGTTGTTGAAAGAGGTGGCTTTGAGCCGGGCGGTATTCGAGGACACGGCCGGCTGTTCCGTTGAGCTCGGACTGATCAACCAGATAAACTTCTACATTGAGGAGATAAGTACGAAGGCTGAGGCCATGAAGAAAGCCCGTAAGATGGCCAATTCCATCGAGGACCTTTATGAGAGGGCTGTGGCTTACCATCGGATCGCGGAGGCATTGAATGATCTCCGTCGTCCGATCGACAAGCTTGAGGAAAGGGTGGACAATCGGACCTGGCCTCTTCCTAAATATCGCGAGCTCCTCTTTATCAACTAGTTCCCGATTATAGCAAAGGCGAAAGGAGCCGGATCACTGATTCGGCCAGCCTGTTGTGCCAGGGGCGCTGGGACCATTCCTCGAGAGTCAGTTCCCGACTCTGCTCGAGGTCGGCCTCATAGATTCTCTTGCACTCTTTCGCAGTCTGCTCATCGTAGATGTAGGTGTTGATCTCGTAATTGATGTCGAAACTGCGGCTGTCGATGTTAGCGGAACCGATGCTGGAGAGATAATCGTCACAGACAAAGGTCTTTGAGTGGATGAACTCTCCCTGCCGTAGAAACAGGCGTACACCTGCCGTGAGTATCTCTTCGTAATATGCCCTGTTGGCTGGCCTGGTGATGAAGTTGTCCGCACGCTCGGGAAGCATGATCCTGATGTCCACACCGCTCAGAGCGGCGATTTTCATGGCGTCGAGGACGGGTTCCGGGGGGACGAAGTAGGGGGTCTGGAGCCAGATGTACTTCTTGGCGTGTTGGATTGCCCACTCGTAGCTGTACATGAGCATCGGCAATGGCAAATCCGGCTCATCTGGGACAATCTGCATCAGTTTCCCGGCTGCCGCGGCTGGGAAAGCATTGGTGGGTGAGGCTGATGGGTAATAGTCGATGAGCGGACGGTCAAGGGTGGCTCCGGCCGTCAGCCAAGAGTCAAGGAAGGCATACTGGAGCGACGCCACTGCCGGGCCCGTGACGCGAAGATGCGTGTCCCGCCAGCGGTTGAAATAATTGTCGTTGATGTTCATCCCCCCGGTGTACCCGATATTCCCGTCAATCACCACGATTTTCCTATGGTTACGGAAATTGATGGAAGTCACGAACTTAAGGAAATGAGACCTTGGATTGGTGAACCTGACCACCTCGACACCTGCCTCCCGCATGTCATTGTAGTACCGGGGCCGGATTGGGAAATTGGCGATGTTCTCCAGGATGAACCTGACTTTGACTCCCTCCCTGGCCTTCCGCATCAAAAGTTCTTTGATGGCCTTGCCTCCCTCGTCATTCCCAAACTTGAAATACTCCATGTGGATGTATTCCTTGGCCGCCATGATGTCCTCACGAAGAAGGTCGAACTTGCGACGGCCACGGGTTATTATCTCGAAGTTGTTCCCGCTGGAGACTGTAGGATAGGTGTCCCGACCCATCATGGAGGCCAGTGGTCGGAAATCCTCCCTGACAAGGGATTCCGCCTCATGACCGAACAGGATGCCGTTCAAAGCATCGGTTGTGCCTTTCTCGAAAAAGTCCTTGTATTTCTGGTGCCTGCGGTTGAATATCCAATGGTGGCGATAGTTGATCCCGACCAGGAAATAGAACAGGATACCGATTACAGGGAGCGCAGCGATGATCAGCAACCAAGCGAACTTCCTTCCCGAATCGCCCTTGTCGATCAGAATGACGACTACGACGGTCAGGATCAGGAGGATGTACAGGATGGTGGCGACCAGCTGCAGCATCGCGAGATGTTAGAAAACGAGCAGGAAGAGTCCGCCTGCTATGACACAACCGACCAGAGGGCCGAACACTGGGACCCAACTGTAGCTCCAGCCACTGTCGCGCTTGCCCTCAAGAGGAATCAAGGCATGGATGCAGCGTGGGCCGAAATCTCTCGCGGGGTTAAGGGAATAACCTGTGGTGCCTCCCAAGGACATGCCTATGGACATGATGATGGCGGTCACAGGGAAAGCCCCGATGCTACCAAGGCCGTAAACGGCTGTGTTTTCCTTGGTCCCGATAGCCAGAACCAGGAACACCAACACACATGTAGCCACGACCTCGCAGAAGAAATTCGCTCCCTTGTGATCGATGGCAGGCATGGTGCAGAAAGTCCCGAGAATGCCGTCCGGGTTGGCTGTGGAGGCCTTGTAGTGGTCTCTGTAATAGAGATACACCAATCCGGCTCCGAGAAAACCGCCGAGCATCTGGGCGGCGCAGAAGGGAAGAACCTCCTTCCAAGGGAAGGTTCCTGCCACCGCGAGTCCAAGGGAAACTGCCGGATTGAGGTGGGCTCCTGAATATGGCCCGGCGATGAATACTCCGCACATTACGGCGAGACCCCAGGCCAAGGTCACGACTATCCATCCGGCTCCTTTGGCCTTGGATCTCTCCAAAGTTGTGGCGGCGCAGACTCCGTCTCCCATAAGCACAAGCACGAGCGTCCCGATGAACTCGAAGACGCATTTAGTCCATAATGATATTTCCATATTCCTAAAGATTGTTGATTGTCCTTCTAATGGCGTCGGCCCATCCTTCTTTGAGCGTACGGACCTGATCCTCAGTAGCTTCCGGAGAGAAAACCCGCTCTGACAGCCATTGGCTCCTGATCTCTTCCACACTTCCCCAGAATCCGGTGGCGAGTCCCGCGAGATAGCAGGCACCCTTCGCGGTGGTCTCTGTGACTTGCGGACGTATCACGTCCGTGCCCAAAATGTCCGCCTGGAACTGCATCAGGAGATTGTCTCTGGATGCGCCTCCATCGACTTTCAACTCGGCCAACTTGACTCCAGCATCCTTTTCCATAGCATTCACTATGTCCATGGTCTGGAAGGCTATTCCCTCCAGAGCCGCTCTGGCGATGTGTCCTGCTGTGGTGCCTCTTGTGATGCCATGGATGCATCCTTTGGCGTACTGATCCCACCAAGGGGCTCCCATTCCAGTCAGCGCCGGAACGAAATACACACCGCCATTGTCGGGAACGGTATTGGCGAGTTCCTCCACTTCGGCGGAGCTTTTAATGATTCCGAGTCCATCCCTAAGCCATTGTATTACAGAACCTCCCACAAAAATACTACCCTCGAGGGCATAGTTGACGGTGTCCCCGATTTTCCAGGCGATGGTGGTCAGAAGGTTGTTCTTTGACATGATTGGTGAGGTGCCCGTGTTCATCAGCAGGAAGCAACCGGTGCCGTAGGTGTTCTTCACAGAGCCCGGTTCAGTGCACATCTGGCCGAAGAGGGCGGCCTGTTGGTCTCCCGCGATACCGGCGATAGGGACGCCGAGGGGCAATCCGTGGCCATCGGTGGTGCCATAGACTTCGCTTGATGAGCGGACCTCGGGCATCATGGATGCCGGAATGCCCATTAAATCAAGAAGTTCCTGGTCCCACTGGAGGGTGTTGATGTTGAAGAGCATCGTCCTGGAGGCGTTGCTGACATCAGTGATGTGGACCTTCCCTCCAGTCAGATTCCAAACGAGCCATGAATCGACCGTTCCAAAACGAAGCTTCCCGGCGGCGGCCTTTTCCCTTGCCCCGGGAACATTCTCCAGAATCCAACGGATCTTCGTGCCGCTGAAATAGGCGTCTATGATAAGACCGGTCTTTTCCCGAATCATGTCTGTCAGACCTGCGGCTTTTAGGGAGTCGCAATATTCTGAGGTCCTTCTGTCCTGCCAGACGATGGCGTTGTGGACAGGCTCTCCTGATTCGGCGTCCCAGACAATGGTCGTCTCCCTTTGGTTTGTGATGCCGATCGCGGCAATCTCCGCCCCTGTCAACCCGAGTGCCGATATAGCCTCGACAGCGACTCCGGCCTGGCTCGAGAATATCTCCATGGGATCGTGTTCAACCCATCCGGGTTTCGGGAAATATTGGGTGAACTCTTTCTGAGCCACCGACACGGTGTTACCTGAATGGTCAAAGACGATTGCCCTTGAGCTGCTGGTGCCCTGGTCAAGGGCGAGTATGTACTTGTCCATATATCAATTAGTTCTGTGTTATTCAACGATGGTTCCGAGAAGGGTGGCGGAGGTGCATGACCCTATCTTGACTCGCACATAATCTCCTGCCTTGTGGCCTTGGCCAGGGAACACGCACATCTTGTCGCTTCCGGCGCGGCCGCACAGTTCTTCCGGATTCCTCTTGGACGGCCCCTCAACAAGGACCTCGAAAGTCTTCCCGACATCCTTCTGATTGCTCTCAAGGCTCAGCTGGTTCTGCAACTCTATTATCTCGTTGAGCCTGCGGGTCTTGACTTCCTGCGGAATGTCGTCAGGATAATTTCTGGCAGCCAAGGTTCCGGGTCTCTCGGAATAGCAGAACATGAAAGCGTAGTCGAAAGCGGCTTCCTTGAATAGGGACAAGGTGGCCTTGTGGTCCTCTTCTGTCTCCGAGCAGAAGCCGGCTATCACATCGGTGGTGATACCGCAACCGGGGAGCACCTCACGGATCTTGCGCACCCTCTCCATGTACCAATCCCTTGTGTACCGCCTCCTCATCTTCTCGAGCATCCTGTCGCTTCCGGACTGGACCGGGAGATGAATATGCTTGCAGATGTTGTCGAAAGCGGCCATGGTCTCAATCAGTTTGTCGCTGATGTCTTTCGGATGGTTGGTGGCGAAACGTACTCTTAAAGAGGGGTCGATGGATGCGACCGCCTTGAGGAGGTCGGGAAAATCCATCTCGTTATCGCTTGATTGCCAATGATATGAGTCAACATTCTGCCCTAGAAGAGTGACTTCCTTGTAGCCTCGGGAGAAGACATCCCTCGCCTCGGCTAGAATGGTTTCTGGGTCACGGCTGCGTTCCGCTCCTCTGGTGTAGGGTACCACGCAGTAAGAGCACACGTTGTTACAGCCCCTCATGATGGATATGAAGGCGGATACTCCATTCTTGTCCGTGCGCACAGGAACGATGTCGGCGTAGGTCTCCTCACGGGACAGCAGCACATTGATTCCTGGCCTGTCAAAGGCGATTTCTTTTATTAATTCCGGAATGGTCCTGTAGGAGTCCGGGCCTGCGACAAGGTCAACCTTCCCGGTCTCTATCAGCTTGTCTTTCAGCCTCTCGGCCATGCAACCAACGATGCCCACGATAACTCCAGGCCTTTTCTCCTTTTGCCCACGGAAGACTTCCAGCCTCCCCCAAATCCTCTGTTCAGCGTTGTCCCTGACCGAGCAAGTGTTAGCCAGTATTATGTCGGCATCCTCCATTGAGAGAGTCCTTTCATAGCCTTCTTTTCTCATGATCGAGAAAATAACCTCCGAATCCACCACATTCATTTGGCAGCCGTAAGTCTCGATATATATTCTTTTTCCCATGTTTTTCACCATATATACAAAGATATGGAATTTTCAGTGAATAAGTATTTTTTAGTATATTTGTGGAACTTGAAATGTTTCAAGACATGATAAAACACAGGTCCAAGATACTCTTGACCCTACTGACGGTCATCTTCCTGACTCTCTCAAGCTGTGCCAGCTTGAAGAAAGTCAAGGACATCAATATCACCTCCGTCGGTGTGGAGTCATATTCGTTCAGCGGGCTTCGGTCCATCAATGCCGTGCTGGCGATAGGTATCGACAACCCCACGTTCGCTTTCAGGGTCACCAGGCTTAACGGGATTTTGAAATATAAGGGCGAAGACTTCGCTTTCTATTCCGCCGACACCCTCCATGTTGACAGCAGGTGCGTCAAGGTTTACGACCTTCCTTGCTCGGCCACTCTGAGTGATGGTGTTAACCTGCTTAAGGCCATGCAGATAGCCCGGGATGGTTCTCTTGACGGGTTCACTACTGATGTTGAGGCTAAGGTGAAGCTCAAGAGCGGGGCTGGAACGACGCTGAAGTTCAAGGATCTTGACCTCAAAAAAATGACTGAGAAGTGATGCGAAGATTATTATTCACGATAGCGATTGGTATAGGACTTTGCTTGGGAGCGGTGCCGCTTTCTTATGCTCAAGAGGCTAGGGACACCTCTCTCGCTCCGGCGTTGGATTCGACGTTGGTCGGGAAGAGCATATTCAACCTGCTCCCTAATGTGACTGTACATCAGTCGCAGAACATTATGTCCTCCCTTAACAAGCAGGTGGCCTCCAATTCATCAAGAAGGGTCTCAGGCTTCAGGGTGAGGATTTTCAACGACAACAAGCAGAACTCCAGAGGGGCATCTGAGGCCGCCATGGCCCGTTTCAAGGGCATGTACCCTGGTATCGCCGCCTACAGGACATATTCCAATCCTTTCTTCAAAGTAACGGTAGGGGATTTCAGAACCAAATCCGAGGCTATGCGTCTGCTTCAGCAAGTTAAAGGTTCGTTCCCTTCCGCCTTCATCGTCAAGGAGACGATTAACTATCCGCCAGTTGGATCAATCTTTTAGGATATGCTGAAGCAAGGACTAGAACTCAAGCAGACCCAAAAGCTTTCTCCTCTCCAGATCCAGACCATAAAGCTGATTGAGCTCCCGATCATGGAACTTGAGCAGCGGGTTAAGGCGGAATTGGAGGATAATCCTGTTCTGGATGACTCTCCCTCCAGTAAGGATGACGATGAGGATCAACCTAAGGATGTGTCCATCGATGAGTTGGACAAGGACGACCCTATCCCTTCTTATAACTTGAAAGTCAATAACTACGGCAAGGATGAGCGTCCTCAGTACAACACCTTCTCAGTCAAGGAGAGTTTCACCCAAAGCCTGTTGGAGCAACTTGGGTTCAGGCACCTGTCAAAGCACGACCACGATGTGGCCGCTTTCATTATAGGCAGCTTGGACGAGAATGGCTATCTGCGCCGCGATATTGACAGCCTGGTTGATGACCTCGCTTTCAAGGACAACATACAGTCCTCCCCCGAGGAGGTGTTAAGACTCTTGTCTGTGATCCAAGAGTTCGATCCTGCCGGAGTGGGAGCCAGGGACTTGAGGGAGTGTCTCCTTCTTCAGCTCCGTGTCCAGAAGCGGACTGAGGATGTGAAACTTGCCGAGACTATTATCCGGGACTACTTCCAGGATTTCTCAAACAAGCATTTTCCGAAGATTATCAATAAGTTAGGAATCTCTCAGGAGGACATGAAGGCCGCTCTCGAAAGGATTGTGAAACTAAATCCGTACCCCGGTGGCCAGATTGATGACACTTACACGGACCAGGCCCAGCAGATTGTCCCGGACTTTGTGCTGGACATCGAGGATGGCGAGATGAGGCTTGAGATGCCTCGTTTCAATATTCCCGAGATCAGGGTCAGCAAGAAATACGCTGAGCTTCTCGCGGAGAGCCAAGGCTCCCAGGATCGCCAGAAAAAAGAAGCCGCCACATTCGTCAAGCAGAAACTGGATTCCGCCAAATGGTTTGTGGAGGCTCTCAAGCAGCGTCAGAACACCCTGAGAAGCACCATGGAAGCCATCCTGGAGTACCAGCATGACTACTTCCTCGACGGTGACGAGTCAAACCTCAAGCCGATGGTCTTGAAGGATATTGCTGAAAGGACGGGATTCGACATCTCGACTATATCCCGTGTGGTTAACAGCAAGTACATCGAGACCCATTTCGGAATATTCCCTCTTAAGTATTTCTTCTCGGAAGGTCTTGAGAATCAGGAGGGTGTGGAAGTTTCCACACGAGAGCTCAAGAAGGCCTTGAGGGAATGTGTGGACAACGAGGACAAGCGCAAGCCTCTCACTGACGACCAGTTGGTGGCCGAGATGGGAAAGAAGGGCTACAAAGTCGCCCGGCGTACAATCGCGAAATACCGCGACCAGTTGGAAATCCCCAAGGCGCGGCTCAGAAAAGAACTATAGATTGACTTTCGCTCCGAAGGCCAAATCCCCGGCATCACCAATGCCCGGGATTATGTAGGATTGGCTTGTCAGCTCCTCATCTACGGCCGCTGTCCAAAGGCAGGTGTTCTCAGGGAGCCTCTTCTGGAGATATTCAATGGCGTAAACGCTCGATACCGGGCTGACGAAATGAGTGACGACAGGATCTCCGCCCTCGTCAATCAGCTTATTGTAAGCTATTTCCATAGAGGCACCTGTCGCGATCATAGAATCCGCCAGAATCAAGGTCTTGCCGGAGAGGTTAGGGCAGGTGCAGTACTCGATGGCGATGTGGAACTCATCTCCCTTGTGATACTTCCTGTAGGCCGCTATGAAGGCGCTCTCAGCGTTGTCGAATACGTCCATAATGCCCTTGTGGATAGGAAGGCCGGCCCTGAGGATGGTAGCGGCTACAACCTTCGAGTCGGTTGTGAGAACACTTGCTGTCGCTAGAGGGGTCTCTACCTCCTTCGGGGAATACTCGAGGGTCTTGCTGATCTCGTACGCGAATATCTGTCCTAGCCTTTCGAGGTTGAAACGGAAACGGAGACTGTCCTTCTGGACCTTCCTGTCGCGGATTTGAGCGACGATGTTGCCCAGCGCTGAGCGGGTCTCACCGAGGTTGATGACTTTCATGGTGTTCGAGAGGATGGTTTACAAAGTCAAAAGTAACTATTAATTTCAACTCAAGCAAATTTTTCAATCCCCGTTTCCTTCGAGTCAGATCACATACACCTTTTCATTTGAGAAACTGAAGTAGCGGTCGTCGCAGATTATGATATGGTCGAGCAAGGAGATATTGAAGGTTCCCGCCGCTTTCCTCATAGCCCCGGTCTGTTCGAGATCGTCTTTCCCTGGCATCGGATTGCCGGAAGGGTGGTTGTGGACCATCACGATTCCGCTAGCCCTTTTTTCGAGCGCCTTTCTCACCACTGTCCTTGGGTCCACTACTGTCGCCGACAGCCCTCCCATGCTGATCATCTCTTTCTGGATCACATAGTTGGCTCTGGTTAAGAATATCACCCAGAACTCCTCGTGGTCAAGTCCCTTCATCCTCGGAATCATCAGTTTGTAAACCATCGCAGGATCGCAGATCGGCACTTTCTCAAGTCCGGGATCTTCAAGACAGCACCTTCTTCCCAGTTCAAAGGCCGCGGTGATGGCCGCATACCTTCCAGAGCCGATGCCGTCCATCGACATGATCTCATGGGAATCCATGGAGGCTATACCAGAAAGCCGCCCTCCACCGGCGGCAAGAAGTTTATTGGCCACGACCAGCACATTGTCTTTCTTGGTCCCCGAGCCGATGAGTATGGCCAGAAGCTCGGCGTTGCTGAGGGCTTCCGCCCCTTTGGAGAACATCTTCTCCCGCGGACGCTCGTCCGCACATAATTCCTTGATTCTCATAGTTTTGTTTAGTTGTTGATTGATAATTGTTTTCAAGATTCGTAAGGTCCCCTTCAGAACCACTGCCACCCTCGGCACGTAAAGAGGGGGGACCGGAGCATCGCTCTGCGATGCGAGCGGTGGGGCTGCGGAGCGGCGGTTCTGAAGGGGAGCCTTACGATCTTGGATTTATTTACGCTCGATAACCTTGCGGGCAGCCTCGGCGATGCCATTGGCATCAATTCCGTAAGCGGCCAGAAGCTCGGCGGGAGTGCCGCTTTGGCCAAAGGTGTCCTTGCCGTTGACATATTCAACCGGCTTGGGAGAGGTGGCGGCCAGGACTCCAGCCACAAGCTCACCCAGACCACCAGCCATGTTGTGCTCTTCAGCCACTACGACAGCTCCGGTCTTGATAGCGGAGGCGAGTATGGTGGCGTTGTCAAGCGGCTTGATGGTGGCGACGTCAATGACTTCGGCGCATATTCCCTCACCCTCGAGAGTCTCGGCGGCTTTCAAGGCTTCCCAGACCATGTGGCCGGTAGCGATGATAGTCACATCCTTGCCCTCGTTGAGGACATAAGCCTTTCCAATCTCGAAGGGCTCATCCGGCATGAAATCAGCCACTTTAGGCCTTCCGAAACGAAGGTACACGGGGCCGTTATACTTAGCCGCGGCGATGGTGGCGTTCTTGGTCTGAGTCCAGTCGCATGGGTTCAGGACCACCATGTCAGGCAGGACGCGCATGAGCGCTACATCCTCCATTGTCTGGTGGGTGGCTCCATCTTCACCGAGAGTGATTCCCGCATGGGAAGAAGCGATCTTCACATTGGTCTTGCCGTAGCAAACTTCCATTCTGATCTGGTCGTACACCCTGCCGGTGACGAATTCCGCGAAGGATCCGGCGAACGGGACAAGGCCAGTCAGCGCCATTCCGGAGGCGGTGCCTATCATGTTGGCCTCAGCGATGCCACATTCGAAATATCTTTCCGGGAACTCGGCCGCAAAAGCATCCATCTTGAGCGATCCTTTGAGGTCAGCTGTGAGGGCGACTACTTTAGGATCGGCTTTACCCGCCTGGAGGAGACCCTCTCCGAAACCGCTGCGGGTGTCTTTCTTTCCTCTGTCTGTGTATTTTTTCATGATGATCTCGTTTTTAGAAGTCTCCCAATGTCTCTTTCAGCTGACTCAGAGCGACAACGCATTGGTCGTCGGAAGGTACGCTGCCATGCCACTTGTGAGTGCCAGCCATGAAATCGACTCCGTGACCCATCTCGGTTTTGAAAAGGATCATGACAGGTTTGCCCTTGCCTTTCAATTCCTTGGCCTTCGCGAAAGCCTCAAGAATCTTGTCCATGTCGTGGCCGTCGGCCTCGATGGTCTCCCATCCGAAAGCCTGCCATTTGACAGCGAGGTCACCTAGTCCGGCGACGGACTCGGTGGTTCCATCAATCTGCTGTCCATTGACATCGGTCATGGCCACGAGGTTGTCCACCTTGTGGTGGGCGGCGAACAGGGCGGCCTCCCATATCTGACCTTCCTCAGTCTCACCGTCTCCGCAAAGGGCGTAAACCGTGTGGTTGTCCTTGTCAAGCTTCTTTCCGAGGGCAATACCCACGGCAACCGAAAGTCCCTGTCCGAGGGAACCCGCGGCCTGGAACACTCCCGGAAGTCCCTTTCTTACAGAGGGATGTCCCTGGAGACGGGTTCCGAACTTGCGGAAAGTGGCCAGCTCGGAGACCGGGAAGTAACCGGCGCGAGCGAGGATTGAATAATACATGGGTGTCAGGTGTCCGGCTGAAAGGATGAATGTGTCCTGGCCTTTACCTTCGCGGGTCCATGTGGCGGGATCCTGATCCATGACTCCAAAATAGAGAGCGGTCATGAAATCAGTGCTGCTCATAGATCCGCCCGGGTGACCGGACTTGGCTAGCGCGACCATCCGGATGATGTCTCTTCTGACTTGAGAGGCAATCTTTTTCAGATCTTCTGTTGATTGCATTTTGGTGTTTGATAATTTTAGTTTGATTTATGCTTTTTGTGGTAAGCTCACAAATATAATTCTTTTTTATCTCAACTGGAAATTTTAACTTTGTATGGTCATTTTTAGGCCGTGTTTTTAAATTCATGATTAATGGCACAGGTAGTAATTATGCCCAAACAAGGGCAGTCTGTTGAAAGTTGCATTGTAACTGAGTTCAAGAAGAAAGTGGGGGACAAGGTCGCCGTCGGTGACATCCTTTTCAGCTATGAGACCGACAAGGCCTCGTTCGATGAGGAGGCTAAGTGCGAGGGTACTGTGTTGGCCTGCTTTTTCAATGATAATGACGAGATTCCGTGCTTGACTAATGTCATGGTCATCGGTGAGCCGGGCGAGTCTTTTGATGAGTTCGCTCCCGGCGGAGCTTCCGCCACTGATGCTGCTCCGAAAGAGTCTGCGGAAGAGGGTGTCCCCCAGGGCACCTCTGCCACCCTCGGCACGATAAGAGGGGGGACCGGAGCTGAGCGTAGCGAAGCGAGCGGTGGGGTCGAGCGTAGCGAGACGGTGCCTGGGGGAGCACCCTCTTCCGCGGGAGTCTCACCTAGAGCGAGAAGACTTGCCACTGAAAAGGGTGTCGATCCGAGTCAGTTGGCCGGAAGCGGCCCTGGTGGAAGGGTCATCGAAAGGGATGTTGTCGCCGCGGCGGCATCGCCCAGAAGCGGTCTCGCTAAGGCCATGATGGCCCAGGGTGGTCTCCAGGCTCCCGCAAGTGGCACTGGCCTTGACGGAATGGTAAAGGGTGGCGACCTCAAGACTTGGAAGCCGTCCCATACCGACATCTCAGGCGAAGGGACCGAGTTCCAGGTTGAGAAGATGTCCAACATGCGCAAGCTCATCGCGAAGAGCATGTACAACTCTCTCCAGAATTCCGCTCAGCTCACACACATGCTCGGAGCCGATGCGAGGAAGATCCAAGCCCTGCGCAAGAAGGCCAAGAAAGCCTTCGAAGAGGGCAAGATCGACGCCAATGTCACGATCAACGACTTTGTCTGCTATGCTGTCATCAGGGCTCTTAAGAAGTTCCCGAAAGTCAATTCCCATTGCCTCGGAGATGCCATGCGGCTCTTCAATGTCGTCAATCTCGGATGCGCCGTTGACACTGAGCGCGGCCTCATGGTCCCTTGTGTCAAGCATGCTGAGGATTTGAATATCACAGGTCTCAGCAAGGCTCTCAAACAGGTCGCTGAAGACTGCCGCAAGGGCAGCATCAACCCCGACCTCCTGTCCGCTGAGGCGGCCTCATTCACGGTGTCCAACCTCGGAGGCTTTGGTGTCGAGTGGTTCACCCCTGTCATCAATCTTCCTCAGAGCGCCATCCTTGGAGTCGGCACGATTGTTCCTCGTCCCAAGGACCTCGGTGGCGGAGTCTATGCCTTCGTCCCTTACCTTGGCCTGTCCCTGACCTATGACCACAGGGCTCTTGACGGAGGTGAGGCCACCAGGTTCCTCAAGCAGGTTGCGACGGAGATTGAGAATATCGACATTGATTTTTAACAAGGAATATCAATTAACTCAATATGTACGATTTAGCGATTATTGGAGGCGGCCCTGGCGGATATGTGGCCGCTGAAAGGGCGGGAGCCGCCGGATTGAAGGTGGTTCTGTTCGAAAGGAAGTCGCTGGGCGGAGTGTGCCTCAATGAAGGCTGCATCCCGACCAAGACCCTTTTGTACAGCGCCAAGGTTTACAACTACGCCAAAGAAGGCGACCACTACGGTGTCTATGTCAGCGACCCTTCGTTCAAGTACGAGGAGATTGTCGCCAGAAAAGACAAGGTGGTGAAGAAACTTGTCGGCGGTGTCAAGGCCGCCATGAAAGGCAACAAGGTTGAAGTTGTAGCCGAGAACGCTACGATTCAGGGCCGAGATGCCGAAGGAATCAAGATCGAGGCTGCCGGACAGGTTTATGCTGCGAAGAACCTGCTGATTTGCACTGGCTCCGAGGCCGCTGTCCCCCCGTTCCCTGGTCTTAAGGAGGCTGGTGATGTGATTGTCACCAACCGTGAGATACTCGCCTTGACAGAGCGTCCTGAGGAACTCGTTGTCATCGGTGGCGGTGTCATCGGTATGGAGTTCGCCGCTTTCTTCAGCACTCTCGGGACGAAAGTTACTGTGGTTGAGATGCTTCCGAAGATTCTCGGCCCTCTTGACGATGAGATCAGCGAGATGCTCCAGAAGGTCTATGAGAAGAGGGGAGTCAAGTTCTGCTTGCGCTGCAAGGTCACCGGCATCGAGGGCAACACTGTCGTCTATGAGGATCCCGAAGGAAAAGTCTGCAAGGTGAGCGGAGACAAGATTCTGGTGAGTGTCGGCCGCAGGGCTAACCTCCAGGGCTTCGGACTCGAGAATATCGGGGTTGAGCTTGCCCTCAATCCCGCTGGAAGGCCTTACGGAATCAAGGTTGACGAGAAGATGAAGACCAATATTCCCGGTGTCTATGCCGCGGGCGATGTGACCGGCTTCTCAATGCTTGCCCACACCGCTTCCCGCGAGGGCGAGGTCGCTGTCAACAATATCCTCGGGAAAGAGGACAGGATGCGCTACAATGCCATTCCGGGAGTGGTTTACACCAATCCTGAGGTCGCCGGAGTCGGTCTCACCGAGGCGGAGGCCAAGGCAAAGGGCGTTGACTATAAGGTGGTTAAGCTGCCTATGGCCTATGCTGGCCGTTTTGTCGCTGAGAACGACAAGGGTGAAGGAATATGCAAGATCATTGTAGGAGCCAAGTACCATGAGGTTCTGGGTGTCCACATGCTTGGCAACCCTTGCTCCGAGATCATCAGTGCGGCTTGCATCGCCATAGAGACTGAAATGACTCTCGAGCAGATGCAGGAGGTCGTTTTCCCGCACCCTACCGTGTCCGAGATTATAAAAGAAACATCATTCACAATCAAATAAATTAAAGCAAAGAAATCATGCCTAAAGCGCTTTACATAGATCCCGAGGTCACCCTGCGCCCGCAGGAGCACGAGCTGAAGCTCCCGACCATCCCGGTGATGAAGTACAACAAGACCATCAAGCAAGAGATTAAGGATGGCCGTTTCACCAAGGAGGACCTGCTCCGAATATTCCGTGACATGTCCTACATCCGTGAGTTCGAGACGATGCTGAATCTCGTCAAGACGACGGGCGGTTACAATGGTGTGGCATACAACAACCCTGGTCCCGCCCACCTTTCAGCCGGCCAGGAGGCCGCTGCTGTTGGTATGGCTTATGCCCTTGACACTGACGACTTTATATTCGGAAGCCACCGTTCCCACGGTGAGATTCTCGCCAAGGGTCTCCGTTCAATCCAGATTCTTCCTGAGGATGAGCTCAAGAAGGTTATGGAGGAGTTCTGGGACGGAGCGACCTTGAATGTCGCCAAGAAGGCATATTCCGGGACAGATACCAAGGAGCTTGGAATCCGTTTCCTTCTCTACGGTGCTATGGCTGAGATTTTCGCCCGCACGACCGGTTTCAACAAGGGTCTGGGTGGATCGATGCACACCTTCTTCACTCCTTTCGGTATCTATCCGAACAACGCCATTGTGGGTGGAAGCGGAT
>JAEEGI010002140.1_pt1 | contig 48836 bp, 19 predicted proteins | sample 8958751 | NCBI WGS metagenome assembly JAEEGI01 (sample SAMN16246545, study PRJNA631951) | gut metagenome | biome: gut microbiome; feature: rumen; material: KS-attached | host: Bos | place: Iran: Karaj | collected 2018-10
CTGAATCTGCCCCTGTCCCTGTGGCAAAATCTGCTGATTTACCAGGATTTCAGAAGCGGACATTTCGTCAGCTGAATCATCTGAAGTTTCACCAATATTTTCGGCAATCTCGGCTACAGACTTTATGACAGATTCTACAGATACAGAGGTAACATTTGTCATAGCGGCAACATTTTCAACTGTATCACCAGAGTTGTCTGAAGCTGGAGTGTGCTGATTGTGTGCTGTTTCAGAAAGCTCTTCAGCAGCAGTTATGACTGACTGGATGACTTGAACTGGTTTTTCTGTAACAACATTTTCAGATTTAACTTCTGATTTCTTAGAAGATTTTCTTGTTCTTCTAAGTTTCTTTGTATTTGTAACAGGTGTAAGGTCAGTTATGGTGTCTACAAAGTTATTTACTAATGCAGGAGCATCGAATGATTGTAGATTCTGTGTTGTGGTAGTTGTGTCAGTGTTAGCTTTATAACCTATTCTACTGATGCTACCATTAACAGAATTATTGTTATTGGATGCTCTTTCTCCATACCACCAGCCAACAGAAGCATTATCTGGATTATATATATTATAGACATTTGTATTTCCAAATACATCCTTCAGCCAAACAAATATATAACTCTCATGATTTGGTATATTTTCTGGTATAATAGTAATAGTTATATAACCATTATTAATTGACTGATAATTCTGCCAGTCTGTATTTCCTACAGATGTATCTCCAATATCATCCCAGCTTGTCCATGCATTTCCAGCTGTATCATATGTATTAGTAATTGCATAAGCAATTTTATCAGATGGCAAACTTTCAGCATTTTTTATTTTTACTTTAATAGTTATATCATTTGTAATTTTATTTTCTTTCCAACCAGAATGATTAGGAGTACTATTTAAGACCTCGATTGTTCCACTTGTTTTTGAGTGCTGAACAAGTGCTGGAGCTGAAAGATGGTCTGCTAAATTGTTATACACTGCAGTTTTTGTCTCTGATGTTGGTGCAGTAGTATAAGCTCTGAATATATATGTCTTCAATTTTGTCTCATTTCCAACATTGTCTACTGCATATACATCATACGTCTTATAGTTGCTTGTCCATTCACTTGACGAACCAAGTGTAACAGGTACAACAACATCACTTACATAGTTTACAGCCTCTCCTACCTGAGAATTATTACTCTTAACAACTATCTTAGAACCTGCACCACAATCAGTTACAGTTGGAGAAAGCTTAACCATATTTACAAGTGACGGATTATACTTGATAGTTACAGTAGCAGGTGTTGTTGACGTATCTGTAGTTAGTATATAACCACCAGCGTTAGTCCCAGCTGCTGTTGCTGCTGCCCATGTTGCTGATTCACCACTTCCAGTCTGTTTACCAACAGCATCTTCTGCAATGCTAATAGTTCCTGCAGGAGAATCGCTCTTGAGAGTATATTCTTCTATTACAGTTTTTTCTGTATCACTACCTACGAGAATCTTATATGTAACTGTATAATTATTTCCTGTAGGACATGGTAGCTGTTTTGTACTGGTTATATCCACAGCATCAGCATCTCCTACCTTATAATAAAGCTTATTGGTACCATCAAGAGTAGCAGAAAGCTTGATGTTATTCACATCTCCATGCTTGAAGTAAATCTCTTTTGGAGCCTTATTTCCATTATATTGTACCTTTTGACTATCGTTATTTGCACTGTCAAAAGAAACAGATCCTATAAGTGCATTAACAGTTACAGTAAACTCTTTGAGAACATTTTCGTTTCCAACACAGTCTGTAGCTATTATTTTGTAAGTTTTAGAAGCACTAGCTGTTGTTGGCAGTGTAAAGGTACATGTATTATTTGAAATTGCTGCAGCATCATTATCATCTTCCTTGCTGGTAAGTGTTACTGTTCCACTTCCCTCTACATCAGAAACTGTAACAACCAATTTCTTTACCTGAGTTGCGTTATAGTTAATGTTATTACCAGATATATAATAATTACTGCTGTTTACCGCTGTAGTTCCATCATCTCCTGTAAGTATATAGCTTACAACTGCATAAGGCTTTGTTCCATCAAGTATATACTCTGCAAGAATTGTTTCGTTACCAAAACTATCTATTGCTATTATCTTATAAGGAGCTGCAGTATTTGTATAACTTGATGAATTACCAGAACAAGTAAGCTTTAGATTATCACCAACTACATTATTGTTAGTTGTAGTAAACTCCAGACGATAAGTTGTATTATTACCTGTCTGACAATAAAGAGTTATTGTATCGTTAGCTTTTGCTCCAGAAATATTGTCCGTCTTAAGCTTAATGCTTGCATCTTCTGATGACAACAAAGCTTGATTGAAATAAACCGTATACTTTTCTTCATTAACATTAGGTTTAACACACTCTGTCTTATCTTCATCATTAGCATCTGAATCATAAAGGACCTTACCGCTTGGTGCTCGTCCATCAATTTCAAGAGTCTTAAGAACGTGATAGTTATTTGAACTGTCTTTTGCAACAATCTGATACTTCTTATGGATAGCTGCATTTTCACTATCTACAAGAGAGATTGCAGCAGATTCTATTCCTGCAGGGTTTCCATAAGTTTCTGTTGTTCCAGATATTACTTCTCTTGTATAAAGAGCTGGCAGAGAAGCACCTGCACTTCCAGAAGCATTAAGAACAAGCTGATTTGCTCTAGCCTTATTATAGTAAATTGTTGGAGCAGCAGAAGTTTCATTTAAAACACTATATCCATTTTCGCTTGGAGCACTGCCATTCAATTTAAGCTCATAATTTACTGTTCTGAATATATAAGACTTTAAGAGTTTTTTATTACCTACTCTATCTTTTACCCATACTTTAAATGTCTTTCCTGATGAACTTGAAACAGGAATAGTCAGAGAATCTGTAGTTGTAGTACCATTTGCTGTTGTTCCTTCGTTTTCAGTATAGAAGAATGAAACAGCATTACTGCTGGATGCATCAGTACCACTTACAGTAAAGGTTAAGTTTCCTGTAACTGTTCCAGAATTGTAATAGATTGTATCAGCCTCAGTTCCTGTACCTGCTATAAGGAATGTGTTGTCACCATTAGTATATGATACAGTTCCTCCAGGCAGAGTTCCGTTGAGGGTATATGTAGCAAGAACTTTTTCGTTCAAAACGCCATCTACTGCAATAATCTTATAAGTTGCTGTCCATGGAGAAGATGTTGGACAAGGAATGATGAGATTTCCTTCCGCATCCATATTGTTATTTTGTGCTGATCCATCATAAGCATTAAACTCATCACGAGTATTAGCATTATCACCTGTCTGACGGTAAAGTTTTATTGTGTCTCCATCATAAGCACCTTGAATATTACTCTTAGAAAGCTTTACAGAACTTTCTCCCTGCTTAAAGTAGATTGTGTTTTCTATATGCTTTGCAGTATCTGTATCTGTATGACCAATTGTTCCAGATGGCAGATTACCATTGAGCGTATACGTTGCAAGAATCTTTTCGTTAGAGATACTGTCTACAGCAATAATCTTATATTCTGCTGTCCATGGAGAAGATGTTGGACAAGGAATGATGAGATTTCCTGTTGCATCCATATTATTATTTGCTGCTGATTCATCATATGCATTAAACTTATCACGAGTAGTAGCATCATCACCTGTCTGACGATAAAGACTAATTGTATCTCCAGAATTAGCACCTTGAATACCACTCTTAGAAAGTTTTATAGTACTTTCTTCCTGGTTGAAGTAGATTGTATTTCCAACCTTTTTTGTATGAGTTGTATTTGTATGATCAATTGTACCAGTTGGAACATTACCATTTACAGCAAACGTTGCAACAGTTATTTCGTAACCAACCCTATCCTTTGCCGTAATTGTGTACGTTTCTGTCAAATCAGTACCAGAAGTTGGTAACTCAAAAGTCTGACTTGTTCCAGAAATTGCAACAGGTGTTGTATTTGTATTAGTGTGATAGAAATAATCTACACCATTACCGGCAGTTCCCGTTATTGCAGCAGTAAGCTTGTTCACACTACCCGCATTATAATAGATTGTATAGTTTATTCCGCTTGAAGATACATTATATTTGTTGTTAGCTGCATTGCTTGAACCATTTTTGAGTGTAGGAGTTGCTGTTGCACTTGGTCTAATACCATTGAAGGTATATGAATGTAACGTTGTTGGATTACCAAGCTTGTCTTTTGCAATTACTTCACAGTAGTAAATATGGTCGGCTTCGAAAGAAATATTAAATGAATTGCCTGTTACATCTGTTTCATTGCCCCATTCTGTTGCAGAATCCATCTTTGTTCTGTAATACAGGTAATTTGTTGGAACTCCGGCGCCTGTATCAGTTACAGAAGAAGCCGTAAGCGTAACTTCTGTTGCATAAGATGGATTGAAGTATACATAAGTTGAAGTACCTGTTGTAGTAGAATCTATCTTTGAAGAATCTTCTGGTGTTGAATGTGTATATGTTGGAGCAACACTACCACTCGGTCCGGTTATATCCTTTTGAACGGTAATTGAAGTGGCAGTACTTGGGTTACCGGCTTTATCTACGGCACGGATGTTATAAGTTTTTGCTTCAGAAGCTGTAACCGGCAAACGATATGGAGATGACAATGTTGACCAGGTTGAAGCACTACTTAACTTATATTCATATTTTGCTATATCGCTGTCGCCAGTGAATGTAAGCTCAGCTTTATTGTTTGTTGTACTCTTTACATAATATGTACCGGTATCAGCAGGATTCTGAACAGCACTCGTACTGTCATCAGAATCTTTTACAGTTGCAATTGTAAACGCAGGTCTTGTTGCATCGTAAGTCCATTTGTTAACACCATTATATGTTAATGCAATTGAATCAGAAACTTCGTTTGCAGTGTAAAGCAACATTGTAAGAGGCTTTTCTGAAAGATTGCCAGCCCAGTTAGTACCCGGAGTAAGAGAAATACTTGTACTTCCGTTGAAAGAGAACATCTGTGAGAATCCATCTCCAATTAACTTAACGCTCTGCAAACCAACGCTTGATGTAAAACTAATTACAGATTGTGCAATTACATCTGTAGAACCGGAATATGTTTCTCCAGATTTAAGATAGTTTACACCGCCGGCATTTGTAATATTTGAATAACTTATTGAAGTACCAGACTGAACAGCAGGAACCGGGTTAGAAGCAAACTCTACAATAATTGGAGTCTGACAGATAAGTCCGGCCTTATTAACAGCGTAGAAATACTTTGTATTGTTTGGTGATTCATACCATTCTTTTCCTGTATCAGACTTACTATAATTATATTCATATTCATTTGTTGTATGTTCTGTAAGGACAGTTACATCACTTGCAGTATAGAAGCCCGCTTGATTTGTAAGGGCAGATGGGCTGATTATCCAACCGAGCAAGTCTATATCATCTTCTGTAGTAACTTTAAGGTTAAACTTCAGTCTTGTAACAGAATGCGGAACCTTTACAGTAATCTTTTTGCCACTTGCAGATGTAGACAGGGTTGTTAATGAGGTTACGTCACTTGTAATTCCATTAGGCATTCCTGTACATGACAAGAGAGCTGCAAAATCAGAATCAGGCAATGTCGGTGCAGTCTGTTTTACCCAAGTTGAAGTTCCGCCGTAAGAAAGTGCGGCAGAATTACCCATTGTATTTTCAACATAATCTTTAAGACCGCTGATTATAAGCTGGCCCGATGTAGGAGTTATGTTGGTAAGTGGATAAGCAACACTATGGTTAGCAGTTGCAACATCATTACCTGTATAATAATGTGCACCGTCCCATTCAATACCAGACTGAGTTTCTGCAATATTCAATGTAAGTGTTGAATTAGCACTGTAATAGTTTGTACCATCAATTGTATTTATTTTCTGTGATGTTGTACCAACTGTTATTGAAGGCGCAGTATTATCGTACATCCAGAGTAATGTTTCGCTTATAGAGGTACTTACTGCATAATTACCAGAAGTGTTACCTACTTTACCACCCTGGTCATTTGTAAGCTGCTCAAATGTAAAGTTACCAAGCTTATCTTCTACAATATAGTAGAGTTTATAAGCAGAGTTTGATTCATATTTTGGATAGTGATGTTCCATAGGAACTGAATTAGCCGTTGCTCCACTCTTAAGAGTAAGATACTGCCAGTCTGTAAGGCTTAAGCTGGAAGCTCCATCGAAGTCATCTTTTTCTGGTTCGTCTGTTCCAGTCCAAACAAGGACACGGCTCTTTAACGTATAGTTTTCTGTCGCTGTACTGCTGCTTGTTGAACTTGCCACGTTAGGATAGTAACAAGAATCGTTAAAACCTGTGAGTGAGATTACAGGAGTTGTATCACCCTTGTAATATGATATACTCTTTTCAGTATTTACATACAATGAAGAATGGCTCAAATCTTTACCAGTGCCTTCGAGCGTAACGCTTCCATCTACCTTCCAGTTTACTGGAACTGTATATGAACCGATATTACCACAACCATCTTTAAGAGAGATTGTGTATGGAGTAGCTGTTGCATTGTCAGTATTTGGCAGGTCAATTGTAATTGTTCCGTCACCAATTGCATTCCAATCCGTTCCACCATTTGTTGAGTAGTACTCAATTGGAGAAGCAGTTGTCAAAGGATCAAGCTGAGCAAATCTACTGACAGCTGCTGTATGTTGCGTTCCATCAACCTTTTTGTCAGAAGTTGAAACTCCTCCAAGCTTCATTACAATCTGATATACATTTGTATTTGCCTTGATTACGTAATTCTGAGTTGTTACTTCACTCTCACCGCTTCCTGTAACTGTTGGCGCATTTCCTGTGTAGATATTTCCACCAGAAGGCATTGTAAATGTTACATAATTACCAAAATCAGCAGGGTCTGCAGTATCCTGTACTACAACAAAAGTTTTGGCTGCAGATTTGTTACCAGCCTTATCTACTGCATAAACTGTATGAGAACCAGCTGTAACAGCCTCATATTCTGATACAGGCGTTGTATCAGAATCAAGATACAAGTCAGTATAGAATGTATCTAAAGCAGAAGCCTGCTTTCTGTTTGTATCAGTAACATCAGCAGCTACATTAATATCATCCTGTGTATAGAAGTAAACAGTTTCACTAATCTTGATGTTTCCGTTTTCACTTGTACTTGAATGAGGATAAATAGTTGACGTATCAGTATTACTTGTTGCAACAAATACACCATCACCATTCAAAACAGGAAGAGTTGTATCAAGCACAATAGATTTTGTTGCATTTGTGCTTGTATTGCTGCTGGTTCTATTTGCAAGGTTTGTTACTGTAAATGTTACGTTCTTTGTACCATCGCCAGAAGGAAGCTTTACATTCTTTATTACGATGTTGAAATTATCGGTATTCTTCATCAGCCTATTAACCGCACTGCTGCCAGTACCAGTCTTAAGAGTAATTACAGAACCATCATCAGAAACTGTAAATCCTTCTTCTGAATCATTAGCACTATTTCCGTCTACGAGAGTTGTATCATCAAAAATTGCACCACTAACAGTTATCTGATAAATACCGGAATCAGTTGAACTTACATTTACTGTTGCATCTACATAAACTTCGTTTGTAAATCCATTTTCTGCCGCAAGCTCAGTTGATGCCAGGCTATTGTTTGCTGTTGAACGGTCTGCAAGAGTTACAGAAATAACAGACGGTGTATTGCCATCATATCTGAACATACTGATTGTAGTATTATCTTGAGTCTTAAAGCTTGTAGCTGCAGAAGATTCATTTGTTACATAGTCGCTGATTTTAAGACTTACAGTGTTTCCAGAAGCATCTGATGTAAGAATTACATTTGATATTTTTACACCAACAACAGAAGCAGATGTTTTGATTGTACTTACATCTGGAACTGTGAGTATTTCATTTGAGCCACTGATAGAAGTGCCTGAAACAGGTTCTTCATCTTCAGTATTATCTGAGAATACTTTGTAAAGCTTTGAACCAGCCTCTCCTATACTTGAATTAAGGCTTATAGAAGAACCAGTAAAGTCAAATACCTTTGCACCAGTATTTGTTTCTGTAAAATAAATATAAAGGTCTGTTTTTGGTGATGTTTCTGTTGTCCAATACTCTACTGAACCATCAACCACCTTACCATTGCTTATGTTATTTACTTTAACATCATTGATTATAGGAGCTGTTTCATCATAAGTCCATTTATTGCTTGGAGCATAGCCCAGTTCTGAATCTGACAATGAATACTTATCAGATTCTTCTGTTGCTGTATAAAGTTTTACTCTCAAAACATCATCAGAAAGACTTGTTAAAGCAGTTATTGCTGATGGTGTCAAAGTATATTCAGTAGGATCTGTAAAGCTGTTCACAACATAAGCAGCTGTAGACTCGTTTTCAATATAGAACTCAGCCTTTATCAATTCAACTTCATCACCATTACTGAAAGTATTAGTTTCAAACGTAATTGTAGAAGCTGCATTTAAGTAGTTTCTTTCTTTTACACCATTAACAGCAAAAGTTCTTACTTCATCATATGTAATACTTGAAATCTCTGGTATAGGGTTTTCTGCAAATTTAACCACAATTGGTTTCTGGCTGATAAGACCGGCCATATTTACGGCATAGAAATATTTTTCTCCGCTGAACTTACTGAGCCAGGTTGAGGTTGAATCAGCCTGCTCTGAAGCGTTCTGTTTATTGAATGTAAATGTATTATCATTTTCTTGAGAAACTTCTGTAGCAGTTGTTTCTGAAACATTAATACTGTCATTAGAATAGAATGCAGATAACAAAGTATTACCAGATTCTAATGCAGAATCTCTAACTACCCAACCAAGTAGCGTCATAGAATCATCTGTTTCTTCTGAATCCGGAACTCCTGGAACTGATGAATCAGACAGAACAACCTTTTTCTGTGTAATGCCAAGATTACCAGTTTCCATAAACTTAGCAGTTACATCTGTTATTGCACGTTCTGCCATTACAGTATTTATAATACCATCATCTGTACTTCCAGATTTTGTTACATAGAAGCGACCTGTTTGTGTTGTAGCAGCAGAAACAGAACTGTTTTCTTTAGTTCCTGTAAAGGTTGCAGATGTATCTACCAGAGTTGGTGCTTTCTGCTGAATCCATGTACCACTATCTGTAAGATAAAGTCTGGCTTTATTTCCTACAAGATCCCAGACATCAACATAAGGAATTACATTTGTAGTTCCAGATGGTGTACCAACCGGCATTTGAGTAATATTTTTATTCGTTGTTTTAGCTTCGCGTTTATTATTTGTTCCAGCTGTTGTTAAACTCAATTCAGTATTTGTTAAGATACCGGCTTTATCATCGTGAATTGTATAAGTTGTCTTTGAATAGCTGCTGTAATAATACTTACCGGAACTATCTTTATTTACGCGCTCAAACTGAACATCACCTGGTTCTGTGTTTGAAGTAAAGCTTTCAAGTGTTGGTGCATGATTATCATACATCCATTTTGTTACATCTAAAGTATCTTTATGATTCTTAACCTGTCTGATTCTATAGTTACCTACAGCGTCTTCTACAACATACCAAAGCTCGTAAGAAGCAATTTGAGCTGAACCAGTTATATCAGAATCTGCGGCTGCATTAGAATATGTATAATCACTTGCAACTTTTTCAGCAGGGAAATCAAACTCCATTACACCAGCTGCAGTTGTATTCTGAGTCTGTTTTTCAATCCAATCTGTTGCCCACTTTCTTGTAAGTGTAACTTCACTTGTACTTGCATCCAAATCAAACTCTGCATAGCTTGGAGCATCACCATCCCAGTTACCGGCAATTAAACGACCACGCAATGAATATTCATTACCATCATAATTTGCAGGGAGATTACACTCATCGGTATAGCTCAACTTAAGTTTAGGTGCAGCCGCAGCTGTACCATATTTATTGTAATAAGTTACTCCATATGTAACAGCAAGACCACCAGAGTTATTTGCTCCATTATAAGGATTATCAATTACAACATAAGAACTGTCATCATTACTGTTAACAGCATATTCATCTTCTCCAACAACATTATCTGCATCAAACTTAACTTTTACAGAATAGCTTCCTGAACCAATAGCACCATCAACAACCCATTCCAATTGGTGAGAATTATCTGGCGAAATAATTGTAGAAGTTTCATTTCCACAACCATCTTTGAGTACAATATTGATTGTTGGACAAGATTCACCTTGACTTAATACCTTTGGCAGATCGATAGTAATTGTACTGCCACCTGTTACAGTAACTACACCAACCGAAGTTGGAGTTGTATTGAGAAGTGGAATCCAGTCAGACTCTTCATCGGTCTCTATATCACCAGAAACTTCATCTTCATGTGTAAGCTTAATCATAAAGTATTCAATAGGAGCTTTAGTACCTGGTGTAAAATCATCATTCAAAGTTGTTGAATCTGTTCTATAGATTTCGTGGAATGCATAATCAAGAGCTGTAGAAATATTTGAACCGTCAATTGCTTTATCATTAGAACCTGTAGTTCCAACTGATGTACCAAGCTTTAGCTTAATCTTATATGGATCAACTGTAGTATCTGCAGTTCCATTTGAATTAACAAGAGCCTTCAATACATACTTTTCATAAACACCAGCAGCATCTGGAGCACCACGGAATACCTTACCGGCAGAAGCACCATCCTTCATTGGCTCTTCAAACGTAATTCTGTTTGTTATTGAAGCCGGATTCTCTGCATCTTTTACTAAAGTAAATGTCTTATTTGCAGATTTGTTTCCAGCTTTATCTATAACATAAGTTGTAATTGTACAGCTTCCTGTTAAAGGATTAGCACTACCCACAGCTGGAGTCAAATCCAAAGTTGGATATGCAGTTGTCGCATTCTTTCCACTTTCTACGATTGAACCTGTATCTGAATCAATCTTGAAATAAATATGAGAAGCCGGCAAGTTACTTTCTGTTACATCGGCACGTAATACAAGCTGATTTTCTATTTCATCATCTGTAGATGTATCATCACCCTTTGTATAGAAATACACGCCCTGACTGCTACCTTCATTTACAACAAGTCCATAAGCTTTTACAGGTTCACCTTCACTATCATTACCTGTTGAGCGAGGATAGATTGTACCTGAAGTCTGAATAGTATAAAGACCTGTAGCATAAGGACCATCACCTTCAATATTCCAATTCCAAACAGGAGCATCCTTATCCAAAGTAATAGAATCTTCAAGAGGTTCGTTATATTTTTCACCCTTGTTGATTGCCTTTATTGTTACAGTCTTTTCACCATTACTATCTGGCAAATGTAAGTTATGAATAACTACATTAAGAGAAGTTCCCTTATATACTTTATTATTACTAAAGGTGATTGTATAACCTTCATTTGTTGTATCTTCAGAAACAAAATCAGAAAGAGTATAAGCAACACTTTCATTTGAACCTACATCTATTGTGGTTGCATTTGAACCATTATTTACAAAAGTTGCACCTGTAACAGTGAGTCTTGTAATTCCAGATTCGCGTGGAACAACTGTAAAGCTTGCTGTTACCTGTCTTTCGTTTGTGAAGTCAGGGTTTACCGGAATATCAAATGTAGCGCTGCCATCTGTTCTGATTTCAAAATCATTATCAATAGCAACAGCAGCTCGGTCTCGTAAGAATCCATTTTCTACAAAACCACTTGTTACAACAGGTGTTTCCTGCTCGTAATTAAAGCCGGTGATTGATGCTGTTGAACTGTTGAGAGTTGTAGTTGTATCATCAAGTGCAAATCTTTCGTGTTTGTGATTTGGATTGGCCTCATCATCCGCAGATACTTTTGTTGCAATATCAGTAAGCTCAAGATTAACCTTATTCTTTGGCCTGTCGGCAGCAGTATCTGTTGACAATGCAGCAACAAGCTGAATATTTGTAATCTTAACAGTTACACCTTCCGCTGTTGTGCTTCTGATTGCTTCTGAATATTTATTAATTGTAAGAGTATTTTGTTCTGTATTTATGCTTACAAAGTCTGTGGAAATTGGAGCTTCACTGGTTGAAGGATTATATATTCGAGAAGCAGAAGTTAACTTAATGGTTGAATCCTTAAAATCAAATATTCTGACACCAGAGTTTTCTTCTTTCAGAGTTATAAAGAGGTCAGTTTTGTCTGAACCTGTTGACCAATATTCTACTGCACTGGCATCTGATTCAGTTGCTTCCTTTATTCCAGGAACAAATATTTTCATAATTTCTGGAGAAACATTATCGTAAGTCCACTTATTGTCTGTTGAATAACCAGATTTTGTCAGTTCATATTTTGCAGACTCTTCTGTTGCAGTATACAGTTTTACAGTTAAAGTACTTCCTGCAAGATTGCCCATAAGCGTTGGTAAAACAGTGGTTTCTGTAGTTGGCAACGTATAAGTGGTTACAGGAGATGCAGTAAAGTCTTTTGTAAGAGCCGGTGTACTGCTGCTTCCAATATAGAACTCAGCTTTTGTGATTGGAACATCTGTTGTGTCATCACTGTATTTATTACCGACAAATGTAATTGTTGAGCTACCTTTAACGTAGTTTATATTTTCAAAGTGTTCTACATCTTCATAAGTCAAGCTTGTAATTGAAGGTACAGGATTTTCCACAAACTCAATAATAATTGGATTTGGACAAATAAGTCCTGCACGGTTTACTGCATAGAAGTACTGAGTCTTGTTGGAAATATTTTCCCATTTAGCTTCTGTATCAGACTTATTATAAGTATATACATATTCATCATCGTCATTTCTTACAAATGAAGCGGAATCAATTGTGTTTCCTACCCAATTTGACTGATAGAAATATGTCGAACTAATTTCAGAAGCATTGGCAGCATAAGGTGTATTTGTAATTATCCAACCAAGAAGCTCTGTATCATCGGCTGTTGTTGTACCGCTTGGTGTATACTTTGTTTGATCTACCTTCAAACCAAACTTCATGCTTGTAATAGAACGAGGAGCCTTTACTTTAATTCTCTTTCCACCTGTTGCTGTATCTACAATAACAGTAGTATCAATCTGGTACTGGGTTCCGTTTGTAGTAACAGTAGTATTACCGCCAGTTCCGTTTGGTGTTCCTTCGCAAGCCTTTACGCTTACCGCTGTAGAAGCAAGTGCAGGTACAGCCTGTTTTACCCAGGTTGTTGTACCTTCATATTCAAGTGCAGCAGAAGCAGGCATTGAGTTCTGAGCAAAGTCTTTAAGACCACTAACCTTAATTGTAGAATCACTTAATGGATTTACATTCTGTAGAGGATATGATGTTGTTCTTTCATTCAAAACCTCATCGTCTTCATAATGCTCTACACCATCCCATTCAATACCAGACTGTGTATCTGACATAATTAAAGAGAGCTCTGAATTAGCACTGTAATAGTTTATATTATCAACATTATTTATTTTTACAGAAGCTGAACCTACTGTAATTGAAGGTGTTGTATTATCATACATCCAATCACTAATTGGTTTGGCAGGATTAGTATCGTTAATAAGCTTGGTGATTGTATAATTTCCAAGCTTATCCTCAACTATATACCAAAGTTCATAAGGCTCCTTCTGATCAATTATATTAGTTCTATTCTTAGTATCATAATTTGGATAATTATGCTGCATCGGAACTAAATCAGCTGAAGCACCACTCTTAAGAGTAAGATACTGCCAGCTAGTGAAGCGTGTTGCATCAAACTCATCTAAAGGCTCTGCATAGAAATCATCATACTCTGGATTTTCTGAACCTGTCCAAGCAATTACCCGGCTCTTTAAAGTGTAAGCATTGTTAGCAGGAAGAATGCTGCTGCTTGTTGAACTATTTACTGTAGGATAGTAACAAGTATCATTAAAGCTTGTAAGAGAAAGAACTGGTGTTGTATCACCCTTGTAATAAGTTATTTCTTTTTCATCATTTACATACAATGGACTGCTTAGGTTTTTACCACCAAGAGTTACGCTGCCATCTACTCTCCAATTCACAGGAACTGTGAACGAGCTGACATTACTACAACCATCTTTAAGATAAACAGTATATGGCTGTGTTACTGCATTATCTTCTGTTGGCAGGTTGATTGTAATTGTACCATTACCTATTGGCTGCCAGTTTGTAGTTCCGTCTGTAGAGAAGGCAAAATATTCAATTGGAGACTTATCAGCAAGTGGATCAAGCTCTGTATATCTTTCTAGTATCTCGCGAGTTTCTCCGTGTACATCATTTTCTGTACCGGCCACACCAGGAAGCTTAACAATTATCTTATATGGATTATTATTCTGCTTAATAACATAATTCTTCGTAGAACCAGTATCTGCATTTCCTCTATAAATGTCTCCGCCTTCCGGCATTGTAAATGTTACATAACCGTCAAAGGCAGCAGGGCCTGAAGTATCTTCTATTACATAGAAGGTCTTTACTGCAGACTTATTACCAGCCCTATCTACAGAGTAAACTGTATGTGTTCCAGGCGCAACATTTGTATATTCATCAACAGGAGTTGCAGCATTGTCTATGAAAAGGTCTACATTTTCAATTTTTCTGTTTGTATCAGAAATTGAAGCAGCTACGTTAATTGAATCTTTTGTATAGAAGTAAACAGTACCGTTTGCACTTACAGTTCCGTTTGAATCAAGCTTGATGTTTCCGCTTGAACTTGTACTTGTGTGAGGATAAATTGTTGTCTTAAGTGTACCGTCTGCACTTGCATTACTTTCTGCAACAAATACACCATCGCCAACCCAAACAGGATTTGTCGTATCGAGTCTGATAGATTTCTGTGAGTTTTCAGTAAACTGGCTTGTTCGTTCTGCAAGCTTAGTTACTGTAAAGATTACATTCTTATCTCCGTCGTTAACAGGAAGTTTGAGGTTTTTGATTTCAATTGCATAAGTTCCCTTAAGCAGTCTGTCAACTGCACTGCTACCAGTACCAGTCTTAAGAGTAATTACTGTACCGTTAGCAGAAAGCTCAAAACCTTCATTTTCATCATCAGCACTCTTATTATTTACAAGTGTTGATGGATCAAATGTTGCATTGCTTACTGTAATCTTATATACACCAGAATCAGGAGAATCAGATTCTGTTTCATTTACTATGTTGATTGTTGCATTTACATATTCTTCATTTGTATAACCAGCTTCTGCATTTCCACCCTCACCTGTTGCACGGTCTGTAAGAACTACGGAACTGATTACTGATTCATTACCGTCATATTTGAACATAGCGATTTCAGTACCAGCCGCAACACCATCGCCAATTGTAAAGTTGGAAGTAGTTGCAGAAGGATTTGTTACATAGTCGCTGATTCTCAGGCTCAGTGTATTTCCTGCCGAAGTCTGATTAAGAACAATGTTCGTAATTTTTACTACATCGCCGGTGGCTGATGTTTTAACTTCGCTTCCATCTGCGATAGTAAGTTTTTTATTTGTGGAATCTATTGAAGTATCAGAAACAAGCTGTTCAGTACCATTTTCCAGTATCTTATAAAGTTTTGAACCGGAATCATCAGTATTTGGATTCAAACTTATTGTAGAACCAGTAAAGTCGAATACCTTTGCACCTGTATTTGTTTCTGTAAGCTTGATGTAAAGATCTGTTTTTGGTGTTGATTCTGTTGTCCAGTATTCAACAGCAGATCCGCTATTGTTACTGAGAGTAATACCTCTGTTAATATTATTAACTTTTACAAAATTGATGTCAGGACCATCTTCATCATAAATCCACTTATTGCTTACTGCGAGTCCCTGCTCTGCATCCGTCAATGGATACTTTTCTGATTCTTCTACAGCTGTGTAAAGCTTTACTGTAAACTCTTCATTTCCAAGCATTGTTAAAACATTAGACTCAGAAGATGACAATGTATATGTATTTACTGGAGTTGAGAACTCTTTTGTGAAAGAAGGATTTGTGTTGTTTCCAATATAGAACTCAGCTTTAGTAATCATAACATCATCATTATTGCTGTACTTGTTTGTTGTAAACTGAATTGTAGAGTTCTCGTTTACAAAGTTGATGTTATTGAGCATTCTTACTTCAGCATTATAACTTCTGGCTGAAATTGCCGGTATAGGGTTTTCAACAAACTCTACAACAATCGGTGTCTGACAGATTAAACCAGCTCTGTTTACAGCGTAGAAATACTGTAATTTATTCTGATGATTTTCCCACTTAGCAGCGGTATCTGCTTTACTATAAGTATATTCATATTCACCATCATCATTACGTGTAAGTGTTTTTATAAGCTTATTGCTGTCAAGAGCACCAACATCAGCAGTAGAATAGAAGTCTTCAAAGCTTTCAAGAGGAGATGCACTTATAATCCAGCCAAGGAGTCTTGTATCATCATCAACCAAAGAACCATTTGCCGTATATTTTTTTTGGCCCACGCTCAATGCAAACTTCATGCTTGTTACAGAACGAGGAGCCTTTACCTTTATTCTCTTACCGCCGGTAGCATCGTTTACGGTTCCGGCAATATAGTTTCCGGTTCCACAAGAAGTTCCGCCAGTTCCATTAACTTCTCCACCACAATCTATTACACTTACCGCAATATTTGAAAGTGTTGGCGCACTCTGTTTTACCCAAGTTCCTGTTCCGTGATATGCAAGAGTATCTGAATCAGGCATTACATTATCTACATAATCTATAAGGCCATTAACCTTTATTGTTGAATCACTTAATGGATTTACAGCAAGCAGAGGATAGAATACAGACAGAGTATTTAATACTCCACTACCTGAATATGTATCAGTTCCATCATACTTAATTCCAGACTGTGTATCTGTCATGTTCAATGTAAGTCTTGAATTAACGCTGTAATAGTTTATTGTTGTATCTGTATCAGAATCTTCTACAGTATTTATCTTTTCTGAATCTGCACCAACTGTAATTGTAGGAGGAGTATTATCGTACATCCACAAAGAAAGCTCATTTTCTGAATCAACTGCATTCTTGAGCTGATAGATTTCGTAGTTGCCGAGCTTATCTTCTACGATGTAATAGAATGTATATGCAGTTGTTACATCATAGCAAGGATAGTGATGCTGCATTGCAACTGAATCGCCTGTGTTACCACTCTTAAGTGTAAGGTACTGCCAGTCTGTAAGGCGTGCTGCAGCTATAGAAGTTGAATAGAAGTCTGATTTAGTTGGAGCTGCAGAAGCATTTGTCCAGGCAAGAAGGCGGCTCTTTAAGGTGTAACCGTTATCATCTGGTAGTGTACTGCCGCTTGTTGAGTTTGCTGCTTCCGGATAGTAACAAGTATCGTTAAAGCTTGTAAGAGAAAGAACCGGTGTGTGCTGAGTATCGTCGCCTTTGTAGTAAGTTATGTTCTTAGCAGCATTAGCATACAAGATTGACCCCAAAGTTTTTCCACCATGGGTAACGCTGCCGTCTACCAGCCAGTGTACAGGAACTGTAAATGAAGATTCGTTGCTACATCCATCCTTTAAGTATACTGTGTATGGATTTGCCTGCTGTGTATCTTCAAGTGGTAATTCAATAGTAATTACACCAGTACCGATTGGCTGCCAGTTCTTTGAACCGTCAGTTGAATATGCAAAATATTCAACCGGAGATTTATCTGTAAGAGGATCAAGTTCAGGGTATCTGCTGCGTTCTGCTCGTGTTGTTCCGTGAACATCTTTTTCTGTACCGGCAACGCCAGGAAGTTTTACGATTATTTTATATGTATCAGAAATTACTATGTGATCCTGGTCTTTATTTCCCTTAATTACATAATTCTGGGTTGTTACAGAAGCATTTACTGCTGGTGCATTTCCCCGGTAAATGTTTCCGCCATTTGGCATTGTGAATGTAATGTAAGAGTCAAAGCTATCTGGTCCCGAAATATCTTCTACTACATAGAAGGTTTTTACTGCAGACTTATTACCAGCCCTGTCTACAGAGTAAACTGTATGTGTTCCAGGAGCAACATCTGTATATTCAACAACTGGAGTTAAAACATCATCTATATAAAGGTCTACATTTCCATTTCTTCTGTTTGTATCAGAAACTTCAGCAGAAACGTTGATTGTATCTTTTGTATAGAAGTAAACAAATCCGTCAATCTTTATGTTTCCGCTTGAGCTTGTACTTGTGTGAGGATAAATTGTTGTCTTAAGTGTACCGTCTTCATTTGCATTGCTTGCTGCAACAAATACTCCATCGCCGACCCAGGCTGGAGCTGTCTTATCGAGTCTGATTGATGAAGCAGAAGAATTTGTATCCGCACTTGTTCTGTTTGCAAGATTAGTTACGGTAAAGCTTACTGTCTTATCTCCATCACCAGAAGGAAGCTTAACGTTGTTGAGTACAATATTAAATGTTCCCTTGATTATTCTGTTTATTGTATCGTTATTTGTTCTGAGTGTAATTGTCTTTCCATCAGCAGAAACTCTAAAGCCTGCTTCTGAATCGCCTGCCTGCTTGCCGTTTACAAGAGTTGTTTCGTCAAAAGTTGCACCGTTTACAGTAATCTGATATACACCGGAATCTGTAGCAGTTACATTTACAGTTGCCTTAATATATTCATTGTCTGTATAACCGTTTTCCGCAACACCTGCAACCTCACCACCTGTTCCTGGCTCCTGGTCTCTAAGTACTACAGAGTTAACTGTTGGTGTACTTGCATCATACTTAAACTGACTGATTGTAACATCATTCTGAGCTTCGTTCTTAATTGTAAACAGCTCACCTTTAGAAGAAGTATTCATTACAAAGTCGCTGATTTTAAGACTTACCTTATTTTCTGCAGAAGGTGCTGCAAGGTCAAAATCTGTAACAATTACTTCACCACCGTTTGCAGAAGTCTTAACTGTACTTGCATCGGCAATTGTGAGCTTGTTGTTTTCTATATCTTTTGTAATTGGGAGTTCTACTCCACTCAATATTACTTTAGTATCTTCCGTAATATTGATTGTTGAACCGGCAAAGTCGAATACCATAGCACCTGTATTTATATCTGTAAGGTTGATATAAAGAGAGGCTTTTGGTGTAGCTGCGGTTGTCCAGTATTCTGTAGTAGTTCCATTTGTTGTTCCTGCTTTGATTCCAGAAACAAAGATTCTGTTGATTACAGGTGCAACATTATCGTAGTTCCAGATATTGCTTGGAGCAAGATTATTTGGAGCTTCAGAATCTGTTAATGGTAACTTTTCTGATTGTTCATTAGCAGTATAAAGCTTAACTGTAAGTTCTTCTTCTCTATTGTAAATTGCCGGCAATACAGTTACTTCGGAAGCTGTTAATGTGTATTCGGTTACAGGAGCAGATGTAAAGTCTTTAACAAGTGCTGGAGTTGTTTCGTTTCCAATATAGAACTCGGCCTTAGTAATTAATACATCATTGTTCTGACTGTCTTTGCTTGTTACAAATCTGATTGTAGAACTTTCCTTAATGTAGTTTACATTTTCGAACGGTTTAACATCTACAAAAGTCTTGCTTGAAATTGCAGGAACAGGGTTTTCTATGAACTTAACAATAATTGGTTTATGGCTGATAAGACCAGCTCTATTTATTGCGTAGAAGTACTGTGTCTTATTTTCAATATCTTCCCACTTCTGCTCTGTATCTGGTTTAGAATAGATATATTCATACTGGCCATCATCATTTCTTGTGAGTACAACAATATCACCATCTTCTCCTGTACGAGACATATCGTAGAACTCTTCAAAGTCTGCAAGAGGTTCTGTTCTTATAATCCATCCGAGTAAGTTTGTATTATCACTGGTTACACCGTCTGCAAGAACCTGGTCTACCTTAAAGCCGAACTTGAGTCCTATAACAGAACGTGGAGATTTAACAGAAATTATCTTAGTACCATCAGACTCTGAGGTTAATTCAGAAGTATAATTAGAAGTTCCGTTTGCAATTCCACTCCAATCTATAATACTTGCAGCTGTATCAGCAGGTACAGGAGCAACCTGTTTAACCCATTCATTCTGTGCATTAACTTCAAGAATATCTGTATCAGGCATTTCATTCTGAGCAAAGTCTTTAAGACCGTTAATCTTAAGTGTAAATCCATCACTAGGATTAACTGTTTCAAGTGAATAAGTAACTGCAGTAAGCTGATTAAGAACATCGTTGCCCTGGTAATGTGTAGAACCATCCCATTCAATACCAGACTGGTCATCCCTTATATTCAAAGCAAGTGTAGAAACATCGCTGTAGTAGTTAATATCGTCAATCATGTTAACGTTACCGGCAGCATCAGATTCAACTGTTATTCTTGGTGGTGTATTATCGTACATCCAGAGTTCAGTATCGTTAGTGCCAGCATCATTCTTAAGCTGAGTTATCTTATAGTTACCAAGCTTATCTTCAACTATGTAGTACAACTTATAAGGAACTGCAGGTGCAGCTGTATTCTTTGTATCGTAATCTGGATAATGATGAATCATTGCTACAGAATCGCCAGGAGCCTTCAATGTTAAGTATGACCATGGAGAGAAGCGTGTTGAATCGATTGATGCTGAATAGAAGTTTTCTTTCGCAGGTATGGTTGTACCATCTGTCCAGGCAAGAACGCGGCTCTTTAATGTATAATTTTCTGTTTCTGTATTGCTGCTTGTTGAACTTGCAGCATTTGGATAGTAGCAGGAATCATTAAAGCCTGTAAGAGTAATAACCGGTGTTGTATCGCCATTGTAATAAGTTATGCCCTTAGCAGCATTTACGTGTAAATCGTCGCTCAGGTCTTTTTCACCAAGAGTGATAATACCGTCAACCTTCCAGTTTACAGGAACCAGTTCAGAACTTATGTTACCACAACCATCTTTGAGGTATACTGTATATGGAGTACATTCATCTGCATCATTATGAGGAAGATTGATTGTAATTTGTCCGTTGCTGCTGATTCGTTTCCAATCCTTAGTTCCATCAGTAGAGAATGCATAGTATTCAATTGGAGATTTATTTGTAAGAGGATCAAGTTCTGCGTATCTGTTGAGTTTTGCACGAGCTGTTCCATGAACATCAACATCAGCTGTTGTTATACCGCCAAGTTTTACAAGTACCTTATATGCAGCTTCATTCTGCTTGAGTATGTAATTCTTTGTTGAATCTGTATCTGCATTGCCTCGGTAAATGTTTCCACCTGTTGGCATAGCAAAGGTAATATAACCGTCAAAGGTATCTGGTCCAGAAATATCTGCAATTACATAGAATGTTCGTACTTCAGACTTATTACCAGCCTTATCTACAGCGTATACAAGGTGTGTTCCAGGAGCAACATTCTTGAACTCTGCTACCGGAGTCTTTTCATCATCAATATACAAATCTACGTTATTGTCTTTTCTATTTGTATCAGAAACATCAGCAGAAATATTAATTGTATCATTTGTATAGAAGTATACGCTTCCACCAATCTTGATGTTTCCACTTGCGCTTGTACTTGAGTGTGGATAAATAGTTGACTTGAGTGTACCATCAGCACCAGCATTGCTTGCTGCAACAAATATACCGTCGCCAATCCAAGCAGGAGCAGTCTTATCGAGTCTGATTTCAGCCTGAGCTCCGTCTGTTACAGCACTAGTTCTTTCTGCAAGACTTGTTACAGTGAAGCTTACGTCCTTATCTCCATCAACAGCTGGGAGTTTTACATTACCAAGCTTGATATCGAACTGTCCCTTGAACAGTCTGTTAACTGTATTACCTGTTGTCTTAAGAGTAATTGTCTTACCATCAGCAGAAACTGTGAAGCCTTCTGTTGAATCACCAGCTTCATTACCGTTTACACGGGTTGTATTGTCGAAGCTTGCACCGTCAACTGTAATCTGGTATACACCGGAATCTGTTGCAGATACGCTTACAGTTGCTTCTATATATTCGCTGTCTGTGAAGCCAGTTTCTGCATTTCCACCAGTTCCAGGCTCCTGATCTTTAAGGACAACCTTAGTTACAGATGGAGTTTCACTATCATACTTGAATAGGTCAATTACAACACCATTCTTAACAGTGAATGTTCTAGCTGTTGAAGACTTATTAGTTACAAGGTCGCTGATTGCAAGGCTTATGCGGTTTTCTTCCACAAGATCAACATTTCTAATTATTACAGTGCCACCGTTTTCTTCTGTTATAATAGTCTTGTATTCATCAGTAATTGTAAGTTTATTTGCAGCAGTATCAATTTCAATTACATCGGCAGGATGTTCTTCGTTCTTCCAGATTAATACTGAATCATCTCTGAGCTTGATTGAAGAACCTGCAAAGTCGAATACCTTAGCACCAGTATTTGTTTCTGTAAGGTTGATATAGAGTGCAGTCTGAGGTCCTTCCTCTATTGTCCAGTATTCTTCTGCAGCTTCATTTGCACCCTTGCCCAAAATACCGCTGTTAATATTTTCAACCTTAATGTAGTTGATTACAGGAGCTGTTGAGTCGTTCTTAATGTTGCAAGTATGGAGAGTACTTGTGTTCAAAGCTGCATCTGTTACAGTTATATTTATACGATATGTTGAATCATCAATTACATCATTAGCATCTGCAATCTGGAGTCCCTGGATTGTTACAGTACATTCACCAACAATTGTATCTTTGAATGTGAGCTTATTATCTTTAATAGAATACTTAACTTCTTCATCATCAACCTTAACAAGAAGACTATTGCTTTCGAATGGTTTTTCATATTTAGGATATGTAGAACCAGCTTTTATACATTCTGTAGAAATTGTGATTGATTCAAGACCAGCTGTTTCATCAGATACAGGAATAGAAATAACCTGATTTTCAAGGATATTACCAGTAATACTCTGACTGATATAACCATTTATACCGGTGATTGTAATATCGCCAATTTCTGGTTGTGTATTATCATAAGTTACAGAATTAAAGATTACTGCCTTAGAAATATTTCCAAGGTTATCCATAAGTGCATAAGTAAAGTCTACAGGACCATCTTCAGTTGGCAATGAAGATTCAGCTGGTGTGTAGCCTTCTGATACAAGCTTCCATCTTGGATCTTCTGGAGTAAGACTACTCTGCCAGCTTGTATCTGAACCAGGATTTACAATCCACTTGAGTTCAGAGTTAGGAGAAATAAGTCTGTTGTGTCCCTTATCCTTAATAATTCCGTCAGCAGTCTGAATAACAGCAAGCTTCTTGTAGTATTCTTCGTTAAACATTCCGCGCTTGTTAGGAACAATACTCAAATCTGCCTGTACAAAGTTCTTGTTAGCTTCTGCATCAGGAGCTGTTGTATCTTTTACAATGAACAGAGATGCATAACCATTACCGTATTCTGAAGAACCGCTACCACCATCATAGAAGCCCTGGTTATCAACATGGTCAATTGCAGCAACATCAACCCTAATAAGACCGTCCGGCATAGCAGAAAGGTCATATTCAAACAAACTACCATGAGTTGCATCAACCAGCTCGTTATCCCTTAGATTTTCTCTCTCCTTAAGCTTATCATTTGCATTGTTTACAAGGTCTCGATAAGAACCTCTAATAGATGTATTATTCTGCTGTGAAGCGTATGGTATATTAGTGATTGTAGACATTTTTGCTTCGGTATCTTCAGTACCATCTGAATTGTACAAATGAACAGCACGTATACCAACTTGGATAACATCAGACTCCATACCTTCCAAACTCTGTCCAGAGCCGGCACCAGCAAGGTCTTCTGCAAATATACGTAATACAATTTTAGAATCCTGACCTATACGGTTTACTATATAATTATCAAAGAAGGAATCTTCTATATTACCAATATAATTATCATTAAGACCTTTTTTAATATCATCACCAATATACTTTGAAGACTTATTAGCCCCTTCAAGCTTCATCTTTGCATAACCACCAAGGCTGTTTATTGTACCTTCATACTCATAAACGCCCATAAAGTCTTCAAAGTTTTCACCGCTACCAGCAGAAAGCCATGTAATACGAGGTGCAAGAGAGTCGGCCATATTACTTACAGAGAAGCTGATTTCGTTATGGTCTGTCATTTCAAAGCCGTATTTATCTTTTACTTCCTTTGAAATGGTTATTGTTACAGAAGAGTTAGATACATAACCTTCCTTAATATATTCATCTTTAAATCTAATATAAATGGTCTTTTTACTGTAACTAAACATGTTTTCGTCAAACTTAAAGTGGTCAGTAATATCTTCACTTATAAGTTCCGAGTCACCACCGTCATACTGCATAATACCCTGTGTGACTGTAATCTTATCGTATACACCATCTTCATTTTTAAATGATTCAGGATCCATAGGTTTTGAAAACTGAATCTGAACGTTGAAGTTTTTTACAGCCTTTGTAGTTGACTTAAGATTTGTATAAGAAACAGTAGGTCGCTGTGCTATTATTGGCACAAGATAAATATCGCTCCGTGCCTGCTTGATTGTTACAACAGTTGATGTACTTCTTTCTGTTATTTCTGGATTCAAAGGATCACCAAACTCAACTACATCGCTGCCCAATTCATGTGATTGAATACGTGCCTTGTAATTATCATCATCAATAAAATATATATCTTTATTTTGGTTCTGATTTGTTGTTGAAATAAAATAATCTCCATTAGGAAGTTTGTCCTTAGTTGAAAAAGCAGCCCATTTTACAAAACCATATTCAGGTTCTGTTACTGCAGAAACTCTATGAGGGATTCCAACCTTAAATACAGTAGTTCCATCAGGGTCGGTTTTTCCCTGCTTGTTCATTGCATAGCGAACAAAAACATCAACCTTTGTAGCATTTGCAACTTTTACTTCTTCTTCAATTTCTTCAAAGATATTATCATTACTCATCCACACCTTGCACGAAAAAAATGAAAGTGCAATTATAGACATAATAAAAACAAATAACTTTTTCATTTATCTTCCTTTTCTCCCTCAGTTTTTCTTTTCTTATAGGCAATGATTATTCCGGCTGCTGCAATTGCTGTAAAAGTTGTTGCCGCAATTGGCACGATAGGCAAATGTTTTGTTTCTGATTCTTGAGCAGCAGGTTGATTTGCAGTTGAAGGCACTGTTTCGGCAACAGGCTTTATTTCTGCAACAGGTTTATTTTCTATAACATGTTTAGTTTCGGTAGTTGGCTTTGAATCTGCAATTGTAGTTGTTGTTTCTGCAACTGTTGTTGTTTCTGCAACTGTTGTTGTTTCTGCAACTGTTGTTGTTTCTGCAACTGTTGTTGTTTCTGCAACAGACTTTGTTTCTACAACAGGCTTTGTTTCTGTTACATTTTTTGTTTCTTCAACAGGTTTATTTTCAACAACTTGTTCAGGTTCTGAAACTTCCGGTGCAGGATCAACTTTGGCAATTAAAACTGGTGTTGCTTCCGTTACAACTTCAACATTTTCCTGTCCCGGCACTACAATTCCAAGCTCCTGAGGACCAGGCACGTTTACTGCAATCGCTGGTACAACAATACCATCATCTTCAAGCTCATCTTCTTCCTCGTCCTCATCCTCTTCTTCCAGCTCCGTCTCTTTTAAAGGAGTAGCTTCATCTTCACGCTTCCAAAGCTTCATATCGGCAATAGCATTCATTGCAACTGCCTGACCAGAAAGTTCCAAAACATCAATCAAAGTAGAAATTGCAAAAGGATCTTCAGCTGGTTCTTCCTGTACCTCTGCCAATTCTGAATATTCAAAAGAAGAAGTTTCGGCGTCCAGTCCGTCTAAATTACCCATTCCATTTGCAAGGCTGTTATTATCAGTATCTTTTGTTGCTTCGGCAAGTTTTACAGGTCTTAAGCTAAGAACATCCTGCAGTTCAGAGAAGCTCCACTGGTCTACACTCTTTTCAAATGCAAGCGAAATCTGTTTTTTTGTTGGCATTGTAAACTTTTCAGTAGCACCAGGTACACTTATAGGCGGATAGCTTTCCCAGGAATCCTGCATTCGGTACATTGCAGCAGTGCCTTCTGAATAAGCCTTATTCCACTCGCGTGCACCATATTTATAAGCCTTGTAAAAACCTTCGTTAGAAAGTGTGATTTCAAGAGGAATCCAAACTTCATCATCAACTTCTATATAATTATCAAGGCTTCTGAGCTTTTCGTCGGCCTCGGCTTTAGTCATTCCAGAATCAAAGGCCATAAAGATATGACCTGGAATTGTAATAAAGGCTGTTTTTATACCAACAGATTCAAAAAGTGAACAGACCAGGATAGAAAGGTCATCACAGTCGCCACCCTTGAACATAAGTGTTTGATACGGGAACTGCAAAAAGTCTATGGAGCTTGTACCAACGTTGTCTTCAAAAGCAGATGAAGGGTCAATAACGTAATTTATACCGAACTCATTCAATGCTTCAAATATTCCCATTGCATACTGAATATTTACAGGAACAGTAGTACGTTTTTTCTCGCGGACAATACTTGTAACATGCTTAGCAAAACGCATGGCAGCAGGGTCTTTTGAAGAAACAAACACAGCTGCACGGCGGTCATCATCCCAGGACATGTTGTTTCTTCCATATACAGGTACATCAAGTGTGAATGTTTTTGTTCGTTTCTGTCCAAGGCAAAGATAGTTTACTATTACAGCACTATTTGTATCCGTCATTTCTGTAAGCTCAAGCATCTGCTCGTTAAAGAAGGCAAGTAAATCTACATCAACACTTTCGCCTTTTTCAATCTTACGAATATTCATACACTCTTTTGCATGAGCCATATACTGCGGCTGGAAAAAGCTTACCGTAACATCTGTTATTGCTGTATCTTCATTATTTGTAATTGTTACCGTGCCAAATGGATTCTTTTCATACCACGAATATAGAGCCGGGAATACAGGTGCAAGAGCAGCAAGCTGCATATCGACTTTACGTGATTTATTGAACATTTCGGTAACATCAAAGGTAATTCCAGGGGCTGCGGCCGCATTTACGGTAATAAACGGATTAGGATTAGCTGCAAAATGTGTACCGGAAGCTGTTGCATCAATTGAAATAACAGGAGAAACCTTATAAGAAAAACCTAACGAAAGTCCTGCAGTAAATCCGGCACCACCCTTACCTTTTGGCGTATAATAAGCACCACCACTTGCCAGAACATCTAAAGAAAATCTGTCAGAAAGCGGAATGTGGTACCCAGCACCAAGAGAGGCATCAAAAACTGAAATCGGATCTACAGCTTCCTTTGTATCCATTGAGAAAGAAAGATATTCTCCCTGCGCAAAGAAATCTATATTTTTAATCGGACGGTAGGTTAATCGTAAACCTCCACCCATTCCGAAGTTCATATCAAGAGTATCTACTTTCCCACCAAACGGCTTTGTAAACGGAGCAAAAACACTTACAAGGAACTCACCGTCTGCAGCTACAGGAGCACAGGAAAGACAAAGCCCCGCACAAAGTGCTACAACTTTCTTGGGAAGAGGATTCTTTTTTCTAATATACCTTGCCCTTTTTCCTGACACAAACTCTCCTAGTTTTCCAATTCAGCGGCAATTCTTTCAAGATTTCGTTTTGCCGTTGCATTTTCCGGATCAAGTTCCAAAACCTTTTTATACCATTCCAGAGCACCGTTGTAATCATTTTGAAGGGTACAAAGGTTACCAAGATTATTCATAGCAGAAATTGAACCCATATTTGCAGAAACTTCATAAACTGCCATTGCATTCGGGTACAATCCGGCACGAACATAAAGCATACCAAGCTGGTTATATAATTCTTGAGAAGCACCTTCTGTTTTTATACGATGAAGCAGGTCTGATATTTTTGGTCCAAACTCCTGATTTATATACTGAGAAAGAACATTATCAACTGTTGCAGAAAGTGTTTTTTCAGAAGGCATTTTTGTTTTTGTATCACCAGTACTAAAGCTTGACGGCGGATACATCTGCCATGCGTCTGCAAGAATAATAAAATCTATATCTTCATCCTGCTCAATCTTTGACTGAATCTCATTAACACCCCTTGCCCAGCTTTTTATAAAGCCGTTTCCAATTTCCGTCATGGAAAGAGGTATCCAGATCTTATCATCAACTGTAAGAATACGCTCATCGCCATCAAACATATTCCTGATTGAATTACTGTCATCTCCAAGCTGAACTGCAACAATAAAATCATCTTCTGTCGGAATATAAGCAGCACCAATACCTACAGATTCAAGCATAGACATAAGAAGGATTCCAACATCATCCTTATCTCCAGAACGGTAAGTTATTGTCTGGTACGGATACTGAACGTAATCAAGAATCTGAGGGTCAAGATGAACTGTATCGTAAGGAGTGTCGGAAGTATTTTCATAAGCAATTCCGCTGCTGTTAATTCCTTCAAAAACATACATAGCAAACTGAAGGTTTCTGTTCAAACCTGTACGAACATGGTTTCTTGCAACACCAACAATATATTTTGAAAGCTCAAGAACTTCCTGTGAACTTGTAGAAACAAAACTGGAAATCATAGCAGGGTCAAACCAGCGTACTGTATTTCTGTTATAAACAGGAACCGTTACAGGAACTACAGAAACCCTCTTGTCTCCCAAAAGCTCATACTCAATTACAATTTCGCCCGAAATCTGTCCAGATTCAGAAAAGCGCAGGATTTTATCATTAAAGTCCGCATTAAAAGCAATATTCTCACTGCGGTGCTTATGAATCATCTTTACACTTCCACACTCCAGCTCTGAAGCTGTATAACCTTCTGAGCGGAACTTTACAACAACGTTTCTAATTTCAGCAGTTTCGTTATTATTGATTGTAATTGTACCAAAAGGATTTTCTTTATAGATAGTATATAATAGAGGGAAAACACTTTCTTCATAATCAGCATCAGCATCTACATTACCGGCAGACTTCTTTGTATCAAACTTAAAGTTAACTCCCAGTCCAATAGTAATACCAGCCGCACCAGGATTTCCAAAATATGTATTATACTGGTAATCAAACCACGAAGCATTTAAGCCAAGCGTAAGTCTTGTGTTAATTCTAAAGCCAATATCTGCATAAGCATGATACCACGGAGCATAATGCGACATGCCACCAGTAAAAAGGCCTCCTGCTCCTGCAGCAATTCCCATTCCTATTTCCATACGCGAAAAAGGATAAAGCACTGTTCCAACCTGTAATCCAACAGGAACAATAATTGCAAGAGGATCTTTACCTTCTTCTAGAGCGCCGCTATTATTTTTTGGAAGAAACTCAACGCCAAACTCCGGGCCAACATTAAGGTAATTAAAAAGAGTTATACCTGTATCTATAAAAGTGCCGCCACCTGCAACCGCATATTTTGTAGCACCTGCGGAAAGGAACGGAAAGAAAGCTCCCGGAGAAACTTTTACATTTAATTCTATAGCAAATCCCGACACTGTCATAAACAGCACAAGGATTAACGCAAAAACTTTTTTCATAACAATAAAATCTCTTCAACTGACCGTCATTTTCTTCAGATTCTATAAACAGAATCTCAAAGAACATTCCAAGCCAATTATATATTATACAAAATAAAGCAATATTAATCTATAAAAAAATCATTAAAACGATTAACTAGGCAAAAAAAACATTTTCCACTTTACTTTTTATTTCAATATATTTTTTTGCTTTTTTTCATTTTGTGGTGTAAAATATTGTTATGCACAGCTTAGTACAAGAGATTATAAAAGGACGTAAGACTTTCTTCATTGCACCAGACAGAACGCTTTTTCCACAATCCTATCTGGAAGAATATCTTACACTTGGATACGAGTGCTATTTCATAGATACAGATATTTTTCTCCCAATGAAAGAAAAGGTAGATATTATTCTGTCGGTTTTTAAAGATTCCATCCTTTTTTTTAACATTGATGCTCCTATTCAGGGAGCCAGCTGGATAGAAATAATCCACGATATGCAGGTAAAATATCCTTCTGCACTATTCGGAGTGCTCTATGCTAAGCGTCATTCACAGACTGAACGCCAGAGTCTTGAACATCAGTATCTGTATACTATGGGAATCCAGTGCGGCTGCATCCAGCTTGAATACCAGAAACGCGAAAACTTCCAGATTATAGAACAGGTTCTTTATGCAAATCAGGCAATGGGAAGGCGAAAATACGTTCGTGCCTTATGTTCAAGCAGTTGTCTTTTCTCTTTTACATTAGATAAACAGGGGACAATTCAGGATAAACTCACTGACATAAGTATTTCTCACTTTTCTTTTGTTGTTCCTGATGGCAGACTCCAGCTTGCAGACTACGAAAAGGTATCTGATATAGTATTTACAATACACGGTTTAAGGTTCCGCTCCGATGCCGTTCTTTATATGACCCGTCCTGTAGAAAATGGAATACTGTTTGTATTTGCATTCCAGTCAAAAAGCGGACAAAGTGGTCTTGACCCCGTAAACAAGCAGCTTATTACTCCAAAGCTTTACGAGCTGATGATTGATAACTGTATGGATTTACTAAACAGGCTCTTTACTACCGCATCACGCAAACGCGAAGCAATCACCGAACTTCCTCCCCTTTAATCAAGCTATTAAGCGCTAAGTGTTGTAAAAAAAACTGATTTATTCTATTATATCCTCAAATAAATCTCGGACGTTTAACCGTCCAAAAGGATGTTATAAATGGCTATCATTAGTTATAAAGATCTCGGCCTTGTAAACACACGCGATATGTTTGCAAAGGCTATTAAAGGCGGATATGCTATTCCAGCATATAACTTCAATAACATGGAACAGATGCAGGCTATTATTCAGGCTTGTGTTGAAACAAAATCTCCAGTAATTCTGCAGGTTTCTAAGGGTGCCCGTGCTTATGCAGACAAATACATTTTGCGCAACATGGCTCGCGGTGCTGTAGAATATGCTCACGAACTTGGTTGTGATATTCCTATCGTTCTTCACCTTGACCACGGTCCAAACTTCGAAGTTGCTAAAGACTGTATTGATAACGGTTTCTCTTCTGTTATGATTGACGGTTCTGCTCTTCCTTACGATGAGAACGTAGCTCTTACAAAAAAGGTTGTTGACTATGCTCACCAGTACGATGTTACAGTAGAAGCTGAGCTTGGTGTTCTTGGTGGTGTAGAAGATGATGTTGCTGCTGAAGAATCTAAGTACACAAAACCTGAAGAAGTTGTAGACTTTACATCTAAGACAGGATGTGACTCACTTGCAATTTCTATTGGTACATCACACGGACGCTGTAAGTTCACTCCAGCTCAGTGTACACGCACTGCTGACGGTGTTCTTATTCCACCTCCACTGGCTTTCAATGTTCTTGAAGAAATTGAAAAACAGCTCCCTGGCTTCCCAATCGTACTTCATGGTTCTTCTTCTGTTCCTGTTGAATATGTAAAGATTATTGAACAGTACGGTGGAAAGATTCCTGATTCAGTTGGTATTCCAGAAGAACAGCTCCGCAAGGCTGCTAAGTCTGCTGTATGTAAGATTAACATCGACTCTGATGGACGTCTTGCAATGACTGCTGCTGTAAGAAAGTTCCTTGCAGAAAATCCAGAAGCTTTTGACCCACGCCAGTTTCTTTCTGCTGCCCGTGACGAAGCAAAGAAGATGTACATGCACAAGAATATTGAAGTTCTTGGTTCTGCAGGACACGCTCTTGACTAATTAGGGATTCCCGGGACAAGTCCGAGAATGACATAGCGAAAGCTTCTGTTTGAACATTACCGTCAACGGAATCTGCTTTCGCATGCAGTTTTGCCTTGCAAAACTGCTTACAATAATACATAAAAAAAGCACGATGTTTCCATCGTGCTTTTTTTATGCATGAATTATTTTGCAAAAATCCGCATAATTTTTGCATTACCTTCTACCGTAACCTTTTCTCCGGGCTGCACGGCATATATTTCTTCGTCTTCAATTTTCTTTCCAAACTGTTCATTGCCAGTACGAATTACAGCCTTATTTTCAGAAATCACATACAAAAGCTGAACATCTGCCGGATTTCCCTTTTCACCGGAATTGAGCATACTCCAGCCACCTTTTACAGTAATTTCATTCATTCTAAAGTACTTACACTCAAAGCCATCTTTTGGAAATGGAGCAACAGGAATCATATCTTCACGTTTGATTACAGCAAGTCCTTTTTCTATATGTACTTCCCTGCCCCGCCCCCAGTCATAAAGGCGGTAAGTCAAATCGCACGACTGCTGAACTTCCATAAGGCGCAAGCCAGCCCCAATTGCGTGAACAGTACCAGCAGGAATAAAAATAAAATCCCCGGCTTTTACATTCACAAACTCAAGATATTGCTCAAGCTTGTTTTCTGTAATTGCCTTTGCAAGCACTTCGTTAGAAAAGCCTTCTTTTATACCGTAGACCAGTTTTGCATCCGGTGCCGCATCAAGCACATACCAGCATTCAGTTTTTCCGCGATTACCCTTTCCTTCCAGCTTTACCGCCCAGTCATCATCCGGGTGAACCTGAATGGAAAGAGTATCATTCGCCTGAATAACCTTTACAAGCAAGGGATAATCGCCACCGCAAAAGTCTTTAAATTCCTGCTGGCAGCCGTTTGGATGAGTAGATGCAATCCAGAGCTCGTAGCCCCAGATTTTTTCTGATTTAATTGCGTTTAGTTTTAACATTATTTTGCCCAAAGCTTTTCTGGATAATAACCAGACTTAATCTTAGCGGCAATCTCATTCTTTACAATCTGGCGGTCTTCAGGATATGTCATACCAAACCAGGTTTCCTGAGAAGTAAAGAACTTAATTATACCCTGCTTATGAGCAATTATATCACCAGCAGCCGTTGGAAGAAGAGCTTCTGCTTTAGGAGACTTTGAATTATCCTTAATAAAGTTGTCCCAATATACGTGGAACTCTTCAAAAGCTTTTGGAGTAAAACCAAAAAGATTCATACTAACCCATTCTTTACCAGTAAGAAGCTTTTTTTCGCCGTCCGGCATTTCGCTTATAACCTGGTCGTTTTCGCCGTAATAAATCTTAAGGTTTTCTACAATTGTATCAAGCTCAGCATTTTTTCCAAGCTCGCCCTTTACTGTACAAACACCACGGCTTACCGAACCGCTGCGGCTCATTGTATTACCAAGTACGTAACCTACCATTGCGTGTTCGCGGCAGTCGTTACCAATAGAAGAAAGATATTTACCAAGAACTTCAAAAGCCTGTCTTCCATAATAATCATCAGAATTGATAACAGCAAAAGGTTCGTTTATAGCTTTTTCTGCACACAAAACAGCATGAGTTGTTCCCCAAGGCTTCTGACGTTCTGTGCTGTCTTTAAGCTGCTGCTCAGTAAGCAGAGATTCATGCTGCTGGAAAACGTATTCAGCATTAAAATTACGTGCAATGCGGTCAAAAAGTCTTTCGCGGAAGGCAGCTTCAATATCTTTTCTGATGATGAAGACAACCTTTCCGAATCCGTTTTTCATTGCATCATAAGTTGCAAAATCAAGCAGACATTCATCGTGAAGTCCTACTCCGTCTATTTGTTTTACTCCCCCATAACGGCTTCCCATACCGGCAGCCAGAACTAACAATGTTGGTTTCATATTTTTCCCCTTTTAAGTTTATGCAATTGCAGTTTCAAGAGCAAGCTGAATCATTTTTGTAAATGTCTTCTGCCTTTCTTCTGCAGTAGTTTCCTCGTGAGTGACTAAGTTGTCGCTTATAGTAAGGATTGCAAGAGCCTGTCGTTTAAACTCTGCTGCTAAAGTATACAACTCTGCGGCTTCCATCTCAACAGCAAGAACTCCGTATTTTTTCCAGAGCTTCCAGGATTCCTTTTCATCATAAAATCTGTCGCTGGAAGTACAAAGTCCAACCTTGGCATCAATGCCAAGATCCTTTGCCTTATGATAAGCAGTATCAAGCAGCTCAAAGGATGCAACCGGTGCATAATGCATAAAGTCAAATCTCTGAGTCTGCAGGGCTGAATCGGTACAGGCACCATTAGCAATCACAACACTTCTGCAGGGAAGGTCTTCGCTCAAGCCACCGGCTGTTCCAACACGGATTGCCTTTTTTACACCATAAAACTCAAACAATTCGTGAACATAAATAGAAAGCGACGGCTGCCCCATTCCGGTTCCCTGTACAGAAACCTTTTTGCCTTTGTAAGTTCCCGTAAAGCCATACATTCCGCGAACTTCGTTATAGCATACAGGATTTTCCAGAAATGTTTCCGCAATAAACTTAGCTCTCAAAGGATCACCAGGAAGCAAAACAGCTTCTGCAATGGCTCCTTCCGGTGCATTAATGTGTGTACTCATAATACCTCCCTATAAAAACACGGTGGTTCAGCAAGCTCCACTAAAAAGAGCCTAAACCACCGTGTAATAGTTTAATAATTAACGATAAGCCTAATTATTCATTATGTGGAACTGTAGATTTTGATTCTATGTTGAGAATGTAGAAGTCAATATCCTGATAACCAAGATAACCTTCAAAACTTTCTTTTATTTCAAAAGCTGTATCTTCGCTGTCATTTCCATTCAGTTTTCCGTTTTCACCAAACATATAGTAATCCTTCATCTTCAATATAGGTTTAGTAGCTTCCGTAGAATCCAGATTAACTGTATAGAACATTTCTTGACTTTCTCCAAGATTACCAGTTACATTTGCACCACAGAATACCATTCTATATGGATTTTTGCTTGTCTTTCCAAATACCGGTATATAAAGTGTCTTGTAATAATTTGTATCATCATTGCTGTTACTCTTAATATTGAAGAAAGTGCTGTTTCCATCAGGATAGATTAAGAATCCATTTAAGGTTTCGTTATTACCCTCTGTACTTGCAGCAGAAATTGTTATAGGCATATCTCCGGCAAAGAATCTGAGTGGAACATAGTCAACCCAAGTTCTCATTGTATTCATATTTGTTACTTCAATTATAATTTCTGTATCAACATACTCATTAACTAAAGTACCATATGAAACTTCCAGATTAATAGTTTTTGTTGCACCAGACTTCATAGCAGAAATACCTACATCATCCAATTCGTATCTTGAATTAACAATCTTAAGATTTAAGTTATCTCCTTCTTTTGTAGAAATCTTACAGCTTGAAGTAGCACTCATAATCTCAGAAATATTTGTAATTGTAAGTGTTAATGGATATGTCTTATAGTTATTTCCGTACAGATAACCATTCTTAGTATATTTGTCATCAATTTTACCGGTAACCTTCAAAGAATAATCTTCCTTTCCTACGAGAGGAATAGTACCCATGTTGGCACCATCAGTATCAATCTTAAGACCTGGAACAACAACTATTTCGTTAGTAACTGTATCCACAACTGTAATTATTTGTGAGTCACCCTGAACTGGAGCTGTAAGTTCAACATATCCATCATTATCAGTAGTAGATTCGGTATTATAGGTTGAATAGGTTTCTGACTGAGCTTTAACCTTTAAGCCTTTTTTAGCAATCATTCCACTATCTGTTGCTGCAGCCCTTACATTACTTGTAGCAGCTCCAATCTCATCTGCAAAACCAACAACACGGAGCTTGTACTTAAGATCAGTTCCACCCTGTCTGTAGAATGGAATATCAATATCTTTATTAGCATCATGCCATTTAATAATTCTATCTGTATCTTTTGTAAACTTTCCAAGAGTTGCAATTACTAATTCTGTAGCAGTTGAGGATACAATATCATACTCATTCAAATTGTCTTCTATAACACAAGTTTCCTGAATATCATATATTTTACCATTATCCATTCGCTGCCATTTACCCCAGAAGAACTGATTAGCGGAAACAGGAGGTTCAGAAACTGTTACTGATACAGGAGAACTTTGAATTGCTGAGTTTTCAACAAGAATTGCAGTAATTTCTGCAGTACCAACACCGACTGCAGTTACCTTTCCGTTTGAATCAACCTTTACAACTGCATTATTTGAAGATTTCCAGTTTACATTTTTACTAATTCCTTCATCCACAGTTACATTACAAGACAACGTAAAACTATCACCAGGAAGAATCTTTGTTGGCTTATTAGAAGCATCAACAGATAAAGTCCATGTAGAAGCATCAAGTACAGTTACAATACAATAATCCGAAACGCTATTATCATAACTCTTCAATGTAATTTTTACATCTTTTCCAGCAGCCTTTGCAACAATATGTCCATTACTAACAGAAACAAAGGAAGAATCTTCCGAAGTCCACCTTACAGGATTGTTATCATAATTATTTCTAGAATAAAGGTATTTATCCGCACCTTTATAAAGCTTTATATTAGAAACTGGATTTCCATCTTTATCAACAATATGTACAGTTTTTTCAGGAGTTACTTTTACATAGATAATATCATAAGCAACAGAAACATCTTTAAAATCCTCTACATACATTCTTATTTGGCAGTTACCTTCACCAACAGCCTGAATAGCAAAAGTTCCAGTACCCATAGTTGTACTTGACTTCAAAGACAAACTACTTTCCACAGGTTTTGCTACCGATTCATCATCAGATTCTAGAATAAATTTTACTGTCTTAGGAGCATTAGCCGCATATTCAATTTCATAGCACACAGTACCCTGATTAGGAGTAGATAATTGAATAGTATCGGATTCATAATTTTCAAAACTATCATCATAACTGTAATTGCTTTGAGGATAAAGATATACACTTGATACAGGACTATCCAAAGCCTTTAGAAACTCTTCTCCCAAATCTTTTAAGAACTCACAACTCGTAAATAACAAGCTGATTAAAGCAAAAAATAAAGCAACTTTAAAGCCAAGTTTTCTCATATTATTCTCCCATATTTATAGATTGCCGTATCAAGTACGACGATGACATTTTCTTCACTGTCATTCCGAACTTGATTCGGAATCTTGTATCAATTTACTTTTTTTCATTTCCGAGCAAATCGGCATTTACATAATGTATAATACCATTTTTGCCCTCTAATTGTAACATATATGTTCCAATTGTATTAGGAATAATATTCAAAGCACTCGTATAATTAGTGAATGAAAGATTTTCCCACAATTTATTTCCCTTAGAATCGTAAGCTACAACAAATGGCAAAGGAGAATCTTTTCCGTCCATTGAAGCTGCTGCTTTTCCACAAAGCACAATCTTATTTTCATACTGACAAAGCTGATTAAACCAGCAGGATTGTTTGTTTTGTACAGTATATAAAACAGGTGTGCAAGCTGCATCGGCTTTTATCATACCAGAAGTTACATAACAGCCTTTTAAAACCTTACCTGTATCTTTATATTCACCACAAACAACATAATTTGAACCAGTACCATCAATACTGAAGAAAAGACAATTGTCGCAGCTGTAAACAAGATTATTATCAAAATCATAATTACCAGCTTCAATATCAGAAGGAGATACTTTCCAGATTTTTCCTACATGAGTAGTACCATAATCCGTATGTTTCCAATTATCATAACCGCAGATAAATAAATCGGTGCCATCAAAATAAGCTGATGTAAGATTACGTTCTATGTCATTCGTTAAATCTGAATAATCTTTAGAAATTATAGTTTTAATAGCTTCTGGAGCTACAACCTTCTCAGAATTAGTATTTGTTCCGTCAATATACATAATCATATAATGAAGACGGTCGTAATCAAAAGCATAATGGTCATACGCACCAACGCAGATAAACTTATTTTCTCCAATTTGAATCAATTTATTTTTTGAATCATTTCTGAAAACAAGCATATAACAAGAATCATTCTCTGCCGAAACCTGAACTGAAGAAGGAATTACTTTATACCATTTTGGAGTTTTAGTAGCAAAATCATAGCAAACAATAACATAATTTTCAGAAAGATTGTTACCTGTACCAAAAATCTGATTACAGAGTATTACCACAGAACCATCCTGCTGCTCAACAAAATCCACAACCTGAGTTACAGAATGATCTGTACGATCTGTAAAAGCAACAAAATTATCTGTACCGGTAGAATATTTTCCATACTCATCAATACACCCAATTCCAATCTTTGTTGAGTCTTTACTTGCAGTTCCAATAACAAGAGTTGCCTTACCATCATAAGAAGGTCTCATAGCAACAGGATACTCTGCAGAAAAAATTGAATTATCTAAAGACCAGATTTTATTCTGTGTATCTATATTGAATGGAGTTACAGCCTTGAGAGAAGCTGATGAAACTCCCTTATCGTCTGTATTAACTGAGATTGTATATATATTGCCGGCAACTACATCAGAATTGCTGACAGGAAGAGCAATCTCATTTGTTACATCAACCTTGATTTTTACTCTGTCAAGATACCCCAAATTGATATCTGAGGATTCACCTAACTTTAAAGGGCTTACTTCATAAACACCACAACCGCCTTTATTATTGATTAAAGCTTCTTTTGCGGCATAAGGCTTTAACGGAGTATTTGCATTATTAACACGTATATTTGAAGTTGAATTATTTTCGATTAAAAGATATGCAGATTTTGATTCACATTTTGTTAACTCATCAATTGCTATGTTAGTAGTTTCGCCTTTTTTAATGGCACCAGTTTTCCAACCGCTGGAAGCTTCTTTTGTCCAATATGGGAAAACTGTATTTCCAATTGTAATTAAATACTCGATATAAAAAACATCACCCAAACTAGGGTCACTTGAAATAACTATAAGATCAGAAACAGACTTATTTGCAGGGATTGTACAAAAAACTTCGCCTGAATATGGATTAAGATTTCGATAAATATTTACAGCAAATTTACTATTATTCTTAAAAACAACAGTACCTTTATTGTCATCTTTGCCTGGATCAGGTTTTTCTGTGTTGTTTCCATTCCCATTTGTCGTTTTTTCTTCCTTATTAAAAATATTCACACACGATGTAAGCAAAAGACAGACAACAGAAAAAATAAGTATTTTCTTTTTCATAAAACTTAACCCTAAAATATTATAAGAAAAAAAGATATAAAAAAAGACAACTGCATAGAGTTTTTCTGCTCTATACAGTCATCTTTTTTATTCTAGCAAGATTTCATTATAGACTACTCTTCATTGTAATTAACTACATCTGTAACGATTTCTCCATTTAATTTACGCCATTCAACAGGGAAATCTTGTGCATTTGTTCCACCTACATCAAGATAATACATTTTACCAGCTTCAACTGTCAAATCTGGAACATCTCCACGTTTCTGTGAGCTTCCAACTTTCCATCCAGTAACCTTTGCGGTTGAGGCAAAAGTCTTATTTCCTGTAGGTACCATTGGTACTTCAAATACAAGAGTTTTTCCTGTATTAATTTTCTTTCCACCTGTTGAAGTTATTTCTGCTTCAGAATTAGCTCCCTTGTAAAGAGAAATACCAGTTCTTGAGTTTCCATTTGTAATTGTTATATAAGCTGAACCAGGTGTTGTATAATCATTAAAGCAATCTGGATCAAACCATTCCAATACATTGAATTCCTGTGATTTATCACCACCCTCAGACAAAGAGAACTCTAAATATACAGGAATATCAGTTCCTCTCTCTTTAGGGAAACATGTTACGATCTCACCAGTCTTTTTCTGGAACTTTCTGAATACAGGATAAATATAATAATCTTGCATAGCTACAAAAACTTTTGTCTGCACAGTATTACCACCAGCAAATGCCAATGAATCACCATAAAGACCATTTTGTCTCAATTCAACATTGTATTTTGTTGGGTTATTAATAATGATATAAGATTCACCACCCATATTTGCTGAGATTGTATATACCAAATTTGCATTTGAGTCTGAATCAGCATTATAGTAAGCATAAAGCATAGCAAATGGAGTTTTCTTCATCTCATCATAATTGTCTTTATACTTCTTATAATCTTCTTCTGTAATAGCCCAAAGTACAAAATCACCAGACTGATTGAAAAGAGCTTTATCTAACTTAAGACCAGTTGTCTGTCCGCCCTTAGCACCACTAATCAATGTAGAAGCAGAAGGAGTTCCCTTGAAACATACTACATCTTTCTGAGAATCGTTTCTAACTTTAATAGAATAATTGCTTCCAGTATAGTTTGTGTAATCGATTCCATTTCCCTGTGGTGTGTTTTCTTTTTCCTTGTTAACGTTTACGTTCAAACAAGAAGTGAACATTCCAACCATTACTGCAGCAGCAACCAATAAACCTAATTTTCTTTTTAACATAAAATCCTCCGTGTTAAAAAAAATAAATAATTCAGTCCGAAAGTTTCTTTCCGGGCATTTGACAAAATCTTAACCCTTCATACGAAGGATTCCTTGCTCATTTTTTAACTAATTCAATAATCATTGTACTTATAAATGGTTACATGTACAAGTTTATTTTTTATAATTATTTTTGTCAGATTTATTTACATTTTTTTGTGATTGAAGGCTTGAACTTCTTTAGTCACACTTGCTTATCATCTGTTTTTAGCTTTTCTAAAACTTTATCTAGCGGAGCATTCATTTTTTCTGCTGCAACTTGAGGTGAAACATTAAAGTGTCTTATAGCAATTACAGCATCTTCTATAGCTTTTTGCAGACTGCCTTCAGCAATTCCTTCCCTTCTTGCGGCTCTTTGTATGTCTCTATCATGTAAATTCATAGCAGCGTAATCACTCCTGAATTCTTCATTCTCTTTTATCTTTTCTACTAGCGAAGAAAGGCTTTTCGAAAAATCATCCTTTCCCGGTTCATTTGTGCTTATAAAATGAAGAAGATTCCTGATTCTTTCATCCTCTTCTTTTTCATACGCACTTGCATTATAAATCACTTTGATTGATTTGTCATTCAATTTTACGCTAGCATTTTCTTCACAAATATTTCTGAATGTATAGCAGGGAAGTCCAAAGACTTTACTATCATCATCTTTAAAAGGATCTTCCTTGCAGATAAATAGAATATAGCTATCCTTTAACTCTGGATAATCCTGTCCTTTCATAAGACTGTCCATGTCTATCATGCTCTGGTAGTAGCGAGTTCGCTTGCCTAAAGCTTCCTGAGGATAGGACTGGATTTCAATATCAATAATTTTATCATCATCCTTTAAATAGACATCCAGACGAACACCTTTTGTTGAATAATAAGGTGCAATCGTTTTTTCCAGCTCCGGGTATTCAACAGTTTTTACCCTGATATGCAAAAGCCTTTCGATAAGTTCTGCACAGATTTCCGGTTCACGAAGGACAGCCTGAAACATACCATCATCCGTAAAAGTAAGTTCGTCCACAGTTTTTCTGTGGTAAATTGAATCTGACATTTTAATGCCTCCTCGTCTTTAAATTTATTTTCCCACACCATTAATATCTCAAAAGTTTGAGATTTCGGACCATTTTTTTGAGAAAAAAGTTTGAAAAAGTGAAAAAAAACTTAAAAAAATACAAAAAAATCCACAATTGGCATTTTTTACTGTATACTATTAGAGTATGGCTGATTTTATTATTTCTAATTTGCCTTGGTTCTGGCTTGGGGTGCTGATTGTATGCATCATTATAGAAGCTTTTACCCTGGCACTAACAACGGTCTGGGGTGGCATTGCAGCCATTCCAATGATTTTTATTGCAAAAACCGGGCTTCCGTTTAAATGGCAGCTTTTGATTTTTGTAGTCATCACTTTTGCGTTGATTGTTTTTACACGTCCTTTTGCCGTAAAAAAGCTTGGATTGGGAAAGAACAAAACTAACGTAGACACTATGATTGGAGAGGAGGTTCAAGTAACAAAGGCTGTCACCAAGTTTCAGAAAGGTGAAGCAAAAGCCAGAAATGGCGTTATATGGACTTCGACTGCGGAAAATGGAGAGGATATACCTAAAGGTACGGTCTGCATTATTGCTGCAGTTGAGGGAAATACGTTGATTCTTAGAAAAAAGGATTAGGAAAAAAATATTTAAACACAGGAGTATATTATGATGGTTTACATTATTGTTGCACTTTTGGTTATCGTGGTTGTTCTTATCATTACGAACATCAGGATTATTCCTCAGTCTTCTGCCGCTGTTATAGAAAGACTCGGTGGATATTACAAAACCTGGAACGTTGGTCTTCATGTAAAAATGCCGTTTATCGACAGAATTGCAAACAAGATGTCGCTGAAGGAAAAGGTTTTTGACTTCCCTCCTCAGCCGGTTATTACAAAAGATAACGTTACAATGATGATTGATACTGTTGTATATTTCCAGATTACAGATCCGAAATTATACACTTATGGCGTTGAACGTCCTATAAATGCGCTGGAAAATCTTTCGGCAACAACTTTACGTAACATTATTGGTGAACTTGAGCTTGATGAATCGTTAACAAGCCGTGACGTAATCAATACAAAGATGCGTTCTATTCTTGATGAAGCTACAGACCCTTGGGGAATTAAGGTTAACCGTGTAGAAGTTAAGAACATTGAGCCTCCACAGGCTATTCGTGAAGCAATGGAAAAGCAGATGAAGGCTGAACGAGAAAGACGAGAGCAGATTCTTATTGCTGAAGGTCAGAAACAGTCTGCAATTCTTGTTGCAGAAGGCCAGAAGCAGGCAGCTATTCTTGAAGCAGAAGCTCAGAAAGAAGCAGCTATTCAGAAGGCTCTTGGTGAAGCTGAAGCTATTCGTGAAGTTCAGCAGGCTAAGGCTCAGGGTATGAAAATGCTCAAAGATGCAGGAATGGATGCAACTGTTCTTAAGTTCCGAAGTCTTGAAGCTTTTGAAGCAGCCAGCAACGGTCAGGCTACAAAGATTATTATTCCTGCTGATTTGCAGAATATGGCCGGCGTTGTTACCGGAATTGCAGAACTGGCTAAGAAATAGATTGAAAAGTTTTGCTTGCAAAACTTTTAGCGGAAACTGTACAAATGAAAACCTGAAATTGAGCAGAAGTTTCCGCTAAAGAAGTTTACTCTCTTAGCAAAATATGATGCCGAAAATGGCACCGAGTATTAGCAGAAAGATTGGATGAAGCTTAAACTTAAAAAGCAGGAATGCAAAAACTGCATAAGCGGCAAGCTTTATCCAATCGAACAAGCCTGTCCAGGTTTCGGCAGAGGCAAGCGCACTCCACGATTCAGGGACATTCATCAGCGTAAATACAAAAATCTGAACGGCAGGTACAAGAATCAAACCTGTTGTTACCGGTCTTAAGAAAGCTAAACTTCCCTTAACATACTGATTTTCCTTAAACTTCTGCAGAATCTTTGCAATCAATAAAATGATTATTATAGAAGGAAGAACTTCTGCCAGAGTTGCAATTATACCGCCTGGAATACCATACAGATTATAACCAATGTAGGTTGCCATGTTTGCACCAATCGGCCCCGGAGTACTTTCCGAAATTGCAACCATATTATAAAACTGTTCCTGACTGATCAAACCCTGAGCAACAATTGTCTGCTGCATTAAGGTAATTGCAACAACACCACCGCCAATAGTGAATAAACCAATATAGAAAAAGGTACAGGCTAAAGCAAACAAACTCATTATTCTTCCTCCGAAGTTTCAGTTGCATCTGTAACAGTTTTACTGTCTGCCACATAATTTTGCACGACTTCTTTAGCAGCCTTTTTGATATTTACAGACGTAATCACAACCCCGCACAATATGGCTGCAAGAATAATCCAGAAGGACTGAACCTTAAAGAAATAAACGAGCGTAAACGATATGAGCATAAGAAGCACATGCAATGGTTTCTTAATCGTCTTTTTTGCAAACTTTACTATTACCGAGGTAAACAAAGCGGCTACTGCAACATTTATTCCACGTAGAGCCTTTTGTACCATAGGATATTCATCTATTGAGTTTATTAGCCCTGCCAGTATTGTAATTATGATGATGGACGGACTTACCATTCCAAGAGTTGCAACTATTCCGCCAAGAATGCCCAGCTGATTGTAGCCGACAAAGGTTGAAACATTAACCGCAATCATACCCGGCGTACTCTGCCCTACTGCATAATAATCAATTAAATCTTCTTCGGTCATCCAGTGCTTTTTGTCTATAAGCTCTTTCTGCATCATAGGCATCATTGCCAGACCGCCGCCAATTGTAAAGGCTCCAATTTTTACGAACGTAAAATACAAATCTAAAAAACGTTTTAGTTTTGATTGCTTTTCCATTTTTATTCCTTAATATATAGATTATCGGTTCAAGCCCGATAATGACATTGTTTATATTGCAAGTGTGACTTTTACGCAAGTTCCTTTTGGTTTATTCGGCTTTATTTCAAAAGTTGCGCCAATCTGGTTTGCCCGGTATTGCATGGAGTTTAAGCCCAGGCCCCTGATTATTTCCGAATCCATTTTTGGAATACCGCAGCCATCATCTGCAATTGTCACAATCACTTTCCTGCCGCTCTGCTCCACGCTTACAATAACCTTCTGAGCCTGTGAATGCTTCATAACATTATGCAGCGCTTCCTGAATTATTCTGAAGATATTTAGCCTTGTCCGCTTATCAAAAGAAACCTCATCGTCCACCGCCCACTTATACTCACACTTTATTCCCGACTGTTTTTCAAAGGAATTACAGAGGTTACTCAAGCTGTGGTCCATACCAAGACTTTCAAGTTCTACCGGGTAGGAATTGTGCGCATACTGCCTTGTTGTCTGAAGAGTATCGCTTATAAGTTGAGCAAGTTCAACCATCTGGTCTTTTTGCACAGGCTTTTCCTGATTCGAATAACTTCTGCAAAGCATGGAAATACCTGCAAGCCGCTGACAGATATCATCGTGCAAATCGTTACTGAACCGCTTGCGTTCAATTTCTGTTATGCGCAGAACTTCTGCTTCTACCTGCATTCTGCTGTTGTTTGCTTCTACAAGTTCCTTAGTACGTTTTTCTACTTCGCGCTCCAGATATTCAGAACGACGGCTTAATTCCTGCGAAACAATAATTCTGTTTAAGGTTTGCGCAATGTTTATAGAAATTGATGAAAGATACGGAAGAACATCGACAAGAGAATCATAAAGAACACAGCCTATAAAATCAGTACCAAGATACAGGAATTTTAAAACGAGTGATTTAGGATGATTTTCGTCATAATTAAGATACTTGTTATAAAACTCACCAAGAGAACTTGCCCTGTTACCGTCAAACTCATAGAAAAATCTGCCGTTGCGCCTTACATACACAGGCTGAATTGGAGATTCAAAGGTTTTTAAACCGTCAGAAGAATGTTCTATAAAGTTTAAAATACAGAAGTTTTCAACTCCAAGCTGTTCCATATGCGAATTAACTATCTGCTTAAGCCCGCTTTCATTTTCACCATAGTTTAATTCCTGTCCTATATGGCCAACCATTCGCAAAAGCTGCTCTGAACGGATGTAATTTGCCTGCATCTGTTCTACAAAGCTTTTAGAATCCTGCAAATTACCATCTCCATAACCGTGATTACAGCCACAGGATTCTCGGATAAGCAGCTTTGAATTAAGATAGATTTCTTCATCAACTTTTTTACCGTTAAGCAGATTCAGAATTGTATTTACGGCTTCAAATCCAATTTCTTCAAGAGGCTGCCTGATTGTAGTAAGAGACGGGATTTCAAAACGACAGCGCGGAATATCATCAAAACCAGTAACGGCACATTGTTTAATTGCAGGATTGTCCCTGTTCATTTTAAAGAACTTGTAAACTCCGATTGCCATATTATCATTTGCACAAAATATTACATCGGGTGACTTACCGGGATTCTGTTCATAGTACATATTCATTACCATGATGGCACCGCGTTCCGTAAACCATCCGCGCATAACCTTATAATTTAGCTCCGGAAGCTTCTGTTTATACTCATTCATTGCCTGAATGAACTTTTCCTCGCGGATTATTGCATCGTGATGATTGGGAGTACCACTTATGAACAGGAAGCTTCTGTAATTATGAACCTTGATAAGATGATCTACCATTTCCTGTATTGATTTTTCTGTATCTACAAGGAGGGATGGAATGCCTTCTATTTTTTGTCCGATTGAAACAACAGGCAGATTTCCCCAGATTCTGCGTATATCTTCTGCTTTTGTAATTTTATTATTATCTTCAACAACAGACGTAAGAAGAATAATGCCGTCAAGATTAAAAAAGTTCTTTTTTGGAAAGCTTGCAGTAAAAGAATCTTTAGCAAAGCCGCTGTTTTCCTGCTGAAGACAAATCAAATCTATTCCCAACTCGGAAACTCTTTCTTTTATTCCCTTGTAAATGGATGTCTGATATTCCTCATCAAGAATATTTAAAAGTAATCCTATACGCATATTTTTATTATACTATTAATTTAATTTTTGTGATATTATATTAGATATGGAATATTCAGTTATTATTATAGATGATCACCCTTTGTTTAGTCGCGGACTTTCTCAATTAATTGAAACACAGAAATCTTACAAAGTTGTAGGCATGGCTAAAAACAGAATAGAAGCCATTGAAATGCTGAATGCAATCAAACCTAAGCTTGCCATTGTTGATTTGAACCTTGGACAGGAAGACGGGCTTGAACTTATAAAAGACATTCTTGTAACTCAGCCGAGCACAAAGGTTCTTGTTCTTTCCATGCATGATGAACGTTTTTATGCAGAACGAGCTTTGAAAGCTGGAGCCAGAGGCTACATTATGAAGGAAGAAGCCGAAGCTCAGGTTATAAATGCTATTCAGACTGTTATGAACGGCGAGATTTATTTAAGCGAAAACGAAAGAAAGAGGATTAAGGAGCTTTCCAAAAATGATAAAGATGGAAGCAGCGGAGAACCTTTTGATTTGATTTCCCTTCTTTCCGACAGACAGCTGCAGATTTTTACATTGATTGGTAAAGGTTTGGGAACTGTAGAAATTGCGAACAAACTGAATCTCAGCATTAAGACGATTGATACACATAAAGAGAATATAAAGCTTAAGCTGCACTGCGGGTCTTCTGCGGAGCTGAGGCAGATGGCGATAGAATGGACTGCGAAGGCCTTTGCTGGATGATTGCTGTGAACTAATTCCGCCTTCGCACGCAGTTTTGCGGAGCAAAACTGCGCACTGTTACAGTGCATAAAGGTCCTTGCGGTGTGATAAAATAATTAGTTGCGGCCGAAAAGAGTGGAGATGAAAGCTAGGTGAGAGGCGGAGGCTTTCTTTAGGTCGGACTTGTTCATACGCCAGGACCAGTTGGCGCCGGTGGTGGAAGGAGTGTTCATTCGGCCTTCGTTGCCTGTTCCAAGCAAATCCTGCATAGGAATTACCGCATAAACCGCACTGGAAGCAATTACACAACTAATCATTTCGCGGCGTAACGTACCGTTCTGTACAAGCTTTTTGGCCTGTGCCAGAGACAATTCTTTTCTTTCTACATACTGAGCAACTGTTACAAGCAGTTCATCATCACAATTTTCAAGCCAGCCCTGCAGGGTATCATTATCATGAGTTCCTGTGTAGGCAACACATTCATTTGTTGTGAACATGTGAGGCATAAAATAATTTGTCATGCCGTTATTTTTTATTTCATCATTACTGAATGCAAACTGCAGGACCTTCATTCCAGGGAAACCGCAATCATCACGAAGCTTACTAACCTCTTCTGTTATAACACCCAAATCTTCAGCAATAACAGGAATGTCCCCAAGTGATTTTTTTATTGCCTTGAACAAATCAATTCCAGGGCCTTTTATCCATTTACCGTTTATAGCAGTTTTTTCACCATAAGGAACAGACCAATATGCTTCAAAACCACGGAAATGGTCTATTCTGAGTACATCTGTAAGTTCAAGAACACGTTTAATGCGCTGAATCCACCATTTATAACCGGTACTTTTCATTGCACCCCAGTCATAAAGAGGATTTCCCCACAATTGTCCGTCGGCACAGAAATAATCAGGCGGAACACCTGCAACGCAGAGAGGTTTTCCTGAATCATCAAGCTGGAAAAGCTTCTGGTTAGCCCAAACATCGGCACTATCCGGAGCTACGAAGATTGGAATATCACCGATAAGCTTTATTTTTTCATCAGCAGCGTAAGACTTAAGCTCATTCCACTGCCAGTCAAAGAAAAACTGAATTATTTTAATAGCTTCAATTTCTGCTTTATGTTCATTTTGCCAGTCTTTTAATGCCTGCTCTTCGTGGCAGCCAAGTTCCTTTGGCCAGTAAACATTCCACATAGAAGACGGAGCCTGCTCTTCGGCAGCTTTTTTATCGTAAACCTGCTTAATGCTCATAAAAAGCGAATAATCATTAAGCCAGCCAGCTTTTGCCTTACAGAAAGCTTTATAGGCGGCTTTATCTTCTGGGCTGGCATTTTCTGCAAAATATTCTGCACATTTTTTCAGCACAGGCATTTTCCACCAGACAACCGAGCCAAAATCAACGTTACCGGTATTTTTTATATAGTCAGGAGGAAGAATATCCTTGCGGTTAGCCCACCCCTTTTGAACCAGCAAATCTAAATCAATTATAAGGGGATTTCCAGCAAAGGTTGAAAAAGAGGCATAGGGAGAGTCACCGTAACCTGTAGGACCAAGCGGTAAAACCTGCCACAAAGACTGACCCGCCTGAGCAAGCCAGTCAACAAAATCATAAGCATATTTTCCAAGTGTTCCGATTCCGGGAGTTCCTGGCAAGGATGTAGGATGAAGCAGAACACCACTTCTTCTTGTAAATTTCATATTCTCTGTTCTACCACATATTGGCGATTTTTACTATAAATTCACGTTATATTTCCATTTTTTTTACAATCCACGATTATTTAATGTATAATAAAATATGGTGATATTTTTCATAACTTTCCAGCCTGAAATCTGTCACATCATAGCCGACCACTTAAAAGACCACAGTTGCTGGGTTTTCGATGGGTTTGATAACGCAATCGGTGTAATGCAAAATCTTATAAACCTTCCTGATTTACTCGTACTTGATTATACAATGCACAATCATGAGATTTTTGATATTAACGAGTTTATGGACCTTGTAAAAAGGCGTATTCCAAAGATTTATTATAATGACCCCTGTATAGTTGCAGGCACACGCGCCGTTCACTGGAAGTTTTTGATTGAAAACGGGCATGGTTTTAAAAGAGACATTGATCCTGATATTTACATGGATGTATTTAAAAGAATTGAAGAAGTTATTG